>Ga0310823_101106_pt1 | contig 10945 bp, 10 predicted proteins | sample P4_ome_3_FD_201316 | JGI IMG/M metagenome (GOLD analysis project Ga0310823, IMG submission 201316) | Sorghum-adapted microbial communities from Joint BioEnergy Institute, Emeryville, California, United States - P4_Day56_Rep3 | ecosystem: Engineered > Bioreactor > SSF (Solid state fermentation) >...
CCCACCGGTTCATCGGCAACGCGCTCAGCCGGCTCGGCCAGCACGACGACGCCGATCGGCACTTCCACCGCGCGCTGGAGCTGTACGCCGGGCTGGGCGACCTGGTCGGCCAGGCCCGCATCCGGCGGGCGCTGTGCTGGTCGGCCGGGCAGCGTGGCCGGCACGACGAGGCGCTGCACCACTCGGTGCGGGCGCTGGACCTGTTCCGGGCCGCCGGGCACCGCAGCGGCGAGGCGCGGGCGCTGAACGCGGTCGGCTGGTACCACGCCCTGCGCAACGAGACCGGGCCCGCGCTCGCGCACTGCGAGCAGGCGCTCGCCCTGCACCGCGAACTCGGCAGCCGCGACGGCGAGGCGAGCACCCTGGACAGCATCGGGTTCATCCACCACCAGCTCGGCGACCACCGTCGGGCCACCGACTGCTACCGGCAGGCGCTGGCCATCCACCGGGAGCTCGGCGACCGCAACGGCGAGGTGGAGGCGCTGACCCACCTCGGCGACGCGCACCGCGACGCGGGCGACATCCGGGCCGCCCGGGACGCCTGGCAGCAGGCGTTGGAGATTCTCGACGAGTTCCACCACGCCGACGCCGACCAGGTCCGCGCCCGGCTGCACGCCCTGGTCGTCGACGCCGAGCGGCGGCCGGGCGGCGTCGGCTGACCGCCTGCGGCGGGCGACGCCGGCCGGTGGGCGGACGAGGGACGGGCGGACGCGGCCGGATCAGCCGGGCGGCCGGATTGAACCGGTGAGCAGTGGGTACGTGCGGGACCTCGGACGACGGAGGGGTCTCATGGCGGGACGACACACCATGCTGCGCTCGATGCACGACCTCGGCCTGGCCGCCTGGTTCGGCGGCTCGCTGATGGGCGCGGTCGGGGTCAACGGCGCGGCGGAGAAGGTCAACGACACGAAGCAGCGGCTCGGCGTCGCCTCGGAGGGCTGGGCGCGGTGGACCCCGGTCAACGCGGCGGCGATCGGCACCCACGTGGTCGGCGCCGCCGGTGAGCTGATCACCGAGAGCCCACGGGTGTTCGCCCAGTCCGGCGTCGGGCGGATGAGTGCCGTCAAGACCGGGCTGACCCTGGCGGCCCTGGCCGCCACCGGCTACAGCCGGCTGCTCGGCATGCACCTGCAGAAGGCCGCCGAGGCTCCGGTGGTGGCCGGCACCGCGCCGCACAACGGTACGCCGCCGGACATCGCCAACCGGCAACGGCAGCTGCGGGTGTTGCAGTGGGTGATCCCCGCCCTGACCGGGGCGATGATCATCGTGACGGCGTTCGCGGGGGAGCAGCAGAAACCGGGACAGGTGTTGCGGGGAGTGCTGAACCGGATGACCGGTATGACCGAGGTGACCAAGGGGGTGCGTAGGCTCGTCGGTCCGGGCGGCGCGGTGGTCGGGACGCGGATGGGCAAGCAGGCCCTGGCGAAGCTGCGGCGGTGACCCGCGGGCCCGCCGCACAGCGACGACGACGGCGACGGCCGGCCGGCACTCCGGCACGGCCGCCGCCGCTTGCCGGCCCGGCGGTTGCTGCGCGCCCACGCCGGGCGGATCGAGGGGTGGCTGACCGAACTCGACCGGCTCGGCGCGCACGCCGGACGCGGGGAGTGGGTGGTGACGCACGGCGAACCCCACCCCGGGAACCTGATCCGGACCGCGGCCGGACTGCGTCTCGTCGACTGGGACACGGTCCGGCTCGGCCCGCCGGAGCGCGACCTCTGGCTCGTCACCGACGACCCGGAGCTGCTCGGCGCGTACACCCGGGCCACCGGCCGTCCGATCGACCCCGGTGCCCTGGAACTGCACCGGCTGCGCTGGAGGCTCGCCGACATCGCCGAGGTCGTCGACACGCTGCGGCGCCCGCACGGCGACGGGGCGGACGCCGCGGCGGCGCTGCGCCACCTCACCGGCTACCTCTCCTGACCACGTCACTCCTGACCCTCGTCACCGCCTGCGGGGACGGTCCGGGGCAGGGGGGCGCGGCGTCAGCGTGCGGTCGTCACGTGTTCGAGCAGGTGGCGGCCGTACCGGAACTGTCGGGCGGCCTCCGCCACCCGGCGGCCGAGGTGTTCCGCGGTGCGCAGGTCCGCCTCCGGGGGAGCCACGTCGGGCCCCTCGTCCACGTTCGACTGTGCCCCGGCGCCGAGCCAGAAGCCGAGCCGGTTGAGGTCCGTCTCCGAGCCCCGCGTGGAGTTGTTGGCCGGCGGCAGGTCGAGGTTGACCCAGTGCATGCCGTGCTGGGCGGCGAAGATCGCCAACTGGACCAGCGTCGCCAGTTTGTCACCCGCACGGGCGCCCGAGTTGGTGAAACCGGCCGCCAGCTTGTTCCGCCACCGGTAGCCCCGGGCCAGCACCGCGTGCGAGGTCGCGTCCTGGAACGCCTTGAACGGCGCCGACACGTTGCCGAAGTAGGTCGGTGTGCCGAAGATGATCGCTTCGGCGGCGGCCAGGTCGTCCCAGCGGGACGGGGCCTCCGCGACCTCCACCAGCAGCGGCTGCGCGCCGGCGACCCGGGACACCCCGTCCCGTACCGCCTCGGCCTGGCGCCGGGTGTGGCCGTACCCGCTGTGGTAGACGACCGCGACCGTGAAGTCCGGCGCGACACCCTCCCACGTCGCCGTCGGGTCCTCGTCCCGCTCCGTCGTGCTGCCGACTGTCAGCGTGCTCACCGTGGTGTCTCCCTGTGCCCTCGTCGCCGCCGCCGTCGGCGGCGACCTCCGTCACCACCTGTGACGTCAGCAGACCGGCAGAGGTGACCGTGACCGGTCGAGGACGGCGAGGTCGAGGTCGCGGAGCCGGGCCGGGTCGGCGACGACGTCGAACGCGGTGACCCGCTCGCCGTCGGTGGCGAACCGGAGAGCGATCCGCAGCCGGCCGCGCGGTGCGACGACGGCACCGACGACACCACCCACCAGCGCCAGGCGCGCGAGGCGGGCCCGCGCCACGTTGGCGACCGTCTCGGCCGCGACCGGACCGGCGCCGCGCAGCACGGCCGGGTCGCCGGGGCGCAGCGCCGCCCGGTCCGCCCGGCGTACGACGTCGGGGTCCAGCACGGCGAGCAGCGCGGCCAGGTCGCCGGCGCGGGCGGCGGCGAGGAACGCCTCCACCACCGCGCGCCGCCGGGCGAGGTCGGCGGCGGGGACGGCGGGGGAGCCGTGCACCCGGTGTCGGGCCCGGCTCGCCAGCTTCTTCGCCGCCACCGGGGTACGTCCGACGATCGGGGCGATCTCGTCGAACGGCACCGCGAACAGGTCGTGCAGCACGAACGCCACCCGTTCGGCCGGGCCGAGCCGGTCGAGGACCACCAGCAGGGCGAGCCCGACCGAGTCGGCCAACACCGCCTCCTCGGCGGGGTCCGCCGTGCCGTCGCCGGCGGGCGCCGGATCGAGCACCGCCGGATCGGTCGACTCCTCGCGGCGACGCTGCCGGGCGCGGAGCATGTCGAGACAGACCCGGCTGACGACCGTGGTCAGCCAGCCGGGAAGGTTGGCGATGCCGGTCGTGTCCACCCGGCTGACCCGCAGCCACGTCTCCTGGACGGCGTCGTCCGCCTCGTCGATCGAGCCGAGCATGCGGTACGCCACCGCGCGCAGATGGTCGCGGGCCCGGTCGAACCGATCCGCCAACGCCGTCTGGTCGCCCATCGGTCACCTCTCGTCGTCGTCCGTCGTCACACCGGGTGGAGGGGATTCGGGGTGACGCCGACGACGGATCGGCGCGACAGGAGGGGTGCCCATGCTAGCGCGACGCTGACCGGGCCCGCCCACGCCGGCCCGGCGCGCGGCCGCCGCTACGGGCCGAAGGCGGCCAGGAACCGGTCGCGGAACTCGCTCATCCGCCACACCGGCGACGTCGGGCCCGGACGCAGCCCGTCCGACCAGCGCCACCCGGCGATCCGCGCCAGCACCGCCGGGTCGCGGGCGACGATCGTGATCGGCACGTCCCGGCTGGCGTTCTCGCCGGTCACCACCGGAGACGGCTGGTGGTCGCCGAGGAAGACCAGCACCAGGTCGTCGTCGCCGTACGTCTCCACGTAGGAGATCAGCGTGCCCAGCGAGTACTCGATGGAGAGCCGGTACTGGGTGCGGACCCGCGCCGGGTCGCGGTACACCTCCTCCCTGGACGGACCGGCCTTCGCCATCGGCCGGAAGACCGACCCGTCGCCGACCTCGTCCCAGCCGACCAGCCGCGGCAGCGGGGTCCAGGGCGAGTGGCTGGAGACGAGCGGGATCTCCGCCATCACCGGCGTCCGGTTCGGGGCGGACCGCTCCAGCCGTTGGAACGCCGCCAGCGTGTACTGGTCCGGCATCGGCGCGAAGCTGAATCTCGGGCCCCGGTAGCCGAGATCGGCGGCCCCGTACATCCGGTCGGTGTCGAAGAACCCGGCCTCCGGCCACGGCTGGGTCAGGGCGGGCATGACCGTGACGCTGCGCCAGCCGGCACGCCGGAACGCGCCGTTGAGGGTCAGCCGGTCTCCCGCGAGCAGGGTCCGGTAGCGCTGCTGGTTGTCGACCCACACCCCGGAGAGCAGGGTGGCGTGGGCCAGCCAGCTTCCGCCGCCGGCGGTCGGCGAGGTGAGGAAGGCGCTGCGGGAGCCGTACCCGGCGGCGGCCAGGCGCCGGGTGCCGGCGTCGAGGACGGCCCCGACCTGTGGGGCGAACTCCGGGTCCTCGACCGCGTCCCGGCCGTAGCTCTCGACGAAGGCGATGATCACGTCCTTGCCGCGCAGCGCGGTCAGCAGGCGGTCGCCCGGCACGTCCCGGTAGGCGTCGACGGCGGTCTCGGCGGCGAACCTCTCGCGGTCCCGCAGCGCGGCGTGGACCTGGAGCACCCGGTGGTAGGCGAGCCCGCCCGCGCTCTTGGCCGCCACCGGGACCCCGGGCACGATCTGCACGCCGAGCAGCGCCAGCCCGACCCAGGCGGCGCCGAGCACGGCGGCGCCGCCGGCCGCCCTCCCGCGGTGTCGGGCGGCGACGCGGGCCAACCGCCGCACGGCCAGCGCCATCAGCACCGGTACGCCGACCGCGAGCAGGACCGCCACGACCGTGGCACCGACCGCGCCGGCCCGGCCGACCGCGTCGGCGAGGAACGCGACCGCGTCGTCGAGCAGCACCCAGTCGGCCGCCGGGTCGAACTGCCGGTCGAGGGCGACGTAGAAGCCCATGTCCAGCAGTTTCAGCAGGGTCAGCAGGCCGATCCCCACCCCGATCAGCACCGCCGTGGCGCGGCGGACCCGGCCCGGCACGAGCAGCAGCACGGCAAGGCCGAGCACCGCCTCGAGCGGGACGCGCAGGAACTGGCCCGGGGTGAACCGGGCGAGCTGGTTCGGCGCGACGAGGGCGGCGAAGACCAGCAGCCCGGCCAGGGCGGTGAGGAGGCCCGCCGCGAGTCGCCGTACGGCCCGGCGCCGCCCCGGACCGGCGTCCGCCGCCGGGGCCGGCGTGTCCCCGGCGGCCAGGCCGGCGCTCATCGGGCGAACCCCGCGGCCGGCGCGGGCCGCCGCCCGACGTGCGGGCGCCCCGTCCCGGGCTGGGCGGCCCCGGCCGGCCGGTCGCCGTGGCGGTGCCGCCACCGCCAGCGGACGTCCCGGCCGAACGACTCGACGAGCAGGGCCAACGCCGCCAGCAGCACGGCGACCGTCACCGGCCGGGGCAGCACGCCGGCCGTCGCGACCACCAGCACCACGCCCTGGGTCGCCGCCACCACCTTCCGCCAGTAGCGGGGCGGCAACGGCCCGGACAGCCAGGGGAGCAGCCACATCGCCGCGACGAAGGCGTACCGCATGCCGCCGATCGCGAGGACCCAGGGCCCGACGGTCGGGGCGGCGTGGACGCTGAGCACCAGCAGCAGGACCGCGTCGACCTCCATGTCGAAACGGGCTCCGAGCGGGCTCGCGGTGCCGGTACGCCGGGCCACCTGGCCGTCGACCCCGTCCAACACCAGCGCCGCCACGGCCAACCCGACCAGCGGGGCCACCGACGTCGGCCGGGTGACCGACTCGGCGGTCAGGGCCGCCACCGCGCCGACGAGGGTCGCCCGGGCCAGGGTGACCCAGTCGGCCGGCCCGGGGCCGGGCGATCCCGCACGGGCGAGACCCCGGGCGAGGAGGGCGCAGACGGTCACCCCGTGGGCGAGGCCCACCAGCCAGCCCGCGACCCCGAGGCCGACCGTCGCGGCGAGACCGGCCAGCAGGAGGACCTGGACGACCAGTCCGGCGAGCGGACCGGATTGAACCTTCGACATCGTTCCTCCGTGACTATCGTTGCGTCCCTGCGCGCACGGGTACGGAAAATCCGATCGATCAGTTCGATCAGGTATTTGGGACTTGACAGACTTTGGAGGTAAAGGACGGACCAGTTCGGTCTTGTCCTGGGTCCGTCTGGGATGTCCGAGAGGGGAGTGGATGACGTACGACGCCCACGCCTTCTGGCTGCTTGCGCCCGGGGAGGGCGAGATCCGTCCGCTGACCCTGCCCGACCCCGGGCCCGCCGAGGTCCTGGTCCGCACCCGCTACTCCGGGATCAGCCGGGGCACCGAGACCCTGGTCTTCACCGGTCGCGTCCCGGTCGGCCAGTACGCCGCCATGCGCGCCCCGTTCCAGGAGGGTGACTTCCCCGCCCCGGTCAAGTACGGCTACCTCAACGTCGGCGTCGTCGAGGCGGGCCCGGCCGAGCTGGTCGGCCGTACCGTCTTCTGCCTCTACCCGCACCAGACCGCGTACGTCGTCCCGGCCTCCGCCGTCGTCCCGGTGCCGGACGGGGTGCCGTCCGCCCGGGCGGTGCTGGCCGGCACCGTGGAGACCGCGGTGAACGCGCTCTGGGACGTCCCGCCGCTGGTCGGCGACCGGATCACCGTGGTCGGTGCCGGCATGGTCGGCTGCGCGGTCGCGGCCCTGCTCGCCCGGTTCCCCGGGGTCCGGGTGCAGCTCGTCGACACCGACCCCGGCCGGGCCGCCGTCGCCGCCGCGTTCGGCGTCGACTTCGCGCTCCCGGCCGACGCCGAGCCGGGACGGGACCTCGTGGTGCACGCCAGCGCCACCGCCGCCGGCCTGCAGCGGGCGCTGGACCTGCTCGCCCCGGAGGGAACCGTCCTCGAACTGAGCTGGTACGGCGACCGCGAGGTCTCGCTCGCCCTCGGCGGGGCGTTCCACTCCGGACGGTTGAGCATCCGCAGCAGCCAGGTCGGCATGGTCGCGCCGGCCCGCCGGGCCCGCCGCAGCTTCGCCGACCGGCTCGGGCTCGCCCTGGACCTGCTGCGCGACCCCGCCTTCGACGTCCTGCTCACCGGCCGCTCCCGGTTCCGGGAGCTGCCGCAGGTGCTGCCCCGACTCAGCACGGGCGACCTGCCCGCGCTGTGCCACGTCATCGAGTACGCCGGAGAGTGATTCGTGTTCAGCGTGACCGTCCGGGACCACATCATGGTCGCCCACAGCTTCCGGGGCGAGGTGTTCGGGCCCGCCCAGCGGCTGCACGGGGCGACCTTCGTCGTCGACGCGACGTTCCGTCGCCCCGACCTGGACGCCGACGGGATCGTGGTCGACATCGGACTGGCCGCCGCCGAACTGAAGGACGTGCTCACCGAGCTGAACTACCGCAACCTCGACGACGAGCCGGCGTTCGCCGGGGTCAACACCACCACCGAGGTGCTGGCCCGGACGATCGCCGACCGCCTCGCCGAGCGGGTGCACGCCGGGCGGCTCGGCGCCGGGGCACGCGGCCTGACGGGGATCACCGTCACCCTGCACGAGTCGCACGTCGCCTGGGCGAGCTACGAGCGGACCCTGTGACCCGGGCGGTGCGGTGAGGACGCGGAGTGAGCGGGGTGTGCGCACCACCCCCGCGGTCGCCGGCGGGGCCGGCGCGGCGAGGGTGGGCGGTCGCGTCGCGCGGACCGTCCACGTCATCCTTCCCAACGACATCGACGACCCGAACAGCCCCAGCGGGGGCAACCACTACGACCGCCGACTCTGCCAGTGCCTGACCGCCGCCGGATGGGCGGTCCACGAACACGCCGTCTCCGGCGGCTGGCCCCGCCCCACCGTCGCCGAGCGGGCCAACCTGGCCAACGCGCTCGCCGCGCTCCCCGACGACGCGGTGGTGCTCCTCGACGGGCTGGTCGCCTCCGCCGTACCGGAGGTGCTGGCCGGGCAGGCCCGGCGGCTGCGCCTGGCCGTCCTGCTGCACATGCCGCTGGACGCCGAGGACCCGGCGCTGCGCCGGGGCGAGCGGGCGGCCCTGGCCAGCGTCGCGGCGGTCGTCGCCACCAGCGGCTGGACCCGGCGGTACCTGCTCGACCGGTACGCGCTGCCGCCCGACCGGGTTCACGTCGCGGCGCCCGGGGTGGACCGGGCGCCGCTGGCGCCCGGCACCGGGGCCGGCACCGAGCTGCTCTGCGTCGCCGCCGTCACCCGGCAGAAGGGGCACGACGTGCTGGCGGCGGCCCTGGCCCAGGTGGCCGACCTGCCGTGGCGCTGCCGGTGCGTCGGGTCGCTGCGCCGGGACCCGGAGTTCGTCGACTCGCTGCGCCGGCGGCTCGCCGCCGACGGTCTCGCCGACCGGGTACGCCTGCTCGGCACCCGCACCGGGGCGGAGCTCGCCGCCGCGTACGCCGGGGCCGACCTGCTGGTGCTGGCCTCGCGCGGCGAGACGTACGGCATGGTGGTCACCGAGGCCCTGGCACGCGGGATCCCGGTGCTGACCACGGCGGCGGGCGGGCTGCCCGAGGCCCTCGGGTCCGCTCCGGACGGCAGCCGCCCCGGCCTGTTGGTCCCGCCGGACGACCCGGGGGCGCTGGCCGCCGCGTTGCGCCGCTGGCTCGGCGACGCCGGCCTGCGCGCCCGGCTGCGCCGCGCGGCCCGGGGCCGACGGACCACCCTCACCGACTGGACGGTCACCGCCGCGCGGGTCGCGGACGTGCTGACCGGGCTACGGACGGCCCGCGCCGTCCGCTCCCAGGGAGGATCGCGATGACCACGCCCAGCCGCGGCGCTGCCGCGGGCCACGTCCCGCGGCAGCGCCCTGACACCGCCGCGGGCGACGTCCCACAGGCGCGCGGGAACACGGCCGCGGGCGATGTCCCGCAGGCGCGCCGGGAGGTGGGGGCGGGCCCGGAGCTCGCCTTCGCCGACTGGCTCGGACTCCGGGAGGCCGCCGACGCGGCGGCCCGAGCGGTCGACCTGGTGGCGCCGGTCCGCCGGCACCTGGCCGGGGTGGACCGGGTCGTGGTCCACGACCTCGGCGCCGGCACCGGTTCGATGGGCCGGTGGCTCGCCCCCCGCCTGCCCGGACCGCAGCACTGGGTGTTGTACGACCGGGACGCCGACCTGCTGGTCCGGGCCCGCGCCGGGATGGTCGACCGGGCCGGCGACGGCACGCCGGTGACCGTCGAGACCCGGCTGCGTGACATCACCCGGCTCACCGCCGCCGACCTCGCCGACGCCACCCTCGTCACCGCCTCCGCGCTGCTGGACATGCTGACCGGTGAGGAACTGCACCGGGTGGTGGCGGCCTGTGCCGACGCCGGCTGTCCGGCCCTGTTCACCATCTCGGTGATCGGCCGGGTGAGGTTCAGCCCCGCCGACCCGCTCGACGGCGAGATCGCCGAGGCGTTCAACGACCACCAGCGGCGCACCGTCGACGGCCGGACACCGCTCGGGCCGGACGCGGTCGAGGTCTGCGTCGCGGCGTTCGAGCGGCGCGGCGTCCCGGTCACGGTCTGGCCCAGCCCGTGGCGTCTCGGCGCGAACCAGGCCGACCTGGTCGCCGAGTGGTTCGCCGGCTGGCTGGCGGCCGCCTGCGAGCAGCGGCCGGAACTGGTCGGCCGCGTCCGGGCGTACGCCGCCCGCCGGCGGGCGCAGCTGGCGGCGGGGCAGCTCGACGTCGTCGTCGAGCACCGCGACATCCTCGCCGGGTACACCGGGTACGGGATCACCGGAGGCGGATGAACCGCCCACCGGGCACGGATGAACTGTTCGCGGCCGGAACACGTATAGCAGGTCGATGTCGACCACGGAGAGCCTGTCCGCGCAGCGTCGCGACACCGCGTACCCGGTACCGGGCGAGGCGGGGACGACGGGCGCGTGGCCGGCCTCCCGGGCGCCGGGTGACGCCGGCGACCCGCTGGCGCCCCCGCACACCCCCGGTCCGACGCCCGGTCCGGCCGGGCCACCCCGCCCGGCGGGACGGCGTCGCGGCTTCGCCTGGGCACGGCCACTCGTCGGGGTGGCGATCCTCGGCCTCCTGCTCTGGCGGGTCGGCGCCGGCCCGTTCCTCGACGGGCTGCGCCTGATCGACGGCACCGCGCTCGTGGCGGCGCTCGGCATCGGCCTGGTCACCACCGTGTGCTGCGCCTGGCGGTGGAGCCTGATCGCCGGCGGGCTCGGCGTGCGGCTGCCGCTGGCCAGCGCCGTCGCCCGCTGCTACCGGGCGGTCTTCCTGAACGCCACGTTGCCCGGCGGGGTGCTCGGGGACGTGGACCGGGCGGTGCGGCACGGGCGCGACGCCGGGGACGTCGGCCGGGGCGTCCGGGCCGTGGTCTGGGAACGGGCCGTCGGGCAGGTCGTCCTGCTCGTCGTCGCGGCGGTCCTGCTGCTGGTGCTCCCCTCACCGGTACGGCCGTACCTGCCGGCGGTGGTCGCGCTGCTGGCGGCGGTGGCGGCCGGTGTCGCCCTGCTGCTGTGGGCGCTGCCCCGTCACCGGTCCGCGCGCTGGACCCGGCCGCTGCGCACCCTGGCGGCCGACCTCCGGTACGGGGTGCTCGGGCGGCGCACCTGGCTCGGTGTGTTCCTGGCCTCCGCCGCCGTGGTGGCCGGCCACCTGGCGACGTTCGTGGTCGCGGCCCGCACCGCCGGATCCACCGCCCCGGTGGCCGAATTGGTGCCGCTGACCCTGCTGGCTCTGCTAGCCATGGGGGTACCGGCGAACGTCGGCGGCTTCGGACCGCGCGAGGG
>Ga0310823_101107_pt1 | contig 10909 bp, 12 predicted proteins | sample P4_ome_3_FD_201316 | JGI IMG/M metagenome (GOLD analysis project Ga0310823, IMG submission 201316) | Sorghum-adapted microbial communities from Joint BioEnergy Institute, Emeryville, California, United States - P4_Day56_Rep3 | ecosystem: Engineered > Bioreactor > SSF (Solid state fermentation) >...
CGGCTCGAATTTAGATGATGACCTTGACGATGAACTTGACTAAGCAAAGGAGGCAGTCAGGATGAGTGCGAATGAAACCACAACAGGTCGCAAGAAATTAACACGACGCGACTTGGTCAGTGTTTTTATCAGATCCAATTTGTTTCAAGGATCATGGAACTTTGAACGGATGCAAGCGTTAGGTTATGCGTTTTCCATGGCACCAGCGATTCGCCGGTTGTATCCAGAAGGCAGTGAAGAACGCAAACAAGCGATGAAACGGCATAATGAATTTTTTAATACCCATCCATATATGGCTGCGCCGATTTTAGGTGTTTCTTTGGCGATGGAAGAACAAAGGGCCAACGGCGCAAAAATTGATGATGCGGCGATTAACGGGATTAAAGTCGGTCTGATGGGCCCGCTAGCTGGTGTCGGTGACCCGATTTTCTGGGGAACTGTACGCCCTGTATTTGCGGCATTGGGGGCTTCCATCGCTTCGACCGGAAGCATCCTCGGCCCGCTCTTATTTTTCTTACTCTTTAACATTGTTCGTTTAGGCGTGCGCTGGTGGGGCGTTTTCTATGGGTATTCCAAAGGCTCCAACATCGTTTCCGATATGGGCGGCAATCTCCTGCAAAAATTAACAGAAGGTGCGTCCATCTTGGGGCTATTTGTCATGGGCGCGCTTGTCAATAAATGGACAAAGGTGAATATCCCCGTTGTGATTTCCAGTGTTAAAAACCCGGATACCGGAAAAGTCACCACGACGACGGTACAAAGCGTTTTGGATCAGTTGATGCCGGGCCTCGTGCCGCTCTTGTTAACGTTCTTGTGTATGTGGCTCTTGCGCAAACGAGTCAACCCGCTTCTTATTATCATCGGATTTTTTGTCGTCGGGATTTTGGGATACTGGGCAAATATATTAAAATAGGGATAGAAACCTTGGATGAGGGAATCGACGGTTCAACGCCGATTCCCTTTTTCTGAAATAGCGGAAGGATGTAGAAATATGGCCATGACGGGGGTCATCGTTTTAATTGTATTTACCTTAGCCTATATGGTTTACGAATCAGTCGTTTTATCCTTTTTAAAAGGACAAACGCAAATGGTCATCCCGCTTCGGAAACGTTTGGACGTCGACAATCTCCTTTTTGCTTTCTTGCTCGCGGTTGTATACGTTTCGAATTACCTGCGTGGAGATAGGGGATGGTACAATTACCTGTTGCTCATCGTAACTATAATATTTTTATATTATGCTTTCATTCGGTCGCCAAAAATACGATTAAAGGAAAAGGGTTTTTTTTACGGCGTTATTTATACGGCCTTCGATGCGATCAAAAATATGCGTTTATCCGAAGATGGTGTCTTGGTTGTCGAGACTGACCGAAGACGACTGTTATTGCATTTTAGAAATGTGGAAGACTTAGAACGGATTTACAAGTTTTTCATGGAACATTAAATTGGTAGCTCGACAAATTTTTACCGAAACTTTTGTCGCGCGGATTTGAAAATGTATCATCGCACATTCGTCAATACAAATGGGCAAAGTTTAATAAAACATTCATTACGACGAATTTGTAAGTTTTTAATGGAAGGTGTAGGAGCGCCTGGCCCGACAAAGGTGTCGGTAGTCTAGTGGGTGGAAAAAGATTTATTAGAACATATAAAGACAGGGTGCAAAATTTTAAGTAGGGAATTTTTCCAAACATGACGTTCTTAAAAAATAATGAAGACAGGGGTGTTATCTTTGGTGCGCTTTGGAGTAGTTGGAACGAACTGGATTACCGATCGTTTTTTGGATCATGTAAAAGCTATTGAAGCGTTTACCTTAACCGCGGTGTTTTCAAGAACAGCTGAAAAAGCAAGGGACTTTGCGGATAAATATGGCGTAGAAACGATTTTTACGGATCTCGAAGAAATGGCCAAAAGCGATGTGATCGATGCGGTCTATATCGCTACCCCGAATGCGTTGCACGCCGAACAATCTATTCTTTTTCTGAATCACGGAAAACATGTTTTATGTGAGAAGCCGCTCGCATCAAACACACGGGAAGTCGATGCTATGTTTCAAGCAGCGAGAAAAAACGGCGTCGTTTTAATGGAGGCTATGAAAACGACCTTTCTGCCGCGCTTTCAAGCGATTCAACAAAACCTTGATAAGTTGGGGACGATCCGCCGTTACTTTGGGAGCTATTGCCAATATTCATCCCGTTATGACAAGTATAAGGAAGGGATCGTGCTGAATGCGTTTAAACCGGAGCTATCTAACGGGGCTTTGATGGATCTTGGCATCTATTGCATCTACCCATTGGTCGTTTTATTCGGAGAACCGAAGCGGATTCAAGCCTCAGCCGTGATGTTAGAATCGGGGGTCGATGGCGAAGGCAGTTTGATACTGGAATATGACGGGATGCAAGCCAACATTCAATTCTCGAAAATCAGCGATTCCTTCATTCCGTCAGAGATTCAAGGAGAATCCGGCAGTATTATCATCGACCATATCTCGGATCCGAGTGCGGTCAGCCTTCGTTATCGAAACGGAGAAACAGAAGACCTTACCGTCGATCAGCCGATTGGCTCGATGGCCTATGAAACAATGGAATTTATTAATCTCATAAAGAGTGGGAAAACCGAATCCGAAGTGAATTCCTATAAAAATTCGAGAATTACCGCCAGCATCATGGAAGAAGCCCGCCGCCAGATAGGCTTAGTCTTTCCCGCGGACAAAAAATAGCAACCCATTGCGGTTGCTTTTTTTGTAATGAAAAACTGGAGCGTATACGCAATATTAAGGCAGATCAGCCCAGAATTTGAGTAAAAACCACTTTTATGCGCATTTTTCAGGATGGATAGCCACGAAAATGCGCAGACGCTCCATAACCTGGATAAATCCTAGCTAAAACTGTAAAAAACTGGAGCGTATGCGCAATTCCAGGGCAGACAAGCCCAAAATTTGAGCAAAAACCGCATTTATGCGCATTTTTCGAGAGGGTGAGCCACGAAAATGAGCCAGACGCCCCATAATCTGGAAAAATCCCAGCTAAATCTGTAAAAAACTGGCGCATATGTGCAATTCCAGGGCAGATCGGCCCAAAATTTGAGCAAAAACCACTTTTACGCGCATTTTTCGGGAGGGAGAGCCACGAAATGCGCAGACGCTCCATGATCTGGAAAAAGCAAGGGTAAAAATGTAAAAAACTGGAGCGTATGCGCAATTCCAGGGCAGATTGGCATAAAAAATGCGCAAACACAGCACCTCGCGCGGCTTAAAATAAGTCAATGTACTGAAAGCGCCCTTCACGAAGCACTTTTTCTCCTCGCTGAAACGAGACGGGTTCTTTAAAAATCGGCCCATCGTAACAAAAGGTGTGGAATTCCCCGTTTTCCGCACACCAATCCACACCATCGGGGAGATCATTGAGGAAATCCTGATTAAATTCTCTGCCGCAGAAGGCCGCATCTAATTGGGTAGTATCGACACAGACGACGATGGCTTTGAAACCGAGATCAATAAACGCTTTGGCAAAATCTTTTGTCGGTCGGCCCCAGACAGGAAAGACAGAGCTCATACCAACAGTGGCGTTCATTTTCTCACGATAAGCTTTGATATCTTCCAAATAAAGATCACCAAAAGCCACATGCCGGATGCCGTGATCAAGATAGCTTTGTAGTTGTTTTTTCATTTTCCTTTCATAACCTTCTGCGCCGTCTTGATTGTCCAACCAAATAATATCAAGCGGTATGCCGATAGCCTCGGCTTGTTTAATGGCGAGCGCGGTGCGAATGCCGTGCATAGATGAACGGCTATAATTTAGGCTAGCCGTCGTCATCAGACGCACCACTTCCCATTCGGGTTGCTTTCCCAATTCATATAAAGCGAGCGAACTGTCTTTACCTCCGCTGTAGGACATGACAATTTTTTGTTTCATGCAAATGGTCCTTTCTTTAAGAGATCACCATGCGTGACAGTAAAAGGGCTAGACAAAGGCTTTCCTTCTTAGCGCCTCTTCGACGAAGTTTCTAAAGAGCGCGAGCATCGTAGGTATTTTGGCTGCCATCATTTCCGGATGCCATTGGACACCGACGACATAGTCTTCACCTTCCTTTTCTATAGCCTCGATGACACCGTCACGAGCCGTCGCCGTTACTTTAAACCCTTCGGCAACGCATTTGATGGCTTGGTGGTGAAAGGAATTAACAAGTGCAGAACGGCCCAAAATGGCAAACAATTTGGAGTCCTCGTGAATGATGACGTTATGGGTCGGCATATCAGTGCGGGAATATTGATCGTGCCGGATGTTGGCTTCTTCTTTATAACTTAGATCCTGGTATAGTGAACCCCCAAACGCCACATTAAGAATTTGTACACCCCGGCAGATAGCAAGGATCGGTTTTTTCTGATCGATGGCATACTTGATGAGCAGCTTGTCAAAAGCATCGCGTTCGGGAGAAGTGGGCCCAAGCTTAGTAAGCGGCTCTTCCCCGTAAAGAAGCGGGGAGACATCGTCACCACCCGAAAGGATAAGGCCGTCCAATTGTTGGATTTGCTGTTCAATGACGGCTTCATCATCAACAACAGGGATGATATAGGGGATGCCGCCTGCTTTCACAACCGACTGCACATAATCATCGTTCACGTAGGCGCGTTTGTATCCCGGAAAACGTCCCCCCGAGTCGATAAGATGCCCGCCGGAAATGCCAATGATGGGTTTCATCATCATACCCCTTCTTTCATTCATTGTTTGAAAAACGTCTTAGTGAAAAAAGTGAAAGATCATGATGCTCTTCTTCTCCCGTTACCATTTGACAGAGAACCTCGCCGATTGCGCTGCTGAATTTAAAACCGTGTCCTGAGAAACCTGCCGCAATGACGACATGTGAAAAATTAGGGTGGCGGTCGATGATAAAATGGTCATCCGGCGTTTTCGTGTAGAGACAGACCTTTCCTTGTTTTAACCGACCGGAAGCCTGGGGCATAAACCGATCCAAAAAAGAACGTAAATCCCCTTCGTCCGAGGCGTTGGTCCCGAATGCCCGGTTCAAGGTGTCGGGATCTGTCGGCTCACCGCCGTCATGACGACCGACTTTAAGCCCGCTTCCGTTGAAACTAGGGAACCCATAGAATGTGCGGTCGCCAAGGTCAAACGTAAAGGCTGGAAACTGTGCCGGTTCAAAAAGAGGGGCGTTCGTCTCGAACCAAGCAAACACTTTGCGCGTTGGTTGCAAGGGTAGCTGTAATTCGGGCAACAGCTTTCCGGCCCAGGCTCCCGCCGTGACGATGACGTTTTTCCCTCGATAGGTACCGGATATCGTATCAACGTTGACACCATGTCGGTCATATTGAATGTTTTTAACGGGGGTGTTGACGGTTAAGTCAGCGCCGAATTTCAAAGCTAGCTCACGAAAAGCTTGGATGCATCGCTCACTGTAAAGAACCCCTGAATCCGGCTCAAAACATCCAATAAAATCGTCAGGCAATGTGATCCCGGGCCAGCGCTTTCGGATCTGAGCGGCATTCAGTCGTTCCACGGGCAATCCGTATTGGGCAGCGCTTGCAAACGTTTCCGTTAAAAAAGGCGAAGAAGGCTCGCCAATGCCCAACACGCCGGTTCGTTCGAATAGTGTATATCCGCTTTCTCGCTCAAGCGCTTCCCATAATTCTTGCGCCCGTAATACAAGGCGAACGTATTGACGGCCTTCGCCATAGGCATGGCGGATGATGCGCGTTTCACCGTGATGACTGGCATGGTCATGCGGCGGGTCAAAGGCATCAATCAGCAGAGTCTTTGCGCCTTTTTTCGCTAAAAAATAGCCAGCGGCCATCCCCATAGAGCCGGCGCCGATGACGATGACGTCGTAATGAGCTTGGTTCATCTTTTTCTCCCCCCAAAGTGTTCAGTATATTATTTAAGTTGATTGTACATGGAAAGCCTCACGGGCGACAATGGTATGGAGGGGCTTTTACAAAAAAGATGATCGGGTGGGGCCTGGGCAACTCTCCGTGGAGTTCATATAAGTTGGCAACATAAAAGATTGAAAGTTTACGAAGTGAGAGCGTTCCTCACCGGCATTTGTCGCACTCTTTTTATAAGGAGATATGTCTTCCAAGCGGTTCAAGAGCATCACTTGCCCGAAAATGATAAAATAAAAACAGTTATGGCTAGGAGGAATTTTCATGTACTATGGGGCGATAGAAGCCGGGGGAACGAAATTTGTTTGTGCCGTTGGTCTCGAAAATGGTGAAATCCTTGAAAAAATAAGAATCGAGACGACGATGCCCAAGGAGACGCTTGGTGCGGTCATAGACTTTTTTAGAAAATATTCATTAAAAGCGATAGGCATCGGTTCTTTTGGGCCAATTGATATTAACCGTAACAGCAAAACCTATGGGTTTATTACATCAACTCCCAAAAAAGGGTGGACGAATTACCCCATTGTAAAAACCATTCAGGAAGCCTTTTCGGTGCCGATTTTTTTTAACACCGATGTCAATGTGGCGGCACTTGGAGAACTTGAAAAAGGGGCAGCCAAAGGTTTAGACAGTTGTCTATATATAACGGTTGGAACGGGCATTGGTGCCGGAGCGGTGGTGCAAGGCCAACTGCTTGAAGGTTTCAGCCACCCAGAAATGGGGCATATTCTTGTTCGCCGTCACGCCAATGACACTTACGAAGGGAAATGCCCTTTTCATAAAGATTGTTTGGAAGGGCTTGCCTCAGGACCGGCTGTCGAGGAACGATGGGGTAAAAAGGCCGTGGATTTGGCGGACCGTATGCAAGTCTGGGAAATGGAAGCTTATTATATTGCCCAAGCGCTGATGCAATACATGTTGATTTTAGCGCCGAAAAAAATCATTTTAGGCGGCGGCATTATGAAGCAAAGGCAGCTGTTTCCGTTAGTCCGACAAAAGGTAAAAGACCTGCTTAACGGTTACTTAGCCTTTCCGGAAATCTTGGACAATCTTGAGGCCTACATCGTCCCGCCGGCTTTGGGGGATGATGCGGGCATCATCGGTGCGCTGTATGGGGCAATTCGCGTTGCGGAGAAGTAACGGGCCGATGATAGGAAAAATCAGAAGCGAAGGATGGGGGCATTTTTGCCTGTAACTCAAAAAAATGAGGCGCCAGTCGTTTTTCGCAAGATGTTATCGTTTGAATAAGTGAAAAAGAGACCGCCATAAGCGGTCTTTTGCCATGTTCAGGCGGTTTTTTCCATGGTGGACGAATAGTCCGCAAATCGCCTCGCATCGTTCCACATGTTGTCAAAGTGCTTTTTCCAATCCGCTGCCAATGACGGATCCTTAATAACCATAAACACTTCGTCATTTTTTTGTTCGGCCGAATACGTGTAGTTATAGGAACCGGCCGTGATCCGATCGTTGTCAGAAATCATCATTTTCAAATGCATATTGCCGTCATGGGTGTTGATTTTTACCGGGATGCCGGCTTCGAGAAAGCGAGCCAGATTGGCAGACTGGCGGGGGTTTCGCTCTGTCTGGAGGCGGTCGCTGATGACCCTCACGCGCACGCCTTTTTTTGACGCCCGATAAATGCATTCGGCAATATCGCTTTCCGTAAACAGAAACATCGCGACATCCAACGACTCTTTCGTTTCATCGATGATTTTGAGAACGCTTTTTTTCGGCGATCTAACGGAATGGGTAAACGCATAAGAGATGTCTGGCACATGGCGTTTCTGGTTTTTTTCCTTTTTTATCACAGCAAAGCCAGAAGACTCCACCCTCAAGCAAAGCTAGGGTGGAGATGAATGGCTTTTTTGTTTTCAAATGCAAACAAATGTTCTATAATAGAAGTATCAAATACATTGTTAGGAGGTGTTTTGCCATGAAACAATACAAGGCTTTTCGTTTTCGCATTTACCCAAACCAAATGCAAAAAACGTTGATAAGGAAAACCTTTGGTTGCAACCGCTTTGTCTACAACCATTTTTTACATTTGTGGCAAAACACCTACAACCAAACCCAAAAAGGTTTGTCCTACCACCAATGTGCCATCCAATTGCCAAAGTTAAAAAAGCAATACCAATGGCTGAAAGAAGTGGATAGCATTTCTTTGCAATCATCCCTGCGGGATTTGGCCGATGCTTTTGATCGCTTTTTTAAAAAACAAAACGCCTATCCACACTTTAAAAGTAAAAAGCATCCGGTGCAAAGCTACACAACAAAAATGGTCAACCAAAACATTGAAATTGTGGGCAACCGGATTAAACTGCCGAAGTTGGGGACGGTTCGTTTTGCCAAATCCCGTGAGGTGGAAGGGAAAATCATCAAAGCCACGATTCGAAGAAACCCGACAGGGAAGTATTTCATCTCCATTGTTGCAGAAGTGGACATTCAACCCTTCCCTTCCACTTACTCGGCCATTGGTATTGATATGGGATTAAAAGACTTTGTTGTCACAAGCTGCGGCGAGCGTTTTCCCCACATTCAAAGTTTCCGGCGGTTGGAAGAAAGATTAGCCAAAGCTCAAAAAATCTTAGCCCGCCGGAAAGAACGAGCTTTGAAAAGCAATACGCCATTGCTTGGGGCAAAGAATTACCAAAAACAAAAAATGAAAGTAGCCAAAATCCATGAAAAAATCGCCAACGTGCGTCATGATTACTTGCACAAGATTTCCACCTATCTCGTCAAAAACCACGACATCATAGGCATGGAATCGTTGCAAGTCAAGAACATGGTAAAGAATCATCACTTAGCGAAGTCCATTCACGATGCGAGTTGGAGCAAATTCAAAGACCTGATCACGTATAAAACCGAATGGTATGGCAAACAAAAAGTGGAGGTTGACGCTTATTTTCCAAGCAGCCAGCTCTGCGCCAATTGCGGTTATCATAACAAGAGGGTAAAAGATCTGGCCGTTCGTGAATGGACATGCCCTAATTGTAAAAGCATCCATGACCGTGATATCAATGCGGCGATTAACATAAAAAATGAAGCTCTACGCTTAGTCAATGGAACCGTGGGGACCACGGGGATCGCCTACTAAATTAGGGTTCGTTGGAACCCTCTACGTAGGAATCTCCCACTTCAAATTTTCGTTAGAAAATTAAGTGGGGGTAGTTCAAGAGTTGGTATAACCCGTAGGCCGCTGAACCAACAATCAACGCCGCCCCCGCCGTGAACAAAGGTTCCATATCCATCGCTCCTCGGTAAAAGCTTTAAAATCCTTTGATAGCAGTTTATGTCGGAGCAGAATGTCCTAACGAAATTTATTTGAGAGGGAGCTTAATATGTTTCTTATTTTGGCGAGTCAGTTAGAAAGAGTTGGGTTTCTCATTGCCATGCTGTTTTTCTTATTAAGACTCCCGAAACTCCGCCAATTTATGCAGTTTCGCGGCGAACGCCGAAATCTTTGGATATTTATTCTTCTGTTCAGCTTTTTTGCGGTGTTGGGCACTTATTCAGGGGTCCGCGTCACGGGGGATGGGTATTCCCCCCAACCGTGGACAACGCATATTTCAGGTTTTGATGCCATCTCGACGAATCGAACGATTGGGGTCGTCATCGCTGGTTTATTTGGCGGGGTGAGAGCTGGATTGATGGTCGGGATCATTGCCGGCATTCATCGTTATTCCTTAGGGGGATTTGTCAACGTTGCGTGTATGGTCGCCCCAATATTAGAGGGGATTTTTGCCGGGCTTATGAAATCATCCTTGAAAAGAAGGTTCCGCCATCTTTCTTCTGTGCAATTATCTTTTTTAGTAGGATTTGTGGCGGAGTCTTTACAGATGGGATTGATTTTACTTTTGGCCCATCCTTTTGATGAAGCGCTTAGACTTGTCTCGTTAATCGCTTTACCGCAAATTCTCTCAAATAGCTTGGGTGTTGCCGCTTTTTTCGCGATGCTCATCCAAGTGGAACGGGAAGAGGAACGCATTGGGGCACACCATGCAGGCCAGGCCTTGCAAATCGCTGAAATGACGTTATCCTATTGGCGCGAACCTCTCCCGAAAGCCGTTGCCAAAATCGGACAAGCCCTGATTCAAGGGACAGAAGCCATTGGGGTCACTTTTCTGAAGGATGGACAAATCCTTTTTAAGGATGGAAAAACCACATTCCATAAGCTGGACTTACCGATCAAATACCGCAAGAAATTAATAGGGTATTTTCGCCTGTTTTATGAAAGTGATTTAGACAAGAAAGCTTTTAAAAACACGACGATTTTAAGAGGATTAAGCCAATTGTTTTCCCAGCAATATGCCCTAGCAGAGGCGGAAAGGCAAAAACATTTGGTAACACGGGCCGAAATCAAAGCCTTACAAGCCCAGATGGACCCGCATTTTCTTTTTAACGCATTAAATACGATCAAATCACTCATCCGGACGTCGCCGGAAGAGGCGAGAAAAATGATTACAAAGCTTGGTAAGTACCTTAGAAAAAATATGCAAAATATCAATAAAGATTTGATTACCATTAGAGAAGAATTGGAACATGTTCAATTTTATCTGGACTTCGTAAAAGTAAGAATGGGTGACAGACTTCAAGTGGAATGGAAGATTGATGAGAAATATCTTGACTATTCGCTTCCCCCCTTGACCATTCAACCTTTGGTGGAAAACGCGATCGTTCACGGTTTTAAAAATATTAATCGCAAAGGTCTTCTCATTATCTCAATAGGAGAAACGGATAAAGGTTTGCTCATCAAGGTTTGTGATAACGGCGCAGGTATGGAACGGAATCTGGTTGACGAAAATAAAGAAGAGCATATGGGATTCGCATTGTCCAATATCCAGGAGCGCCTGATCTATCACTATGGGGAAAAAGTGGGCTTATCCTTTGAGACACAAAAGGGTAAGGGAACCACGGTATCTTTTATCCGGCCAATATAAAGATAGAGGTGGTCAACATGGCTTTTAGAGTATTAATTGTCGACGATGAACAACCCGCGCGCGAGGAATTGGCTTATTT
>Ga0310823_101113_pt1 | contig 10877 bp, 9 predicted proteins | sample P4_ome_3_FD_201316 | JGI IMG/M metagenome (GOLD analysis project Ga0310823, IMG submission 201316) | Sorghum-adapted microbial communities from Joint BioEnergy Institute, Emeryville, California, United States - P4_Day56_Rep3 | ecosystem: Engineered > Bioreactor > SSF (Solid state fermentation) >...
CTGCAACGCGGCAAGCTCCCGTTGCCGTGTGGTGGCGGATGCTGCGGCTTGACGGACCGCCTCGGCAATCTCGGCCGGTAGCGACTTGAACCATGCCGCATTGCAGAGAAACAGGGCGACACCGAACAAATGGCACGTGAGGCTCAGAAATCGGTGATAGCGATAGAGCTCGAAACCCACGGTGTTCGTCAGCGGATTCTCCTGAGCATCGACCCTTGCGCTGGCAACGGCCTCGCGCAGCTCCTTGACGTCGATCACCAGTGGCCGGAGACCCATGGCGGACATGGTTTCACAGTAGATCGCATTGTCGATGGTGCGCACAGTTAGGCCTGCGCAGTCCTGTGGCGCGCGGATCGGTCGATGGCGATTGCTCAAATGGCGGAATCCGTTGTCCCAGAACCCAAGCACGGTGTAGCCGGTGCCGGCCTCGATCGCCGTGCGCAGCATTTGGCCTGCATCGCCGTCGAGCGCTGCATAGGCTCGGTGGCGGTCGGATTGGGTGAAGGGTAGGTCAATGACCGCGAGTTGGGGAACGCGGCCAGTCAGGTAGCCCGAAGCCATATAGCCCACATCGAACGCGCCGCGCTCAATGCCGTCGAACAGTGAGCGTGCAGTCATGCCTTGTTGGGTGACGTCGTGAACGGTTTCGATCAAGATCGAGTCGGGAACAGCCCTTTGGAGCTCTTCGGCGAAGCGGTCGAGGCCAGCCGAATGGACAGAGCTTGGCCCCTGGTAACCGCCAATCCGAACTCGGAGCGCGCTCGATTTCATCAGTCTTCCCCTGGATTTAGGCGTGGCATTCCGCTTGACATCTTACGCCTAAATCCATGTATGTTGGCCAAAAAACTCGTGGGCATTGCGATTCCAGCATCGATCGGATCGCTCGCGCTCCAATTTATTACTCCTGGGGAGGAGGCGCCGTGGGGCATGACGTCGGCATCATCGGTTTGGGCGTTCTCGGCTCCGCCATTGTCAAGAATATTGTGGCGGGAGGTCGATCGGTGCTCGGGTTCGACCGAGCGGAATCGGCGCGTGGGGTAGCCGCGGCCGACGGTGTGGCATTGGCCGAAAGCAGCGCCGAAGTGGCGCGCGATTGCCCTCTTGTTCTAACTTGCTTGCCGAATGCCGCGGCCGTCCTGGATGTTGTCCGAGAGATCGCCAGTGTCGCCAACGACGGCCAGATTGTCATCGAGCTGAGCACTATGTCGATTGCCGACAAGGAGGCTGCGCGCACCATTCTGGAAGGGGCGGGGCGGCACGTTCTCGACTGTCCGGTGAGCGGCAATCGCATCATGGCGTTGGCGAAAGGATTGACGGCATTCTGCAGTGGCACTCGGGAGCACTTCGAGCTGGTGCGCGAAACGTTGCTGACGTTCTGCAAGAAAGTGCATTACGTCGGACCGTTTGGAAACGGAACGAAGACGAAGCTCTGCGGAAACATCCTGAACTTGGTGCACAATACGGTTGCAGCCGAGGCGATGGTGCTAGCCATCAAGTCTGGCTTGGACCCGAAAATGTTCTGGGAAGTCATTTCCGGCAGCGGCTCGAGTTCGGCAATGTTCGAGGTTCGCGGGCGGCTGATGGCCGAGAACAATTACGCCGTGGAGGGTATGAACTTTTCCATTCCGCTGAAGGACTCACGCATCATCTCCGAGCATGCCGCATCGCTCGGGGTTCCGATCCCGCTCTACCACACGGCCTTGCAGTTCTATCACGCTGCCGTTGCTCAGGGCATGGCGCACCTGGACGCTGCCGCCGTGTGCCGGGTGATGGAAAAGCTCGCCAACTGCGAGCGCCCGACATGAATCGAAAAATTGAGCTGCGGTGCTGGTTCTGAAAATCGCCTAGATGACCTCTGCGTTTGTAAAGATCGCTGTGTGATCTTCCGACCAAACACCGGCCGTAGCGGGGAGGAAGGAATGACAAAAGAGGATGAGGCCGACGGAGTTCTAGGAAAATTGAATTTCAACAGTGGCACGGCACTCGTCTGTATTGCTCTTGGCATTACGATCCTGGCCTTGATCCCCTATCAAGTCGAGGAGCCGCCGGTTTTCTTTGGGCAGAGCAGCTCGGGGATAAGCCCAAAGCTTTTCCCACGCATCGCCGCAGTTGGCCTGATCGTGACCGGGATCGCTTACCTCATTACGAGCTTGCGGATGAATGAGCCCAATGGGCTTCGAGAGCTGCCTACCTCCGCTTACGTGAACCTCGCCGTCGCGCTGGCTGCCATGATCGCGTACGTCGCGCTGCTCCTGCCGCTTGGCTATGCCCTGTCCAGCGCGCTTGTCGCGATTTCTATCTCGATCTATTACGGTTCACGCAGTTTCTTGGGTATCGCAACCGTCGGAATTGGAGCCCCTTTCGCGATTTATTATCTTTTCACGCGCGTTCTGTCTGTGTCCTTGCCGCCGCTTCCGTGGGGATGAGCCATGCTTGATTTGGTCTCAGAAGCGGCACTGATGCTGATGCGGCTCGACGTCATGCTCATGATCGCCGCCGGTATGTGCCTGGGAATACTCGTCGGCGCGTTGCCAGGCTTCACGACGGTCATGGCGATGGCGATCGTGCTGCCGATCTCCTTTTTTCTCGAACCAATCCTCGGGATTCCCTTCCTGATCGGTGTTTACAAGGGTGGTATTTTCGGCGGTAGCATTCCCGCGATCCTTGTGAGCATTCCAGGTACGGGGGCTGCCATTGCCACCACGTTCGACGGGCCCGCTCTGACGCGAAAGGGGCAGTCGCGAAAGGCCCTTGAAATGGCTCTGGTAGCCTCGGCCATCGGTGACTTCCTTTCATCATTCGCAACAGTCGCGATCATCGGCCTCATCGCCATGATCGCGCTGATGATCGGGCCGCCCGAGATCGCGGCCATTCTCATCCTGAGTTTGCTGATCATTGTGGTCACGAGCTCCGGCAATTTTTTCAAGAACGTGCTGATGCTGCTGATCGGTGCGCTGCTGGCCATGATCGGGCAGGACCCGATCGGGGCCATGGTTCGCTTCGACTTCGGCTTCCACGCGCTTCAAGCAGGAATCGATCTGCTGCCGCTCGTCATTGGGCTATTCGCTATCCCCGAAATCCTGCTTGCTATGGAGCGGCGGGAGAGTGCGATCGTAGCCGGCGCGCGCACCCGGCCCGAAGGTGATCGGCTGCGATGGGCGGACCTCAAGCCCTGCATGCGGACGATTTTGCGCTCGACGGCACTGGGCGGAGTGATCGGCGCCATTCCAGGCGTGGGGCAGGTCGTGGCGGCAGTCATGGGCTATTCCGCCGCTAAGAATGCCTCCAAGCACCCGGAGCGGTTTGGCAAGGGAGAGCTGGAAGGCGTGGCCGCTCCCGAGGCCGCGAACAATGCGGTGAACGGGCCGACCATGGTGCCGCTTCTCACCCTCGGCATCCCCGGGGATAACATCACGGCAATTCTGCTGGGGGCGTTCGTGGCGCAGGGGCTGCGGCCAGGGCCGCAGCTGTTTCAGGAGCAAGGGGCACTCGTCTATGCGATCTTGTTCTCAATGCTGATCGCCTGTGTGTTGCTGCTGGTGATCGGCTATGTGCTGACCCCCGTATTCGCGCGATTGGTTACGATCAACAAAGCATACCTTGTGCCGCTGATGCTGCTGTTTGCGGTGGCTGGCACATATGTCTACCGGTCCAATCCGATGGATCTTTGGTTCATGATCGCGTTCGGCGTCTTCGGCTACTGCGCGCGCAAGCTGAGCTTCGACGTCACGCCGCTGGTCATGAGCTTCATCCTGATGCCGCCGCTCGAATACGCCGTCGGGCAATCCATTCTGCTCGCTCAAGGAGATATCTTTGGCTACCTCATTGGATCACGGCCGATCACGGTGGCAGTGCTGCTCGTTACGCCGATTTTGATCTTCTGGATCGCCTACCGCCAACGCCAACGGGCTCTAGTATCGACGGAAACGTAGGAGCGAGCACGGGCGCCGTGGCGACGCATAATGTGAGGAAGGAAACGAACAATCCCACCTAGGAGGAGCTCTCGTTATGACAAGTATCCGAAACTTATTAATTCTCGCCGCCGTGGTCTTCGGACTCGCGGCCACGCCGCTGGCTGCCCAGAGCTATCCGGACCGGCCGATCACGATGATCATTCCGCTGGGGGCTGGTGGCTCGCATGATCTCAACGCGCGGGTCATCACGTCGGTGCTGCCGGAATACCTTGGCCAGCCGGTCGTTGTGCAGCTCATGCCGGGTGCCGGTGGCCAGACCGGCACGGCAGCAGCCGCTCAGGCGCAACCTGATGGCTATACGCTCCTGTTCACCCACAATTTCATCGACCAATTGCAACAGCATGTGGCCCGGCTTCCGTATGAACCCAACAAGGCTTTCGTGAGCGTAGCCCGGGTGAACACTGCCCAGCCGGTTCTGGTGGTACGCAAGGACTCGCCGTTCAAGACCTGGGAGGAGCTGGTCGACTTTGGCAAAAAGAATCCCGGCAAGCTGCGCTTCGGGCATAGCGGCAATTGGGGCGCATTCATGGTACCCGGATTGGCCTTGCTGAAAGAAGTCGACGTCAAGGCGACGCTCATCCCGTATCAGGGCGGTGGGCCTGTGATGCAGGCTCTGCTGGCTGGCGATGTCGACTTCACGTTCGCATTCCCGTCGGTCCTTTCTGGGCAGGATCTGCGTGCGCTGCTGATCGTCGGCGAGGAGAAGATCCTCGAGGGCATTCCCACCACCACCGAGCTTGGCTTTACGACCGTGTCAGAAATTGGAGTGATGCACCGGCCGGTGCTGGCGCCGGCGGGGACGCCCGAGGACCGGCTGAAAGTGTTGCGTGAAGCTTTCAGCAAGCTCAACGAGAACAAAGTGTTCAAGGAGTTGATGGGCCGATTGGGCGAGAATACGTCCTACATGGACGGCGAGAAGTATGACGAGCTGCGCCGCCGGCAGTCAGAAGAGTACAAGGCACTCGTCGCTTCGTTTACCGAGTGAGGCGCGCCCGCTCAAGAAGCACAGTGGGCGACCTGAATTCGCCCACTGCATTTGTCCAATCGCGACTACTCTTTCGGGGAATGCATTTCGACCAGCCGGTCGTAATTCTCATAGAGGCGGGTGAAATCGTCTGAAATCATGCCGAGGTGTCCGGCGATAGCGAGCAATTCGGAGGTGAGCGTGACGTAAGCGGCTGGCTGGCTGAGCTCGGAGAAGAACTCGGCCGCCATTGTCAGGTCTTTGAGGAGATTGCCCACGTGGGAGCGGCCGTCGAATTTGCCGGAAACGATATGATCCGGAAATCGGCGTTCACTGACGAAGCTGCGGGCGTTACCCGCATTGAGGACCTCGACGGCGCGGGCTAACGGGATGCCCGCACGCTCGGCCGCTCGGCATCCTTCAGCGGTCGCGAGGAAAATCGTGTGGCAGATCATGTTGTGCACGAGTTTCATCGCGTGCCCCGTGCCAGATCCGCCGAGATGGAATATGCGCGCGGCGATCCGATCAAGTATGGGACGCGCGCGGAGCAACGCCGACCCATCCCCGCCCATCATTAGCGTGAGCGTGCCAGCAGCTGCACCAGCCGCGCCACCCGTCATGCCAGCATCAAGATAGGCCGCATCCGCTTGAGCGGCGCGCGAGGCAAGTGCGCGGGTGGCCTTCGGATCTGAGGTGGTGAGGTCTACGAAAACGCGAGCCGCCGGTCCGGAGAGGAGCCCGGCATCGAAAAGATCTGCGATTTGCGGGCTGCCAGGCACCACCAACAAGATAATTTCGCAGCTCGCTACAGCCTCCAAGCCATATGAAACGCTTTCGGAGAGGCCACAGGACTTTAGGGCATCAGCGTTGATATCCCACACGGCAGCGAGCAGATCGGCGCGGTCGAGATTGCTCGCGATACCGCGCCCCATATTGCCGAGCCCGACAACGCCGCACCGATGCCGATTATTCGGCATTTCGTTTATTGGCCTCTGCCATATCAGCGAGTAGCGCCAATGACCGATTGGATAGCGGCAGATCCACCGGCTCGCCGATCTCAGCGGAGAGATCCGCGGCACGATAAGATTCCATCACCATGCGCGCGTGCTCCGGCGGAACCATTACGGGCCGGTCCCTCAGCACACATTCGAGGAAGTGTATCGTTTCCGGTCCCATCTGCCCGGCGAACACGTGGTCCACCTGCTCGCCCGGCATGGTCGACATGGGATAGCGGGTGCCTCCCTCCACAGTATTGAGCCACTTGTCCCGGTGTGTGTCGTCGAGAAAAAGGGCGCCTTCGGTTCCCGTGATCTCGATCCAAGTGGCACAAAAATTCGGGTAGCTCGGTGGTAGGTTCCAGCCGCCGCCAATGACGACCAGAACCCCATTGTCCATGGTTACAGTCGTCCACATGGTGTCGTAGGAGCCGTTGACCTCCTTCATGAAGCCGTAGGCGCCCTGCGAGTAGACGCGAACAGGCTTGGCGGGCTCCAGCATCCAGAATACGAAATCGAGATCGTGAGTGGATTCCATCGCGGCGGGCGAAAGGCGGACGCGGGACGCGATCTTCTTGCCCAGGTTGCGCGACAGATGCCGGCTTACCATCACGTTGACCACTTGACCCAGCGTGCCATCGGCAATCTTTTTCTTTGCGAAAGCGATCTTGGGATTGAAACGCTGGGAATAGCCGATCGTGAATTTCAGGGCGTTATCGCGCGAGAGCTTGATCAGCTCGTCGGCTTCCCAGAACTCCATCGCAATCGGCTTTTCGAGCAGCACATGTTTGCCAGCCTTGAGGCAATCGCGCGCGATCGGATAGTGCGTGCCCTCTGGGGTCGTGCAGATGTAGACGACGGAGATGTCCGGATTGCGGACGATATCCTGATAATCAAGCGTTGCAGTTGCCGGATTCGTAAGCTGACGAACTTCCTCCAGCCGATCGGGACGGATCTCGCAGATGTGGAGCTTGTCGACCAATGCTGATCTGGCGAGTGTCTCGGCGCGGATTCCACCACACCAACCAGTTCCGATGACGGCCACTTCGACTTGTTTCACGTTCGGTCCTCTTGAGCAGGGGATGCGTCTCTATGGGCCGGAGTGCCCGGCTCCGAATATCTATAGGCGGAGATCTTGAGTGGGCAACTCTGGTGGCTTCAAGCTGATCTTATCCTGATGCGCTGATGTGCTTCAAAGGCCATTGTGATTTCAATGGAGCCGATGCAGGCTGGAGGGCGCCGACCCAAAATGCAGGGCTGAGGTTCTTCCGCAGCTTTTCGCATTCTGATTGCGTACGAGCCTAACGAAGGTGGGGGAGATGATTGAGACTGGTGCCCGCAAAGTGATGCCCCAACGTCTTCGGGAGTTCATTGCTGCCGTACTCCGCGCTGAACGGCTTCCTGACGACGATGCGGCGACCGTCGCGTCACTGATGGTGGAGGCCGATTTGTTGGGCGGCGATGGGCACGGGGTCTTTCGGCTGCCGCAATATCTCAACAGGCTGCGCGCGGGCGGTTTCAATGCCCGCCCGAACATCCGGATAGAGCGCGAGCGGGGCGCCACGGCCGTCGTGAACGGGGACAATGGCTTCGGGCACCTGGTGATGAAGCGCTGCGCCGAGGAGGCTATTGCGCGAGCCCGCCAATACGGCATCGGCTGGGTCGGGGCGCATCACTCCAATCACGCCGGAGTCGCGGGTGTCTACGCGATGATGCCGTTGGCACACGACATGATTGGGCTCTATGCGGCAGTGGGAAACGCCAATCACATGGCACCCTGGGGAGGCACGGAGCTTCTCTTGAGCACGAATCCGATTGCCGTTGCCATCCCGTCCGCCGAAGGGACGAAGCCGGTCCTACTCGACATGGCGACCACTGTTGCGGCCTACGGGAAGGTGAAGCTCGCCGCACAGAGGGGGGAGACGATACCGGAAGGTTGGATGATCGACCAGGACGGCAACCCGTTGACCGATCCGAGCAAAGCAGCCTCCGGCTCGCTCCTGCCCATCGGCGGCCCAAAGGGCTACGGACTGGCTCTCGTGCTAGGACTCCTGGCAGGAACGCTCAACGGCGCCGCGATGGGCCGCGATGTCATCGACTTCAACGCCGACGACCAATCCGTGACCAACACAGGACAGTTCATTGCTGCGATCGATATCGCGAGCTTTATTGACGTGAATACCTTCAAGCGGCAGGTGGCGCGAATCTTGGGCGAGATGAAAAGCTCGGCGTTACGCCCAGGTTTCAACGAGATCCGGATTCCGGGGGAACGGGCGCTCTCCATTCGTGATCAGCGCACTTCGGAGGGTATTCCCATTGCTCCGGCGCTGATGGAAAAACTGAACGCCATTGCCGCATCATGCGGTGTGGATCCGCTTTGAAAAGGGGAGGCATCATTTTGCAAGAAAAGCGCGCGATGGTTCGGAATACCGAAGCGATCGAGGTGTTCGATCGTGGCGGCGGCGTTGTCACGCGATTATTCTGTAACAAGTCGATTTGCGGAGCGGATGTGACCACCGGTACGACGACGCTACCTGTCGGCAAGAGCGTCGCGCTTCATCATCACAACTGCGATGAGCAAATCGTTATTCTGCAAGGTCGTGCTGAAGCGGAGTTCGGTGGCAGACGCGTGCCCATTGGTCCAATGGAAGTCGCCTACATTCCGGCTGGCGAGGTGCATTGCTTCCACAATGTCGGGGACGAGCCGGTTCTCATGTTGTTCATCTACGACGCCGGCGAGGTGACGCGCACGTTCGCAGCAACTGGGGAAACCGTCGTGCACCTTGCTTCGGGCGATCGGGCCCAGCCTACAAGCTGAGGTCTGGCTTGGCAGGTCAACTCACGACACGGACTGGCTCTTTTCTCGAACGACACTTCTGCTCAGGGGAACAAACGCCTTATGGCTCCCTTCCGTCGGGTAGATCGCGCTTCAGCGAAATTGCATAGGAGAAGCGGTCGGACGGGTGGATGTTGATGGACATCTCGAAAAGCCGGCGCCCGGCACCAAAATAGCGCCGAACGATGACTAAAGCCGGAGAGCCTTCGGCGGCGCGGAGGCGCAGAGCGAGCTCCCGGCTCAAAATAGTGGCGTTTATCTCCTGTTGAACCTCGGTGACCGCCTCGCCCGAGTGACGTTCGATGGCAGAGAAGATAGCTGATTGATGAACCTTCGTGCCGCGGAAGAGCTTGGCATAGCGACCGTCGACATAAGCTTCGGTCCAGCAGATTGGCACCGGATCGCCGGCCACCTGTCGCGTGCCGGAAATATGGAGCCAGCGTCGGCCGGGTCGTGACGCGAGCTTGTACGCGAGCTCGCCGCGCGCCTCGATTTCCTCCTCATGATCGACGTGCAGCGTCGCTTCACTCGCGAACTGAAAGATCTCTGTCAGCGACTGCAAAGAGAAATAGTATGCCTGTTGAGGATGGCGCGCCTCGACGCGCGTACCGACGCCTTTCTTGGCGGAAACCAGTCTCTGCTGGCGGAGCAGCTGAACGGCCTGCCGTATTGTTTGACGACTGACGCCGTGGCGCTTCGCAAGCTCGATTTCGGTCGGGAGAAGGCTGCCGATCGGATACTCTCCAACCGATATTCGATGCTGGAGTGTGCGCGCCACCTGAATATAGAGCGGGACCGCTCTGTCGCTGATCTTCGCAGCCTCGTTTTCCTGGGGCCGTCGGCGCGCTGGCGCGACGCTGGTGTCTTTTCCCATTTTTCAGAGCAACGCCAGGGATAGCAACGGGAACGCGTTGATGAGAATCAGAGCCAAAACCCGCATAGCATAGAACGGCAAAACACCTGCAATGATGCTGTGTAGCGGCAGGCCGGCGATCCGGCTCATCACGAAGAGATTGAGGCCGACGGGCGGGGTGAGAGTGGCCACCTCCACGAGCGCCGTCATGATCACCGCGAAGTGGATCGGATTGACGCCGGCGGCCTGCGCCATCGGAAAGAGAAGCGGCGCCAGAAGCACGATCATCGAAACGCCATCGATGAACATGCCGATCACAATCAGGGCGAGGTTCACCGCTAAGAGGAACTGGAACGCCGAGACCTGGTATTCGATGACGAAGTTGGTGAGTTCGGTGGCGAGACCGAGCCGTGTCAGTACGACGGTGAGCAGGCTCGACGCGAGGAGAATCCCGTAGATGAGCCCCGTCTGCATCACCGACTCCCGTGTCGTATCCCAGACGGCCGCCAGGTCCGCCGTGCGATAAACGAGAAGGACGAGCACGATCGCGTAGATCGCGGCCAACGCGGAGACCTCGGTCGCGGTGAAGAAGCCGGCATAAATGGAGCCGATAATCAGAATCGGCATTGCCATCGCGCCGGTGGTGCGAGGCAATCGGGAGACGAAGCCCGGCAGGTCGAGCGGTTGGGTTTGTCCGCCGTATCCCTTCCAGCGAGACACCAGAATTGTGGTGAGACCCAGAAGCGTGGCTTCCAGCAGGCCGGGTATGATTCCGGCGATGAACAAGTCGGAGACAGGAAGTCCCGCGATCGATCCGATGAGAATGAAAGTCAGAGAAGGCGGGATCATCAGCCCCAGCGTGCCGCAGACGGCGACAAGCGAGGCGGCAAATTGGGGCGGGTATCCTTCCTTCGGCAGCAAACGCGTCGCTGCCGGCCCGAGCGCGACGGCGCAGGCGACACTGGATCCGTTGACAGCCGCGAAGAAAATGCTCGAGGCAGCGACCGCGAGGGCAACGCCGCCGCGGAACCAGCGGACGACACAGCCGACGAGGTCCAGGATCAGCAGCGCGAGGTTACCGCGCGACATCATGTTACCGGCGAAGATGAAGAACGGAATGGCGACGAGCGAATACTTGTCGATGCCGTCCCATGCCGCTTGGGCGGCAAGGCTGAGCGGAATGTTGACGCCGGCGAAGAGGATGAGGCCGATCCCGACGAGACCGAGAGCGACCGCAATGTGGACACCCAGGGCG
>Ga0310823_101118_pt1 | contig 10849 bp, 9 predicted proteins | sample P4_ome_3_FD_201316 | JGI IMG/M metagenome (GOLD analysis project Ga0310823, IMG submission 201316) | Sorghum-adapted microbial communities from Joint BioEnergy Institute, Emeryville, California, United States - P4_Day56_Rep3 | ecosystem: Engineered > Bioreactor > SSF (Solid state fermentation) >...
GGTCCCGCGGGTGACGCGCGCGGTGCCGCGCACCACCACCCAGTGCTCGGCGCGGTGCGCGTGCTTCTGCAGCGACAGCCGGCCGCCCGGCTTGACGATGATCCGCTTCACCTGGTGGCGCTCGCCGGCATCGACCGATTCATAGCTGCCCCAGGGGCGGTAGACGCGGCGGTGCTCGCGGTGCTCGCCACGCCCGGCCCGGGCCAGGCGATCGATGAGTGGTCGCAGCTCCTGAACGCGGTCGCGGCCCACCGCCAGGACGGCATCGGCGGTTTCTACCAGAACCAGATTGTCGACACCGACCGCGGCGACGAGGCGGCTTTCGCCCCGGATGTAGCTGTTGGTGACCCCTTCGGCCAGCACGTCGCCGACGAGCGCGTTGCCGTCGCAATCCTTTGCCGCGGCGGTCCACAACGCCGTCCAGGAACCGGCGTCGGTCCAGCCGGCGCCGTCCAGGGGAACCACGGCGCCGCCGCACGTCCGTTCCATCGCCGCACAGTCGATCGGGCGGGTCGGCGCGGCCGCGAAGGCCTTCGTGTCCAGATGCAGGAAGTTCAGGTCGCGGATGGCGCAGTCCACGGCATTCTGTGCCGCCGCCACCGTCTCCGGCTCGAGGCGTTGCAGCTCGGCCAGATAGCGTCGGGCCCCAAACATGAACATACCGCTGTTCCGGTCCGCGCGGCCGTCGGAGGCTCCGGCGAAGACGACGAACGCACCCTGTGCAGCAACCGAAAGCGCCCGGTCGACCGCGTCTCGAAAACGCTCGGGGGCCGCGACATAGTGGTCAGAGGGCAGCAGCAGCAACAGCGCCTCCGGATCCTGCGCGGCGAGCAGCAGCGCCGCCGCTGCGGCTGCCGTGGCGGAGCCGCCGCAACCCTGCGGGCCGACCAGGATCGCGGCCGGGGTAATTCCCAGCGCATGGGTCTGATCGGCGATGAGGAAGCGGTGCTCCGCTTCGCATATCAGGAGCGGTGCGGCGAAGCGATTTGGGTCGGTCACGCGGTGAAGTGTCTCCTGCAGCAGCGTCCGCTCCGCGGCCGGAGCCATGAGCAGCTTCGGATAGGCCTCCCGCGCCATCGGCCACAGCTCCAACCCGGATCCGCCGCAGAGGATCACGGGATGACAGGTCCGGACGGGAGTTTCCGTCCGGTTGCCCGCCGTCAACGTCATGTCCGGTGTATCCATGAGTGCTGGGTACCGCAGTTTGCCGCGCCGTGAAACGGCACGGTCGGGTTATTCAGGGGTCCGTGGGGGCTACCACGGAATGCAGGGCGCTGGGGCAGCGGCGGTTCCACCTCCGGGCTCAGAGCATCGGACGGCGGCATAGACCATGGAGGGGGCTGTCCGGCTCTCTTAGGCGATCTCCGCGGCGAGACTGTCCGGCACGCGGGTGGCGCGGCCGCTTTGGCCGCGCGGCGGAAGCACGAGGTCGATCCGGGCAGGCACCTCGTGCTCCAAGAGCGTTCTTGAGATCTCGTCGCGGTACTCGGGGTTCATGACCAGCACGACGTCGGGCCGATATTGCCTGAGGTCCGCCGGGGCGATGATCCGCTGTCCCGTTCCGGTGACGTGGTGGCCCAGCTTGCGCGGGTTGATGTCGACGACGTAGGGCAGATCGTCGGACGCCTCCAGCCGCAGCAGGTTGAGAAACATCACGCCCTTCGAGCCGGCCCCCCAGAGCACCAGCCGGGCGCCGTCGCGCCGGTAGTGGGCGATCCTGTCCTGCCAATGGGTGAGCAGGCGATTGGCCCGCTCGGCGAGAGAGGTGGCCGATGCGCGCTGGGCGCGGCTCGGCGCGCGCCGGGGGGGCCTTGTGGCGTCGGCGCCGGAGACCGCCTCCACCCACAGGAACTGGCCGCCGAAGGCGGACCGGATGTCGCGAACCGAGAGGCCGGCGCGCGCGAACGCCGTCAGGAGCGAACTGCGCGAGAAGTAGGACAGGTGTTCGTAGATGACGTCCCAGACACTGAGCTGGTCGAGCAGAAGCGCCGCATCGGGAACCTCGAAGAAGGTCGCGCCGCCTGCGGGGCCGAGATCCTCGCGAACGGCGCGAAGGATTGCGACGGGGTCGAGAAGGTGCTCCAGGACATGCCGGCAGCACACGAAATCGGCGCCCCGCGCCGCTCCCGCGCGGTAGATGTCGCCGATGATCGTCACGGCGCCGGATCCGGCGTTGCCGGTGGCGTCCGCGGGGGCGCTCGGGTCGTAACCGGTTCCCCGGTTGCCACCGCGTTCGCAGAGCATTCGCAGGAAGTCGCCTCGGCCGCACCCGATCTCGACGATGTGCCGGCCCTCCAGGCGATAACGCCGGACAAGCCGCCGGGCGGTCGCCGCCGCGTAGCGGCGGTAACGACCGGAGAAATGCAGCGAGTTGTCGTAGCTGCCCTCGTAGCCGACGAGCGTCGGATCGAAGGCTCGGTTGAACAGATGGCCGCAGCCTCGGCAGGCCACAAGCTCGACGTCGCCGCGGGGAACCGAAAGCGCCGTCTCCCGATCGGCGGCCAGGCCGTGGCAGAGGACCGGTACGCCCGGCAGGGTGAGGACCGGAAGCAGGTCCGTTCCGGCGCATACGAGGCACGAGTCGCGGTTCGAAAGCGCAGGCATGACGATCAGACCGTCAGGATGGTGGGGGTGCAGCCCCGCTCGACCAGGGCCTGCTGGATCTCGCTCCGGTAGATCGGGTTCATGACCACGACCACGTCCGGGCAAAGGCGCGCCACCTCGTCCGGACCGACGATTCGATGTCCGGTCCCCGGCATGTACTTCCCGTGCTTGTAGGGGTTGACGTCGACGACGCAGCTGATCTCCTCACCCAGCGAAAGGGTGGTCAGGAACGAGACGGCCTTGGAGCCTGATCCCCAGATGGCGATCGTCCGCCCCTCTGCGGCAAGTTCCTCCACGGTCTGGCGCCACACGGCCTGCTTCTCGACCCAAAGCCGGGTGAACTCGGTGACCAGCCGGTCCATTTCCTCGACGGTCTCGACGATGGGGCTCGCCGACCGGCGCGCTGCTCCGTTGGCCGCGGGCCGGGCATCGATCATGAGGTACTGGTCGTCGTAATCGGTCCAGACATTGCCGACGTCGAATCCGTTGCTGACCAGAAGCCGCTCGAGCGATCCGGGGCTGAAGTAGGAGCAATGTTCGTAATAGATATCCCAGAAGGCGCATTCCTTCAGGATCCGGAGAGCATCGGGAACCTGCAGGAACAGCGTGGCTCCGCCGCCGGCCGTCGCGCGCTTCAGCACGTCAACGAAGCGGGCGGTTTCCGGAATGTGCTCGAGCGTCATCTTGCTACAGACGAAGTCGCTCGGCTCCGGTTCCGTTTCCTCGGTGAAGAACTCACGCCGGAAGGTGATGTGGTCGAGCACCCGCGACGCGTTCCGATCGGCCGCATAGCTGGGGTCGAAGCCGATGCCGGAGTTGTTCCCGAGCTCGCAGAGCAGGGTCAGGAATTCACCTTTGCCGCAGCCGATTTCCAGGATGCGCTTTCCGTGCAGGCCGTAGCGCGCGATAACCTGTTCGGCAAGGCGTCTGTGAAAGGCATTGAAGGTCGAGGAGAAGGCCTGCGTCTCTTCGTAGGCGCTGGAATATTCGGTTAGCCGGGGATCGAAGGCTGCGTTGAAGATGAAGCCGCAGTCGCGGCAGAACCGAAGCTCGATGTCGCCGCGCCGGAAGGCCACCGCGTCGTCCCGGTTCGAGATCAGGAGGCAGCTGTTGGTGGGAACCTGGCGAACCTGGTAAAAGGCGCGTGTGTCGATGGACGCACAGCTCGGGCATCGACGGTCGTTCATCATTGCACACTCCCGCCCCGAAGATTGCGCGAAGGGCGTTCCCTGGGGGTTTAGACAACGCGCGGCTCGGGGCTCGGAATGATGAAGCGGCCCCCTGCGCGCCGGTAACGGCTTTGCTGCGCCAGGATCTCGTCCGCGAAGTTCCAGGCCAGGAGCAGCACGAAGTCCGGGCGATCCTCGTCCAGACGTTCCGTGGGGAAGATCGGCAGATGCTGGCCCGGCATGAACTTGCCGTGCTTATGGAAGTTGCGGTCCACCACATAGTCCAGCAGCGGCGCGCCGGCCCCGAGATAGTTCAGCATCGTCGCCCCCTTGGCTGCGGCGCCATAGGCCGCGATCCGATACCCCTCGGTTCGCAGATGCTGGAGCTGCCGCAGGAGCGTCTCCTTGAGCGCCTCGACGCGGCTGGCGAAGTCGGTGAAATAGGCCGGCCTATCCAGGCCGACGGCGCGTTCGCTGGCCAGCAGCCCGGCGACGGCCGCGCTGCTCGTCGGCCGATGCCCGACACGGATGCGCAAGGACCCGCCGTGGATGCCGAGATGCTCCACGTCGTTCACCGTGAGGCCATGCCGGCCGAACAGCTTGGTCAGCGCGGTCAGCGAGAAGTAGCAGAGGTGCTCGTGATAAATGGTGTCGAATTCGCAGCGGTCGACGAGGTCCCGCACATACGGGACCTCGATCGAGGCAACACCATCGTCGGCCAGGAGATGGCCGATCGCCCGCACGAGACCATTGGTGTCGGCGACGTGAGCAAGGACGTTGTTGCCGATGATCACGTCGGCGGGACCATGCTCGCGGCGGATCGACTCGGCGGTCGGAAGATCGAAGAAGGTGTTCAAGGTGGGGACGCCGTTTTCGTTGGCGACGCTGGCCGGCCCGTCCGCCGGATCGACGCCCAGCACGGGAATGCCATGCTCGACGAAGTTCTTCAGCAGGTAGCCGTCATTGCTCGCGATCTCGACGACGAAGCTGTCGGCGGTGAGACCGCGATTGGCGATCAGCCGCAGGGCGTTGTCCCGGGAATGGGCGAGGAGGGCCGGGGAAAACGAGGAGTAGTAGGGGTAGTCCCTGCAGAACAGCTCCTCCGGAGCCACCGTGTGGGTGATCTGGACCAGGCCGCAATGTGGGCAGAAGACGAGCTTCAGAGGATAGCGCGGCTCAGGCTCCGTCAACGCGGTTCGATCGAGAAGGCGATCGGCGAGCGGCATGTCGCCGAGATCGAGGATGTCGACGAGATCGGCCTCGCCGCAGGACCGGCATTCGATGATCTGCATGGTTCACACCTCCGGCAGGGCCGGGATCCGGTCGCGCTGCTCGGGCGCGCCGACCGGGGTCGCCTGCGCGCCGCTCCAGCGCATCGTCTCATCGAGCTGCCCGGTCGACAGCAGGGCCTTGAGATGCGCGAGCCGTTGGTAACGGGGACCTTCGAAATCTTCGACGCTCAGGCCGATGATGCGGTACCGGTGATACAGTTCCTCCACGCCGCGCAGTGCCGTCCATTGCGGCTTGAAGCCGGGAAGGGTCCGGCTGATCTTGGAGCAGTCCACGCGATAGGTCCGCTTGTCCGGCGACGCCCCGTCTGCGTACTCGATGCTTGATTTGGGGACGGTGCGCTCGACCAAAGTCGCCAGCTCGCGGATCTGGTAGTTCTCCGTCGTGATGCCGACGTTGAAGACCTCGCAGTGAACGAGGTCGCGCGGCGCCTCCAGGGCGGCGAGGAACGCGCGGCTGATGTCCTCGATATGCACGATCGGGCGCCACGGGGTCCCGTCGCTCTTGATCAGAACGCGATGCTTGCAAAAGGCGTAGGCGACGAGGTTGTTGAGCACGAGATCGAACCGAATGCGCGGCGAGAAGCCATAGGCCGTTGCGCTGCGCAGGAAGACGGGCGAGAAGTCGTTGGTCGCCAGGCGCGCCAGATCCTGTTCCGCGCGAAGCTTGGAGACGCCGTAGGGCGTCACCGGATTCGGACTGGACGATTCGTCGACCCAGTCCTCGCCGGCGGCCCCGTAGATGCTGCAGGAGGAGGAGAAGATGAAGCGCGACACGCCGACGCTCCGCGCGACCTTGGCGACGTGGACCGTCGCCGCGTGATTGATGGCCATGGTGAGCCGCGGCATGAGATCGCCCAGCGGGTCGTTGCACATGCCCGCCAAGTGCATCACCGCCTCGCACCCGTCGATGTCCGCCGGCCCGACGTCGCGGATATCCTTGTGAATGGTCGGGAAGCTGGGCCAATCCCAGCCGCCGTAGACCGATCTCTCGAAGAGATTCGAATCGAGGCCGACGACCTCGTGACCGGCGTCGATCAGCATCCGCACGAGGACCGAGCCGATATAGCCGCAGTGACCGGTAACAAGAACCCGCATATCTCTACTCCCAGACCTTCCAGGGTGGCCGCGGCCCTTCCCAGAGGGCCTGCAGCAGGGCTTTGTCGCGAATCGTATCCATGCACTGCCAGAACGAGCTGTGCCGGTACGCCATGAGCTCGCCGTCGGCCGCCAGCCGTTCAAGCGGCTCCTGTTCGAGCATCGTCTCGTCGCCTTCGATGTAGTCGAAGACGCCCGGCTCCAGGACGAAGAAGGCGCCGTTGATCCAGCCCTCGCCGCTCGTTGGCTTCTCCTTGAACTCGACGATCCTGGGGCCGTCGAGGACGACGCGTCCGAAGCGGGCCGGCGGCCGGACCACCGTCATGGTGGCCAACCTTCCGTGCGAGTTGTGGAACGCCAGCAGGGCGCGCAGATCGACGTCCGACACGCCGTCGCCCCAGGTCACCATGAAGGTGCCGTCGCCGAGGTGGGGCTTCAGGCGGCGGATCCGGCCGCCCGTGCCGCTCGATTCGCCCGTGTCGATCAGGTCGACGACCCAGTCGCTGCGCTCGACCTGGTGATGGCGGACGGTCCGCATGCCCAGATCGACCGTGAGGTCGGATTCGAGCGCCAGACAGTCGAGGAAATAGCGCTTGATGCACTCGCCCTTGTAGCCGAGCGCGATGACGAACTCGGTGAAGCCGAAATGGGCGTAGTGTTTCATGATGTGCCAGAGGATCGGCCGTCCGCCGATCTCCACCATCGGCTTGGGCCTGACGGCGGTTTCTTCCGCCAGCCTCGTCCCCTGTCCACCGGCAAGGATCGCTACCTTCATGACGCCCCGCTCGCTGCGGTTGCCTTCGGTGACGCCGTCGCTCGCGGCGTCGCGTTTTGCGGGTCATGATGCCATCGGGTATCGTAACCAGAGGCAGAGCAAACGGGGTGCGCGCGCGGACAAGAGTGACACTCCGAAGGGCTAGGCCGCAGGGCCGGATCGGACCGGCCCGTCCGGCCGCTTTCCCTCCCGGCCTCGCCTTGAAACCATGGGGTTGCTCGACCGTAACGGCCGGTCGGAGAGGAGTGGCGAACCGGATGCCGATTTATCCGTTATGAGTCCGTCTTTGTGGTAATCGTCCGATCCTGGTCGCAACAGGCGGGGCGCGTGTCGCCATGGGCTCGGATTCGGAAACGCCTCGAAAACGCACCGAGAGTGACCGACGGGGCGGGCAAGCGCGAAACTGGACCGTCCAGCAGAAGTTCTGGTTCCTGGTCTGCAGCGCGCTTGTTTGCTGGGGCGTCATCCTGGCGCTGATTCTTATGATTTAGAGCGCCGAAAGGGCTCGGCGAGGACGATTGGCGCCGACCCCTACCGCGCCTGCGGAATAAGCGCTCTCAGTAGGCGCCCTTGCGGGTGACGACGATGCCGACGGTCCTCAGGATGATGACGACATCCAGGAAAAGGGACCAATTCTTCACATACTGGGCGTCGAGCTTCACGCGGGACTCGTAGTCGATATCGTTGCGCCCACTGACCTGCCAGAGGCCGGTGATTCCGGGGCGGCAGCTGTAGTAGCAGCCGATATGCTCGCCATACCGCACTCTTTCGTCGGTGACGATCGGGCGCGGACCGACGAGACTCATGTCGCCCTTCAGCACGTTCCACAGCTGCGGAAGCTCGTCGAGGCTGGTTTTCCTCAGAACCTTGCCGACTGCGGTGATCCGCGGGTCGTTGGTCAGCTTGAAGTGCTGCTCCCATTCCTGCCGGGCCGCGGGGTCGCGCGCCAGATGCTCCGCCAACCGGCGATCCGCGTCGTTCACCATCGAACGGAACTTGTAGCATTTGAAAGGAGTTCCGTCGCGCCCCACACGGCTATGCGCAAAGATCGCAGGGCCGCCGTCCATTCGCACCAATAGATAAACGATGACGAACAAAGGCAGGAAGAAGAGGATCCCCCCAAGCGCCCCGACGATGTCGAGGGCGCGCTTCCACAGGTTTTCGTAGATCCGGTCCCCCGCCGCGGCGGTGGCCTTAGGCGATTGGCCTTCCGCCGATGACGGCCCGAGGCCGCGCGGCGCGGAAAGAAACCCACTGAAGAACTCCAGGAACATCCCGGTCGCTCTTTCTCTTCGCGCCCGATCATACATCGCGGGGGACCTATCCTGTCGCCCCACGGCCCGTCCCCGCTGCGCCTCAAAGGTTAGAGCAGGCCGGGCGGCGCCCGAACGATGCGATTGGGGTACCGCCCATCGCAAAGGAGGAACGCCGAGTAGGGAAGCAGATGAACAGCCATCCGGCCGGCGGGATTTCGGAGCCGTTTTGAGCCGTTCAGCTTCGGCGTTCAAGGAAAGGCGACTTGTCGGTGCCGGGATCGACCTTCCGTGCGCCCGTGCCCCCCGCGGCCGACGGCGAGAGCGACGGCACAGGCAGCAATGAGCATGAGGATCTCGCCGCCATCCTCCGCGATGGTGAGCAGCAGATGCGCACCGTCGAACCTGTGTTCGAGGGCGTCGTGCAGCGGATCGACCATCACCGCGAAGAAGCCGAGGCCGCAAAGGATGAAGATCAGAAGGGCGCCGACTCGTGCCGATTCGCCGCCGCTGTGACGGAAGCCATAGAAAAGGATCGCGAGCACGAACACGCCGAGGATGCCGAAAGCGGCGATCTGCCCGATATCGATGGTGGCGGGCTGGGGGATGGATGCCAGGGCCGTCATGCTCATCAGAAAGCGCCCGATCCTTTCATGGGCCTGCAGCGAATCGTCGATGAGGATCAGAGCGAAAACCGCGGCCAGCGCAACGTAGATGCGCTGCCTGGTCCTGGCATAGTGCCGGATCATCATGACCACGAAGACGAGGCAGAGGAGGTGAGCGTATATCTCCCCATATCCCCATTCCTCGTTCAGGGACATCATCCGGACGAGGGGTCGGCCGGTGTCCAGATCGAGCTTCGGGGCGAAGTAGTGGAGCGTGTGCAGGACGATCACGATAGAGAAAACGAGCATCATCGCGATCAACACCCGGCGAAGGGTCCTGTCCGTCGCATAGCATCTGAACAGGCGGCGAGCCTCGCCCGCCACGGCACTGAGGCGGTGCGCCCCGCCGCGGAACAGGATGCCTGGGCGGTTGAAAGCCGATCGGCCGATGAGAAGGTGCATGATGTCACCCCGACTTCGGGTTGCGCATGAATCGGGCCCGATGTCAGATCGCCGCGATCTGCCTCGGGCTGCGTATTGTCTCCGGCAGAGGTGAGGTCTTGTGGACCGTCTCGTCGGTCGCGCGGGCGGCATATTCCCTGGCGAGCTGGTTCGAAATCCAGCGATAGGTCGGGATCAGGCCGAGTTCCAGCGGGATTCTCGGCTTCCAGCCGAGAACGTACCGCAGGAGCGTATGGTCGCCGTTGCGCGCAGGGACGGCGGTCCGCGGCCTCGAATGACCGCGGCGCAAGGTGACGCTCTTGCCGGCGATGGCCGAGACGATATCGACGATCTGCTGGATGGTTACCGCGGTATCGGTGCCCAGGTTGAGGGGCGCGCGGCAGTCTGACTGCATGATCCGATAAAGCCCTTCCACACAGTCGTGGATGTAAGTGAAGGCACGGGCCGGCTCGGAGTCACATTCGATCTCGGTCGCTTCATCCGCTGCGGCGCACGCGACCTTCCGGCAGATGGAAGCCGGCGCCGTCTCGTCGCCGGCATCAAGGGCGCATAGCGGTCCGTAGACGTCGTGAATCCGCGCGATGCGCGTCTCCAGGCCGTGACTCTCGGCGTAGGACTGGCACAGCGTTTCCATAAACAGCTTCTCGAGACCATCCGTACTCCCGGGGTCGGCCGGGAAGGCGTCGTCCTCACGAAGGGGCACGGTCTTGGCGCGGTCCGGCAGATACCGTGGATACACGGCGCCCGACGACGAGAACAGGAAGCGTCGGACGCCGTTCAAGCGCGCCGCTTCGAGCATATTCAGGTCGATCATGGCATTGGAGCGAGCGGCGCGCCCATCATCGCCCGCGGCACCGGTGCCGGTATCGGCCGCCAAGTGGTAGACGACGTCGATGCCGCAGACGGCGTCGAGGCAGTTGTCGGTGCTCCTGAGGTCGAGGCATGCGAACTCGTGCGCCGCGGATCGCTCGAACACCGGATGGCTGATGTCGACGCCGCGAACCCAGGCGCCCCTGGCGGCGAGGAACTTCACGAGGTGATGTCCGATGAAGCCTCCGGCACCGGTCACGAGCACGCGCTCTGCCATGATCACTCTCTCCTGGGGCCGGTTGAGGTGCCGCGACGACAAACGGAAATTATAGCGAGATGCTGCCGGCTGCTGGCGTTACAGGAGTGGGCGCGCCGAGAGAGAATGGGCTAGGCAATCGGCCGAAGGTGGCATCGCCGCTGGCCGTGTGAATCGATTGGTCGGCGTGGGGCCGCGGCGATCGGCTTGCGATCCCAGGCGTGTTACCTCCGCTGAGCAGCGCGAACTGATCGGGCCGGCTGATATGCTCGCTGCGACCGTCTGGATCGACGCGTGGCAATGAAGGCCGTCCGTTGACGCCGTCACGAGCGCCGGCTAACGCCGGTGCGGAATCCTGGAAGCAAGAGAATCGTCAAGAGAATCGTACGGTGTTGAACAGAGTTGCGTTGATTACTGGTGTTACGGGTCAGGACGGTTCGTACCTGGCGGAGTATTTGCTGGGTTTGGGGTACGAGGTTCACGGTGTGAAGCGGCGGTCGTCGTCGTTCAACACGGCGCGGGTGGACC
>Ga0310823_101120_pt1 | contig 10840 bp, 7 predicted proteins | sample P4_ome_3_FD_201316 | JGI IMG/M metagenome (GOLD analysis project Ga0310823, IMG submission 201316) | Sorghum-adapted microbial communities from Joint BioEnergy Institute, Emeryville, California, United States - P4_Day56_Rep3 | ecosystem: Engineered > Bioreactor > SSF (Solid state fermentation) >...
CCGACACCATCGAGTTCGACCTCACCGGCACCGCCGGGCAGTCGTTCGGCGCCTTCCTGCCCACCGGGGTGACCCTGCGGCTGTCCGGCGACGCCAACGACTACGTCGGCAAGGGACTCTCCGGCGGCCGGATCGTCATCCGGCCCCACCCGGACGCCCCGTTCGCCGTCGGGCTCGACGCCCCGCCCGGGCCGAACGGCCGCGCCGAGGACCAGATCATCGCCGGCAACACCATCCTGTACGGCGCCACCGGCGGCGAACTCTTCTGCCGGGGCCGGGTCGGCGAGCGGTTCGCGGTCCGCAACTCCGGCGCCGTGGCGGTCGTGGAGGGCGTCGGCGACCACGGCTGCGAGTACATGACCGGCGGCATCGTCGTGGTGCTCGGCGAGGTCGGCCGCAACTTCGCCGCCGGCATGTCCGGCGGCACGGCCTTCGTCTGGCGGCTCGACCGGCGCCGGGTCAACCCCGAGCTGGTCGACCTGGCGCCGCTGTCCGACGAGGAGCGGGTCACCCTGCACGACCTGGTGCAGCGCCACTTCGCCGAGACCGACTCCGCGGTGGCGGAGGGGCTGCTCAAGCGCTGGCCGGAGGCGGTCGAGGAGTTCACCGCCGTGGTGCCCCGCGACTACCGCCGGGTGATGGAGATCATGCGGACCGCCCGGGCCGAGGGCCGGGACGTCGACGAGGCGGTGATGGCCGCCCTGGCCGCACCCGCCACGCCGCCGCCCGCACCCGCAGCGACACCGGCCGTACCCGACCAGCCGCCGCGGGGCGACGAGCCGCGCGCATCCCAGGAGGTGGCCCGTGCCTGACCCGACCGGATTCCTCACCTACGGGCGGCGGCTGCCGGCCCGCCGCCCGGTCCCGGTCCGCATCACCGACTGGCGGGAGGTCTACCCCTCGGCCGACGACGGGCTGATCCGCGAGCAGGCGACCCGGTGCATGGACTGCGGCGTCCCGTTCTGCCACCACGGCTGCCCGCTCGGCAACCGGATCCCGGACTGGAACGACCTGGTCCGCACCGGCAACTGGGCGGCGGCGATCGAGGCCCTGCACGCCACCAACAACTTCCCCGAGTTCACCGGGCGGCTGTGCCCGGCACCCTGCGAGGCCGCCTGCGTCCTCAGCATCGGCAACCGGGGAGCGGTCACCATCAAGCAGGTCGAGGTCGAGATCGTCAACCGGGCCTTCGACCGGGACCTGGTGCCGCCCCGACCGGCCGCCGCGGCGACCGGCAAGCGGGTCGCGGTGGTCGGCTCCGGCCCGGCCGGGCTCGCCGCCGCGCAGCAACTCGCCCGGGTCGGGCACGCCGTCACCGTGTACGAGCGCGACGACGCGATCGGCGGCCTGCTCCGCTACGGCATCCCCGACTTCAAGCTGGAGAAGGAGCACATCGACCGGCGGCTGGCCCAGCTCGCCGCCGAGGGCGTCGAGTTCCGCACCGGGGTGACCGTCGGCGTCGACGTCACCGCCGCACAACTGCGCGCCGAGTACGACGCCGTCCTGCTGGCCTGCGGCGCCCTCGCCGGCCGGGACACCCCGACCATCCCGGGCCGCGCGCTGCGCGGCATCCACCAGGCGATGGAACACCTGGTGGCGGCGAACCGCGCGGTCGCCTCTGCGGCCGGCGACCGGTCCGGCGGCGACACGCCGGCGTTCGTCAACCCGGTCGACGCCGCCGGCAAGCACGTCGTCATCGTCGGCGGTGGCGACACCGCCGCCGACTGCCTCGGGGTCGCCCACCGGCAGGGCGCACTCGGCGTACACCAGCTCGACCTGTACCCGCGACCGCCGCGCGAGCGGGACGAGACGCGCGACCCGTGGCCGACCTGGCCGTGGATCCTGCGCGAGTACCCCGCGCACGAGGAGGGCGGCGAACGGGTCTTCGCGGTCGCCGTGCAGGAGTTCGTCGACGACGGCACCGGGCAGGTCCGTGCGGTGCGGATCGCCGAGGTGACCGTCGAGAAGCGGGACGGCCAGCGGCTGGTCACGGTGATTCCCGGCACCGAGCGGGAACTGCCGGCCGACCTGGTGCTGCTCGCCATCGGCTTCGAGGGGACCGAGGAGCAGCCGCTGCTGGAGCAGTTCGGCATCACCCGCAACCGACGCGGCGTGGTCGACACCGACCCGGACTGGCAGGCCGCGCCCGGGGTCTTCGTCGCGGGCGACATGCACCGCGGCGCCTCGCTGATCGTCTGGGCGATCGCCGAGGGGCGGGCCGCCGCGGCGGCGATCCACCGCTACCTGGGCGGGTCGGAGCAGCTCCCCGCCCCGGTCACCCCGTCGGCGCAGCCGCTGGCGGTACCGGCGGTCCGCTGAGCCGCGACGGCAGGTCCCGCGCGCCGGCGGCGGGCGGCTCGCCGACCCCGTCCGGGTGCCCACCGGGTCGGCCGGCGCGCCCCGACCCCCGGTCGTCCCGGCGCCCGTACAGCAGCCGGCGCAGCAGCGCCTCCGCCGGGCCGCGCCGGCCGAACCGTTCGAGGAGGCCGGCACCGGCCACGGTCAGCAGCCAGACGCCGAACGCGAACGCGGCCATCGTCGCGCTGCCCAACCGCGCCCCGAGGCCCAGACCCCAGGCGGCGAGCACCGGGGAGAACAGTAGCGAGTGCGCCAGGTAGCAGGAGAGCGAGCGTTTCCCGACCGCCGCGACCGCCCGCACCACCGGGCCGGTCACCCGGCCGGCCGGTCCATCCGTGGCCCGGCCCGTCCGACCCACCGCCCCGCCCCGGAGGCCGGCCGCCAGCAGGCCGAACAGGGCGACATAGCCGAGCCCACCGGCCAACCCGGTGAGCTGGGCCAGCGAGCTGAGCGCGCCGTCGGTGCCGAGTGCCTCCGGCGGTACGTCGACCAGGCCCACGTGGGCCAGCGCGAGCGGAAGCCCGCCGAGCCAGCCGACGGTCACGCCGAGCAGCGCGGTCCAGCGCAACAGCCGGCGGTGCGCGGCCGGGTCCTCCAGCACTCCCCGGCGGGCCGCCCAGAATCCCAGCAGCGGCTCGGTGGCGAGCATCCAGCCCACCAGGCCGTACCCGGTGACGGTCGCCCAGGTGGTCAGCCGGGTACCCGCCGCGGCGAGCGGGTTCTCCTCCCCGGCCGCGTACAACACGGTGGTCGGTTCGGCGACCGGCGTTCCGGCGGCGGCCAGGTCACCGCTGACCAGCGCCCACAGCGCGGGCGCCGTGACCAGGAGTCGGAGCAGGACCGACACCGCGACCGCCACCAGCAGCGTCCGGGTACCCCGGCGGAGGAGCAGCCAGCCGAGGAACAGACCGATCACCGCGTAGAAGCCGATGATGTCGCCGGCGAGCAGCAACGCGGCGTGCCCGAACCCGAGGAGCAGCAGCCACAGGCTGCGTCGGTGCAGCAGCACGGTCGCCGCCCGGGGCGTCGCCCCGGCCGCGACCTGGCGCTGGAAGAGCCGCATCATGCCGTAGCCGAACAGGAACGCGAAGACCGGGTACGACCGTCCGTCGAGCCCGACGATCATGGCGAACTGGACGATCCGGTCGAGCGTCGAGCCGTCGACGGGGTGCCAGCCCGTCGGGCCGTGTCGGGCCGTCCACAGGTGGAAGGCCGTGTTCGACATGACGATCATCAGCAGCATGACGCCACGGGCCAGGTCCGGGGCGAGGGCCCGTTCGGACGGTCGTACCGGGCCCCGGGCCGGCTGCCGGTGGGAACGACGATCGGGGTGGCTGCCGCGCATGGCCCCGACGCTAGGAGCCGGCCGAGCGGCCCACAGCCCTCCACGGTCGACGATGGCATCAACCGAGGTCGCCGAGACGGATCGACCGAAGTCGCGGACGGAGCCGGCACGCGCCGCGACCACCACGCCGACCGCGGGGCGGTCACGCACGCCACGCCGACCACGACGACCGCGCAGGTGCATGGCAGGCGCCGACGCGACACCGTCCACAGCGGCCGGTGAGCATCCGGCGACGCACAGCCGGGCTGCACCAATTCCGGGACAACGTCGGTTAGTGTTCCGATGACCACGCGGACCCGGACCCGCGAATCGACACCGACAGATCCAGGTTGGGGGCAGGGGTTGGGACTGTCAGCCACCTTCGGGCGGGCGGTCGCCGCCCACCAGCAGGCCTGGGCCCACCTTCACGCCGCACGCCGGGCCCTGGCCCGACTCCACCCGCCGGCCGACACCGGCGAGACCGCCGACACCGTCGCCCGGCTGCGTCGCGTCGGCGAGATCGTCACCGCCGAACCCGAACCCGCCCGGTTCTTCGCCGGCCCGCTGCCCGTCCGGCTCGGCTGGGCCACCACCGTCCACGGCGACTTCCCCGCCGTCGTACCACTGGCCGGCGGCACCCACCTCGCCCTCGACGCCGACGCCCGCCACCCCGCGGTCGCCGCGCTGCTGCGCACCCTCGTCGTCCGGCTGCTGGCCGCCGCCCCACCCGGCAGCGTCCGGGTCTCCGCCCTCGACAGCGCCGCCCTCGGCGCCACCTTCCTGCCGCTGCAACCCCTCGTCGACGCCGGCGTCCTGCACCCACCGGCCACCACCGAGGCCGAGATCACCGAACGACTCGACGACGCCGAACGGCACGCCCGCGCCGCCCAACACGCCAGCGGCCCGCCGGAACTGCTGCTCCTGGTCGCCGCCTGCCTGCCCGACGGCCGTGACCTGCACCGGCTCGCCGCCCTCACCCACGCCGGCCCGAGCGCCGCGATCTGCGTCCTCGCCGCCGGCTACCCGCCCCGGTCCGCCGGACCCACCCCGCCGCCGCTGGGCGCCACCACCGTCGTCCGACTCGACCCCCAGGGGTACGCCTGGATCGGCGACCCGCCCGGACACCCGTTCAGCACCGACGGCACCGGCCTGGCCGCCCCGGTCCGCCTCGACGGCGACCCGCCCCCGCACACCGTCGCCGCCCTCGCCGACCGCCTCGGCGAACTGCACCGCCGCGACACCACCCTCGACTTCGCCGACCTGCTCCCGGCCCGCCCCTGGGCCGAGTCCTCCGGCAACGGCCTGCGCGCCGTCGTCGGCCGCGCCGGCCGCGACCCCGTGATCTGCGCCTTCGACGACCAGACCCCGCACTGGCTGGTCGGTGGCCGCACCGGCGCCGGCAAGACCGTCTTCCTGCTCAACGTCCTCTACGGACTCGCCGCCCGCTACTCACCCGACGAACTCGCCCTCTACCTGCTCGACTTCAAGGAGGGCGTCAGCTTCACCGAGTTCGTCCCCACCGACCACGACCCGTCCTGGATCCCGCACGCCCGCGCCGTCGGGATCGAGTCCGACCGCGAGTACGGCGTCGCCGTCCTGCGCGAACTGCGCCGCGAACTCAACCGGCGCGCCGCCGCCCTCAAACGGCACGGCGTCACCAAACTCGCCGACCTGCCCCGCGGCGGCAGACCCACCCCCCGGATCGTCGCCGTCATCGACGAGTTCCACGTCCTGTTCGCCGGCAACGACGCCGTCGCCCGCGAGGCGGTCACCCTGCTGGAGGAACTCGCCCGCAAGGGCCGCTCGTACGGCATCCACCTCGTGCTCGCCAGCCAGAGCGTCACCGGGATCGAGGCCCTCTACGGCAAGAGCGACTCCATCTTCGGCCAGTTCCCACTCCGGGTCGCGCTCCCCGGCGGCAACGGCGTCCTCGACACGTTCAACGAAGCCGCCGGGGCGCTGCCGATCGGCTCCGCCATCGTCAACCCGTCCGCCGGCATCGCCGGCGCCAACACCGTCGTGCGGTTCCCGGACGCGCACGCCAGCGCCGCCGAGGTCGCCGCACTGCGCCACGAACTCTGGCAGGCCCGCCGGCCCGGCTCCCGCCCACCCGCGGTGTTCAGGGGGTACGAGTCGGCGCACGTCGAGGACGACCCGACGTACCGGGGCCTGGTGCCCGGCGGGCGCCGCCCGCTCGCCCTGGTCGGCCGGACCGTCGACGTCGACCTCACCACCGCGCACTTCGCGTTCGACGCCAGCCCCGGCCGGCACCTGGGGGTCGTCGGCACCTCCCCGGTCGGGGCGAGCGTGCTGCACGCCGCCACCGTCAGCCTGGCCCGGCAGCATCCGCCCGGCAGCGCCCACTTCCTGGTCGCCCCGCTGGTCGCGGTCGCCGACGAGGTCGCCGACGCCACCATCGACGCGCTGACCAGGGACGGCCACCCGGTCACCCGGCTCGACGCCGCCGGGCTGCGCGCGCGGCTGCGTACCCTCGCCGAGCAGGTGGGCGGCGGGCAGCCGGCCGACACGCCCGCCCCGGGCCGCACCTTCCTCGTCGGGTACGGCATGGACGGCGCCAGCGGCGTCCTCTCCGCCCGCGACGAGAACTTCCGGTCCGGGCTGGACGACCTCCAGGCGGTGCTGCGGCAGGGGCCCGCGTACGGCGTCCACCTGCTCGGCTGGTGGCGCGGGCTGCGCCGGCTCGCCGACGACGTCGGCGGGTCCAGCAACCGCGACGACGTCGCCTGCCTGGTGGCGTTGAACGTCCCCGGCGGCGAACTCGGGATGTACCTCGGTCAGCCCGACCTGGCGTACACCCCGAGGACGAACCGCGCCCTGCTGGTCGACCGGCACGACCAGCGGGTACGCCTGATCGTGCCGTTCGTCCGCCCCGGCCACGAGCCGGACGACGAGGGAGACTGAGTGGCCAGCTTCGCCGAGTACGCCGCACTCGCCCGGCACCTGAACACCCTGCACCGCTCCGCGGAGCAGACCGCCGCCCGACTCGCCGCCGAACGGGGCGACGCCGAGACGGTCACCGACCGCCTCGACCAGCGGCTCACCGCCCAGTACCACCGGCTGGTCGAGCTCGGCCAGGCGATCGGCAGGCCGGTGCCGCCGCCGGATGCCCCACCCTCGACCGCGGAGGCCGTGGCGGCCCCACCGGAACCCGCCGTGGCGCCGCCGGCCGCCCCGGGGGCACCGCCGGGGCCGACGCCACCGGCCGCCGGACCACGAGCCGCCGGTACGCCGTACCCACGGCTGCCGGGCGCAGGAGCGCGGCGCGCCCTGCCGACGGGCCCGGCCGGCCCGGCGGCCGGCGCACCCGGCGCCACCGGCCCGGCGGCCGGTCCGGCAGCGGGCGCGCCCGGCGCGGCGGTCGTCGGCCCGGTCCCCGGACCGCGCGGACCGGCCGAGGCGGTGTCCTCCCCGTCGGCCGACGCGCGGCGCGAGCTGGAGCTGGCCCGCCAGGCCGCCGACGGCGCCGACATGCTGATCGTGCAGGCCGAGACGCTGGCCCGGCGTCCGCCGCTGTTCCCGACCCTGTCACCGCTGCGACGCGCCCTCGCCGTCTACGGCAGCTGTGCGGGCGTGCTCGCGACGGTGATCTGGGCCATCCTCAGCGTCGTCGAACTCCGGGCCGCCACCAGCACCTTCTCCAAGGCCACCGTCGCGGTCGGCGTCTTCTCCTGGAGCTGCGCCGGCCTGCCGACGATCGCCTTCTTCGTCGGCTACCTGATGCTCAGCATCTGGGGCAAACCGAAGATGGCCGGCAGACAACCCCGCCGCTACGCCCGACTCGGTTTCCTGATCTGCTTCCTCGCGCCGCCGCTCGCGTTCGCCATCTACTACGGCTTCGTCGACTGAGCCTCTCGCCACGTCGCCGCCCGTCGAGCCGCCGGCCGACGGCTCCGGTTCCGCGCAGACACCGCCGTCGACACCGCCATCGACGTCGACGTCAGCGCCGACGTCGGCGTCGACGGCGTCCAGGAAGCGGTCCAGCTCGGCGGGGGAGAGACCCTCGTCGTCCAGGAGCCCGACCAGCAGCAGGGTCTGGGCCGCCACCGTCGCCGGCTCCTGCGGCTCCGGCGCCGGCCGACCCTCCAGGACGGCCCACAGCAGCGACTCGGCCAGCCTCGGATCGAGGTCGTAGCCGGTGGCGTCGTACCGCTCCCGCACACTCGCCACGAACCGGATGACCGGTCCCCGCTCCTGGCCCGGCCGGAACCTCCGGTCGACGGCCAACCGGAACGCGCTGTCGAGGATCAACCCGTAGCGCTGCCAGCCCCGCTCGTCGAGCCGGCGGAGCCGATCCTGGTAGGCCCGGACCCGACCGGTGGCCAGGTCGCGGAGCGGGGCGACGTACCGGCTCACCATGCCGCCACCCGCAGCGGCCGGTGTCCACGGCGCAGCCGCGCCAGGTAGCCCCGCCAGCCGGTCGCGGGGCGCAGGCCCAGGAGCACCGCCCCGGCGGTCCGGGCCCCGGCGCGGAGCGCCGCCGGCCGCGGACACCCGAGCGGGCGCGGACGGGGCCGCCGGTCGGCCCCGGTGAGCGTGTCGACGTACCGGTCGACGGCGCGGGCGCCGAGCGCCAGCCGGGCCGCCACCAGGTCAAGCCGGGCGATCGCGGCCCGCCACCGGTCGGCGGCGACCCGTGCCGCCGGGGCGTCGCTGGTCCGGCGCAGCCGGTCCTCGGCGGCGGCGAGCTGCCGGCGTACCCGCACCACCACGCCACCGGCCCGCTCGGCGTCGGCCTGCGCGGCGGCCAACCCGTCGATGACCTCCCGGATGCTCGGCGGGGTGGCGCCGGGGATCGTGCGGGCCTCGGCGAGACCGGCGTACACCGCGCCGAGCGCGGCCCAGGCGTCGGTGAGCGCGTCGCCCCAGCGGGCCACGCCGGCGTCGTCGCCGCCGGCGAGCAGCCGCTGTGCCCGTTCCACCGCCGACTGTGCGGCCAGGCAGGCGGTGCGCAGCTCCTCGATCGGCAGGGCGGCGCGGACGTCCCCGGTCATCATCGGCAGTCGTCGGTGGCCGTACCCGGTGTGCGCGGCGCGGTGGCGGGCGCTCTGCCGGGTGTGATGGGCCAGCGTCTGTCGGGCGGCGACCAGGGTGGCGCAGGGGCCGGGCCGTCCACACCCCAGGCAGACCCCGGTGTACGCGCACACCGTGTGCCGGACGATCGCCTCCCGCGCCTCGGAGATCCGGGTACGCGCGAAGTCGGCGTACCCGGCGCTGGACAGCGCGCTCACGCGGCGGCCCGCCGGTGTGGGCTGCAAGGGCTGGTCATCGTTCCTCCCGTCTGATCGGTGGGGGATAACCGGAACACGGCACAGGGACGCCCGGCCGGCCGGAGGGGACGGCCGGCCGGGCGTGGTGCGGATGGGACACGACCAGCCCCGAGGGTGCTGACCAGGGAGCCGGTCGGATAGAACTTTGTCAGACTAGTCTGATAAAGTCAATGCCTGACTAGTCCTTACTTGTCAGGCGTAGCGGGCTGTGATCAAATAGCGGTGCTGACCAGGGAGACCGCTATATGCCCGCGAAACCAAAGTGGGAGCGCATCGCCGACGAGATCAGGTCGAAGATCGAATCTGGCGAGTTGGCTCCGGGAGACAAGCTGCCGTCCACATCCCAGCTCCGGGCCGAGTACGGGGTCTCGGCTGGTGTCGTACGGCAGGCGATCCTCGTACTCCAGACACAGGGCTTGGTCGAAGGCGTGCACGGCCTCGGCGTCTTCGTGTCCGATCGCGAATGAGTGCTGCAGCAGTCGGTTGCAGGTCCTGACACGACGGTAGGCTCAAGAGTCGCCATATCGACCGAGATCATCTGAGTGTGAGGGGCAAGCTGGCGTCGATCGCTTGGTGAGTTAACCGGGAGCCAGATGATCTAGGAACCTCTGGCGGCCAGTCGCTGAGCATGAGGTTCCGAAGTGATAAATCGGGTGAAAAGGACATTGGCTGCGTCGGTTGATGTTAGGAAGCTGCGGCCATGCCGCATCTTGGCAGGCCATCTGCCGCTGCACCCGGTCTCCGGACCGGGTGAGGATCGCAACTCGATCCTGGAACTCGTCCCGGACACGCCATGACGAGCTGCACCCGGTCTCCGGACCGGGTGAGGATCGCAACCAGAACAGCGTGGCAGCCCTGTCGGGCAGGCTGGACGCTGCACCCGGTCTCCGGACCGGGTGAGGATCGCAACAAGAGCGCGCACGGCACACTCGAACCGGGCGAGGGCGCTGCACCCGGTCTCCGGACCGGGTGAGGATCGCAACTTCCGGGAGGTCTACGGACTCGCGCTACGGGTCGCGGGCTGCACCCGGTCTCCGGACCGGGTGAGGATCGCAACTCGCCACCCCGCAGGTCACCGGGGGCCGACCGCGGCAGGCCGCTGCACCCGGTCTCCGGACCGGGTGAGGATCGCAACCGTCGGGGCGCCTGGTGTTCAGCTCGACGGCCGCAGGCTGCACCCGGTCTCCGGACCGGGTGAGGATCGCAACGGCCGGCACCTGACCGTCGCCGGCGAAGGGTGGATCGCTGCACCCGGTCTCCGGACCGGGTGAGGATCGCAACGCCCGCCTGGCCGACCTGCCCGAGGACGACCGTATCGAGCTGCACCCGGTCTCCGGACCGGGTGAGGATCGCAACTTGACGGAGTAGAAGGCGCGCTGCGCCAGGCTCAGGCTGCACCCGGTCTCCGGACCGGGTGAGGATCGCAACACCGGACCCGACCGGGAGCGTGCGGCCCAGGCGAAGCTGCACCCGGTCTCCGGACCGGGTGAGGATCGCAACGATTACATGATCGATGGCAGCGATGACGCCTACAGGGCTGCACCCGGTCTCCGGACCGGGTGAGGATCGCAACTTTGGCGCTGGACAAAACCATGCTGCCCAAGGACGCGCGCTGCACCCGGTCTCCGGACCGGGTGAGGATCGCAACCTCGTCGGTGTAGGTCGGATCCTGTTGGATCGCCTGCTGCACCCGGTCTCCGGACCGGGTGAGGATCGCAACTGGCGCGACGACATGGCGACCGTCTGCCCCGTCAATGAGCTGCCGCTCAGGTCATGCCGGCCGCCGATGAGGCCGACGCCCCACGGGTAGCAGATGATCCCAGCGTCGCCTATCGCACGACGGTCAGGTCATTCCGCCTCGGACCGTGTC
>Ga0310823_101121_pt1 | contig 10834 bp, 5 predicted proteins | sample P4_ome_3_FD_201316 | JGI IMG/M metagenome (GOLD analysis project Ga0310823, IMG submission 201316) | Sorghum-adapted microbial communities from Joint BioEnergy Institute, Emeryville, California, United States - P4_Day56_Rep3 | ecosystem: Engineered > Bioreactor > SSF (Solid state fermentation) >...
AGGATATAGGTTATAAAGGCAGAATCGTAATGGAGCCGTTCGTGAAAAGCGGTGGACAGGTAGGACGGGACCTGCGAATCTGGCGAGATTCGATTGGAGGAGCGGATCAGGAGAAATTGGATCAGGATTCATCCGAGGGTCTTCAATTTTTGAAGGACCTCATGAATAGTAAAACGGCAAATCGTTAAATCCGAACAAGCATGCGTAGGTGCGGCAATCATAGCGGGCGTTCGACGGTTACAAACTTGACCAGCGTTACTGGAACGGTTCTGGGTCGGCGAATGTCGTCACACTTCTCGGGTTCTGATGGTTCACATGTCAATTTCTCTCGTGAAAAAAGCTGAAGACCTCTTTGGCAAGGGGTCTACAAGTGCTTTATTATTATGGTCTTGATTTAGCCGCCTCCTGTAACGGTAAAGACTACTTCTGCAACACGTAATTTTATCCTTTACAGAGCTTTTTTGATCCCTGCTTCCCGGAGCATCAACTTCATTAGAGAGAGGGCTGTAAAGCGAAGACAAACCAACCTTTGATGAAAGTATGGTCAGCCGATTATGGCTAATTAAACATCTGTCCAAAACCATAAAATGGAATTTTTGTTGTACAAAATTGTGACTATTCATATCTTTCTGATAAAATGAGAATGTTTTGTGACAATGATAGAAATGTACGGGATTACCTCTTAAACCTGCTATTCCTGCTCTTCAACCCTCTCCTTTTTTGATCTTCCTGGTGGTAGGTATTTGGCTTTCGGCACAAAATGATAGAGTTCCGGATGAGATTCAATCCATTTTTTTCTCCACTTATAGGAGGTTCTCAGAGAAACGTTCAATTCTTTAGCGGCGGCGCGAACCGACAATCCTCGCGTCATTAGGTGGATATATTGGAAAAATTTTTCGCGAAGCTTGCTTCGGTAAGTCGTCCAAAGGCGGTGATCGGTAAAGGTGTGCTTTCCCGATTTGCAATAATACCGATGCCCTTCCTTGTAAGGACCGTGCTTTCGAATGTGTTCCGAACCGCAAACGGGGCATTTTTGTGGCATAAGTCGGTGAGATACAGCTATTTTCTCTCTATTTTTGCTTGAAATGGCTATGTCGCCTCCTTTCCCTTTTGATAAATGCGGCACCACTGTCTAAAGAGGTTCGTTTGTTTTGCAAAATAAATACCTAAATAAAACTCACCATAGTATAACAAAATTCGTGGATTCTCGCATGATACATCGTCTTCATGTATGATGAAAATAATGAATGTCAAATAGACCGTTGTGCGGGTAACAGGGAGGGCCTGCTGTTGTGCTGAAAGTGTTTATCGCTGGTTCAAGCGAATCGTCGGAGGAACTGATGTTTTTAGCTCGGTTGATCGAAGAGGAGGGACATGAACCTCTCCCTTGGAGCAAGGCTGGCTTGTTTCCTTTAGGAAACTATGTATTTGAAGCGCTGCAGCAGGTTAGCAGGGAAGTGGACGCCGCGCTTTTTGTTTTTAATGAAGACGACAGAGTCTGGTACCGTAGCGACATGACGCAACAACCGAGGGACAATGTTCTGATTGAATACGGTTTGTTCGCAGGTTCTCTTGGAATCAAGAACACGATTATTTGCTACAAAGGTAACCCCAAGATTGCGTCGGATCTTAAAGGCGTAATGCTCTGCGACTTGAATAAGCCATACAAAGCGCAGACCGAGCTTAAACAGTGGTTGAAAAGGCTCCAGTCTGCCGGCAGTACGGCGGGCATACCCTAAAATCCTAACCGGACAAAGGAGGATCACGGCGTGAACAAGCATCCTGTTCCTCAGGCACTAAGAGGCGTAACGGAACTCCGGTACGTAAACGCGGAGAACGTCACCCGCTATCGCGCGTTGATGCGATTCTTCTACCAGGAATACCAAAGATTGCGATATTGGCTTAAACCCGAAGAAGTGTACGCTGGCGTGATGGCCTGGGGTATTCTGGAAAACTATACCCTGGAGATGTGTCAGGCCGATCTTGAGCAACTGGTGGAATGGAAAAATCTCGCCTCCCGCCACGACGGCGGCAGGGTGGCTACGGTAGAGGAGTATTTGCGTAAAAAATTTCAATACCTTCTCACCCCCTATTCGATTGAAATCGAGCGACTGCTTGAGGGGCTAGAAAAAATACGTGGATATGGGGGCTCGCTTGAACCTACCCTTTTCGATACGATTGCAGACCGCATTCATGAGATCAGACTGAGAGCGGATACATTTGCGCCTGGCGAAGCGCTCGAGCTCTGGACGGAACTGAACGAGGCGTTCCGGCGGCTGCATCAGACTTCTGTCGACTATATCGCAAGCCTGCAGACGTCCCGTGCGGAAGAGCTGATGGCCACGGAGGCGTTTCTCGCTTACAAGGAAACGTTGACAGATTATTTGCAAAACTTTGTCCAGTCACTGCAACGCAAGGCGTACAAGATCGAAGGGCACTTGCAGCAGATCAAGGACGGCTTGCGAGACTGGTTTCTCGAGCGGGTGGCCGATGACGAGCTGCGTAAACCTCGTCTGGAGGAGGGTCCAAGCCGTGAGGAACTGTTGGATGAGCTTGGCCAGGGCTGGAACAACCTGCGGCGCTGGTTTGTAGGGGAAGGCCAGGCGCCCAGCGAGCTGATGCTGCTCGAGCAGGCGACGAAGGAAACGATTGCCCGCGTCGTTCGTAGCGTGCTTCGCATTCAGGAGCGGAAGCGGTCGGGACTAAGCCGACGGAAAGAGCTCGATTACCTGGGACAATGGTTTTACCGCGCCGAGTCGCTGGACGAAGCGCACCGTCTCGCCGCTTACGCGTTCGGCCTGTTCCCGACCCGCCATCTGCAAGGCGAAGATTTGCGCGAGTCCGAACGTCCCGATATGTCCATGTGGGAGGAAGCGCCGACGATTCGTCCGCTGCGCTCCCGAAGTCGGAAACGAACAGAACGGCAAGAGACGGACCCGGTTGTAGAGCATCAGGAGCGCAAGAAAGAGGCACGGAAACGCATTATGGAAATGCGACGGGAAGAATGGAAGCTTCTTTACGAACTGGCCTCACGGGTAGAAGTGGCGATGCGGGAACTGGGCGTGGTTACGACGGCTACGCGGCTCCGACTGTTGCAGTGGATCGGCCGATGTATCGCCTCGAATACAAGCTCTTTTCGCACGCCGGAAGGCATTGAAGTGAAGCTGCTTAACCGTGGCGAACAAGAGCGGACCGTGCTGCACTGCGAGGACGGGGATTTGGACATGCCGGATTACCATCTTCGCTTCGAATGGGATGCAGGCATGGTCGAAGCGGCTTGGGATACAGGCGTGGCCGAAGCGGCCGCCACCGCGGAATTTGCGTTGCCGGACCGGGAGGGAAGCAGATGAACCGATATGATACCGGTCGTCGAAGGCGCAGATCCAATCTTTCGGGTAAAACGCAGCTCGAAGAACGACGCAAAATGTGTGCGCACGCGTTACTGAACCGGCCGTGGATTATGAAGGAGAAGGATCCGGAACTGTATTACTGGATTAAAGACCAGTATCAGGAGCTTCGCGAGTGGTTTCTGGAACAGGCGGGTTTCGTCCTGATCGTTACCCGTACGATGGCCAAGCTGGACAAGGCGCCGGTCGTAGCCTATCCCTGGATGGGGTTTCAGGAGTTTCGCGAACCAATGGACTATGTCTTTTTTACGTACGGGTTATGGTATCTGGAAGGAAAAACAGAGATCGACCAATTTTTGCTGACTCATATGGTGGAGGAAATACGCGAGCAAATGGCGGGCGGGAATATGATGGTCGATTGGAAAAATTACGCTCACCGCCTGTCGATGACGAGGGCGCTCAAGAAGCTCAAAACGCTGGGTGTGCTTACGGCGGTCGACGGTGATGAATCGGACTGGGCGCAGGATGACAGTAAAAACGCCTTGTACGAATGCTCGACGCACTCGCGTTACGTGTTGCGGCGGTTTCCGCGCGAGTTGATGGCTTACCGTACATTACCGGAGCTGGCCGAGACGATTCAATATCCCGATACGCCCGAGGGAATCATGATGCGGCGCCGTCACCGGGTATACCGCCGTTTCCTCCTGGAGCCGGCCGTGCTTGACCGGGACTGGAACGAGGAAGATTTGTATTATGTCGTAACCCAGCGCAGATCGCTGATCGAGCAGATGAACGCCATGTTTGGTTTCGAAGGAAGGCGGTATCGCGAAGGGCTGCTATTTTTCCATCCGGAGCCAACGGGAGAAGCGGACTTGTTTCCCGCCTTGTCCGGCTTGTCGGATTTGAGTCTCCTGGTCGCGGGTGAGCTGCGTAAGCAAATCGAAAGTGTCGAATCGGGCTTGCGCGCGGAGACGGATGGTTCGGTGCGGCTGACCCGAAGCGAGATGGAGCGTCTGCTGCTTCGGCTGAGGGAGGAACACAAGGAATACTGGAGCAAGGAGCACCGGGAGATGGCCACTGCGGAACTGGCGGATTCGCTGTTTTCCTTTTTGCAGAATTGGGGATTTGGCGTATGGGAGAACGAAACGGATTTTCTCGTTTATCCGATGCTGGGTCGTTGGAGTGGTAAATACATGTCCGTAGAATTTGACGCGTAAGGAGGAAAACCGGCAATGGAACAGACGATACCGAGACTGGAAAATACGGAGCGGGAACGGTCGGTAAGCCGGTGGCAGATGTGCCGGGCGGGCATTTTTAACTTTTGGTTCTATGACGATCAGGAGTTCGAATTGGAATCCGGCCGGCTGATTTTGCGCGGGGCTAACGGTTCGGGCAAGTCGGTGACGATGCAGAGCTTTTTACCGCTGGTGCTGGACGGAGACAAGCGGCCACACCGGCTCGATCCGTTCGGATCGCGTGATCGCCGCATCGAATACTACTTGCTGCTTGAGGCGGACAGCGCGCACGAGGATCGCACCGGTTATTTGTGGATGGAGTTCGTCCATCCGGAAAAGCAATTGTACAAAACGATCGGCATCGGGTTGCGCGCGAAGCGGGGCGGGTCGCAGGTTGGCTTCTGGGGCTTTCTGCTGCAGGACGGGCGGCGGGTGAATCGCGATTTCTGGCTTTACGACCGGAATACCTGGCTTGAGACCGGGAACAAGCACCCGCTGCAGCGGCGGGCGTTGGAGGAGCAGATCGGCTCGGGCGGGCAGGTCGTTCAGGAGCAGGCCGCTTACCGGGAGATGGTGAACAAGGCGTTGTTTCGCTTTCAGGAGAACGAAGCATACCAGGACTTGCTGCAGCTGATTGTACAATTGCGAAGCCCTAAGCTGTCGAAAGACTTCAAGCCGACCGCAATGTACGAGATTTTGCAACAGGCGTTGCCGCCTATGCTGGACGAGGAGCTCAGCCCGCTGTCGGAAGTGCTGGAGGATATGGACGAAATTGCTGATCGGCTCGAAGAGTTGCAACTGCACCGCCGGGAGATGGAAAAGCTGCAGGCAACCTATGAAAAATATAACCGCTTCATGTTGTTGCAGCATGCCGGCGACGTATTGACGTGCAAGGCGGAGGTCGAACAGACACGGGCGCGCCACGAACAGGAGCAGGCCGGCCGGGATACGGCCGAGGAAGAGCAGCGGCAAGCCACCCGGCGTCTCGAAGCGGCGGAGCATCGGCTGCAGGAGGTCGAGGCGGAGTTGGAAATACTCGGCCGCCACGAGGCGATGGAGAAACAGCGCGAGCTAGAGACTTGCGAGGCGCGCCTAAAAGAGACCGAGAAGCATCTGGAGCAGGCGGAAGAACGTATGAACGGTCATCGTGCCCGCTTGCGGAAGCTGAAGCAGGATGCGGAGAGCGCCGCTGGGACGCTGGCGTCGCTCGAGGAGCAGCAGAGCGGGCTTTTGGACGAGCTTGAGCAGACTGCACGCGAAATCGAATTCGTCGGCCATGACGTGTACCATCTGCAATGGTCCCGGCGCGTGCCGGCAGACGACCGCTGGCGGGATGCGTGGCGTCGGGATTTGGTCGCGCACCGACAGGCGCTGGAAGAGGCAATGTCAACCGCACGGGCGGAGCGGGAAGCCAGGCGGCTTGCGCAGGAGGTGGAAGCGCAGCTTGGCGAGATCCGGCGGGAGCGGGACGAGGCGGAACGAGAGCGGACGGGCTGCGAGCGGGAGACGGAGCGGGAGTGGGAGGCGCTTCGCGAAGCGATTGTGCAGTGGCGGCAGAAGCTGGCACTGCTGCCGATGAGCGACGAGGCACTTAGGACCGCGCTACAGGCGCTATCGCAGCTTACGCCGGAAAGCCGCGATTATGCGCCGGTGCGGGAGCCGGCCGCAGCTTGCTTTGAAAGCCGTCGCCAGGAGTTAATGCGACGGCAGGCCGAAGCTGCGCAGCAACGGAAAGTGGCGGAGGTGGAGCGGGAACGGCTTGAGGAAGAACTGAAGACGTGGCGGGAAAGCCGCGAGCCGGAACCGCTGCGCGTACCGGCGCGGACCAAGGCGCGGTTCCGGCGGGGAGAGCTTACGGGAGCGCCGCTCTATGAGGTGTGCGAATTCCGGCCTCACGTGGACGAAGCGACCCGCGCCCGCCTGGAGGAGGTACTGGAACGGTCCGGCTTGCTGGACGCCTGGATCGCGCCGGACGGGCGCGTCGGCACGTTGGAAGCCGACGAGGAAGAGGTGTGGATTCACCCCGATCCGCAGGCGATGGGCTATACGTTGGCCGACGTGCTGGCACCAGTGCCGTCCGACCGGAGCGGGCTAACCGCGCAAGCGATCGAAGACGCGCTGCGCACGTTTCGTTGGGAAGAGGCCTCGGCGGATTTATCTTCGTCGGCGCTGGCCAGTGCGGTCGTAAGCGCGGGAGGCGACTACCGCCTCGGGCCGCTGATCGGGCAAACGACAGGCAAAGCCCGCGCCGAATACATCGGCGCGGAAACACGCCGCCGCACCCGACAGCTGATGATTGAACGCCTTATGGCGGAAATTGAAGCATGCAGAAAACTGATCGAGCGATGGGATGCCGAGCTTGAAGCGTTAAAAATGGAAGAATCGATGCTTCAGCAGGAGCTTCAGGAGTTTCCCAGCGACGCAGCGCTGCAGCAGGCGTTCGAACGGCAGGCCAAAGCGGCTTACCGCCTGGAAGCGGTTCTGCGGCAGGAGGAATGGATTCAGGAACGGCTAAGGGAAAAAACGGCCGTTTGGCGAGAGTTGCAGCAACAGTTGGCGGAGCAGACCGCTTCGTGGACACGGCTCAAGCGGGAGGCGGAGCTCGCTGAGGCGATCGCTGGTTGTGGCCAATATGAACGCGGTATTTCCGATCTGCACTCGGCATGGGGAAGGTACGTCGAGACATCGGCGGCGAAGGTGCGGTTTGAGCGGGAAGTGGAAGAGACGGCCGAGCTGCTTGCGCAGGAGGAGGAGCATATCGATGAGTTTCGGGACAGCAGGCGAGCTTTGCAAGCGCAGGTCGGCAAGCTGAGGCAGTTAATCGAAGAACTGGGTATCGCCGACTTGCATGCGCAAATCTCCGGGCTGAAGGCGGAGCGGCAGCAATTGCAGCTCGCCCGCAAGGAAGCGTCCGAAAAGCAGACGCAGGCGCGAATTTCGCTTGCCACATTGCAAGAGCGGTTGCGCAGCCTGACCACGGAGCTGGAAGACCAGAGCTACCGCTTGACGGAAGCGCTGGCGCGCTGGCGTCGGGAGATGGAGCTTGGACTTGTCGCACAGTGGCGCGAAGCGTATCGGAAAGAGATGAAGGACGCCGAGTCGTTCCGACTCTGCAGAGAGATCCAGAAGGAGTACAGTACAGCTTACGCGAACCGCAATCGGGATTCGATGACAAGCGGTCTGCTGGACGAATTCAACGCTGTCCGCCATTCGCTGAACGAATACGTGCTGAATGCCGTCATTGACGAGAAAACCGGACGGGTGACGATTGTATCGTTGAGGGACAAATCGAATCCGGAGCCGTTGTGGAGAGTGCTTGAGGAGCTGACGGAGCTGGAGGCGGAGCAGCGTGGGCTGCTAAGTCGTAAGGACCGCGAGCTGTACGAAGAAATTATTTTGCGCAGCGTCGGCAAGACGATCCGTCAAAAAATTCATCGCGCCAAAGAATGGGTAAAACGCATGAACCGGCTCATGTCCGAGCGCAACACCACCAGTGGGCTACGGCTTGCACTTGAATGGGAACCGAAACCTGCCCAGAACGAGCAGCAACTCGATACGGAAAAGCTGGTCGAATTGTTGATGCGCGAGGCGCACCGGCTTGACGATGCCGAGATCGACCAGATTATTGCGCATTTTCGCGACCGCATCGTTTGGGCGAAACACAATGCGCAGCAGGAGCGCGACTCTCTGCGCAAGCATATCTACAAGCTGCTGGATTATCGCGAATGGTTCCAGTTCGTTCTCTATTATCGAAAAGGAGAACAAACGTCTTACCGCGAACTGACGGATTCACGCTTTAACGTGCTGAGTGGAGGCGAGAAGGCGATGGCGATGTATATTCCATTGTTTGCCGCCACGTATTCACGCTACACCGACGCCGGCCCGGATTCTCCCCGAATCATTTCACTTGACGAGGCATTTGCCGGGGTCGACGAGGAAAATATGCGTGACATGTTTCAGCTCCTTACGGATATGGAATTTGATTATATGATGACATCGCAGGTGCTTTGGGGATGCTACGACACGGTTCCGAATTTGGCCATTTATGAAATCTACCGGCCTAAGGACACCAGTTTTGTGACGACATTCCATTATCGTTGGAATGGACAGCGCAGGGAGCTGGTTGATTGATACGCTGGTCATTGCTTCCGGCGATGCGCAGGCTGCGCTCTGAATACTGCCATACTACGACAGGAAGGGACGGCAATGTTTCAACAGCGGGAGAGGTTTACAGTTCGCGAAGACTTCGGACGCGCTGGATTTCGGCGGCTGTGGGATGAAGCGCGCAAACAATATGGTCGCAGAGGCGAAATCGGCAACAGAATCCGGGTTCGAGTGCCTGATCTTGCCCCGGAAGAATGCGAACTGATCAACGGGTTTTTGCCGGTTTACAAAAGGCCGGGCGATACGCTGGATACGACGCTGAGGGAGCTGGAAGGGGAGCTTCTGCGCTCCCGCTACAAGATCACGCTTCGGCAGCTTTTCGAAGAATTGGACGGTAAGCCGTTTTTGACCCGTTCGGAGCTCGCTGAGTTAGAAGACCGGGATTGGATCGCCATGTTTGAAACCGCTCGGATGAACGTTGGTACGTCCGAACCGATCCTGGCATGGCTCGATCGTTTAGAACGGGGGCAAACTGCCGGTTATCGGACGTTTCGGGAACATTACAGGCAGGAGAAGGAACGGGCGCAGTGGACGCTTCGGTATTGTGCGACGGCTCTTTGCCTTTTGCAGTCAGGGGCAGCGTTCCGGCTCGAAGCGTTCGGCAACCACGATATCCATAACATTCAGATCCCGCAGGGACGGTTGCCGAAGGATCAGTCGCCAAAGGTCGAGGGACCGGAAATAGGGCTGCCGGAGATTCGGAAGGCGGAAATCCGCTTGTCTGTCATTCGACTTCCGGTTCTGGCTGCGCATGTCACCGGCGATTCACACGCGTTCGATCTGAAATATACGGCAGGACGTTTACTTTGGTATGCAATCCGAGAAATTTGGAACAGGGAAAACGAGGATTCGCACAATTGGCAAGGGGAGAAAGACGACGGGCTGTCTGACAATCTGGAAACCGACTCTTTGCTCGTTCGCGAGGTATACCGCCGTGCCGGCATTCGCGATGACGACGTTTCTTCCCAAGTGCTGGTATGGGGACTTCCTTTCAGCCAGGGGGTAATTCCTGTTTCGTTAACGCTCCAGCAAGTAGAAAGTATGACTAACTGGCCTCGCTGCCAGGACCTGTTCGTAGTCGAAAATCCCCCCGTGTTCTCGACACTGCTCGATGCGGTGCCGACGGCTACGGTGACGGAGATAAGAAATGCTCCGCAACCTGTGGAGTCCGGGCCGATACTCGTTTGCATTAGCGGACAGCCCAGTACCGCTGCCGTACTGTTGATCGACCGTCTTCTGAAGCATGCCGAACCTTCTGCGAAACTTTGGTATTCAGGCGACTTTGACGTCAATGGCATCCTGATCGCCGACAGCTTTGCTAAGCGGTATCCCGATCATTTTGTCCCGTGGAGAATGGACAGGGAAACATATAAGAAGCGGCATCACTCGCAGATTGGTTTCAATTCCGATGAGCGTATAAGGCTGTTGAGATTAAAACCGCTTTGGGATCATGAATTGGGCATCTTCTTAGCGAATACGGGATTTAAATGCTTTCAGGAAACAGTGCTGCCGGATTTGATCCGGGACTGGTTAGCTGCAATTCGGCAATTCAATTGATATGAATTTTTAAAATAGAACCGGTAGCAGGAAATGCAATAAAATGTTTGAGGTAAAACGTCTATTCGCTGTTCAATGTCATAGAAGGGGATTACTCGAAGTTGCGACGAGCGTGAAAAGCATGCTTGAATCGTATAGGAATGCTAGCAAAAATCTCTAACAAGAGTTGCTGGCTAATTATCTTCGTTTACGTTCTTGATTAAATGTTCCGGCCCGGTTGTTTCCATGAAAGAGACGAAGAACCTACGTATTTCACACCGTCATTTTAGGGGGCTGTCCATCGGAATAAGTCCGGGACAGCCCCCATACGTTAAACCACGTTTTTACCGTACGGCAAGACTTAGGCGTTGGAGATAATGACCTTCAACGCTTTGTTCTTTGCCGCGTTTTTAAAGACGTCATACGCTTCTTCGATCTGATCGAAGCTGAACCGGTGAGTAACCAATTGCTCGGGTTTCAGCTTGCCCGATTTTACCGTGTTCAGGAGCATAGGCGTCGAATTGGTGCTGACGAGGCCGGTCGTAATGGTGA
>Ga0310823_101123_pt1 | contig 10812 bp, 8 predicted proteins | sample P4_ome_3_FD_201316 | JGI IMG/M metagenome (GOLD analysis project Ga0310823, IMG submission 201316) | Sorghum-adapted microbial communities from Joint BioEnergy Institute, Emeryville, California, United States - P4_Day56_Rep3 | ecosystem: Engineered > Bioreactor > SSF (Solid state fermentation) >...
TTTTGAGGGTTCTTTGGCATGCACATTCTTGAAAACAGCTTTCATAGGCGCCGCTTCATCGACATTTCTGCCTCATTCACCCCTCATTCGGACTCAGAACGACTGCTTAATTCCGAGCTCCTATTCAAAATTCAAGCCCGGCGCATCATGCATCGCACGACCCTTCCCTTGCGCTTCTCCTGTGCCATTCCGCTTTCGCATTTCGTCTGCGCTTCCCTTTGCCGCATGGCCGATATCGTGTTGCCATTTTGACAGCGTTAACGTAAAGCGCTTCCATTCTTGATGCTTTGTACGGGAACATACTTCTTTTCACTCGTATTTTTTATGGAATCGGTTCCATAGATTTGGAAAGAAAATGTCCCGTACAAAACAGGACCCGCAATGGGATGGTCATCGCCTGTTTGAATTGGATAACTGCGCGTTTTCGATCCCTAACCCTTCTTTGGCGTCGAATTTCTGGCAATAAGCCGCGCCGGCAATTGGATGGTCTGCGCCGGTTCCCTGGAACCTTCGATCCGTTTCAGCACAAGTTCCATCGCCTGTACGCCGATCTGATAAGTCGGCTGCGCAATCGTTGTAATGCCGGATACGACGAGTCGTGCCCACTCGGGATCGTCGAAACTGATAATCGACAAATCTTCCGGGACGCGTACCCCTTGATGTTGCAACGCGGTGGTCACTTTCAACAGCATGACCGCGTTCCCCGTAAAAATGGCCCGAAAACGTCCCTTCGAACTTTCCAGAAACTCCTCCAGCTTCTGCTCCAATTGTCCGGGAACTTGCAGATCGACCTCGTATAAGTCGTTTACACTTGGATGGCCATGGCGTTCGGTAATCTCGACGAATTTTCTCGCCCGCTCCAGCCGTGTGCTCGTATGTCCCAACGGTTCGCTGAAATAGGCGATCCGTTCATACCCGAGGTCGAACAGAAAACGCATCGCATCTTCCATCGCCTGCACATTATCCGTACCGATCATATCAAAGCCGAGTTCGGGCACCCTGCGGTCCACGAGCACAACGGAAGTGTAATCTTTGGACAGCTCACTCAAAATCTCGTTGTTGTAACCCGTCGTGTTGATCAGAAGCCCGTCGATCCGGTGTGCCTGCAACAAATCGATATAATATTTTTCCTGCCCCGGATCGTTATCGGTATTGCATACAAGCAGATTGTATCCGTGCTTTCGGCATATATCTTCAGCTCCGCGCATAATGGCGGTAAAATATGGATTCATGATATCCGCCATAACGAACCCGATCAAATAACTGCGATCGCGCTTCAACCCCCGGGCCATTCGATTGGGCCGGTAGTTGAGGGCTTCGATCGCCTTTTTGATCTGCTCACGCGTTGGCTCGGCGATGGAATCGAATTGACCGCTCAGATACCGCGAGATTGTCGTCTTTGAGACGCCGGCTGCGCGGGCCACATCGTCGATCGTCGGTTTTTTGGACTTCGATGGCATATGCCCTCACCTTTTCATATGATGAAACCGGTTTACGGAACCGGTTTATGAAATCGGTTTATGAAACCGGTTCCAAAGATATTATAAAAAAAGCGCAAAATAATGTCAACCTGTTATATTAAAAATGTTGTTGCTGTTATCGACGATGCAACTGACCCCATTGGTGACATTTTCACAGACGATTGACACATGTTATAGCATGAACTTTACAGAAATACAGAAAAAGCAGCCGGTGGACTCCAAGGGGAGTTCCGGCCGCCTCCTTCCGTCTTTCCTATCCCAATTCCGCTTTCACCACGGCCGCGATCCGTTCGACATGGGCGGCCACCTGCGCTTCGTCCGGCCCTTCCGCCATGACGCGGATGAGCGATTCCGTCCCCGACGGCCGGACGAGCACCCGTCCGCTGTCGCCGAGCTCCGACTCGGCCGCCGCCACAGCCCGCGCGATCGCTTCGCTCTCCTTGAACCTGCTCTTGTCCGCAACCCGCACGTTGACGAGCACCTGGGGAAATTTCCGCATGACCGTCTTCAGTTCGCTCAGCTTTTTGCCGGATGCGATGAGCGTATCGACGAGCTGCAGCGAAGTGAGAATGCCGTCCCCCGTCGTATTGTAATCGAGGAAAATGACATGCCCGGACTGCTCCCCGCCCAGATTGAACCCGCCGCGGCGCATCTCCTCCATCACGTAACGGTCGCCGACCGCCGTGCGGGCCGTCCTGAGGCCGAGCGTCTCGGCCGCCTTGAAAAACCCGATGTTCGCCATTACCGTCGTGACGATCGTGTCATGGCTGAGACGCCCGGCCCGCCGCATCGCCTCGCCGCAGATGAGCAGGATGAAATCGCCATCCACTTCGGCGCCGGTCTCGTCGACCGCGATCAGCCGGTCCGCGTCGCCGTCGTAGGAGAGCCCCAGATCCGCGCCGTGCGCCTTCACCTGGGCGATCAGATGCTCCGGATGCGTCGACCCGACGCCGTCGTTGATGTTCAGCCCGTCGGGCTCGGCGCCGATCGCGATCACCTCCGCGCCCAGCTCGCGGAAAATGCGCGGCGCCAGCTCGTAGGCCGCGCCGTGCGCGCAGTCCATGACGATGCGCAGCCCCGCGAACGAATGCTTCACCGTCGTCTTGAGATATTCGAGATAGCGATACTTCGTCGCTTCGTCCGTCGCCACGGTGCCGATGCCGCCGCCTTCCGGGCGGGGCAGCTCATCCCGTTCGGCGTCGAGCAGTCGCTCGATCTTAAGCTCCGTCTCGTCGGACAGCTTGTAGCCGTCCGCGCCGAAGAACTTGATCCCGTTGTCCGCCACCGGATTGTGCGACGCCGAGATCATGACGCCCGCGTCGGCGTCAAGCAGCCGCGTCAAGAACGCTACGGCCGGCGTCGTCACGACGCCAAGCCGGATGACGTCCGCGCCGATCGAGAGCAGCCCCGCGGTCAGCGCCGCCTCGAGCATCGGCCCCGAGATGCGCGTGTCCATGCCGATGACGACCTTCGGCCTGGCCGCCTTGCCCGCCAGCACATAGCCGCCGCAGCGGCCGATTTTGTACGCAAGTTCGGGCGTCAGCTCGCGATTCGCGACGCCGCGCACGCCGTCCGTACCGAAATATTTCCCCATAGACTCGTCCCTGTCTCCTTCTCCCCATCATGCTTGGAGGCCGCGCCGCCGCCGATCGGGCGGCAATCGGCGGCCGCTCAATGCCCGGCCGCGAAGCGCCCGTTCGCGCAGTGCCCCATCGGGCCATGCCCGAACTTCCGAGTTCCAGACGAACCCCGGACTACCCGTTTTCGCCGTCCGCCTCTTCCTCCGTGCCGTCGGTGATCACCACGGTCGCCGTCAGCCGCTGCGGGAACGACTGCGCGACGAACTGCGGCAGATGCACGTCGAGCACGACCGTGTGCGTGCCCGTCGGCAGCCCGTTCAGATCGGCGATCACCTGCACGTCCTTCGCCGTCAGATCGGCCAGCACGCTGGGCGCTCCCGTCACGTTCAGATCGACGGTGCCTTCCTCCGGCATCAGGAACCGCGCCTTCATCCCATCGGCGAGGCCGGCCGTCGCGATCGCGATCTGCGGCAGCGTGATCGTCTCGGAAGGTTCGAGCTCGATCGCGATGTCGATCTGCTTCGGCTCGATCTGCGCCAGATCGCGGCCCGGATTAAGAGGCAGCGTAACCGTGCCCGAGCGCCGCACCGTCGACAGATTCAGCTCCACGCCGTCGAAGAACTCCATCCGATCGAGCGTCTCCTGCGGCCCGTACACGGTGACCGTGTCCGTCGACGGCTTGAACGACGCGATGCTCATGCCGACCGGCAGCCGTCCGGTGAAGTTGATCTGAAGCGGCAGCTTCTTGTACGGCTTCGTGATCGGCACTTCCACCTCGACCACGTTCGGACTGAGCACGGCGCCTTCAATCTCGTTGCCGTTCATATCGTATGCGGCAAGCCGCACTTTCTGCTCAACCACGTTCGCTTCGACGCCTTCGACGTTGATCACCGCGCCGACGTAGGCGACGGCGTTCAATTGATCCTTCGGCATCTGCACGAACACCCGGTTGTTCGGCTTCACGATCGGATCGGCGACCTTGTAGCCGTTCGCGGGGGTCCCCTCGACCCGGATGACCGCCTCGAATTCCTTCGCCTGCACCGGCACGATGTCCACCTTGACGCGCGTCGGCGTCATCTGGCGCAACTGGACGCGGCCCGGAATGTCGTACCGGACGACGAGATCATGCACGCCTTCGCCGAGACCCGAAACGTCCACCCACACATCGGGCACCGTCGACATCAGATCGGCGAGCCGCCCTTCGACGAGCAGTTGCACCGTGCTTGGCTCGATCGAACGCAAATATTGCGTCTCCGGATCGAGGCCGCGCGTGCCGACTTTCACCGCCGTGAATTCGCGCGTGTCGATCGTGGACGCCACCTGATTCGGCGTCGATTCGGGATCGAAATGGACGACGGCGAACAGCAGAACGCCGATCACGACCGAGATGATCTTGAGCGATGTCGGGTGACTGAGCCATCTATCCATTCGAGGAATCCTCCTTCCGGTTCCAGAAGGCGAGCTTCGAACGGCGTTTCTCCACCGCCTGGCGCGGCGTGAGCTCCTGGAACAGCTTGGAGATGAGCGACTCCTCATTGATGTCGCGGACGATCATGCCCCCGACCGATAGCGAGACCTGCCCCGTCTCCTCCGAGACGATGATCGCCACCGCGTCGGTCACTTCCGTCAGCCCGATGCCGGCGCGGTGCCGGGTGCCGAGTTCCTTGCTGATGAACGGGTTCTCCGACAGCGGCAAATAGCAGCCCGCGGCCGCCACCTGGCCTCCGCGGATGACGACGGCGCCGTCGTGCAGCGGCGTGTTCGGCGTGAACAGGTTGACCAGCAGTTCGGAACTGATCCGCGCCTCCAGCATCGTGCCGGACTCGGTATACTCGGTCAGCCCCGTCTCGCGCTCGAAAACGATTAACGCCCCGATCTTTCGACGCGCCAAATAATTAACGGCCTTAATCACTTCGCCGATTTGATCCGTCACATCGCGGTTCACCAGCGTCGACCGCGCGAAAATTTTGCCCCGGCCAAGCTGCTCCAGCGCCCGGCGCAGCTCCGGCTGGAAGATGATCAGCACGGAGACGACCCCGAACGTGAACATTTGATTCATGAGCCATTTCAGCGTGTACAGATTGAACCAGGTGCTGACAGCCCATGTCGCGACGAGGACGAGGATCCCTTTGAGCAGTTGGACGGCCCGCGTGCCGCGTACGATCATGATGAGCTGGTAGATAATAAAGCTGACGATGGCAATGTCGATGATATCCTTGATCCAATCGTTCCATGTCATGTCCTGAAAATAACTCACGGATCCGCCCCCTGCGAACCGAACACAAGCCCGCTCCGATCGTCTGCTTCAACTTATAGGATTTCTAGATAACGTAACGGAAATCCTCCAACTTGTCAAAAAAAGTGCCCTCCGCTGGCGGAGGGCGCTCCCTTCGTCATGATGCAAGATCGATGACCGTGCTTCTCAGCTTGTACCAGAGCCAGTCGAGCGCCTGGTTGATCTCCCGCGCTTCGCCGATCACCTTCGCCGTCGAAGCCATGTTGACCGATCCGTCGATCACCGTCAAATTCCCGCGAATCTCGCCGTTTACAACCGCCTCGCCGTTCTCGATGATCAGATCCCCGTCGATCCGCACGCCTTCCGGGACGACCACCCGGTTCCCTTCGATGACGATCTCCGACAGGTCGCTGCCCCTGACGACCAGCTCCCGGTCCTGTTCCCACGAAGCGATGAAGCCGGCGAGCAGAACGAGGCCGAGCATGGCCGCCACCGTGACGCCCGGATATTGCCGCAGCCACCTCGCGATCCGTCTGCTTCGCCGCCCGGGCAAATGCTTCAGAATGCGGTCCGTCAGGGCGGCCCGGTCGCCTTCATCGCGCCCGGCGGGCGCGGCAAGCGCCATGTGCAGGCAGCCTTCGATCCGCTCATATTCGTTAAAATGTTCCTGACATGCCGGACAGCCGCCGAGATGCGCTTTCAGCTTGGCCGCATCCTCATGCGCCAGATCGCCATCGAAATACTCATGCATGAGTCTGGAGGCTTGCGCGCAATTCATGGCCAGTCCCTTCCTTTTGAGTTCACCGCAAGATTGCATGTTGTTCTATACCATACGTTCCGGTCAGGGCGAGGTTTCAAAAATTTGTCCCGGAGCGGGCGTCGGCGCCGCTTACAGCTTGCGCTCCAGCTTCTTCCGCAGAAACTCCCTGCCCCGATGCACCCGCGTCTTCACCGTTGTCACCGGCATGTCGAGCACTTCGCCGATCTCCTGCAGCGACAGGTCGTGCAAATAACGGAGCACCATCACGGACTTGTATTTTGCCGGCAGCGTCTCGATCGCCTGGCGGACGATTCGCTGCGTCTCCGACAGCAGCATCTCGCTCTCCGGCGTCCGGTCGTCGTTCGGGATGACCGCATAGCCGTCCAGCCCCTCGTGTTCGGCGGATTCGGCGTCGAGCGAATAGGTCGCCTTGCGCTTCCGCAGCCGGTCGATGCACAGGTTCGTCGCGATCCGGTAGATCCACGTCGAGAACTTCAGCCCCTCGTCGTACCGGTCCAGATTGCGGTAGACGCGCAGGAACGCTTCCTGTACGACATCCTCCGCCTCCTGGCGGCTGCCGAGCATCCGGAAGGCCATATGATACAGCTTGTCCTGATAGAGTCCGACGATCTCGGCGAACGCCTGCTGATCGCCTTTCAGCGCTTTGCGCGCCAGGCGCGCTTCGATCGGTATCACGATTCCTTGCTCCCTGCCTTCCAACCGGCATTTCCGAGACGGCTGTGTGCGGGCCGCATCAACCCGTATTCCGGAGACCGGCCGCGATGCCGTTGATCGTCAGCAGCACTTCGCGCAGCAGATCCGCGTCGTCTTCCCCGCGGGCGCGGAGCGCGCGCAGTTCGGTCAAGAGCTGCACCTGAAGATAGCTGAGCGGATCGACGTACGGATTGCGCAGCCGGATCGACTCCTGGATGATCGGCACGTTGTCCAGGATCTCGTTCTGTCCGGTCACGCGCAGAATCATCCCGGTCGTCAGCTCATACTCCCGTTCGATCATGCCGAAGATGCGGTCCCGGATGGCCGGATCCTTGATCATGCCGGCGTATTCTTTCGCGATGTGCATGTCGGCCTTGGCGAGCGCCATCTGCAGATTGTCGACCAGCGTGCGGAAGAACGGAAACTCCACGTAGGCGCGGCGCAGCTTCTCCAGCTTCGCCCCGTCGTCACCGACATACTCCGCCATCGCCGTGCCCGCCGCGTACCAGGCCGGCAGCAGGAAACGGCTCTGCGTCCAGGCGAACACCCACGGAATGGCGCGCAAATCTTCGAACCGGTCGCTGTTCTTCCGCTTCGACGGCCGCGAGCCGATGTTCAGCTCGCCGATCTCGTTCAGCGGCGTCGACTCCTTGAAGAACGTCAGGAAGTCCGGATCGCGGAAAATGAGATCCTGATACTTCTTCAGCGCCCGTTCCGACAGCTCCTTCGCGATCGATTCGTACTCCGCGTTCTTGTCGTGGCTCTGCTCGGGATATTTCGCCAGCCGCGCCGCCGTAATCAGCGCGCTCGTCGCCTGCTCGAGGCTGCGGTAGGCGATGCCCTGCATCGCGTAGCGGGACGAGAGCACTTCGCCCTGCTCGGTAATCTTGATGCCGCCGCCGATCGTATGCGGCGGTTGCGCGAGAATGCTGTAATTGAGCGGCATCCCGCCGCGTCCGAGCGCGCCTCCCCGGCCGTGGAAGAACTTCAGCTTCACGCCGTAGCGGCCGGCCGTCTCCGTAATCTCGTTCAGCGCGACGCGCAGCTCCCAGTTCGCCGTCACGACGCCGCCGTCCTTGTTGCTGTCCGAGTAGCCGAGCATGATCTCCTGCAGCTCGCCCATCGCCCCGACCGACGCGCGGTAGATCGGCAACTCGAGCACGCGCCGCATGATGCCCGGAGCGGCGTGCAAGTCGTCGATCGTCTCGAACAGCGGCACCGGCTGCAGCGTGCAGACGACCTTGCCCTCCTCGTCCCGGCGGAACAGGCCGACTTCCTTCGCGAACAGCAGCACTTCGAGCATGTCGCTCGCGCCCTGCGTCATGCTGATCAGGTAGCTGCGCACGCAGTCCGTGCCGAACTCCTTCTGCGCGCGGTAAACGGTGTGGAACACGTCCAGACATTCCCGGGTCGAATCCGAATATTCGATATGCGGCGACGTCAGCGGCCGCGGATCGTTCAGCAGCTCATCCAGCAGCCGGATCTTCTCCGCTTCGGAGAGGGCCGAATAATCCGGCGTAATCTTCATCTTCGCCAGAATCTCCGCGATCGCGCTCTCATGCTCCTTGCTGTGCTGGCGGATGTCGAGCGTCGTCAGATGGAAGCCGAACAGCTCGACCTGGCGGATCAGCTTGCGGATATGGGTATCGGCGACATAGTCGGCGAAATGGTACCGGAGGCTCCGGTCGATGATCTTCAGATCCAGCTTCAGTTCATCCGCGCTGTTGTAGCGGGCCGGCGTGCCCTTCAGATCCTCGCGCTTCATGTTCGCCAGCTTCTGCAGCATATAGCCGATCTTGATCCGGTACGGCTCCTTGTCATTGCGCCACCGGTCCAGGTTCGCCAGATCGCCGATCGACTCGCAGTCGCGGCGGATCGACTCGATCAGCTCGTCGGACACCTTCACGATGCTCGTGCTGAAGCTTAGCAGCGACATCAGTTTGCGCAGCTCCGTCCGGTACTTCGACACCGTAAGCTGCCGATGGCGGTTGAACGTCTCCCACGTGACCTCCGACGTGCAGGACGGGTTGCCGTCGCGGTCGCCGCCGATCCACGAACCGAAGCGGAGATACGTGGGCACATGCCAATGTTCGCCCGGATAGTATTTGTCCAGACAGCGCTCCAGCTCCTCGTAGACGTCGGGCAGTACATCGAACAGCGTCTGGTCGAAATAGAACAGCCCGTTCTGCACCTCGTCGAGGACGGTCGGCTTGCGGCTGCGCAGCTCGTCCGTCTGCCAGAGCGTCAGCACCTCGTTCAGCAGTTTGTCCCTGAGCCGCTCGCGCTCGCGGTTCGTCAGCGTCGGATTGTCGAGCTCCAGCACGTCGCCGGCCATCCGCTTGTGGATGTCGAGCACGGCGCGCCGGGTCGCTTCCGTCGGGTGCGCGGTCATGACGAGCTCCAGCGAGATGCCGGAAAGCATCTCCCGGACGGTCTCCACCGGAACGCCCCGTTCCTTCAGATCCTTCACCGCGCTCTCGATGGAGCCCGGCTGCACGGCGGCGCCCGCCGAACGCTCGTAATCCCGCTTGCGCCGGATCCGGTGAATCTGCTCCGCAATGTTGACAAGCTGAAAATAAATCGCGAACGCCCGGATCACCTGATGCCGAATCTCCGGACTGAGCGATTCCACGAGCTGTTTGAACTCCCCGTGCAGCTTCGGGTCGAACGACGCGCGGAGCGTCTTGCTCATTTCGCGGATCCGTTCGACGACTTCGAGCAACTGCTGACCGCCCTGGTGCACGAGCACTTCACCCAATATGTTGCCCAGGTAGCGGACATCCCGCCTGAGCAGGCTGCTGACCTGCGGGCGGCCGGGAGCCGTTTGGGTTGCGGCTTGATCGGACATACCTTTCCTCCTGACTGTTCACGCGCACTGCGCCGCACGCGCAGAAACCGGATAAAACTCACTCTCTCCATCATACAACAAAACCCGCTCCCGATGAAGCCATCTGGCGCAAAAAAGCCCCCGCGAAACAGGGGACTTTTGTCGTTCAATGCCGCTCAAGCCATGCTTCCCGCTCTTCCGGCCCGGGGGACAAGATGCCCCCGGACGGTTCCGTCGCCGCTGGGATTTGCTGAACTTTCATCATATTGGTGCCGCCGGAACGGCCGATGGGAACGCCTGCCGCTATCACCACATAATCTTTGTCGTTCAGCCATCCCGAAGTGCAACCGTACGCGTTCGCGGACTCGATCCATTCGTCCGTTGACGCCGCTTCACTTCCCAACACGGGAATGACCCCGCGCATCAGGCACAGCTTCCGCAAAACGTGCGGTACGCAAAAGCCCCAACTACACGGCAACATTGTTCAAAAAAATTACCGGCCGGACGATCAGCGAATATGTGCATGCGGTTCGCGTCAAAACAGCCCTTTATATGCTGGAAGAATCCCGGTTGACCGTTGCCGAACTGGCGGAATTTCTGGGGTACAGCGATGTTTCCTATTTCAGCAGAGTGTTCAAGCAAACGACAGGTGTATCGCCTTCGGAATTCATACAACAAAAAAACTCCTTACCGTTGTAAGGAGTTTGCGTTGCGAAGATGGAGCGGGTGATGGGAATCGAACCCACGCTACCAGCTTGGAAGGCTGGAGTTCTACCATTGAACTACACCCGCGGAAAAGTGGCGTGCCCAGAGAGATTCGAACTCCCGACCTTTTGATTCGTAGTCAAACGCTCTATCCGGCTGAGCTATGGGCACAAAAACAAATGGAGCGGACGACGGGAATCGAACCCGCGACCCTCGCCTTGGCAAGGCGATGCTCTACCGCTGAGCCACGTCCGCAGATTGATGCTGCCATTCGGGTCGATGTCGCTGTTCGAAGGCGGCAACAAGTACTATAGCAGGTTTTCAGGCCGATTGCAAATTGTTGGTCGACTGCCGCCGCGATCGCAGTCCACGTGTTCGCGCACACAAGCGGATAGGCAGATGGTGCGCGTAGAGGGACTTGAACCCCCACGGTTGCCCGCTGGAACCTAAATCCAGTGCGTCTGCCAATTCCGCCATACGCGCACGGGCTGATGGTGAGCCATGTAGGA
>Ga0310823_101125_pt1 | contig 10792 bp, 10 predicted proteins | sample P4_ome_3_FD_201316 | JGI IMG/M metagenome (GOLD analysis project Ga0310823, IMG submission 201316) | Sorghum-adapted microbial communities from Joint BioEnergy Institute, Emeryville, California, United States - P4_Day56_Rep3 | ecosystem: Engineered > Bioreactor > SSF (Solid state fermentation) >...
GCCGAGTTCCTGGACAAGGTGCGGGCCGAGAGCTTCGACGTGGCCCTGCAGATGCACGGTGGCGGGCGCAACAGCAACCCTTTCGTCTCCAGCCTGGGGGCGCGGGTGACGGCCGGCCTCCGCGCGCCGGACGCGCCGCCACTGGACCGGACGGTGCCGTACCTCTTCTACCAGCCCGAGGTCTTCCGCTACCTGGAGGTGGCCGAGCTCGTGGGCGCTCCGGCCATCACCCACCGGCCCCGGTTCCCGCTGATCGCGGCGGACCGGGAGGAGGCCGACCGGGTGGTCCCACCCGGTCCGGCTCCCCGGGTGGTGATCCACCCCGGCGCGACCGACCCGCGCCGGCGCTGGCCGGTCGAGCGCTTCGTGGTGGTCGCCCGGGTGCTGGCCGAGCGCGGCCTGGACGTCGTGGTCACCGGGACGTCGGCCGAGCGCGACCTCGTGCACCGCGTCAGCGCCGGCGCCGGACCCGGGGTCCGCGCGGTCATCGGCGAGCTGACCGTGGGCGGGCTCGCGGCCCTGCTCGCGCACTCGGCCGTGGTCCTGGCCAACGACACCGGCCCGCTGCACCTGGCCAGCGCCGTGGGCACACCGGCGGTGGGGCTGTTCTGGGTCGGCAACGTCATCAACTTCGCCCGGCCGGAACGGGCCCGGTACCGGCCGCTGATCTCCTGGCGGATCCACTGCCCGCGGTGCGGCCTGGACTGCACGCGTGACCTGTACCCCGACCGGGGCGGGGGCGCCGGGTGCGATCACGACGACTCCTTTGTGGACGACATCCCGGTCGCGGAGGTCATCGCCGAGGTGGACCAGTTGCTCGGGGCGGGACGATGATCACCGAGATCGTCGCCGGGCGCCCGCTGGCGTTGGGCGACCCGGTCACCTTTTCCGAGGCCCGGCCGGTGGACGTGCTCATCCCGACCCGGAACCGTCCGGCCGAGCTGGCGACCACGCTGGCCGGCCTGGCCGCCCAGACCGACGCCCCCGTGTTCGGGGTCATGGTCAGCGACCAGTCCGATCACGACCCGGCCTGGCGCCATCCGGCCGTGGCCTCGATGGTCCGGGTGCTGCGCCACCAGGGCCGGCCCGTACTCCTGCGGCGCAACCTCCCGCGCCGCGGCATCGCCCACCAGCGCGCGTTCCTGCTCGCCCACTCGACCGCCCGGTACGTGCTCACCCTCGACGACGACGTCTGGCTGGCGCCGGGCACCCTCGCCCGGCTGTATCAGGCGATCGGCGAGCTGGGCTGCGGGTTCGTCGGCAACGCCGCCCATGGTCTGTCCTATCTGGACGACATCCGGCCGGACCAGCAGAGCGTCTTCGAGCCGTGGGACGGCCCGGTCAAACCGGAGGACGTCGGCCCCGACGACTACCGGTGGCTGCGTCACCACGTGCACAGCGCGGCGAACCTGGCGCACGTGACGCAGCGGCTCGGCCTGGCCGCGGGTGAGTGGCGGCCGTACAAGGTGGCCTGGATCGGCGCCTGTGTGCTCTACGACCGCGAGAAGCTCCTCGCCTGCGGCGGATTCGATTTCTGGGCGGACTTCCCGCCGAATCATGCCGGCGAGGACGTCGCGGCCCAGCTCGCCGTCATGCGCCGCTTCGGCGGGGCCGGCATCGTGCCCAGCGGGGCGTACCACCTGGAGACACCGACGACGATCGCCGATCGAAGCGTCCAGTGCTACCCGGCCAGACGGCCGGTCGGGGAAGGAGTGCGCGAATGAACGAGCAGCCCACGGTCGTCGGTATCAACCGGACGCAGGACGGCTCGATCGCCGTCCTGCGTGGACGGTCGCTCGCCTGGAGCGTGCAGAAGGAGCGGTTCAGCCGGCGTAAGCACCACTGGGGGCGGCTGGGGGACCTGCCCAAGCACTACCTGCCCCACCTACCGCAGCTGTCCGGGCCCATCGACCTCGTGGTCGAGGGGTTCAGCTCGGACGCCGAGCTGGAGAACCTCGACGCCTACCGGTCGGAGCTGGCGGAGAACCTCGACGTGGGCCGGACCGCCCTGGTCTCGCACCACCTCAGCCACCTCTACAGCGCGTTCTACCCGTCGCCCTTCGACCGGGCGGCCGGGCTGGTCATCGATGCGCAGGGAAGCCGGGTCGCCGACTTCACCGAGCGCGTCCCGCTTCCCCCGGGCACCACCGGCGACCGGCTGGAGGTCAGCTCCTTCTACCGGTGCGAACGGGGCCGCGTCGAGTGCATCGCCAAGCAGCTGTGGCACGGCGACTGGCTGGAGCCGGTCGGGTTGGGCTGCTTCTACTCCCTGTTGACCCGGCGGTTGTGGCCGACCGGTGAGGGCAACGAGGGCAAGGTGATGGGGCTGGCGCCGTTCGGCGATCCGGACGCCGACGGCCTGCCCGACCTGGAGGTGCGCGGCCACGAGGTGTTCATCCCGGACGCCTGGCTGCGCCAGCTCGAGCAGGCCGACCGGTACCGGTACTTCATCGACGGCACCGGCTCGTTCGCCGACTGCGCCAACCTGGCTGCCGCGGGCCAGCGCGCGTTCGAGAACGCCCTGCTGCAGCTGGTCGCCTGGCTGTACGAGCAGACCGGCGAGGAGAACCTGGTCTTCGCCGGCGGTACCGCGTTGAACTGCACCGCCAACGGTCGCATCATCCGCGAGTCGCCGTTCCGGCGGGTCTTCATCCCGCCCAGCCCGCACGACGGTGGCACGGCCCTGGGCTGCGCCATCTACGGCCTGGTGGACCTGCTGGGTGAGCCCTGCGAGTTCCGGTGGGAGAACGACTTCCTGGGCCCGGACCCGGACCCCGCCCAGGTCGAGGCGGCCGTACGCCACCTGCCGGACGGGCTGGCCGTGCAGCGCCCGGACGACCTGGTGGCGGCCATGGTCGATCTGCTGGCCGACGCCCGCACCGTGGGGCTGTGCCAGGGGCGCAGCGAGTCCGGCCCGCGCGCTCTCGGCAACCGCAGCATCATCGCCGACCCGCGGGTCCGGGAGATGCGCGACTACATCAACTTCGAGGTGAAGGGGCGCGAGTGGTTCCGGCCCCTGGCGCCGCTGGTGCTCGCCGACCAGGCGGAGCGCATCTTCGACGTCGACCGCCCGGCGCCGTTCATGCAGTACGCGGCCGACGTCCGGCCGGAGTACCGGGCCCAGCTCCCGGGCATCACCCACATCGACAACAGCGCCCGGCTGCAGACCGTCGAGCCGGTCAACACCCCGTTCCTGCACCGGCTGTTGACGGCCTGGCAGGAGCGGACCGGGTCACCCGTGCTCATCAACACGTCGCTCAACGGCCCGGGCGACCCGCTGGTGGAGACCCCGGAGCAGGCCATCGAGACCCTGCACCGGACGGGCCTGCACGCCCTGGTGATGCCGCCGTATCTCATCACCAAGCGCGACGAGCCGCCGGTGCCCGGCCGGTCCTGGTCCCCGCCGACCCCGACGTACTGACCCGCGTCACTCGGTCAGCCGGTCCAGCACGTTGCGGGTGATCCGGTCCAGCACGCCGGTGGTGCCGGCGGTCAGCACCCGGGCCCAGTCCGTGGTGGCGGCGGTGAACACGGTGCCCCGTCGTTCCGGGCCCCGTCGTTCCGGGCCCCGCCGTCCCGGGCCCGGTCGTTCGGGGTCACCGAGCAGCCCCAGGGTGGCGGCCGCGTTGCCGAAGCCCCATCCGCTGGGCCGGGTGTCGCCCACGGCCAGGATCGTGAAGTCGTCGGGCGTCCCGTCGGCGCCGGTCGGCCGGACCGGTCGGCCGGCGGCCAGGTCACCGCGATCGAACTCGGCGCCGTCGCACTCGTACCCGATGAGGTACTCGTCCGGTCCGGCCCCGAAGACGTCGCCATCGGACAGTCCGGTGCCGCGGTAGAGCCAGTGGTCGTCGTGCTGCACGCGGTACCCGACCGGGATCGGGTGCTCGTTCCGGTCGCGCTCGCCGCCGTTGCGGAAGCTGACGCCGATCGAGGTGTTCTCGGGCCGGCCGGCCTCGTGCCAGTACTGCACGCGCGAGAAGGTGACGTCGTCGTGGAAGACGACGCGCCACCAGCACGTGTTTCCGCCGAAGAACGCCGCGTTGCCACCGGAGGCCACGAACGCGTCGAGCGCGTCACGCATCTCGTCGCTCCAGTACTCGTCGTGGCCCACGCTGACCAGCAACCGGTAGGGCGACAGCTGGGCCAGGCCGTCGCGGTGCAGGTCGACGTCGGTGCAGTAGTCCGCGCGGTAGCCCGCCCGCTCCAGCCAGGCCACGAACCGCGCGTCCCAGTGCTGGAACGTCTGTCGGGGCGTCGGGTCGAACGGGTCTGGGTTGAGGTCGATGTCGTACGGCGTGCCGCCCGTGCCGCCGCCCGGCCGGTGCAGGCTCACCCCGGGCGAGATCGGGCACGGCACGTCGTCGGCGTCCGGCGTGTTGTAGAGGCACCAGTGCCCGGCCCCGGCCTTACGGTCGTAGTGCGGGCCATCGACCACGTTGTAGGCGTGGTAGGTGAGCAGGGGGATCTTGTAGAGGATCGGGCCGGTCGGCGCCCCGGCCGGCGCGCGGACCACGAACAGCGCCCGCCCGTGCCGGGCGTCCACTGTGGCTGGTCGCGGCGCCGGGTCGTCCCCCTCGATGAGCACCGCCACGTACACCCCGGACCGCCAGTGCGGGGGCACGACGAAGCGGTACGCCGGCCAGGCCGGCAGCTCGTGCCCGTACAGGTCGACGCCGGGCTCCCCCCAGTCCTGGAACGGCAGGTGCAGCGGCGCGTCCCGCCCGGCCAGCGGTCCGGTGCCGCCGCACAGCGTCAGCTCGGCGCCGCAGCGGTAGAACTCGACCCGGAACCGCGGTGCGTCGGTGGCCACCCGCAGCGTGAACGGTTCTCCCGGCCGCGGGCTCGGCTGTTCGACGTACCCCCGGATCGTCATGGCCCTCCCTGGACTCGCTACCCAGGGCAGCCGCCGATCATGCCGTGCAGGAAGGACGCCCTCCTGACGTACCCAGGAAGGACGCCTTCCTGCACCCGGCTGCTATGCGCTGGGCCGCACACCGTCCCAGTCGGTGTCGGTCATGCGGATGACCCGGACGCCGAGGAAGCCGAAGACGACCGTGGCCAGCACGTTCGCGCCAACCTGAAGCGCCGGGGCGCCCGCCGGGAGAACCTCCGCGACGAGCACCGCGACCGTGACGGCGACCGGTCCCCACCAGCCGACCAGTCCGGCCCGCCAAGCGGCCCAGCCCAGGACAAGGACGCCCAAGGCGAAGCAGAGGATGAGCGGGAACGCGACCGCCCCCCGCCGCGCTCGAATTGACCCGTTCCACATAGGACACCATCTGCGCCTGGTCGCCACCGGGAAGGGCCAGCGCGAAGAGGTAGAACATCGCGATCGCCACGTGCCCGAGCCCGCCGAGCACGCCGAGCACGGCCCCGGTGTTCGCGAGCGCACTGCCCCGATCACGGGCCTGGTGCAGGATCGCCATGACGGCGGGAATCATCAGGATCCCGGAGACGAACAGCAGCGCGGCCGAGAGCGCGAGCGCACCCTCGTGTTCGGTCGCGGCGGTGTACATCATGTCGCCGGTGCCGTCCCCGGCCGGGTCGATCGGCGCCTCCACGGCGAGCAACGCGGGGAAGAGAGCCAGCGCGACGCCGGCGGTGTAGCGGCGCAGGCGGCGCGCGAGCGGAGCACGGGTCACGGAGCCCGCGGTCGCTAGGGATGTGGTCGATGTACTGGTCGACATACGACGACCTCTCGTGACGGTGACCGGCCCGCTGCCGGTCGGTTGGCCCGACTATCGGGCGCAGGGCGGGTCGAGGTCGTCACCATCGCTGCTCGTTCGTGGTCAGTCGCGCGGAGTACCCGCAGGCGGCTCAAGGTCGTCCGCGCGATGGACCCCCATCGCGGCGAGCCGGCTTAGCCTGGGCTCATGACTCGCTGGGCGCCGCGGCTGCCGGACCTCATCGCCGTTGTCGTGCTTACCGCCGGCACGCAGGCCGAGGTCTGGGCCGGTCTCGTTCCCGGGGCCGGGCGGCCGGCGCTGGCCGCCTCGTACCTGGTGGGGACGTCCGTGTTGGCCTGGCAGCGGTACCTGCCGCTGACGTCATTGGCGGTCTCGCTGTCCGGGCTCGCCGTGGTCCCGGCTCTGCTCGGAGTCGACCCCAACGCCGGGTTGAGCTCGCTGGCGGCCGCCATGGTGGCGGTCGTCTCGGCTGCCTACCATGCGCGGCGGCCGCTCGCCGCGCTGTTGGTCGCACTCGGGCTGCTGGGCATCACGATCGTGGTGACCTACGGTCTGGGTCCCGTGCACCTCCTGATCCCGGACATCGCGTTCGCCTGGCTGCTCGGGGCGGGAGCGTGGGTGGTCGGCCGGGCCCTGGCGAACCGGACGCTGCGGGCGGAACTCGCCGAGCAGCGCGCCGCGCACGCCGAGCAGGAGGCGAAGTGGCGGGTGACGGCCGCCGCCACCGCCGAACGGCTGCGGATCGCCCGGGAGATCCACGACGTCGTCGCCCACAGCATCAGCGTGATGACCCTGCACGTCAGCGGGGTTCGCCGATTGCTGCACCCGGACCAGACCGCGGAGCGCGAAGCCCTGGAGCTGGTCGAGCGCACCGGACGCGAGTCTCTAGCGGAGATGCACCGGATGCTCGGCGTGCTGCGGGAGCCCGAGCCCGGCGAGTCGCGCCCTGCGCCGGGCCTGGCTCAGGTGGCCGACCTCCTCGAACCGGCCCGGGCCGCCGGCTTGGTGCCCACGCTCACCGTGGTCGGCCCCGCCCGGCCGCTGCCACCCGGGGTGGAGCTGGCCGCGTACCGGATCGTGCAGGAGGCGGTGACCAACGTGCTACGACACGCGGCCGCCCGGCGCCTCGAGTGCACGGTCACCTACGGCGACAACGCGGTCGAACTGCGTGTGGTCGACGACGGAGTCGGTCCGACCTCGTCGACGCCCGGCCGGCATGGGTTGGTCGGGATGCGGGAGCGGGCCGCGGTGTACGGCGGGACGGTCGAGGTGGGGCCCGGGCCGCAGGGCGGCTACGTGGTGCGAGCGGTCTTGCCGGTGCCCGACTCGCCGCCAGCCCTCCAACCCGCCGAGGGCGCACCCGTCCCGGCGTCAACGGTGGTGGCGGAGAGGCCGGCGTGATCCGGGTGCTGATCGCCGATGACCAGGCGATGGTGCGGGCGGGCCTGCGCCTCATCCTCGCGGCCGAGGACGACATCACCGTCGTGGGTGAGGCCGCTGATGGCCTCGAAGCGGTGGCGACCGCGCTCAGGCTGCGTCCGGACGTGACTCTGATGGACATCCGGATGCCCCGTTTGGACGGGATCGCCGCCACCCGCCGGCTCGTGTCTGAGCAACCTGCGGCCACGCGGGTCGTCGTGCTCACGACATTCGATGTCGACTCGTACGTCTACGACGCACTTCGAACCGGGGCCAGCGGATTCCTCCTCAAGAGCGCGCCACCGGAGCAGCTCGTTCAGGCCATCCGTGTCGTGGCGGCCGGGGCCGGTTTGATTGATCCGGCGGTCACCCGTCGGGTCATTGAGGAGTTCGCGCGCGCGCCGGCCCCCGGGCCGACTCCCCCCGAAGTGTCCCGACTCACCGAACGCGAACTCGAGGTCCTGCGCCACGTCGCGCGCGGCCTCTCCAACGCCGAGATCGCCGCCTCGCTCGTGGTGAGCGAGGCGACCGTGAAGACGCATGTGGCCCGGCTGCTGGCCAAGCTCGGGCTACGCGACCGGGTCCAGGCCGTTGTCTACGCTTACGAGCGAGGACTTGTCCGCCCGGGTCAGGCGTGACGCGGTCACGTTCGCCGGGCAGGAAGGACGCCCTGTTGACGTCTAGTGACCAGGAGGGACGCCCGGGACGGGCCGTCGTGCTGGCCCTTCCGTTTCGCGGGCGCTGGCTGGCGCAGATGAGCCCGGCCCGCCGCGTCCCCAGCCACGGCACCCACCTGTTCGCCACCACCTACGCCATCGACTTCGTGGCCGTGCACGGGCGGCGGACGGCGAACGCCGTGGACTGGCGCACCGTGCTCTCGGTGGAGCCACCCGAGCGGTTCGTGGGCTACGGCCAACCCATCCTCGCCCCCGCGCCCGGTCGGGTGGCCGCGGTGCACGACGGCGAGCCCGACCACGCGGCCCGGCGGTCCCCGCTCGCGCTGATTCCGTACGCCCTGACCCAGGCGTCGCGCGTGCGGCAAGGGCCCGCCGCCATCGCGGGCAACCACGTGATTCTCGAGCTCGACGGCGGCGTGTTCGTGCTGCTCGCCCACCTGCGGGCCGGTTCCATCCAGGTGGCGCCCGGGGACCGGGTCGTCATCGGCCAACAGCTTGCCGCCTGCGGGAACTCGGGCAACTCGACCCAGCCCCATCTCCATATCCAGGCCATGGACTCGATCGATCCCTACCGGGCCCACGGCCTGCCCCTCGCCTTCCGCTCGTTCCACCTGTGGCCGCGCGGGGCCGTTTCGCCTCGTCGGGTCGAACAGGGCCTGCCCGACAACGGTGACGTTGTCGAGCGCATCGATGAGTGAGCTGGGCCGTCGTGTGGTCCGCGGCGGGTCTAGAGCTGCTCTGGCTTGGTGGGCCGGCCGGTCAGGGCGTCGCGGACGCGGTCGACCAGGCCGATCCCCGGCGTGACGATCTGGTTCAACGGTGGGGTGCGCGGATCGTGCGGGTGGGGCCGGGTCGGCGCCGTGCGCTTGGCCATCATGGCCTGGCCGGCGAGGAAACGCAGCTGCGCCGGCGGACAGTGCTGCCGCAGCCGCGGGAACAGGTCCCGTTCGGTCGTCTCGATGTGGCGGTGGACCGCGTCGGTGAGGCTGCGCAGCAGCCCGGCGCGATCCGTATCGGTCTTTGACGTTCTCTCGATGTGCTGCGCCAGCCGCTCGGTCTCGGCGCTGGCGGCCAGGGCCTCGTTGGCCAGCGGGGCGCCGTCGGGCACGACCTCGCGCACGGCCGGGTAGAGGTAGTCCTCCTCGACCACGAGATGTCGGGACAGCTCGGCGATGGCGACCGTGAGCCGGTCCTGATCGTCCCCGCCGGGCGTGGTGAGGGTGCCGACCAGGGCCCGCAGCTCGTCGTGGTCGGCCACCAGGACGTCCACCAGGTCCGGTTCGTCTGCCATGATCGCTCCCCCCGCGACGGCCGTGACCTCAGCCTAGGCGCGGCGCGGGCGCCGCCGGGCGCTTTCGGCGGGTTCATCCGGTGCGTCGACCGGTGCTCCGACATCCGAGCCGACCACACGCGCCAGGCCAAGCCGGCTTGGCGTACGCCCCGCACCAGCCGGGCGCGGGCGGAAACCCTCAGGTATCGAGGGACGCCCTCAGGTATCGAGGGACGCCGTCGAGCCGCCCTCGTCGCGGGCCCAGTCGGGACGGTTCTCCCAGGCGAAGCGGTAGTAGTCGGCGTAGCGCAGCCGGGAGGCGGCCGCCTCGTCGACGATGACCGTCACCTCGGGGTGCAGCTGGATCACCGAGGCGGGCAGGGACGCGGTGACCGGTCCCTCGACCGCCGCCGCGACCGCCTCGGCCTTGGCCTCGCCCCAGGCGAGCAGCAGCAGCTCGCGGGCGCGCAGGATCGTGCCGAGCCCCTGGGTGATGCAGTGCCGCGGGACCTCGTCGAGCGAGGAGAAGAAGCGGGCGTTGTCGCGCCGCGTCTGCTCGGTCAGCGTCTTGACGCGGGTGAGCGAGGCCAGGGACGAGCCGGGTTCGTTGAAGCCGATGTGGCCGGTGCGGCCGATGCCGAGCACCTGCAGGTCGATCCCGCCCGCGGCCCGGATCGCCTCCTCGTAGCGCTGCCCGGCGGTGGCGAGGTCACCGCCGTCGTCACCGGGTACGCGGACCAGGTCCGGCGAGAGGCCCAGGGGCTTCACGACCGTCCGCATGAGCACCTCTCGGTAGCTCTCCGGATGCCCGGCCGGCAGGCCCACGTACTCGTCCAGCGCGAAGCCGCGCACCCGTGACATGTCCAGGCCGTACTCGGCCAGGGCGGCCCAGGTGGAGAGCGGGGTCGCGCCGGTGGCCAGCCCCAGCACGGCGTCGGGCTTGGCGGCGACCAGGCGGGCGATGCGAGCGGCGGCGAGCCGACCGCCGGCCCGCTCGTCGGGAACGATGACGACCTCGGCCACGCTACCGCCACCCCACCGCGTACCCGGGGACCCCGATGAAGGCGGCCCCGACCGCGGCCACCGGCACGCCCCGCGGCACGAGCCGCACGCGCGGCGAGAGGGCCTGGCTGGCCAGGAACCGGCTGGTGCTCGCCTGCGCGTCCAGCGCCTCCCGCAGCGCGTCCAGCAGCCGCTGTCCGAGGTTGCTGATGCCGCCGCCGATGACCACGAGATCGACGTCCATGGTGAGCACGAGGATGCGGACCGCGGAGGCGACCGAGGCCATGAAGCTCCGGCGTACCTTCGCCGCGGTGTCGTCACCGCTGTCGGCCGCGTCGAAGAGGGCCCGGACGGGTTGCGGGTCGTCGGTCGGCCACATCCGGGCCAGCGCCGACCCGGAGGCGTACAGCTCGAGGCAGCCCCGCTGGCCGCACGGGCAGGCGGGTCCCTCGGCGATCGGGATGTGGCCGATCTCGCCGGCCACGCCCCGGGCCCCGCGCCACAGCTCGCCGCCGAGGACGAACCCGGCGGCCAGCCCGGTGCCGAGGTTGAGGTACGCCATGGAGCCGATCTCCTCCGAACCGTCGGGCGCGGCCGGGTCGCGCAGCGCGTGGTAGGCCCCGAGCGCGGCCGCCTTGACGTCGTTCTCCACGCGGACGGCCAGGCCGGTGCGGGCCGCCACGAGGGTAGCCAGGTCGAGGTCCTCCACGCCGAGGTTCACCGCGTGCGACACCCGG
>Ga0310823_101131_pt1 | contig 10764 bp, 9 predicted proteins | sample P4_ome_3_FD_201316 | JGI IMG/M metagenome (GOLD analysis project Ga0310823, IMG submission 201316) | Sorghum-adapted microbial communities from Joint BioEnergy Institute, Emeryville, California, United States - P4_Day56_Rep3 | ecosystem: Engineered > Bioreactor > SSF (Solid state fermentation) >...
CGTTCGCGGCGCGGATCGCGCCCTCCGGCACCTTGTCGATGAACCGCTTCGTCTTGATGCCGAGCGCCGAGACGCCCTTCGCCGCAAGCTGCGCGACGAGCGTCTCGAACGCCTCCGGCTGCTGCCGGAACGGGTAGCCGGTCGTCATCAGGAACTCGCCCGGCCGCACCCAATCGGCGACGTCCGGCACCTCCATGACGTTCACGCGCGTGACGGCGGCGCCGAGACCGGTCTCCCCGCCAAGCAGAACGGCATCCCGGAAATGCGGGATGCGCAAGAGATCCCGGACGATCAGGCCGCCCGGGCGATCGTGCGTTTCGCCTTCCATCCGATCCGGCATCGCTTCACCCCCCGCCGGCCAAGGCCGCAATGAACGCTTCGGCGGAACACGTCCAGCCGAAAATGCCGCCCTGCTGCCACACCATCCGCAGCGCCGCCTCGTGGTCGGCCGGGTCGAACGCCGCCGTCGCGTCCTCCAGCACGAGGCATTCGAAGCCGCGGTCGTTCGCCTCGCGCAGCGTCGTATGGACGCACACATGCGTCGTGACGCCGGCCAGCACGAGCGACCCGATGCCGCGTTCGAGCAGCCGGGCCTCGAGGTCCGTCCGGTAGAACGCCCCCTTGCCGGGCTTGTCGATCACGAGCTCACCCGGCGCCGGGGCGAGCTCCGGCACGATCGCGTGGCCGGGCTCCCCGCGCACGAGGATGCGCCCCATCGGGCCGGGGTCGCCGATGCCCGCGCCCTGCCGGCGGCTGCGGCGCAGCTTCGACGGCGGACAGTCGGACAGATCCGGCAGATGGCCCTCGCGCGTATGAACGACGGCGAGGCCGGCCGCGCGCGCCGCGGCGAGCGCGGCGGCGACCGTCGGAATGATGCGGCGCGTCAGGGAGACGTCGTTGCCGAGCAATTCGCCGAAGCCGCCGGGCGAGCAGAAATCGTTCTGCATGTCGATGACGACGAGCGCCGTCCGCTCCGGATCGAACTCGAACGGGTACGGGCGCGCGCCAGCGACGACGAGCCGGCCGCTCATGCCGTCCCGCCTCCCGACGCGCCGATTCCGCCCGCCGGCCGGACCGCGCCCCGACCCGGCGGAAGCGCGACATCCGCCTTCGTCGTCCCGAACCGCGCGTTCGGCGGCGGCGCGTCCTCGACCGGCAGGAACACGCTGATCTGCTCGCTCGGCTCATCCCCGTCGTTCAGCACCGAGTGGACGACGCCCGCCGGCACGTGGAACGTGTCGCCCGCTTCGCACGGAAGCCACTCGCCGTCCGCGTAGAGCAGCACCCGGCCGGCCGTGATGTGGATCAGCTCGGCCACGTCGTGATAGTGCGGCAGCACGCCGCCGCCCGGCTCGATCCGCTCCCACAGCACCGAGCTGACCCGGACGCCGAGCCCGTCGGCCTCCGCCGCGCTCAGCATTTCCCGGTGGTACAGCCCCGGGTGATCGCCGATCGGTTCCCACGCGTCGAGGCGCGTCCGCTTGACGACCGTCCGTCCGCGCGTTTCCGGTGTCATGCGCCCATCTCCCTTCCGCTCAACGTCCTTCCGCTCAACGTCCCGTTCCGTCCTGCTCAACCTTGCCACACCCGCGTCGGCTTCGGAAAGCCTTCGCCCGTGCCGTCCGTGACGACGACCTCGTCTTCCCACGGCAGCCGGTACCGCCCGGCCACCAGATCATGCATGTACGTGTACGGACAATCCGTCGCGCCGCCCGCCACCGCCACATAGCCGCGATGTCCGAGCTGATAGATGTTGTTCTCGACGCCCCACAGCCTGCGCGCTTCCCGGACCAGAGCCGGCCGCACCTCGCCCGTCACGATCTCGTCGGGGCGGCCGCCGCCCATGACGAGCGGCATCCCGTCGAAATTCACGATCATCGCCTCGCCCATCGAATCGAACGTGCCGTCCGATCCGCACATGCACACCGAGACGGTGTACATCAGGTTGCAGAACGCGTTCGCCTGGTTCGTCACGCGCCACGCGTGGCGGATCGGCGCCGTGTACCCGGCGGTGCGGATCATGATGTCCGCGCCGCGGTACGCGCATTCCCGCGCCATCTCCGGGAACATCCCGTCATGGCAGATGATGAGCGCCAGCTTGCTGCCGTTCGGCCCGTCGCACACCGGGATGCCGAGGTTGCCCGGCTCCCACGGCTCCACCGGCACCCACGGGTGCAGCTTCCGGTAGTGGAGCCGGATCTCGCCCTCGTCGTCGATGATGAGCCCGGTGTTGTACGGATTGCCGTCCGGATTCAGCTCCATGATCGAGAAGCAGCCCCAGATCCGGTGCGCCCTGCACGCCTCCCGGAACGCCCCGACCTCCGGGCCGTCGACCCGGCACATGATCGCCGGATCGGTGTTCATCGACAGGCCGTGCAGCGAATATTCCGGAAAAACAATCAGATCCATCGTGCGCATCCCGCGCCGCGCCTTGCCGACCATCTCGACGATGCGCCGCGTCTGCGCCGCAAGCTGCTCCGGCGTGTCGACCACCGGCAGCTGAAGCTGCGCGAGGCCGATGACGACGCCGTCAGGCGATTTGTTCAAGCCGCCGAGTCCGCTCATGGATGATCCCCCCGATGTCAGATTTCAGTGACGCGGTCACTTCGGAATCGTGCCGATGACGCCTTCGACGAACCAGTCCATCGACTCCAGCTCGTCGATCGTCGGAATGACGCCCTCCGCGAAAACCACCTCACCGTCCTGCTTCTTCACCGGACCGGCGAACGGATGCAGCGCGCCGTCGATGATCGCCTGCTTCATCTCCCCGACGAGCGCCTTCACGTCGTCTGGAACGTTCTTCCCGAAGTCCGTCAGCATGACGGTGCCGTCCGCCAGCGTGCCGCGATATTTGCCGTCGTACATGCTGCCGTCGAACCGGCCTTCCAGCGCCGTCTTCGTCATGTTCACGAACAGATCCGGCCAGTTCCAGACCGAACCGACGATCCAGCCTTCCGGCGCCAGCGAGGACGCGTCCGCGTGGTAGCCGACCGACATCGCGCCGCGGCGCTCCGCTGTCTCGATGACCGTCTTCGTGCAGTCCTGGTGCTGGGTGAGCACGTCCACGCCGCCGTCGATCAGCGAGTTCGCGGCGTTCGCCTGCTGGCCGGGGTCGCACCAGCTGCCCGTGAACACGACGGTCGTCGTGACGTCGGGGTTGACCGACTGCGCGCCGCGCTGGAACGCGTTGACGTTGAGCAGCACCTGCGGAATCGGCACGGAGACGATGTAGCCGAGCTTGTTCGTCTTCGTCATTTTGCCGGCCGCGACGCCCGCCAGGTAGACCGGCTCCCAGATCGTGCCGAAGTACGTGCCGAGATTTTCCGCCGTTTTCAGTCCGCCCTGGTGGAAGAACGCGACGTCCGGATGCCGCGCCGCCACGTTGAGCGCCGGATCGAGGTGGCCGTACGACGTCGGGAAGATGATGTTCGCCCCGTCGTTGATCATCTGCTCCATCACCCGCTCGGCTTCCGCGGTCTCGGGCACGTTCTCGACGCGCAGCACCTTCAGATCCGGGAACGCCTCCTCGACCGCCTGGCTGCCGATGTACGCCGCCTGGTTGTACCCGTAGTCATCCCGCGCCCCGACGAAAATGAACCCGACCGCCGAGCCGCCCGTTCCGACCGCCCCCGACGACGCCTCTCCCGACGAACCGCCCGAATCGGCGGAATCGCCGCCCGAAGTCCCCCCGCCCGACGATCCGCTTCCCGAAGTCGATCCGCTTCCCGGCTGGCTGCACGCGGACAGCAGGAAACTGAGCAGGAACGTCATCGCCAGCGCCGCGAACACCCATCTTTTTGCTTTGGTCATTGCAGGTTTCCCTCCTGTGTTTTGCCTTGCTTTGTCTATGGAACCGGCGGCGGCGGGCGGTCAGCCCGCGCCTCCGGGCGAACCCGTGAACACTTTGCCCAGCGCTTCCGGCATGCGGCTCTTCTTGCGGAACTCGACGGCGAGCAGCGCGATCAGCGTGATCAGGTACGGCGCCATGAACAGGAAGTACGGCGAGATCGGGTACCCCTGCTGCTGAACGGTGAGCTGCAGCGCCTGCGCCGCGCCGAACAGCCACGCGCCGACGGCGGCCCTGAACGGCTTCCAGGCGGCGAAGATGACGAGCGCGACGGCGACGATGCCGCGGCCGGCCGTCATGTTCTCGACCCAGCTGTGCGTGTAGGCGATCGAGAGCTGCGCGCCGCCGAGTCCGGCGAGGAAGCCGCCCGCGAGCACCGCGCCGTACCGGACAAGCTTCGGATTCATCCCGCTGGCGAACAGCGCGTCCTCCCGTTCGCCCGACGCCCGGATGATGACGCCGAGCCGGGTGCGGAACAGCACGAATCCGATCAGCGGCACGAGCGCGAACGAGACGTAGGTCAGCGGGTCGTGGTTGAACAGGACGTTCCCGATGAACGGGATGTCCGACAGCAGCGGAATCGGCGCCGGATTGAAGCCGACGATGCTCTCGCTGACGAACTTGCGCCCGAAGAACGCCGTCAGCCCCATGCCGAGGAACATCAGCGTCAGGCCGGTCGCGAGCTGGTTCGCGCCGCGCGAGATGACGAGGAACGCGTGCAGCAGCGCGATCAGCATGCCGCCGGTCCCGCCGGCCAGCGCGCCGAGCCACGGACTGCCTGTCCACACCGTCGTCGCGAAGCCGGCGAGCGCCCCCGCGAGCATCGCGCCCTCCGTGCCGAGGTTGATGACGCCGGCCCGCTCCGATACGAGCTCGCCCTGCACCGCGAAGAGCACCGAGGTGCCGGAGCGGACCGCGCCCGTCAGAATGTCCGCGATCATGCGCGCCTCCCCCTTCCGATCCGGCCGCCCGCGAGCAGGAAGATCAGCACGAGCGCCATCAGAATATGGACCGACGAGGACGGCAGGCCGGAGTTCATCTCCAGCGAGTTGCCGGCGACGGCGATCATGCCGAGCAGGAACGACGTGGCGACGAGCCGGAGCGGATGGTTCCACGCCATCCAGGCGGCGAGGAAGCCGAGGTAGCCGTAGTTCGCGCCGGTCGTCGGGCGAAGCCGCCCTTCGATGCCGGCGATCTCGATCATCCCGGCGATGCCGGCGAGCGCGCCCGCCGCGACCAGCGTCAGAAGCTGCATCCGGCTGACGCGGAATCCGGCCCGCTCCGCCGCGAACGCGTTCGCGCCGAGCACCCGGATCCGGAAGCCGAGCCGCGTCCGGGAGAGCACCCACCAGACGGCGGCGGCCAGAACGACGGCGATCGCGATGCCCGCGTGCAGCCGGGAGCCGTTCAGGACCGGCAGCCTGAGCGCGTCCGAGATCGGCGGCGAGAACGGCCAATTGAACGACGCCGGATCCTTCAGCGGGCCGTGGACGAACAGCCCGACGGTGTAGAACGCGACATAGTTGAGCAGGAGGCTCGTGATCGTCTCGTTCATGTTGCCCTTCACCCGCAGCAGGGCGGTGATGCCGGCCCAGATCGCGCCGCCCAGCGCACCCGCGAGCAGCATCGCCGGGATGCCGAACCAGGCGGGGGCGGCCTGCAGCATCGTGACGGCGGCGGCGGTGGAGAGCAGCGCGCCGATCGCGAGCTGCCCTTCGCCGCCGACGTTGATCATGCCGGCCCGGGCGGGCATCGCCGCGGCGAGTCCGGTCAGCAGGATCGGCGTCGCCTTGATCAGCACTTCGCCGAAACCGTACCGGTTGCCGAACGCGGACGTGAACATCGAGACATAGAGGTCGATCGGATTGACGCCATAGAATAGAAGGAACACGCCGAAGGCCGCGAACGGCGCGGCGAACAGGCCGGCCTGCATCAGCGCGGATTTCGCGCGCGGGGGCAGGCCCCGGCGGGCCGGCTCCGCCGCCGCTGCCGCGTTCGTCATGGCGGTTGCGTTGCTTCGCATCATGCGGATTCCCCCTTCAACATGCGGCTTCCGATCGCCGCGGCGTCCGTCTCCTCCGTCCGGTAAGGCCCGTGCAGCCGCCTCCCCGACAGCACGACGATCCGGTCCGACAGCGCGAGCAGCTCGTCAAGATCCTCCGAGAACAGCACGACCGCCGTGCCGCTCTCCGCCAGTTCGATCAGCCGCTGCTGGATGACGCGCGTCGTGCCGATGTCGAGCCCGCGGCTCGGGTAGCTGACGATCAGCGCCTTCGGCTTGCGCAGCAGCGCGCGCGTGAGCACCATCCGCTGCACGTTGCCGCCCGACAGCGTGTCGGCCATGCGCCCGGGATCGGCGAGCGCCAGCGCCCGGGCCTCCCCGCTCGCTTCGAGCGCCTCGCGCACGCCGCGCCAGTCGATGCCGGCGCCCTTCGGCTTCATCGGCAGACCGTCGAGCACCATGTGCTCCAGAATCGTGAAGCCCGGAATGACCGAGTCACGCAGCGGATCCTCGGAGACGAACGTCACGCCCGCTTCGATGAACGCCCGCGGATCCGCCGGCATCGGTCTGCCGGCCACGCGCAGCTCGCCTTCGGCGAGCGCCCGGAGGCCGAACAGCGCCTCCGCCAGCTCGCGCTGGCCGCTGCCGGAAATCCCGGCGACGCCGAGAATCTCGCCGGCCCGGGCTTCGAGCCGCACATCCGCGAGCACCATCTCGCCGTGGTCACCCTTGATGACGCCGCCGGTGATCGTGACGAACGGTTCGGGTTCGGCGGGAGCTTTTTCCCCGCCGGGTTCCCCGTGCGGTCCATTCCGCCGGCCCACCTGCTGCAGCGACTTGTCCCCGATCATCGCGCGGACGAGCGCGGCCTCGTCCCAGCCCGCCTCCCGGCCCGCCGACCAGACGACCTCCCCGGCGCGCAGCACCGTCACGTGATCGGCGCACGCGAGCACCTCGCGAATCTTGTGGGTGATCAGCAGCACGCCGTACCCGTCGGCGCGGAGCCGCCGGAGCAGATCGAGGAACGCCTCCACTTCCTGCGGCGCCAGCACGCTCGTCGGCTCGTCGAAAATGATCACGCGCGCGTTCTCCGACATCAGCGCCTTGACGATCTCGAGCCGCTGGCGCTGGCCCAGGTCGAGCTGCCAGACCCAGGCGTCGGGATCGACCTTCAGCCCGTACCGGTCGGAAACTTCGCGGATGCGCTCGCGCAGCCGTTTCCGCCGCAGCCGGAAGCCGCCGCCGTGTTCGGCGAGCGCGATGTTGTCCAGCACGGTCATCGCGGGCACGAGCCGGAAATCCTGGAACACCATGCCGATGCCGCGCGCCCGCGCCTTCGCCGGCGGATGGAGCTCGACGGTCTCGCCGTCCATCCGGAACTCGCCTTCGTCCGGGACGTAGACGCCATAGAGCATTTTCATCAGCGTGCTCTTCCCGGCGCCGTTCTCCCCGAGAATCGCGTGGATCGTCCCGCTTCGCACCTCGAGGTCGATGTTGCGGTTCGCCGTCAGCGAGCCGAATCGCTTCGTGACGCCCTTCGCCTGCAACAGGATCTCGCCGCTCATCGCCAACACCTCCATTCTTAATGTCATTTTATATTACATATAATTCTGCAATTATCGCCTATACTCCCATTATACCTGACATGATTGTGCAATTCATTGTTAATTATTAATAATTTCATTGTTTGTACACCGTGAAAATCCTCTATATATGACATGTACATAACATTAATAGATTATAATTGTGTCGCGTTTCGCCAGCTTCCCCGATCCGTGATATCCTCCGCCGACTCCGCCGCGCACGCTTCGCACAGGAAGCCCGGCACTTCGGACCCGTCCTCCAGCTCCACCTTGCCGATGCCGAGCGGCGACGGAATCCCGGCGACGAACGCGCCGAATTCGGACAGCGGCATCTCCCAGAGTTCCAGCCCGATGCTGCCCGCGCGCCCGTTCACCTTCACGAGTCCGGGCTTGGCCGGCTCGGTCGGCAGCCTCAAGAGCCGGTATTTCGGCGCCGTCCGCGCTTCCCGGACGAAGACCGCGCCGTGCTCGCGCATCTGCTTCTCCAGCGGGAACCCCCGCATGTGCAGCCCGCACACCGCGACGAGCGTCGTTCCTCCGGATCGCGCCGCTTGCGCGCCTCCGCCCGCCTCCGCCCCGGCAAAAAGCTCCCCCGCCGCAAACAGCAGTCCTTCATCCCCGGCGAGCGCGAACAGCGTCACCCCGAACGGCACATCACGCGCCGCGTCCGGCGCCGGAACCGCCAGCGCGCACAGATCGAGCAGATTGCAGTGGTTCGTGTATATCCCCATCGCGCTGTTCGTCTCGATCGGCCTGAGCTCCGCTTCCTCGCGCGTCCAGGTGCCGCCCGCCGTCGGCATCACGAGAACCGCGTCCGCGAGCAGCCGCCGCGCCTCCGCCTTCATCCCGTCGAGCCGGTGCATCGCGCGGAACAGCGACACCGCGTCGTGCCGATCGGGCGCGCCGGTGCGAAGCACTTCCGCCGTCACGGGGTGCACCGCCTCCGGATGCGCCTCGACGAACGCGCCGAGCGCCGCCCAGCGCTCCGCGACCCACGGGCCGTCGTACAGCAGCGCGGCCGCCTCGCGGAACAGCGTCACGTCGACCGTCTCGACCGGCAGGCCGAGCCGATTCAGCCGGTCCAGCGCCGCTTCCCACGCCGCCCGATATTCGGCCGCGAACGGCCCGAAGAATTCCGGCGACCGCGGCGCCAGCAGGCGGCGCGGCAGGCGGTCCGGGACCGGCGTTGGCAGCTCGCGCGACCGGGGATCGGCGGGGTCGCGCCCGCGCGCCGCCCGGTCGACGGCCAGCGCTTCTTCCTGCGTCCACGCGAACACCGAGACGCAGTCGAGGCTCGCGCACGCCGGCACGACGCCGCGCGTCGACCAGGCGCCGATGCTCGGCTTGAAGCCGACGAGCCGGTTGAGCGCGGCCGGCACCCGGCCGGAGCCCGCCGTGTCGGTGCCGAGCGCGAACGCCGCGTGCCCGCGGGCGACGGCGACCGCCGAGCCGGAGCTGGAGCCGCCGCTGATCAGCTCCTCGCGCAGCGCGTTGCACGTCGCGCCGTACGAGCTGCGCGTCCCGACAAGCCCGGTCGCGAACTGGTCGAGATTCGCCTTGCCGACCGGGATCGCGCCCGCCTCGACCAGCCGCCGCACGACCTCCGCGTGCGCATCCGGCACGTACGCGTATGCCGGGCACCCCGCCGTCGTCGGCCAGCCCGCCACGTCGATGTTGTCCTTCACCGCGAACGGCACGCCCCACAGCGGCTTGCGCTCCGGATCGAACTTCCCCAGCTCGCGGAGGAACGGCTCCACGGCTTCGAGGGACGGCGGCGTGATCCAGATGTTGAACCGCGCGTCCCGCTCCGCCCGCTTCACGATCCCGCGCACGACATCCTCCGGCGTCGCCGCGCCGGAAGCGTACAGCGCCCTCAGCCCGCCGATCGTCAGCTTCTCCGGCAGCCGCGCCTCCGTCCGATCCGCCTCCTGTTGCCGCGCATCCGTCCGACCCGCCAACCTCCTCACGCCTCCCCGGCCATCGCGCGCAGCGCGGCGATGACCGCCTCCGAGTCCGACACGGCGCCGAAGACGCCACCCTGCATCGTCACCATTTTGAGCGCGGCTTCGTGGTTGCCCTGGTCCGTCGCGCCCGTGCAGTCCTCCAGGATCAGACATTCGTACCCGCGGTCGTTCGCCTCGCGCATCGTCGTGTGCACGCACACATCCGTCGTGATCCCGGTCAGGATCAGGTTCCGGATGCCCTTCGTCCGCAGGATCAGATCCAGATCGGTCGCGTAGAAGCTCCCCTTGCCCGGCTTGTCGATCACGATCTCCCCGGGAAGCGGCTTGAGCTCATCAATGATCTCCCACCCCTTCTGCCCCCGGATCAAAATTTTCCCCGCCGGACCTTCCGATCCGATTTCCGCGCCGATCCGCCTGCTCCTCCACCGCTTGTTTTCCGGCAGGTCGGACAGATCCTCGCGGTGGCCTTCCCGCGTATGGATGACCGTGAACCCTTCGATGCGCCGGACGGCGTCCAGCAGCCGGCGGATCGGAGCGATCGCCCGCCGCGTCAGCGAAATATCGTAGCCCATCAGGTCCACATAACCGCCGATGCCGCAGAAATCCGTCTGCATGTCGATCACCATGAGCGCGGTGTTTTCCGGCTTCAGATTGCCGTCGAACGGGTACCGGTAGGGTCTCGCGTCGATGTACATCCGGATCTCCTCCTCGATATGTGTAAGTTTATCTTACATAACTTTATCCTGAACCCATTATAACACGAGGAGATCCCAAAATCTTTAGAGTCAAACGACAATCGTTTGTCCGATTTCTTGTGTTTTCACGACAAACATAACTCGATATGTTATTTATGTGTTATGTTTTTGATAAAAACAACAAAACCGCCCCCGACGCCGTTGCGGCAATCCCGGCGTTGAAGGCGGTTTGAGACGGCTCTTTTTTTCGCTTCTCCGTTTACATTCCGTTTACAAAACCGCGCTATCCTGTCCCTGACGAGAAAGTACTCAAGGGGGGAATCCCGGTGGAACACATGAACCGGACAGCCGCCGCCGACGCCGAATGGGCCGTCGAAGCCCGCGGTCTCGTGAAGGCGTTCGGCCGGACCCGCGCGGTGGACGGCGTCGATCTGGGCGTCCGGTCCGGCACGATTTTCGGCGTGCTCGGGCCGAACGGCGCGGGCAAGACGACGACGATCCGGATGCTGGCCACCCTGCTCCGGCCGGACGCGGGTACGGCCCGGATTTTCGGATACGACGCGGTGAAGGAACCGCATATCGTCCGCCAACTGATCGGGGTGACGGGCCAATACGCGTCGGTCGACGATTCGATGAGCGCCGTCGAAAATCTGATGCTGTTCTCCCGGCTGCT
>Ga0310823_101146_pt1 | contig 10692 bp, 10 predicted proteins | sample P4_ome_3_FD_201316 | JGI IMG/M metagenome (GOLD analysis project Ga0310823, IMG submission 201316) | Sorghum-adapted microbial communities from Joint BioEnergy Institute, Emeryville, California, United States - P4_Day56_Rep3 | ecosystem: Engineered > Bioreactor > SSF (Solid state fermentation) >...
GGCTTCGTCCGGTAGCAGCGCCTCGACAAACGATTGCAGCACAAACGCTTCAAATTCCTGCGTCACGGCGCGCACAGCCTTTGGCCGATCACTCGCTCGCAATCCGTCCATAACTGGCTTCGTAGAGGGGTTGGTGTTGTAAAGATTGCCGAGCTGTACCGTTGCAACCGACATGGCGCTTCTCCGAGATCCTAGTCGGCCCCAAATCTAAAATGCGCAACATTCTCGAAGCTGGCCAACGCTCTGCGCCTCACCCGCGCATCAGCCAACCTGATACGCCGTCCAGAAACAGCAGCAAGAACTCGCCTATAACGAAAGTCATCAGGACCAATCCGCCGAAAATAACGAATGGCAACGAGATGAAGTACACTGGGATTTGGGGTGTCAACTTATTCACGATACCGAAAGCCATATGGATGGCAAAAGCGTAGACGATAAAGGGGCTGCTGATCTGAAGCGAGAGGATGAACGCATCGGACGTCGCATCCACGATCCGCGAGAGCCCCAAATTGCTGGCGATCAACTCATTGACGGGAATCACAGCATACGAGCGGACGAGGCCGCGCAGCACCTCCCAGTGGAGGTCGGCGATGAAGAACAGCACAGTCGCGGTTAACGTGATGAGGCTCGCCAGTGGAGAGCTCGGCTCGGCATCTTCAATTGCCATTTCAGGAAAACCTGCATATCCGACGAAGTTCGCGACCGCCGTGGCCATGAATTGCAATGCCAGGAAAAAGATGCGGCCCAGCAGCCCAATGAAAATTCCGGTGAGCATCTCGGCAGCGATTGGCAGAAGTAGCAACGCCGGCCGTATGCTGGATACGGCGTCCATGACGTTCGGTAACAGGAGTGGCGCCAGCGCAAGCGTGATTCCGATTGCGATGAACAGCCGGATTTGAACGGGCACCCGCGGACTTGAGAAACCCGGCATCAGCATGAGGCAACTGCCGATCCGACAGAAGAGCAGAAAGGCCGACAACACCACGTCGGACGCGATAGGCATTATGAGATCGTTCCAAGCAGCTTGATCTCTACGCCGCGCGCGATCTCGAGATGGGAGAGGACCGGGAGGCTCGGATAGAGGCGCTCGATCACCATGCGCACATAGGGCCGCGCATCTGGTGCCGCCACCACCGCAAACTGGTGCCCCTGCGCCATTTGCGCCCGAATCGCACTGGCCGCCTCGGACCCGAACTGCTCGACGAGCTTTGGCTCGATGTCGAACTCTATGACCTCTCCTTTGGCATCACGTTTCAGCGCCTGATGGAAAGCTTGATCCCAGCGGCTGCCGAGCCGAAGAATCTTGAGCACACCGTTCTCGCATAAGTCCCCGCAGATCTGTTGAGCCAGGCGAATGCGAACGTGCTCTGCAAGCTGCTCTGCGCGACGTGCATGCGGAACCATCTCGGCGATTGCTTCGAGGATGAGGTGAAGATTGCGGATCGAGACGCGTTCCGCGAGCAACAGTTTCAAGACAGCCTGCAAGCCGGAATAGGAAATCTGCGCCGGAATTAGCTCATCGGCCAAACGGCGATATTCGGGATCGAGCGCATCGATCAAAGCCCGGACATCCTTGTAGGAGAGAAGTTGCGCAAGATTGGCGCGTATTACCTCGCGCAGGTGTGTCAGCAGCACCGTCGTTGGATCAATCGGAGTGAACCCTTCGCGCTTGATCGTGCTGGAGAGAGCCTCGGGCACCCACAGCGCCTTCATCCCGAATGCCGGCTCGCGTGTTTCATCACCGGGAACATCGGGGCGAGGCCCATCGCCGATGATCACTAGCACGTCGCCCAGGCGCAATTCCTCCTTAGCTATAGCCGTCCCGTGGATCTTTATTTTATAGGTCTTGGGCTCCAGCGCTAAATCATCGCTGAGCTTGATCTCCGGGACGATGAATCCGAACTCCCGCGCAAACTTGCGACGCATTTTCGCAACCCGCTGCGCCAGCTCACCGTGGGCAGCGAGCAGCGCGCCCGAAATCTGCTTACCGAGACAGACCTCCAACTCAGCGGCCCGTAGCGAAGCTTTTACGGACGAGCGCGCTTCCTCCTCAGCCTCTCGGCGAGCGGCCGCTTCGCGGGCTTCGGCTGCCGCGGCGGCTTCTGCCTGTCGGCGCGGAATCAGGATAGCCACGGACGCCAGCAGCGCAGCGAGCACCGCAAAAGGAAGGAACGGTAACCCCGGCGCTACGGCAAGAACACATACGACCAAAGCCGACACGGATAGTGCGCGCGGGTATTGGCCAAGCTGTCCCAAGACCGCCTTTTCGGCAGAACCCCGTGTACCACCTTTGGAGACCAGCAGACCGGCAGCGAGCGAGACGATCAGCGCAGGAATTTGCGACACGAGACCGTCCCCGACGGACAGCTTCGTGAACACATCCGCAGCCTCAGCCGGCGACATACCGTGTCGCGTCACGCCGATCACGATGCCGCCGATCACGTTGACGCCCGTAATGATGAGGCCGGCGATGGCATCGCCCCGGACGAACTTCGAGGCGCCGTCCATGGCGCCGAAAAAAGCGCTTTCCTCCTCCAGCTCGCGCCGGCGGCGCATGGCTTCTTTGTCGTCGATGATGCCGGCCGAAAGGTCCGCATCGATTGCCATCTGCTTGCCGGGAATGGCGTCGAGCGTAAAGCGCGCTCCGACCTCGGCAATGCGCGTGGCGCCTTTGGTGATCACGACGAAATTCACGGTGACCAGGATAAGGAAGACGATAACCCCGATCACGAAATCGCCGCTCATGACGAAGCTTGCGAAACCCGCGATCACATGTCCAGCTGCGGTCAAACCCTCGGCGCCGTTGGAGAGGATAAGGCGCGTGGTCGCGATGTTGAGCGCGAGCCGCAACATCGTCGTGATGAGTAGAACCGTCGGGAACGCGGAGAATTCGAGAGGCTTTTGAATCCACAGTGCCACCATGAGCACGAGGATTGATAGCGCGAAGGAAACCGCGAGAGCCGCGTCGATGAGCGTTGGTGGAAGCGGCAGGAAAAGGACCGTCAAAATAAAAACGATCCCCACCGCGAACCAGATATCATGTCCCCGCTGTTCGATGAACTCGACGCGCGAAGTCGAGGGCGCAGCCATGACTACCCTCCGGTTACATTCGATTGCCAGAATCAGAAGCCGTGCTCGATACGCGCGTACACCTGCTCGGCGAATGTATAGATGGTGGAGCCTATGAAAGGCGCTGAAATCGAGGCCGTCAGCAATATCGCCACGATTTTTGGAATGAAGGTGAGAGTTATCTCTTGTACCTGTGTCAAAGCCTGAAGGAGAGCAATCCCGATACCAACTACCATGGCAGCGATAATGGCCGGACCCGATGCGACCACGATCGTCCAGATCGTGGACTGAACGATATCGAGTGCATCCGCCTGATTCATGGTCAAGCGACGATCACGCCGGGGCCGAGCATTACCTCCCGCCCATCGGCCAATATGGCCACCGCTCCGCCGGAAATGATGCGAAGCGCCGTGACCTCACCTGTGATGCTGCCATCAGCCGAGGTGACCGTGCGGCCGATGATCCCATCTGCTTGCGCCAGCGAAAATGCTGCCATGAGTGAGTCCAGCTTCGCATTCGTCTGTACGGCCTGTTCCACGTTGGAAAACGCCGCGAGCTGCGCAACGTACTCCGTGGATTCCATGGGCTGCGTCGGATCCTGATTCTTCATCTGGGCAATGAGCAGCTGAAGAAACGCGTTATAGTCGACCATCGACCTTGATTGCGCCGTTTGCGTCGGTGATGCCCCTCCAGCCGTGCTCTGAGTCGCTCCACCCACCTGCATCATCTCGCCTCCATCTCCTGCTCCTCCGTCGCCAAAGAAGACCGCGACTCAGCAGCTACGATTTCGTCTTCGATCGGAAAGAGAACCCGAATTGTTTTCAGGGCTTCGAAAGGCTTTCCGGAAGAAACGAGTTCATGCACACGCTGCAACCCTGCGCGCACCGCGGCGTTCTCAAAAGACGCCATGAGCTGAGGCTGGACCTTCTCGAACAGGTTTCGCGCCTGCTCAGCCTTCGCCGGTTCAATGAGCATAATCTGAACGATGAAATAAAGTTGGCGCAGCGGAGTGGTCGCCTGCTCGGGCTGCATCACATGCTGTTCGAGCAGAAAAGTGACGTCATTCATCAGCTCCAACGTCACCTTCCGGTCGACCCGCAATACGGCCCCATTGATGTAGATTCTTTCGCCTGCCCGCAGCGAAAGGTGCATGCTGCCTCTCACCTGAGGCCCTCGCCAATTGCCTTCATCACGTCGATTAAGGCCGAGAAGTTTTCCGACTGCCCTAATCGAATCTGGTCCGCCTCACGCATCACCCAGATGCCGATTGAGATGAGATTGGCCCGCAATTCGCGCGGCAGGTCGTTCTCCGGATTGGCCAGGTCCTCCATCAGAATCGACCACAACTGGTTGAGGTAGAGCAACGCCTCAGCTGCTTCGCGCGAACCTGGACCCTTCTCCTGCGCCACGCGCAAGAGTTCGATTCCTCGCTCGATTGCCGCACGCTCGCGCTCACGCGCTAACCGTGGCGTATCCTCGAGCAATTCGGCGTAGGCAGCGGTGTGAGCTTCAACGGTCATTGGTCATCTAGCCGGTGAAAATCGCTTAGAGATGGTAGACGAGGCTCATTTCCTGGAGACGCACCGTCAACGCATAAGCCGTTTCGACTTGCGTGAGGATGGAGGTGACGCGAATGGACGCCTCATAAGGATCGACCGCTTCGAGATCGACGATGTGGTTCGCGAGAACATCCATCTGGATCGTCATGCGTTCGTTCGCAGTCGCGATGCGTTCCTCAGCGATGCCGAGCGTTGTTCGAAGAGCCGTGAGGCCCTGGATAGCCGCCCCGATTGTTCTCACAGCCGTATCGACGACGGCGTGAAATGCGCCTTCGTTAAGCTTCTCAGCTCCAAGGTCCGCGACCATCACGTATGCACTGACGAGCTTACGAATGGGATCTGCATTGGCGCTGACGGAGGTCTCGATCACCTCGTTTTTCGAGATCCGACTGGTCATGTGCTGGTTTGATGCTTTGGACCAGTCCGCCAGCCAGGCCGCCTCGTCGGTCAATGCACTGAAGGCGCCATCCAGAAACGCCTGCATATCCTCAGCTGATATATCCACAACTGCGGGGTCAGATTGTGGAATGCCAAATGCTGACAAAAACGCGCTTGCCACTGCTTGGCGGCTGGCTGGCGGCGGATCACTGAAATATTTCGTAAGAGGTGCAGTTTCGGTGTTGATTCCTCCAAAGATATGAACGCCCTCGACAGCCGTATTGATTCCGTTGATGAGAGACGTCAGCCGCGAACGCGCCTCCGAAACCAGAACGTCCGGCCCGATATCGCTATCCCGGCTGCCAATTAACGCGCCGAGAAATGATTCTGCATCCGCCGCCAAGCTTTCCAAGACACTCTGTGTCGCGGAGAGGCGTGTTTTCGCGACTGCATTGGAATCAAGAATCGTCGTGAGCTGCGCATGCTCATTCCGCAGCGAAACCGTGTGGCCAGCCCTGAAACCAAGGCTCAGACCAACATCCGCATGGCGACCGGTGGTGACCTCCTTCTGCGCCGCGGCCAATCGGCCTTGCGCTTTCATTACTGAAAGACGCATCGTCTCAAAAAGCGCATGGGTGGAAACGGTCAGCAATTTCATTCCGATCACCGTGTCACGGCGAGCAGCGCCCGGAACATTTCGTCAATCACCGAGATCAGTCGCGAGGTCGCCATGTAGGAGCGCTCGAGGTCGAGAAGAAGCGTCATCTCGTGATCGAGATTGACGCCAGTCGCATTGGAAAGGGCCTCAGATGTACGTTCGAATAAGGTCGCCCGATAATGCATTTCGGAGTTCGCCGCCGAGCGCGCCTCTTGGAGCCAAGCTATGGAGCTCGCGGCAAATCCAGGCAAAGTAGCTTTTTCACCGAGCTGCGCAGCTTTGTTGAACCCCAGCTGCTCGGCCATCCGATCGATCAGCTCCTGGAGCCTATCGGAAAATCCAGGTGCGCCGCTTCCGTTGTAGATGTACTCAGGCCCCGACATGCCTCCGTCGCGCAGCTTAGCCACATCTCCACCCTGCGCAGGATCGGCGCTCGGGTTGACGATAATCATGCCGGCGAGGCCAGTCATGATAGTGCCACTAGGAGGCACGCTGGTCGCGCCAGCGTAGGTGAATAGCCCCGGAGCATCGGGCAATGTTGGTGACGCACTCTGGTCACTCTCGGCGAAAGCTTCGATCAGCCCGCGAGCAATCTCATCGAGCTGGTTTTGGTAGGTGGTGGCGATTTCATCGCGAATCGTCACCAGCCCGGCGAGCCGGCCGCTGCTGATCACCATGCCGCCCGCGGCACCTGTGATCTGTACACCATCCGCGAACACCGGATGGCCCGTGGCCGAGGCCGTATAGACGAGAGTCGGTTCGAACGTAATCGCTCGCGCTTTCGTCTCGAATAGCGTTACGCCGCTATCCGTAAAGATCACCATATCGTTGTCGGACCGCATCATGGTCCGAATGCCCACCTCCTCGGAAATAGCCAAAAGAAGGCGATCACGATGATCGAGGTGATCCGTGATGTCGGCACCGGATCGCGTACCATTGACAATCGCGGTGTTGACTGTCTCGAATTGCGCTAGCAGCCCGTTTAGGCGGCTGACTGTGCTGGCAATCTCAGCGTCGGCTTCCTGGCGCAGCCTTTGCACCGTATCGGTGGCGCTGTTGAGCGCGTGCGTCAAATCACGCGCCGCGGCAATGGCCGACTGTGCGGCAACTGTATCATGAGGCGCTGCTGAATAGATTTGTATCGCGTCCATCAGCTTGCCGATCAGTGCAGCTGGGGAGGCGTCGAGCTCGGGATCCAGCACCGTTCCATCGAGCCGATCCAACGCCTCGACGATGCTCCGCTGCTGGCCTGTTGCGGAATTGGCGGCCAGCATTTGAGCCAGCAATGCACTGTCGGCAGCCCGCGTGATGGAAGCCAGCCGGACGCCGCCATCAGGTGCAGTTACGACATTCGCCAGCTTGCGCGATGCTAGGGATTGCCCCGCATTGACGATATTCCGGGACACCACCGACGTTCGGCTGGAAGTAACCAACAATCCGCTGAGAGCGACATCGAGTGCTGATGTAAGGGTCATTTCCAGGCTGCCCCGAAGCGTATCATTTCGGCAAAGTCATCAGCGCTTGAGATTCACGAGGACGTCCATCAAGTCCGCGCCGGTCTGGAACACCTTGGAGTTGGCTGTGTAATTGCGCTGCGACTCGATCATCGTGGTCAACTCGGATGCGAGGTCGACATTCGATTGCTCCAGCGCCCCGGAAACCATCGTCCCAAATCCACCCGTTCCGGCAAACCCGATTCTGATGTCGCCGGATTCCGCGGTCGCCATATAGACATTGCCAGCCAGCGGCCTCAGATTGTCCGGGCTCCTTACAGTGGCGAGCGGAATGCGATGTGTCGCAATTCGCGTGTTGTTGCTGTACACCACGTAAAGCTCGCCGGTTTCGGAAATCTCGATGGCCTGGACCTCGCTAGGCGCATTGCCATTCACATGCGCTGCAATGATTGTGTAATCGGTCGCCAGCTCGGTCGTTTGAGATAAGTCGAGAGTTAGTTGAGCGCCATTTGGCACCGTGACAGTGATCGATGTCGAGCTGGTAGTATCGAGTCGCCCCGTGGTCGGGTCGAACGTCAGTGTCACAGTGTCGAGCGGCCCACCAGTATACGGGAAGCCGCCGCCCGGTGCTTGTGCCGATTGATCGAAGATGGTCACTTGCCACTCATTCGGCGCCACCTTGGCGCTGTACACATCGAGAATGACCTCGTTCCCAACGAAGTCGTAGGTGATGAGCGAGGTTTTGCCGTTGAATTTCGCCGACGGAGCATTGGCGGCGGGCAAGTCGGCCGCATCAATTTCCTCTGCCCCAAAAGGCAAATTAACGTAGAAGCTGCCTTCCGTTGAGGGATTAGCGCGCAGGCCGAGCTCGCGAATATTGATCACCTCAAGCCCCGCGAAGCCGTTGGCGACGACTTGCGGCTCGCCACTGGCAAGCGAATAGCCCATGAGGCTAAATCCTGCCGCATTCACCAATCGCCCCTCGCCATCCGGAACGAAAGAGCCGGCACGAGTCATGTAGATCTGACCACCCGGACCAGAGACGAGAAAAAAGCCGCCACCCCGCACAGCAAGATCAGTCGAAGAAGTCGTGTAGGTCAGCGGGCCCTGGCTGGAAATCGCATAACGCGTGTGAGTCTCAACGCTGCCGGGAAGATAGGCCCCCACACCAGCATCCAAAACCAAGGTGGAAAACTCCGTGGAGGCGCGCTTGTAGCCTGTCGTGCTCACATTGGCGATATTGTCGGCCACGGTGCCGAGTCGAGCAGACTGCGCGGCCATCCCGGAAACGCCCGTTCGCATCATGCCGTAGAGGCTCATTTCTCGATGTCCCCCTTCGTCCCTCTGCGATCATGAAAGCACGCCCGGCTTGCACAAAACTGATGGGGAGCGATCGCGCCGCACGACCGCTCCCCGCGCGCTACCCCGCTGCGCTATTGGAAAACGAGCCGGTAACCGAGATAGCGTTGTGAATCGATCGGGTCGTGACCGAGACGCTGGCGAAGCCTCTTACGCAGCTTGCTGATGTGGCTCTCGATCACATTCTCGTCGATGTTCTCGCCAAACAGGCCGTATACTGAGTTGAAGATCTGGGACTTCGTAACACGCCGGCCTTTATTCATTACCAGGTACTCCAGAATGCGCCGCTCCCGTCGTGGCAACGGCAGCACCTCGCCGTGCACCTCGGGATCGCGCCCATCGAAGAAAACGCGAATTGCGCCTGCTTCTGCGCAGTCTGTGCCGCCCTGATTGCCACGGCGGCGGATCGCCTCGATCCTCGCCAGGATTTCCCGTACGTGAATGGGCTTGCGGACAACGTCATCCACACCGGCCGCAAACAACTCGAGCGTCTCGTCGAGAGATCGCCGTTCGTTCATGGCGATAACTGCTGCCGCGGCAGACTTCCCCTTGATCTTGCGTGATAGCGCAAAGCGCTCGCGGCAATCCCCGAGGAGGAAGGCTTCGACGGCCATGATGTCAGGCTGGGACACCGTATCGACCCACTGGTCGAACTCTGCCGGCCGCAGGCCAGTTGCCGAGACGCCCTCACGGTCGAACCAAGAAGCGAACCCATCCGACACAGTTTGGCGCTCGTCGACAATCACGATCATAGCTGCCCCCCTATTCAGATTTGATCGTCTGCACTTTTTGCCTACAACCCTTTGTTAGATCCGTCAATATGCGAAGACTGCATACCAAACGTGAAGATTTGCTTATGGGGAAATCGTCGTCGTCCGCTCAGAGTGGAGACTATGGTCGGCACGGGAGCGGAAGTGATTTGGATATCGCGGAAGCGGAGGCGGAGTGCCGTGTGGACCACGACAGATGGAATGGGAGCGGGCCAGTGCGGGCCCGCTAGAATTATTCAGCGGAGAGAAATTCTCTGAGCGGGATCGACATCTCACCCGAAATGCGGCTTCAGAGTGGAATCGGCCACTTCCGGCTTCGCGGCACAAAGTACCGCAAGCCGCGGCTTGATGCGGATTGATGACGATACCGAGCCGTGACGCGCGGCCTGTCGTTATTCCGCTGCCGCAGCGAGACCTGCATCGAGGTCAGCGATGAGATCCTCCGCCGCCTCGAGCCCGACGGACAACCGCAACATGCTATCCGTAATGCCGAGCTCCGCGCGTGCCTCCGGACTAAGGCGTTGGTGGGTCGTCGTTGCCGGGTGAGTGATGAGACTCTTTGCGTCGCCCAGATTGTTGGAGATTCGGATGAGCCTCAGCGCATTGACGAATCGGAAGGCCCGCTCCTTTCCGCCGACGATCTCGAAGGTCACCACTTGTCCGCCGCCCGACATCTGGCGCTGGATGATTTCCGCTTGGGGGTGATCGGAGCGGCCACAATAGAGCACCCGCTCGACGGCGGACTGCTGCACAAGCCAATCAGCAATCTTCGCGGCCGTGGCGCATTGAGCGTTCACCCGCAGTGGCAGCGTCTCCAATCCCTTCAGCAACACCCAGGCGTTGAACGGGCTGAGCGAAGGCCCGGTCTGGCGCAGGAACGTGTGCAGGTAATCCTTTAGGAATTTCTCCGAGCACAGCACGACGCCGCCGAGGCACCGTCCCTGGCCGTCGATATGCTTCGTAGCCGAATACATGACCACGTCGGCACCCAGCGCGAGCGGCTTCTGGAGAATTGGTGAGGCAAAAACATTGTCGACAAAAACGAGCGCTCCAACGTCGTGCGCCAATGCCGAAACTGCTGCGATATCGACCACCTCGAGAGTCGGATTGGCCGGCGTTTCGAAGAAAACAGCTTTCGTGTTGGGCCGCAGAGCCTTCCGCCATTGCTCGACATCGCTGCCGTCGACGAGAGTCGTCTCGATGCCGAAGCGGGGACAGAGCTCATCAACGATGTAACGGCAGGAACCAAACATCGCGCGCGCCGCGACGATGTGATCACCGGTCCGGAGATAACTCAGCAAGGCCGCCGTGACTGCCGCCATCACGGTCGCCGTCGCGCGCGCCGCTTCGGCGCCTTCCAGCAGCCGCATACGCTCTTCGAACATCGCGACGGTGGGGTTGGAAAATCGCGTATAGATGAACCCGGGCTCGTCGCCAGCGAAGCG
>Ga0310823_101159_pt1 | contig 10574 bp, 8 predicted proteins | sample P4_ome_3_FD_201316 | JGI IMG/M metagenome (GOLD analysis project Ga0310823, IMG submission 201316) | Sorghum-adapted microbial communities from Joint BioEnergy Institute, Emeryville, California, United States - P4_Day56_Rep3 | ecosystem: Engineered > Bioreactor > SSF (Solid state fermentation) >...
CTTTCTTGCTCCTGCCGTTCAGATGGTGCAGCACGACCGGATAATCGGCAAACACCTGCAGGCACCTTGCGTTTTGACCATCCGGAACCGAGAGCAAGACGGAATAGCGCTCAGCCTGTTGCGGAAACGTAAGTTGATGAGCCATGCTCAAACCTCCAAAAAATGCAGTCTTGTCATGCAAGCGATTGATCTGTTGGCCAGAGAGTCCCATCAGCCGAACAAAATGCCGTTCAGAATGCTTTCCAAATCTTCCTGCCGTCCGGAACCGGGCAATTGCGGCTTGCCCAGTTTCGCGGCATGTTCCGCCAATTCCTCCAGCGTTGCTTCTCCTCTGCGCACTTTCGCGCCGAGTCCGCTGTCGAAGGAACTGTATCGTTCCTTGACGAACGTGTCGATCCGGCCGTCCTCAATCCATTCGGCGGCTTTGATCAATCCAAGGGCGAAGGTGTCCATGCCCAGGATGTAGCCCGAAAACATATCCTCCATCGTATAGCTCGCACGGCGATTTTTGGCGTCGAAGTTGATGCCGCCGTTCTTGAGCCCTCCCGCACGGAGAACTTCATACATGGCCAGTGTGCTTTCGTAGACGTTGGACGGGAAGTGGTCCGTATCCCAGCCGAGCAAGACATCCCCCTGATTGGCGTCGATCGAACCAAGCATGCCGTTCATCGCGGCAATCCGCAGTTCATGCTGGAAGGTATGGCCGGCCAACGTGGCGTGATTCGCTTCGATGTTCAATTTGAAATCGTTTTCCAGCCCATACTGACGAATGAACCCGATGGTCGTGGCAGCATCGTAGTCATATTGATGCTTCATCGGCTCTCTCGGCTTCGGCTCGATAAAGAAGTCGCCGGCAAACCCGATTTTTCGGCCATAGGCAACGGCCATCTTCATCAACTGTGCAACATTGTCCTGTTCGAATTTGATGTCCGTATTGAGAAGGGTTTCATAACCTTCCCGGCCGCCCCAGAAGACGTAACCGGTGCCGCCCAGCTTGACCGTCAGTTCAAGCGCCTTTTTTACCTGCGCGGCCGCGAAGTAATAGACATCCACCGAGTTGGTGCTGCCTGCACCATTCACGTAGCGGGGATTCCTGAACATGTTGGCGGTGCCCCACAGGCATTGGATGCCCGTCTCATCCATTTTCCGTTTGATATAATCCGTCACGACATCCAGACGTCGATTGGTTTCGTTGATATCGTCGCTCTCCGGAACCAGATCCACATCGTGGAAGCAGAAGTACCGGATGCCCAGCTTCCGCATGAATTCAAAACCGGCATCCACCTTCGCCATCGCGTGTTCCATCGTCTCCGGCGTGGAGTTGAACGATTTGTCGGCCGTTCCCTGTCCGAACATGTCGGTGCCCGTGCCGCACAGGTTGTGCCACCAGGCCATCGAAAATTTCAAATGCTCATGCATCGGTTTTCCGAGGATGAACCGGTCGGCATCATAAAAACGAAACGCAAAGCGATTTTTCGTTCCCGGCCCCTCGAACTTCACTACGGGGATGTTATTGAACATTTCCGTCACGTGGTTCCATCCTTTCCGATTCTTTTCCTACAATGTGACACGTTTGCGTTCCCGTCCGGACAAATAACATGCATCAACGATCCGCATGTTCCGGATCGCATCCTCCGGCGGGTACAACAAGGGTGCCTTTCCCCAAATCGCATTCGCCATGTTGTCGGCTTGCAAGGTGTAGGTGTCCAGCGGAGCTACATGTTCTTCCCGCATGCCATCCGCCGTGATCACGAAGAAGTTTTGATGGTTCAGATCGTTGCGGAAGGCAACCGGTACATAGATGCGCCCGGTCGCTCCGACAATCTCCAGCGTATCGCGGGGAGCTCCCCACATTCCGCATTCAAAAGCAAGACCGATGGAACCGGGGAATTCAAGCAATCCGGATGTCATCATGTCGCAATCGTCCCAATCGGGCGAGAACTGGACGACGGTTGTGACGGCTGCCGGTTCTGTCTCCAGAATCATCCTCGCCGCGGTAATCGGATAGACGCCGACATCATAGATCCCGCCGCCTCCGTACTTCTTGCGGGCGCGAATGTTGGTTCTGTCATGCTCCATGTTGTAGGTGAAAACCCCGCGAATTGCGCGCACTTCTCCGATCTCGCCCGACCGAATGATATCCTTCATTTTGGCATATCGGGGATGATGCCGGTACATGAACGCTTCGGCAAATACAACGCCCGCTTCCTTGCATGCATCGACCATCCGTTGGGCTTCGTCTGCGTCAAGCGCGGCGGGCTTTTCACAAAGCACATGCTTTCCGGCACTGGCTGCGCGAATGGTCCATTCCATGTGAAGGTGATTGGGAAGCGGGATATACACGGCATCAATGTCGGAATCGGCCAACAGCTCATCATAGCTCCCGTAAGCTTTGGGAATCCCGAATTGATTGGCCACATTTCGCGCCTTCTCCAAGGAACGGCTGGCAATTCCGACGACTTCCCCGGTCTCCGAATTCCGGATTCCGGGTATCACTGAACCGGTTGCGATCATCGCAGTCCCCAATATTCCCCAGCGGAGTTTCTTTGCCATGGAAGTTCCGCTCCTATCCCACAAGATCCAACCATTCCATCTCTTCTTGCGACAAAGCGATGCGTGCGGCTTCAAAGCAGGAATCAATTTCGGCTCCGTTGCGCGGACCAATGATGGCCGCACTGGGAAAGGGCTGATTCAAAACATAGGCAAGTGCAATCTGGATTGTGCTCACATGCTTGCGCTTCGCCAGTTCTTCCGCCCGGCGGTATCTTTCCCAGTTGGCATCGCTGTAATAGACACGGACCAGATCCGCATCGGAGTGATCATCGGGCGTATAGCGGCCGGTAAAGAATCCGCGCGCCTGGGATGACCAGGAGAACAGCGGCATTCCGGTCCGTTCATGCCAGCGGAGGGTTGCTCCGTCGGCACTGATGCAATCGATCCAATAAGGTTCTTTGGCCTTCGCGAGGCTGAGATTCGGACTGCTGAACGTGAACCCTCTCAATCCGTGCGCAATCGCATACCGGTTTGCCTCTTCCAGTCGTGTCCATTTCCAGTTCGAAGCGCCGAATGCGCGGATCTTCCCTTCTTCCACCAACTCGTTGAGCGCTTCAAGGATGGGTCCCACCGGTTGGCTCGGATCGTCCCGATGGAGAGCGTACAGGTCGACATAACTCGTACGCAGCCTTTGCAGGCTGATCTCCAGTTCCCTTCTGATCACTTCCCGGTTGACGCGAAAGCGAACATTCCCTTCCGGAGCGGCCCCTTTGGTCCAAAGCACGATATCCTTGCGGTTTCTTCGCTCTTCCATCCACAAGCCGATCGTTTGCTCACTTTTCCCATCGCCGTAGCAATAAGCCGTGTCGATCGTATTTCCGCCATGCGAGACGAACCGGTCAAGATTCAGGCTGATCCCATCAATATTTTCCGGAGTGAAGTAGTCGGACCCCATGATGAGCCGGGATACCTGAATCCCGTCTGCCACCTTCAGAACCTTCACGCCGATTCACCTTCCGTAAGACAGGAATTATCCTTTTACAGCTCCTGCAGTCATGCCCTGGATCATATATCTCTGAAACACGATGCCGATGATCAGCGTCGGAATCATCAGCAATACTCCGCTGGCCATAATGGCTCCCCAGTCGTATGAATATCGCCCCATAAACTCCATGACGGCAAGCGAAACCGGCTTTACGTTGTTTCCGCTAAGGATGATCCCGAACAGCAGGTCATTGTAGCTGTAAAAGAACGTCAGCAAACAAGTGGCCGCCAGCCCAGGGGCGGAAACGGGCAGGATCACCCTGATGAAAGCGCCGAACCAGCTGCAGCCGTCAATCCGCGCCACTTCGTCCAGGTCTCTGGGGATCTGCGAAAAGAAGCCGAGGAGCAGCCAGATCTGAAAAGGCAGGGAAAACGTCGTAAGCGCAATTACCATGATGAAATAGGTATCCAGCAATCCGGACCTGAGCGAAAAAATGTAAAGCGGCAATACCAATACAATAGGCGGAATCATCCGGGCAATGAGCATGAAGTTCGACAGGGATCTGGAGCCAAACAGCCTAAAGCGCGTATACGCATACGAACTGGTTGCACTGCACATGACACTCAGAACGGTGGTCGCCCCGCTGATGATGAAGCTGTTCAGAAACGACTTCATGAATCCCGAATTGTTCAGAACCGTCATGTAATTGAACAAGGTCGGCGTGAAAGCCAGTTTGGGCGGCAGGACCATATTATCTGAATTCATTTTGAGCGAAGTCACGATCATCCATAGGGTGGGAAGCAGAAAGAAACCCAGCGTCGCCAGCACCAATACGTAAAAAACCACCCATTTGCCCGCACTTGTCAGCAAGAATAACCGATGATTGATTGACACATCGCCGCCTCCTATTTCAATTCCTCGTTGGTGCGATTCATTTCCCGAATCAACAGGGAGCCGACGAGCAAGATCACCACAACGATGATCAGGCCGAGGGCGGATCCTTGACCCACCTCGAGCGTCTTGAATGCCAGCTCGTAATCGAGAAATTGGATCGTTCGGGTGGCGTTCGCCGGCCCGCCCAAAGTCAGGACATAGATGTTGTCAAAGGCACGGATGGCATCCATCACCCGGATGATGGCCAAGACAAGCGCGGCAGGTTTGATCGCGGGCAGCGTGACGTACCAGAAAACATGAAAACGGTTGGCCCCATCCACCTGCGCCGATTCCACGGGTTCCCGGGGGACCGTCTGAAGCGCAGCGTAGAACACCAGGAAAACAAACGCCGTATTCTGCCAAATATCGACAAGCACAACCGACAGCAGCGCCATATTGACGTCGGAAAACCATCCGTAAGGTCCGACTCCGATTTTGCCCAGCAGGTAGTTGACGATTCCGAACGTCGGCTCCAACAAGAATTTCCACGACAGATAAATGGCGACGGGAGAAACCATGAGAGGCGTCAGGATGATCCCTTGCACCCATCTCTTCCCCATGAAGGAACGGTTCAGCAACAACGCGATCAACAGACCCAAAAGGAGCTCGACGGGTACCGCGAGGATCACGAATTTCGCCGTCACCCACAACGCAGCCCAGACTTTTTTGTCCGTGAGCAAATCCACGAAATTGCCCAATCCGATGAAGACTCTGCCTTCATGCGGTTTCTGCAGATTCCAATCAAAAACGCTGGAGTACAGCACAAATCCGATCGGAATCATGAAGATGACCAGGAACAGGAGGAGGGTGGGGCACAGGAACAGATACGGCGTCCATTTTGCCTGATTTTTCATACGAACTCCTTTGTTGCAAGCCAATGGAAGGCAATGCCCTTCGGCAATTCCGTAAAAAAGCGGCGCCTTCCATTGAGCCTGCACCCTGTATCCTTATTGCTTACTTCAGCAAATCTTCCAAAACGAGCTGCAGTTCGGCCAACTCCGACTGGGCATCTTTGCCGGCCACGATGGAATTGATGGCATTGCCGATTTCGGAAATGACTCGATCGGCTTCGGCGGAAATCGGACGTTCCTTGGCGAATTGGGCGCCGTCCGCAGACGGTCCGAGCGTCGGATATTGCGCCCGCAGCTCGGGACTGCTGCTCACCGATTTTCTGACCGGAATTGAATATTGCGCCAGTACGGGGCCCATTTCCGGTTTGGTGAATTCATACAGAACCTCATAGGCCGCATCGAGATTTTCGGCGTTGGCCGTAATCCCGATGGCGTTCATGCCAAAACGCGGAATTGCTTTGCCGGAAGGTCCGGGAGGCAATGCGGTCACTCCGACTTTTCCGGCAACCTGGCTCTTGTTCGGATCATTGATGTCCGTAAAGAATCCGGGCCAAGCGATCATCGCGGCGACGTTTCCGGAGTTGAAAGCAGCGACGGCTTCGGCGTTCCCCCAAGTCTTCACGCCCGGCGGCGCAAATTTCGCCAGTTCCGCGAACATGTTGGCGGATTCCAGCGCTTCCGGCGTATTCACCGTCGGATTTCCGTTCGCATCCAGATATTCGCCGCCATAGGACCAGAAGAAGTAGCTCCAGAACGAGGATGCACCTTCACCGGGTCCGGCCGGGAAGACGATGCCGTACTGGTTGTCCTTCGTCAGCAGTTTCGCCTGTTCGTACATTTCCTCGATGGTCTTGGGCGGCTCGAGTCCGGCCTCTTCGTAAATATCCGTCCGATAGAAGAACACTTGGGAAACAGCGTCCATCGGAGCAGCGAACCACTGGCCGTTCACCTTGGCGTAAGTCTTGGCGGACTCGGGGAAATCGCTTTCATCGTAGTTGTACTTCTTCATAAAATCATCCAGCGGGATGAGCGATTGTGATTCCGCCCACAACTTGATGTGTTCCGTGTACAGAAAGACCATGTCATAGTCTCCGCCTCCGCTGGCCAGCGCCAGCTTCAGCTTGTTGTTGAACGTGGTGTAATCGTAAAATTCCGTTTCCAGCTTGATCCCTTTCTTCTCCAGTTCGGGCCTGACCGCTTCCGTGTACTGCTGCACCCACTGATTTTCGGCCAGCACCCTGAACGTGACAGGTTCGCTGGACTCGCCTCCCGCCGATGCACCGGCGGACGAATTGGCGGCGCCGGACGAACTGTCACCCGACGACTTGCTGCCGTTACCGCCGCAAGCCGCCAAAAGGCCGAGAATAAGCGTGAAAATCAGGATCATCGAAACGCGTCTTCTCGTCATTGGACTCTTCCCCCTCCTAAAAGCGTTTTCAATCTGCTCGGTCGACCGGTAGCTTCACTCTAGCACCGTACCGATACGCCCACAACGCAACGAATATCCGATTCCGTTCCAATTCTTCTTGAATTGACGCGCCGGTAATTCGCAAGAAGGAACGGCCGGGAAGACCGGTCATTTTTTTTTCGGTTTGGTTCAAAAAATTAGGACGGCGCCGCGCCCGATCCCCGCCGCTTTCGGTTACGGGCCTGCGCCGCCGACCTGTTTCCGGTATTCCGTGGGCGTCAATCCAACCTTGTTTCGGAAAACCCGGCTAAAGTATCGCTCGTTGTCAAAGCCTGCTTTCAGGGCGACTTCGTATATCTTCAAGTTCATGTTTCGCAGCAGGCGCTTGGCCAGCTCCACGCGGACATGGGTGACGTATTCCACAAAATTGATGCCGGTTTGCTCCCGGAAGACCACGCTGAAATGGCTCTTGCTCATGCCAACGGACGAAGCGACTTCCGAAAGGCTGATGTCCCTGTCGCAATGCAGGTGGATATATTCCGCGGCCTTGCGTATTTCCAGGCTCAGATTCTTGAACCGGATCGGAATGGCGGCTTGACGCAGCTCGCCGTATCGGGCCATGAAACGGCTCGCCAATTGCCGATAGCTGCCGCAGCTCAGAAGCTCCTCGGCGTGCAGGTATGCAGGCGATCCCGTCGTCAAGCCGTCCATGTGCGCATGGCCGAGTTCCTTGTTGTACCAGCTCGCCAACTCGTTGCAAAACGCGATCAGCAACCGCATGCTTTTGCGCTCCCGAATCCATTCCAGCAAGCGGAGCAGTTCCGTTTCGCCCGATTCCGGACTTCCTTTTGTAAGCTCGTCCAGCAAATCATCATACAGCGTCTGAAATTCTTTCAGATAGTCTCTCAACTGGCCGTCTTCAGCCGGCAGCTTTCGGCCGTTGATCACCGCGTCATCCGACAGCAGTCTGTGCTTCAGCGCTTCCATGGCACGCGCATATTCCCCGTGAAGTTCGGCCAGCGCAGCCGAAGCCCCGCCAATTCCGGCCGTCATCTTGACATGGGTATACAATTTCGCCGCCTCTATCGCTTTCGCCGCCAGCTTTTCCATCTTGTCAATCACCACGTCGTCTCCGCGATGATTGACGACGGCCACGAAGCAGCCCGGAAATTCGTGACGAAACACGAACGCGTGGGGCAGCTCCCGCAATGTGCCCTGGATGATCGTGAACAGGGAGAGCAGGATGGCCTCACTCTTCTCCGGGCCGTACGATGGATCGTCCAGAAAGGAAGGGTCGCAGGAAAACACCGCGACGCTGAAGCACGGGTCGTGCAAGGCGATGTCGTACCGCTTGATCTCCGCCATGATTTCCTGCCGGCCGGGGTTTTCCCGGCGAATCATCGACTTGAAAAAAGATTCATAAGCGATATATTGGCTGTGCTCGGCTTGATGTTTCAGGCGGGAATATTCCTTGTTGCGTTGTTCTTCTTCCAGGATCGCCTGCCGCGCTTTGTCCAGCGCGCTCACCAGCAGTTCCCGGCTCAACTCGGATTTCAATAAATAATCGTGAGCGCCTTTGGTCAGCGCTGTTCTCATGTAGCTGTAATCGTCATACGAGCTGAGCACGATAATTTTGACGTTGGCATTCTGTTCCCTCAGTTGCTGCAGAACCTCCGCGCCGTCCATGTGGGGCATTTTCATATCGACAATCAACAGGTCGGGTGTCAAGCTTTTGACCGCTTCCATCGCCTGGACTCCGTTTGAAGCTTCGCCGATGATTTCCCATCCGTTCCCTTCCCAGTCGATCATCATGCGCAAACCGATGCGAAACAGAATGTCGTCATCGGCGATAAGCACTTTATGCATGTATGCCATCCTCCTTGTTGACGCTTACAGCCGGTATCTTGATCTGAACCGTTGTTCCCGTTCCTGGCGCCGTCTCGAAGACGACCCCGTATTGTTGGCCGAAGTGCAATTTCAGGCGTTCTTCCACATTCTTGAGGCTGATCCCGGAAAAGTTCGATTTCAGTTCCCCCGCCAGCGCGGCTTGCAGCGTCTTCTGATCCATCCCTTTCCCGTTGTCCCGAATGTGGCACAGGACGTGTTCGTCCTCGCACCGGATATGCAATTCGATTTTGCCTCCTTTTGTCGAAGCGTCGATCCCGTGATACAGCGCGTTCTCGACGTATGGTTGCAAAATGAGCTTGGGAATGCCGCAAGACAGCGCCTTGTCGTCGACATGAAATTCGACTTCAAAGTTGTTCAAATAGCGCATGCGTTGAATATGCACATAGTTCTGCAGATTTTCGACCTCTTGCGCGATGGGAATGATTTCATTGCCCAAACTGATGTTTTTTCTGAGCAGATTCACGAGAGCCGTGATCATTTCGCTGATTTGGTTTTCGCCCCTTATGACGGCCATCCATTTTACCGAATCGAGGGTATTGTACAAGAAGTGGGGTTGGATTTGGGCTTGAAGCGCCGACAGTTCCGCTTTTCGCTTCAGCTCTTGTTCCTGGTAAATCGCTTTTTGCATTTCATTCAAACGGTTGATCATCCGGTTGAAGTGCATGGCCAGAATGCCGACTTCATCCAGACGGCGATGCTCAAATCTGACGTCCAAATCGCCCTGCTGAACTTTCTTGGTCAGGTCCACCAGCATTCGTAACGGCTTGACCAATCGTCTTGAGAAGAAGACCGACATCACCAGGGATGCAATTAAACCCATCACCACCAGGACAATCGTTGTCTTTTTAATGAACGCAATGGGCGAGAAGATGTCGGAATAAGGGATCAGCTGCATGATTTTCCATCCACTGACCGAAGATGTCCTGTAAATTCGCAGCAAGTCCTCCTTTTCGATGCGGATGCGATCCATGCCATTCTGCTCCGTGCTTTCGGCATATTGGATGTAGTTGGACCTGGCCAGCCAATCTTCAGGGTCCTGCCAATAGATCAATTTCCCTTCATCATCGACGATGAAAATGACCCCTCTATGCTTGGTTTGCAGTTTCAGCATGATCTCATCCAGCAGTTTTACATCCAGGTCGACGCCAAGCACCCCGATGGGGACACCGTTTTGCGTGTTTTTCAGCTGCCGGATCAAGCGGACTGCTCCGACATCATCGGGATTGATTATCAAATCATCTTTTTGATTCACAATTGTATAGACACTTTTTCCTCTCCGGGAGACCGCTTCATGGTACCATTCTACCTTTTTGATGGATTCCTGAAGGTTCTCCTGGAAAGGCGGAATGGCTCGGTTGCTGCTGCTTCTGCTGATGAAATAATCGTCTTCTCCAATCAAGAAGATCGACTTCAGCCCGGTTTGTACGCTGAGCTGTTTGTTGAGTCGGGATTGGATTTCGGAAATCGCTTTCACATCATTGTAATCATAAGTCCGGTTAACCGACTTCACGGATATGAACAGCGCGGGATCGAGTGCGACATCAAGCGTCGCCATTTCCATGTTCTCCAGATAATACTCGAGGTTGTCCACGGCCTGATTCATGGTCTGCGCATAGCTTTGCATCAGTTCATCTTCAATGATCGTGGACGAGACGCGCATCGTGATGACACCGAGAGTAATTAACGGAATCAGAACAATCAGCAAGACATACAGGATGAGTTTGATCTGAAATCTGGAAAACAGGATGTGTTTGAACTGTCTGAACATCTTGCGCCCCCTTTGCATCTTTGCGTTGATGAACCGTCACGCCGAACGGACCACTCATCCATAAACGCTTTACAAACGGATTTCCGGTCACGCATTTTCGAAGGCGGTTCCCGATGACCGGTAACGCACGCTCGATTATGCTAGGGCTTGCTGAACGGGTCACGTTTTAAGACAACACGGGGGAGCGGAATGCAAGAGCCGACCAAAGCCATTGCAAAAGAGGCAAAA
>Ga0310823_101161_pt1 | contig 10555 bp, 7 predicted proteins | sample P4_ome_3_FD_201316 | JGI IMG/M metagenome (GOLD analysis project Ga0310823, IMG submission 201316) | Sorghum-adapted microbial communities from Joint BioEnergy Institute, Emeryville, California, United States - P4_Day56_Rep3 | ecosystem: Engineered > Bioreactor > SSF (Solid state fermentation) >...
GATCCCGGCTTCTGCCTCGACACCTGCCACGCCCACGCCGCCGGTGAGGACCTGGCGGGCATCGTCGACCGGGTGCTGGCGATCACCGGACGGATCGACCTGGTGCACGCCAACGACTCCCGGGACCCGTTCAACTCCGGGGCCGACCGGCACGAGAACCTCGGCAAGGGTCAGATCGACCCGCAGCTGATCATCGAGGTGGTCCGGACCGCCGGCGCCCCGGCCGTGGTCGAGACGCCCGCTGTCGGCCACGCCGCCGACATCGCCCTGCTCCGGTCCAGCCTCGGGGCGTGACCGCACCGCGCCGGCCCCGGCTCGCCGGGCGTGCCTGGGCAGCCCTTCGGCACGGGCTGCGACATGAGTGGACGCTGGCCGGCCTCGCCGCCGTCGCGCTCGCCGTCGGGCTGAACCGGGGTGCCCTCGCCGACCCGACCCGCACGCTGCCCCGCGACATCTGGGACCCGTCGCTGGTCGCCTACCTCATCGCGTGGCACGGTCACGCGCTGCGCCACGATCCGACGAACCTGTGGCACCTCAACGCCTTCCATCCGGCGCCGTTCGGCCTGGCCTACTCCGACGCGCTGCTGGGCTACGCCCCGTTCGGCCTGATCGGCACCGGCCCCGAGGCGGCGCTGCTGCGCTACAACCTGATCTACGTCGGCGCGTACGCGCTCGTGCTCTTCGGCGGCTACTGCCTGGCCCGCCAGCTCGGGCTGCGCCCCGGGCCGGCGGCGCTCGTGGGGGTCGCGCTGGCGGCCGCGCCGTGGCGACTGGCCCAGGCCGGGCACCTCCAGGTCCTCTCCACCGGCGGCATCTTCCTGTCCCTGGCGATGCTCGCCCGCGGGCACGGGGTGCGGTGGCGACGAGAACCCGGGGCACGGCCACCGATGCGGCCCGGCTGGGCGTTCGCGGGATGGCTGGTGGCGACGTGGCAGCTCTCGATCGGCTTCGGGGTCGGGCTGCCGTTCCTCTACGTCCTGCTGGGTTGCCTGCTCGGTGGCGTGGTGGTGTGGGCGGTCCGCCACCGGCACGACCTGGCGGGACGCGGCTGGCGGTCGGCCCTGCCGCCGCGGGCGCTGCTGGTGGCGGACGGCGTCGGCGGGCTGATGTTCGCGGTGGTGGCCCTGCTGCTCGCCCAGCCGTACCTGCGCGTGCTGGAGCTGTACCCGTACGCGCGCCGCGGCCCCGCCTGGGTCGAGCTCTACTCGCCCCCGGTGACCGGCCTGTTCCTCGCCCCGGCCGAGTCGACGCTCTGGGGGCAGGTGCAGGCGGGGGCCCGGGCGGCGCTGACGGTCCCCGGTGAGATGACGCTGCTACCCGGATTCGTCCTCTACGGGCTCGCCCTCGCCGGGCTGGTCCACTCGGTGTGGCCCCGCCCCGTCCGGATCGGTCTCGCCGTCGGCGCGGTCGGGTTCGCCGTGCTCAGCCTCGGCACCAACGGGCCCGCCGGCGGGCGCCTCGGCTACCTGGCCCTGCTGCACCTGCCCGGCTTCGAGGCGATCTGCTCGCCCTGCTCGGGGCGGGAGCCGTGGGCGCGCTGCTGGCCGCAGCCCGCGGACGGCCGGCGATCGTGGCGCGCGCCGCCGCGGTCGTGGCCGTCGCGGCCGTGCTCATCGAGGGTCGCGGCGCGATTCCCCACGTGCCGATGCCGACCGCGCCGCCCGTCCTGTCCACTGTGGCGGCCCCGTACCTGGTGCTGCCCACGCACGAGGTCGCGGACATGAACGTGATGCTGTGGTCCACCGACCGGTTCGCCCCGGTGGTCAACGGCGGCAGTGGCCTGGTGCCGACCGAGGTGCGGCAGGTGCGGGAGGTGGTGGCCACGTTCCCCGACGCGGCGAGCGTCGCCCACCTGCGCCGGATCGGGGTACGCAGCGTGGTCGTGCTGCGTGGCCGGGCCGCCGGCACGCCGTACGCCGACGCGGACGTGGTGCCGATCGACGGCCTGCCCCTGACCCGCGCGGTGTACCCCGACGCGGTGGTCTTCACGATCCAGCCCTGACCAACCCTCGCCCGGCGCAACCCGACCAGCCCGCCCCGGCGGAGCCCGGCCGGCTCGGCCCAGCGAGCGCGGAGGCCCTCAGGCGGAGGGTGCCCCGGCCGACGCCCGGTCCCCGGCGAGGCGCCGACCCCACGCGTCCAGGCGCTCGTGCAGCCACAGGCGGGACGCGCCGATCCACCAGCCGTCGCGGGCGCCGGCGAACGCGCCGCCGTCGGGGTCGTCGCCGTAGGTGGCCCACACCACGTCGTTCTGGGGCCGGAGCACATCGCGGACCACGAAGGCCGCGAGCAGCAGCAGCGTCAGCCAGCGGGCGGCCGAGATGTACACGTAGATCGACTCGGGCATGACGTCGACGCCCTCAAGGTTCAGCAGGTGCGCGTAGAAGCCCAGGAAGTAGGCGATCTCCGCGGCCTGCCAGACGAGGAACGCGCCCCACCGGGGCCGGGCCAGCGCGATGAGCGGGATCAGCCAGAGCACGAACTGCTGCGACCACACCTTGCTGGTGAGCAGGAAGGCCGCCACGACGAGGAAGCTGAGCTGGGCCAGCCGCGGGCGGCGCGGCGCGAGCCAGGTGAGGATGGCGATGCCCGCGCAGCCGAGCCCGAAGAGCACGTAGCTCCACAGGTTGAGCGCCGGGATGTCGCGAGCCAGGTCGACGAACGGCTGCAGGCCGAGGCACGGCTGTCCCTCGATGCAGTCGGACCGCAGCGGGAACGGCCACTCCTTGCCGATGTACCAGAACGTGCCCCAGTCGACCGGCCGCGTGCGGCTGAGCTCGAAGAAGCGGGACCACCCGTCGCGGGCCACGAGGAAGGGGTAGGCGTTCACCGCGACCCACGTGGCGGCCGCGGTGCCGATCGTGGTCGCGGCGGCCCGCACCCGCCCCGTACGGGCGGCCAGCACGATCAGCGGGCCGGCGAGGAAGAGCGGATAGAACTTCGCCGCGACCGCGAGCCCCAGCATCACCCCGGCCAGGACGGGTCGGTTCCGGGCCCAGGCGTAGAAGTAGAACGCAGTCAGCCCTACCGCCAGCAGGTCCCAGTTCACCGTGGCGGTCACCACGAGGGCCGGGGCGAGCACGAAGAGCAGCGCGTCCCAGGGCCGCCGCCGACGCAGCGCGAGCGTCACCGCGATCGCGGCGAGCCCGAAGGCCATCAGCACCAACGCGGTGATGGTGTAGAACGCCTGTCCCTGGTTGAGGTCGGGCCGATCCTGGGCGATCGCGTGCACGGGCAGGCCGATGATGCCCATGAGGAAGCCGGTCAGCACCGGGTACTCGACCTCGTGGTCGAGGTAGGGGACGGCCCCGTGGTGGAGGTTCTCGGCGTAGTAGAGGGCCAGGACGTCGGTGTAGCAGAACCGCTTGTACTGCTCGTAGTCGGACCACGCCCCGTCCTGGCACGGCGACTTCTGAATCCAGTGCAGGACGAAGACGACCACCGCCAGCGCCATGACGATGCGGACGGGGGTCCACCACCAGTGGGTGCGCCCGCCGCTTACCGCATGATCACCGAGCGGGCCGCCCACCACCTCGGACAACCCGCGGACGACGCCGTCCTCCCGGCTCGGACTGACCACATCGGCCACCGGCGACGTAGCCCCGTCGTGGGAGCGCGGGGCGTCCGGGTCAGTCCGACCCCCCGAACCGGTCTCCGCCATAAGGATGGATCCTGCCGTACGCCCGGCCCGGCACCCCGGCTGGGGCGCTGAGGTGGGGCCGGGCGAGACGGATCAGGGCCGGTCAGGGCTCGTCGTCCTCGTCGTCGGACGACGTGGTGCTGGACGTCGGCGTGGTGCTGGTGCTGCTGCCCGTGCTGCTCGGCCGCGTCCGCGTCGGGGTCGGGGTCGGGGTCGTGGCCGTCGGGGTCGGCGTCGCCGACGGCGTGGGCGACGGGAAGGAGCCGGGCGGGTCCAGCCGGCCCACCGAGTCGTTCGGCGGGTTGAACCGCTTCGGCCCGTCCAAAGCCATCGCCGGGATGGCTTCCCTCATGTACTGCTCCCAGATCCGCCGGGGCAGCCCGCTTCCCCACAGCGGGTTGCCGTTCTTCTCGTACAGGGCCTCCTCGTCCTTCTTCGGGCCCACCCAGACGGCCGCGGCGAGAACATTGGTGTAGCCGACGTTCCAGGCGTGCGCGTTGGCGTTGGCCCCGCCGTTCTGGTACTCCCACGTGCCGGTCTTGGTGGCGATCTGGTACCCGGCGATGCTGGTCTCCCACACCTTGCTCAGCGTGTAGTTGAGCACATCGATCTGGGCCTGGTTCATGATGCGCGGGCCGTTCGGGTCCGGGAGCGTTTCCCGGAACAGCACCTCCCCGTTCTTGGTGACCTCCTTGACGAAGTGGGCGTCCGCCCGCAGCCCGCCCGCGGCGAAGGTCGCCATGCCGTTGGCGTGGTCGAGCACGGTGTACCGGTACTGACCGATGGCGACCTCCAGGCTGATGCCCAGGTCCTGCACCACGCGCTCGACGTCCCCACCGAGGTCCTTGATGTCGGCGCGCTGACCGCTGTCGTTCCAGATGTGCTCGATGCCGGCGTCGTACGCCATCTGCAGCACTTCCCGCGCCCCCTCCCGCACGGAGCCGCCGAGTGAGGCGGCCACGGAGTAGAACGGCACGTTCAGCGACCACACCGTGGACTCGAGCAGCGAGCACAGCTCGGACTTGGGCTTCTTGGTCTCCTTGTCCATGTCGCTGCTGCACTCGCTGGCGTTCTTGACCGGGTTGCTGGGGTCACGCCCCGGCTGCGGGTGCGGGGTCCACCGCCAGTACGTGTGGATCGAGTAGCCCTTCCGGATCGCCGCCGCGAGCGTGTACACCTTCGCCGACGAGCCCGGCGGGTGGGAACCGAAGCCGGCGTAGCTGCCGTCCTCGGTCCTGAAGATGCCGGCGTAGTCGGAGCCGGAGCCGTCGTGACCGCCGAAGTAGGCGACCACGCGGCCGGTCCCCGGCTCGACGCTGACGAGCGCCGCCTGCATGTTCTCCGACTGCCCGTACATCTGGCTTTCGGGAATGGTCTCGTCCGCGGCCCGCTCCGCCGCCGCCTGAGCGCCCGGGTGGATGGTGGTGATGATGTGGTAGCCACCGGAACGGATCTGGTCGTAGGACATGCCCTGGAAGGGGCTGCCCGGGGTGAAGACGAGCTCGGCGAGCACGTGCTTCTCGATCAGACCCACCGGCTTGGTGAGGTCCTCGTTCCTGGCCTCGGACTCAGGGATCCACGTGGTCGGGAACTCGAGGGTGGCGGCCTCCTCGGGGGTCAGGGTGAAGTGCTCGGGGTCCTGGGCGCTGAGCTCGAGGAGCTGGTCCTTGACGTAGTTCCACCGCCCAATGGCTTCCTCCTGCGCCCGCTGGCGCATCCGGCTGCCCTCTTCGCCCCGGGTGGGGTCGTACCCGGGTGCCCCCTCGGGGTTGTCGGGGTCGGGGTAGGGCTGCTTGACCATCGCGACCAGGGCCATCGCCTCGGACCGGGTGATCTGCTTCTCCGGGGGCGCGTCCTTCTTGATGCTCTTGCCGAAGAACGCCTGCGCCGCGGCCTCGGCCCCGAACGTCTGCCGGCCGAACTCGACGGTGTTGAGGTAGCTGCTGATGATGTCCTCTTTGCTGAGCTGGTCGGACATCTTCCAGGCGAGCACGGCCTCCCGGATCTTCCGGTTGTAGGTCGCGCCCTGCAGATCGAACGCGATGCGCGCGTACTGCTGGGTGATCGTCGAGCCACCCTGCGTGTGTCCACCGGTGATGTTGTTCCAGGCGGCCCGCAGGATCGCGGTGAACTCCACGCCCTCGTTGGTCCAGAACGTGTTGTCCTCCGCGGCGATCACGGCCTCGATCACGTAGGGGCTCATGTTCTCGTACGGCACCACGTACCGGGTGTTCTCACCGAGCCTCGCCAGCGGGGTGCCGTCGCTGTAGTAGAGCATCGACGTCTCGGGCATCGGCAGCTGCTCGCCCAGCTTGATGCTGTCCACGAAGAGCGTGACGCCGACGAAGCCACCGCCCGAAAGCATGATGAGCAGGGCGACCGACGCGATGATGATGTTGCGGATGCGCGCCTTGCGCGCCTTCTCCTTGAGCCACGCCTTGCGGCCCTCCGGCCCACCGCCCGGTCCCCGGCCGCCCGGTCCCCGGTTTCGCCGGCGGTCGCCGAGACCGAACCCCGCGAAGGGACGGCGGCCCGCCGGGTCGCGGCCCGGCTCGTCCGGACCCTCGCCCAGCGGCGCGCCCGGGACCGGTGGCCGACCACCGGGCCCGTTCGGGCCACGTCCGCCCGGCCCGCCCGCACCTGGCGGGGTGCTCGGCGAGACGGGGCGCACCTGGGCGCGACCCACACTGGCCCCCGGACTGCCGGCGGAACCGCCGCTCGGGCTCACCGGGGCCATGCCCCGGGGCGGGCTGAGCGGTTCGGGCCCGCGGTCCCCGTGGCTCGCCCGGCTCGACCCGGGGCCGTACGACGAGTCCCCGTACGGCGCGCCGTACGACGGTGAGCCGTAGACGGCGTCGCCGTAGGGCGCCCCGTACACGGGCTCCTCCGGAGGCGGGGAGACCGGCCGGGCCGACCCGACGACCGACGCGGAGCCCACGGCGGCGCGCCCGACGGACGCCCGACCCACGGAGGGTTCGGCGTAGTCCTGCCCGTCGCGCCCGGCAGCGGCGCGGCCAACCGAGGCGCGACCGGACACGGGTCGGGTCGTCGGTTCGGAGTAGCCGTCGTAGGAGTCCCGCCGCCCGTTGCCGGGGCGAGCCCGGGGGCCGGCGTCGTCGTAACCGTCGTACCCGGGTCGCGACGAGCGGGAGCCGCGGTAGGTCGATTCGTCGTCGTACGGACTCATCCGGTTACACCCTTACTGCGAGGTGGGTCACCCTGGGTGGTCAGGGTGCCATCGACAGGCAGGTAGCTCACGAACGTTGCCCCGAGCCCATCGGGGGCCCGGACTTCGACCTCGGCCTCGGCGTCGCCGTGGTCCTCACCGACGGAGGACTCGCCGGACAGATCCACCACGTCCGCGCCGGCCGCTCGGGTGGCCCGGCCCAGGAGGAACTGCTCGATGAGGTGGTTCCACCCGCAGCCGCGGCACACCTCGACGACGTACACCTGAATCTCCTCTACGGTGCGCGCGAGGACCGCCAACTCGGCCCGGGACCGTGCCTGGCCGGCCGACTGCTTCAGCTCATCGCCGTAGATGTAGTGCACGTGGGTCAGGTTCTCCCGCCGGCAGACCGGACAGCGCTCGTCGGTTCGCTCGCCGTGAAAGCGGGCCGCCGACAGGAGGTAGGGCGAGGCGTCACACACCTCGTGGATGCCGACCCGACCCACCCGCAGGTCGCGCAGGAGTGCGTGCCGCCGAAGCGAGTAGTCGACCACCTGGCGCTGCGGGCGCATGCGGTCGAGAGTACGCGGTCGGGTCAGCCGCGGCGACCAGCCCCGTGTCCGACTGCGGGCCCTCCGGCGTGTCACCGTCCGTCGCTCGCGGGGGCGCCACTCGCCGGCGCGCCGCTGGCCGGGGCGTCACCCACCGTGTCGTCGCCGATGCGCGCCGGCTCCGGAAACGTTGCGTCCCCGAGGCCCAGCGCGTCGGTCGCCCCCGCGACGACCCGGCGGAAGATCTGGGCGGGCATGGTCTCGCCGGTGATCCGGTCGCCGATCGCGTTGCGGAGCGGGAACTCGTACTCCTTGTTGCCGACCCACACCGCCATGGCCAGGTCGGGGGTGTAACCCACGTACCAGGCGTGCGCGGCGTCGATGGCGCTTCCGGCGAGCAGGGCGGTGCCGGCGACCCCGGCCGTCGGCGGACCGTCGGGAATCTGACCCGCCGGGTTCTGCGCCAGCACCGCGGTGACGTCGGCGACCACATCGGCGGACAGCACTCGCTGAGCCTCGCTCGGTCCCTCGTACACGGTGGCGTAGTCGCGCACGACCCGATTCACGAAGTGCGTCCGGGCCCGCAGGCCCCCGGCGGCGAACGTCGCCATGGCGGTGGCCTGGTCGAGCACCGTGACCGGGTAGCGGCCCAGCGCGACATCCGCGGTGAACGGCTCCGGGACGAGGGTGCGGACGGGTCGGTCCCCCAGGTCGTGCCGCACGAGCCCGGATTCGGGATCGGCGCTCCACATGGCCCCGATGCCGGCGGCGCGGGCGGTCTCGATGACCGCCGCCGGCCCGATACGCTCGGTCACCGCGTAGAAGGGAATCGACAACGGCACGATCGCCGCCTCGGCGAGGGTGCACGCCGGCTGGCACTCGGCCGAGCGCACGTCGCGCAGCGCGTCGGTCCCGGTACGTCCGCTCGCCGGAAACTCCTTGATCGACGGGGCGTCCCAGCGCGACGCCGCCGAGATGCCGGCGTCCAGCGCGGCGGCGAGGGTGTAGACCGTCATCGTCTGGGCTGGGGGGTGGTACCCGAACCCGGCGACCCCGCCGTCCGGCGTGGCCCGGGTGCCGGCGTAGTCGGCTCCCGTGCCGTTGGGCCCGCCGTAGTAGGCGAGGACCCGTCCGGTGCGCGGTTCGACCACGACCGCGGCCGCGGTCAGGCTCCGGGGGCCGGAGGACAGCAACGAGTCCGGCTCGTTCTCGTCGACGGTCTGCAGCAGCAACCGCTGCACATTGACATCTATCGTTGTAATGATAGCGTAGCCGCCGTCCTCCAGATAGCCGGGCGGACGGTCGCGGAACTCGTCGGTGGCGCGCAGCTCGGCGAGCACCTGCGCCACGATCAGGCCGGTGGGCTCGGACAGGCCCGACGCGAAGCGGCCCGGGTCGTACGGCAGCACGGTGGGCACCGTCAGCCGGCTGGCCGTCTCCTGGTCGATCATGCCCAGGCTCACCATGGTCTGGGCCACCGTGGCGAACTTGGTGGTGGCCGACACCACGTCCACGGTGGGGTCGAACCGCCCGTCCCCGGGCGACTCGATCATCCCGGCGAGCAGGATGGCCTGGGCGAGCGTGAGGCGGTCGGCGCCGACGCCGAAGTAGGTCCGCGCCGCCTCCTCGATGCCGTACGCGCCGCGTCCGAAGTAGACGGTGTTGAGGTAGAAGTCGAGGATTTCTTCCTTCGAATAGCTGTCTTCGAGCCGCCAGGTCATCACCAGCAGCCGGGCCTGACCGGCCGCGCCATCCACGCTGCCGCCGGTCGCGATGGTCGCGGCCCGGGCGTACTGCCGGGAGATGAGCGTGCCGGAGGTCGTGTAGTACCGGGGGTCCTCGGCCGCGATCACCGCCTGGGCGACGTACCGCGGCAGCCGGTCGGTCCGCACGATCGTGCGCCGCTGCGTGCCCAGGCGGGCCATGACGGTCGTGCCGTCGCTGTAGTAGACCGTCGTCGTCTCGGGCAGGGTGAGCTCGCCCGGCAGCGGGATGGCGTTGGCGTAGTAGGTGGTGGCGACCCCGACGAGGCCGGCCAGCAGGAGGCCGACGAGGATGCCACTGATGATGCGGCGGCGGCGCAGCACGGCGGCGCGGCGACGGACGCTGGCGTACGCCTCGGAGAGGTCGATCTTGAGTACCGGCCATTCGCCGGTCCGGAGGCGGTGGAACAGGCCCTCGCCGGTGGTGGTCAGCCCTGTCCGTTCGGCCCCGCTGTCGGAACCGCCGTCGGTCGTGCCCTTGTCCTTCGCCACCGCTGCTCCCGGCACCCGCGTGCACCCGCCGTCCGAGGCTATACCGGCGGTCGGTGGGCGCTGAAGTTGCGATCGGTTTGCGCGGCCCCCGCCCCAGGCCGTAGGCTCGATGTATCGGTCCGATACATCGCCCGTGAAGCTCCGACCGCCGGACTGCGGGTACGCGGGCGTGAGGGAGGAGCGGCGTGCTGGAGCTCGCGGTCCTCGGCATCCTGCTCGAGGCACCCATGCACGGCTACGAGCTGCGCAAGCAGCTCACCACCAAGCTCGGCGCGTTCCGGGCCGCGATCAGCTACGGCTCGCTCTACCCCACGCTGCGGCGCCTGCAGGCCGCGGGCTACATCACCGAAGCCAGTCCCGAGGAGGGCACCTCGTCGACTGACATACCGCTGATGACGAGCAAGCGCGGTCGCGTGGTGTACGCGATCACGGCCGAGGGCAAGGAGCGGTTCGCCGAGCTGCTGGCCCAGGCCGGTCCCGAGACGTTCGATGATCCCGGCTTCGGCGTGCACTTTGCGTTCTTCTCCCGCACCGACCGCCAGACCCGGTTGCGGATCCTGGAGGGTCGCCGGCGGCGGGTCGAGGAGCGGCGCGAGGGGCTGCGCCAGGTGCTGGCCCGCGCGGCCGAACGGCTGGACGCCTACACGCTCGAGCTTCAGCGGCACGGGCTGGAGGCGGCCGAACGTGAAGTCCGCTGGCTGGAGGAGCTCATCGCCACGGAGCGATCCGGCCGCACCCCCGGCCGACCGCCGGGGCAGTCAGGCGACGCCGGCGGCACAGGCCGCGGCGAGGATCTTCCGTCTTCGGAGATTCCGGAGCGGTAGGAAAGAGGGAAAAGGAGGCAGCCGCGATGGGCTCCGTTCGAGTCGCCATCGTTGGTGTCGGCAATTGCGCGTCCTCACTCGTCCAGGGAGTGGAGTACTACCGCAACGCCGACCCGAAC
>Ga0310823_101165_pt1 | contig 10494 bp, 10 predicted proteins | sample P4_ome_3_FD_201316 | JGI IMG/M metagenome (GOLD analysis project Ga0310823, IMG submission 201316) | Sorghum-adapted microbial communities from Joint BioEnergy Institute, Emeryville, California, United States - P4_Day56_Rep3 | ecosystem: Engineered > Bioreactor > SSF (Solid state fermentation) >...
ACAACAATGAAGCGGACGCTTGTTTCCGTATTGACGAAGATTATGATAATCATTATCATTTATACGGAAGCCAATCCGCCGTTGGGCATACGGGGTGAGCGTATTGAAAAAAATCAAGGTTTGCGAACGGAATTTGAAGAACGGAACGAAACCGGTTTACAAGCTGTTGAAAAGCACATATGCGGAGATCAAGTGGAAAAAGAAAGACTGCCTCGGCAACTGCAAAACGTGCAAACGCGAATGTTTCGTTCTGATCCAATCCGATATCGTAAGCGCCCCTACGCCCGAACAATTGCAGAAACGGCTGACGGAATGGATCGAAGCGCGGTAAGTTTCCGCGAAAAATGGAAATAATGGATGCTGCGCCCGTACGAGTTATGCTAAAATAGAGCCATTCCACGGATTAGAGGTGCATAGCGATGAATAAAGAACTAGGGCGGGCATTAAACGAGCAGATGAACTTCGAATTTTATTCAGCGCATGTGTATCTTGCGATGGCCGCTTATTGTTCGGCGGAAAGCTTGGACGGTTTTGCCAATTTCTTCATCGTTCAGGCGGAAGAAGAGCGGTTTCACGCCATGAAGATATACAAGTTCCTGAACGACCGGGGCCAGCGGGCGACGCTGTCCGCGTTGCCGGAACCGAAAAACGAATACAAATCCATGCTCGACGTGTTCGAGCACGGCTACGAGCATGAGAAGCAGAACACCAAACGGTTCTATCATCTCGCCGATCTCGCCCTGAACGAGCGCGAGCACGCGACGATGTATTTCCTCAAATGGTTTATCGACGAGCAGGTGGAGGAAGAGGCTCTGTTCGATAACATCATTCAGAAGCTGAAGCGCATCGACAAGGACAGCAACGCGTTCTTCATGATGGACGCGGAATTCGCGCAGCGGACGTTTACGCCGCCGGCCGAGTGAGCGAAAGCAGCGCCTAGCGGCATCCGGGCCGGCAGCAGCCGTGATGCGGCAAGAGGAAGCTTGTCCTCGCGCGGCTTGAATGGGCCGGGACTCCGGTTTGTCCCGTATCCCGGCCTTCGGCAGGACGTTTGACACGCTCTATTAAATTGTATAAAATTTAATTGATTTAAATTTATAAGGCGGCGCGTACCGCTTCAAATGGAGGGAGGCTTTGCCATGTCCGTATACGATTTTAAGGCGAAAACGATCCGCGGCGAAGAAATCTCGCTGGAAACCTACAAAGGAAAAGTGCTGTTGATCGTGAACACGGCCAGCAAATGTGGACTGACGCCGCAATACGAAGGCCTGCAGGCGCTGTATGAACGCTACAAGGACGAAGGGCTTGTCATTCTCGGCTTCCCTTGCAACCAGTTCAAGGAGCAGGAGCCGGAGAGCGAAGAGAAAATCGAGGCGTTTTGCAAGCTCAATTACGGGGTGACGTTCCCGCTGTTTGCGAAGGTTGACGTCATCGGCGACAACGCCCATCCGCTGTTCAAGTATTTGACGAGCCGCGGCCCGGCGGAGCACTTCGACATCAAGTGGAATTTTGCGAAGTTCCTCGTGGACAGGGAAGGAAACGTCGTCGAGCGCATCGATCCGCAGGTCACGCCGGCCGAAATCGAAGGGAAAATCAAAAGCCTTCTCGCTTGACGAGCTACGGATTTCTATATATTCTATATTCGGAATGCGATACGGTACATGCAGTGACGCAGCCCGCTCCCGTGCGACAGGGACGGGCTTTTTTGTTCGAATGGCCGTTAACGATAAACGATGGAGGCGGCGAGATGTCCAACAGTTCAAGCTCCAGGCCGATAAGCGTTTCCGTTGAACAAGCGGTCGAACGTTTATGCGCCGGTCTGCCCGTTCCGCCCGCCGAGACCGTCCCGATCGCGGAAGCCTTGGGCAGGGTGCTGGCGGAAGATTTGATCAGTCCGTTTCCGATGCCGCCTTTCCGCAGGGCGGCGATGGACGGCTATGCCGTGCGGGCCGAAACGATCGCGTCGGCGTCGCCGGATAACCCCGTGCTGCTCCCCGTCGGGGACGAATCGAAGGCGGGAGGGCCGGAGCCCGGCCCCGCTCATGCCGCTGGCGGCGCTCTGCGGATTTATACCGGAGCGCCGGTTCCGGACGGGTACGATACCGTCCTGATGCAGGAGGCCGTCACCCGAATCGCCGGGGCGGACAAGCCGGACCGCATCCGGGTCGACCGCGCGTCGGAAAAGGGCAAACACGTCGCGGAGGCGGGCGAGGACATCCCGCAAGGCGCGACGGTCCTGCACAAGGGAACCCGTCTCGGCGCGAAGGAAATCGGGCTTTTGGCCGCGTTCGGCTGCGCGCAGGTGCGGGTGTTCGGCAGGCCGGGCGTCATGATCCTGCCGGTCGGCGACGAGCTTGTCAGGCCGGGCGAACCGTTGCCCAAGCACCACATCTACGATGCGAACGGCTTGATGCTGGAAGCCCGGCTGCGCGAGCTGGGCGCGTCCGCCAGCCTCGCCGATCCGTTGCCCGACGACGCGGATGCGATTGCGGCGGGCCTGGAGCGGGCGCTGGGCCAAGCCGACATTGTCGTGACGACCGGCGGCATTTCGGTCGGGACCTACGATGAAGTCGCCAACGCGCTGCAGCGGCTCGGCGCCGAGCCGCTGTTCACGAAAGTCCATATGCGCCCGGGAACGCCCACTTCGGCCTACAAGGTCCGCGGAATTCCCGTGCTCTGCTTATCCGGCAATCCTTCGGCCTGCTTCGCCGGCATGGAGTTGCTGCTGAAGCCGCTGGTCGTCCGCAGCACCGGCCGGACAGCCTTTCAAAACAAGTGGGCGGCCGGCATCCTGCGGCAATCCGTCTCCAAGCCCTCGCCCTATCCCCGGTACGTTCGCTGCCGGGTCGAATTCGCCGGTGACGACTGGCTGGTCACGCCGCTGGGCAACGACCGGGCGGGGAACATGGCCGCGTTCGCGTCCGCCAACGCGCTGGCGCTTATTCCGGCGGGCGGAAAAGGCGCGGAGCAAGGCGAGCGGGTGCGGGTGCTGCGTTTGTCCGACAGTTGACGAACCGTCCGCAATGCAGATCGGCGTTCGGCGCGAATTGACGGCGCGGCGCCGGCGCGTTACATTAGACTCAATTGCAACGAGCCCAGGGCAAAGGAGTGGATCTGGCATGAAACCGAACGTGCTGATTACGAAGCCGATTCCGGCAGAGGTCGAGTCGTACATCGCCGAGCACTGCCGGTATACGATGTGGAACGAGTCCGGGCCGATGCCGCTTGAGCAGTATTACCGCCTTCTCGCGGAAGCGGACGGGCTGCTGACGACGACGTCCGACCGGATCACGAAGGAGAAATTGGATCATGCGCCCAGGTTGAAGGTGATCAGCAACATCGGCGTCGGATACAACAATTTCGATCTGGACGAAATGAAGAAGCGGGGAATTATCGGCACCAATACGCCCGGCGTGCTAGACGAAACGGTCGCCGATCTGATCTTCGGCCTGATGCTGGCGGCAGCCCGGCGCATTGCGGAATTGGACGCTTACGTTCGGGCGGGGCGATGGTCGGAAGCGGACGGCGCCAATCTGTTCGGCATCGACGTGCACCACCGGACGCTGGGCATCATCGGCATGGGGAGAATCGGCGAAGCGGTGGCCCGGAGAGCAAAATGGGGCTTCGGCATGAACGTTCTGTACCATAACCGGAACCGCAAGCCCGAGGCGGAGGCCGAGCTTGGCGCGCAGTACCGGCCGATGGACCGATTGCTGGCCGAGTCCGATTTTATCGTGCTGATGACGCCGCTTACGCCGGATACGCGCCGCCTAATCGGGGAAAATGAATTTAAGCTGATGAAAAATACGGCGGTCTTCGTCAATGCTTCCCGCGGCGAAACCGTGGACGAGCAGGCGCTATACGAGGCGCTGCGCGACCGCCGGATCTATGCCGCGGGCCTCGACGTGTTCGAGCGGGAGCCGCTGAGCGGCAGCCATCCGCTTGCCTCTCTCCCCAATGCGGTGCTGCTTCCGCACATCGGTTCGGCCACCGGCCGGACGAGGGCGGATATGGCCAAGCTTGCCGCCGAAAATCTCGTCGCCGCGCTGGAAGGGCGAAGGCCGCCGAATATCGTGACGAGCTGAGCGTTTAACCGATGCAGGCAAGATGAGGGAGGGGAAGCGCTTGTGCGGGGAAATTCGCGGCAATGAGCTTGTCGCCCTGAAAGAAATCGCGGAACTGATCAATACGACCAACGACATGGACCGGATGCTGAACGGGGCTTTATCCAAGCTGCTGCAGACAACCAGCTTTACGGCCGGTTGGATTTTCCTTTTCGACGATTGCGGAAACGAGTTCTGCGCGGTTGCAAGCAACCTTCCTCCCGCGCTCGAGGCCCGGAATCAGGCCGCGATGTGCGGCGACAATTGCTGGTGCGTGGATCGCTACCGCAAGGGGAAGCTGCACCGCGCGGTCAATATTATCGAATGTTCGCGCATTCCTTATGCGGCGGACGTCAACCGGTGCGATACGGGGGGCATCACGCATCATGCGACCGTTCCGCTCGAATCGGGCAAGGACCGTTTCGGCCTGCTGAATGTGGCCGAAGCGGGCAAAGAGCGTTTATCCGACAACGAGCTTGAACTGCTGCAGGCGGTCGCCTACCAAATCGGATCGGCCATCAAACGAATCCGGCTGTACCAGGCGCAGGAACGGAGCGCGTTGCTGTATGCCAAGCTCGGCGATGTCATTCAGGAGATTCACTCGGTTCAGGATATCCGCCATTTGCCGCTGCGCGCCGTTCAGGCGATCGGACAAGCTTTCGACTGGCCGAATGTTTCGCTGTTTGTCCGCGATCAGCAGCAGCTGGCCCTTCAGGCCCAATATGCGAACGGCCAGGTGAACAAGACTTGGCAGACGCTTCCGGTCGATCGGGCCGAACCGGTCAACACCGCCTTTCGGGAAAACCGGCTCGTCATCGTTTCGCACTGCGACGAAGTTGCAAGCGGCGCGCTGAGCGCGATCGGCATCCCGCCGTTTGCGTCCGCCGCTGCGATACCGCTGCGCATCCGCGCCCGCGCGATCGGAGTTCTGTTCGTCAGCAGCCCGAAGAAGCGGCAATTCGATGAGTATCATACGGATTTCATGTATTCGCTGGGGGATCATTTTTCGCTCAGCGTGGAAAACTTGCGCATCTACGAGCAGCGCAGCGAGCTGGCGCGGATGGAGGAGCGGAACCGGGTGGCGCGCGATCTGCACGACTCGGTGATGCAGAAACTGTTCTCGCTGTCTTTTCTGGCCAAAGGCGCGGAAACGGCGCTGGGGGAGAAAGATCCGGTCGTGTCGCGGTCGCTGCAGGAAATCCGGCAGCTTGCCCAGGATACGCTCAAGGAGATGCGCTCCCTCATCTGGCAGCTTCATCCGGCAGGACTCGAAAACGGCTTGCTGCCGGCGCTGAAGCAATATGCGCAGGCGATGGATCTGACCGTGTACGAGCGGGCGGAAGGCGTCAAATCGCTGCCGCGCTCGATCGAAGAGGCGCTGTGGCGCATTGGCCAGGAAGCGCTCAACAATGTCAAAAAGCATTCGGGCACGAATACGGCGTACATCCGGCTGGTCAAGTCGGATACGGATGCCACGCTCGAAATTATGGATAAAGGAAAAGGCTTTTCTTCCGGCAAGAAAAAAGGAAAGCTTACCATGGGAATGCGGTCCATGCGCGAGCGGGCGGAAGCGCTGGGCGGTTCCGTGACGTTTACCGGAGGCCACGGGCAACCAACGGTCGTCAAAGCGACGATTCCCATCCATGTCATCGAGGAGAAGTGCTGCGAGGAAAGGGAATAACGTTGAAAATCAAAATTTTGCTGGCCGACGACCATCAGATCGTCTTGAAAGGCATTTCGTTTTTCTTAAATATGCAGCCCGATTTCGAATTGGTCGGCGAAGCCCATAACGGACAGGAAGCGGTGGAGAAAGCGGCCGAACTGAAGCCCGACATTGTGCTCATGGACCTGAAAATGCCGGTCATGGACGGGATCGAAGCGAGCGCGCTCATTGCCGAGCGGCATCCGGAAATCAAGGTGCTCGTTCTCACGAGCTTTTCGGACCGGAGCCATGTCGTGCCGGCGCTGCAAGCGGGAGCGGTCGGCTACATGCTCAAAGACGTCGAGCCCGACCAATTGGCGGAAGCGATACGCAGCGCATACAAGGGCAATATTCAGCTGCACCCCGATATTTCCAACGCGCTCCTGTCGCAATTGGCGCCGCAACAGACGGAGCCGGACGGAGAGCGCAGCCGCGAAGCGCTGGAATCGTTGACTCCAAGAGAGAAGGAAGTGCTGCAGCTGCTGTCCAAAGGCATGAGCAACAAAGAGATTGCCCAGACCTTGGTTGTCGCGGAGAAAACGGTCAAAACGCATGTGAGCAGCATACTGGCCAAGCTCCGTCTGACCGACCGGACGCAGGCCGCGCTGTTCGCCGTGAACATGCTGAATCCGAAACCGTAACGGGCTTATGCCGCCGTCCGCCTCTACGTCTAAAGTCTTACGACCGGTCCTCCGCCTCGGGCGGTTTTTTTATGCCTTTTTTTCGGCCTAATTTCCGATGTTCGCCGCAATCGAACTATATAAAATAAAGGAGGTAACAAAAAAATAGAGTAGAATGGATGGAGGGAACCGCGTGAGCACTGTATTGTTTGTCAAAGCGAACGACCGTCCGGTCGAACAGGCCGTTAGCGTCAAGCTGTATTACGCTTTTCTGGAAAGCTATCGGAAAAGCCATCCGGACGACACCATTATCGAGCTGGATCTGTACAAGGAAGATCTGCCGTACTTGAATGCGGACATGATCAACGGCAACTTCAAAGCCGCCCGCGGCATGGAACTGACGTCCGCCGAACAAGCCGCCGTCGCCGTATCCGGCAAATATCTCGATCAGTTCCTGGCGGCGGACAAAGTCGTGTTCGCTTTTCCGCTCTGGAACTTCACCGTTCCGGCTGTGCTGCACACGTATATCGACTATCTTTGCCAAGCGGGCAAAACCTTTAAATATACGGAGCAAGGACCGGTTGGCCTGGTTTCGGACAAAAAGGTGGCGCTGCTCGTCGCAAGGGGAGGCATCTACTCCGAAGGCCCCGCCGCTTCCGCGGAAATGGCTTTCAACTATATGCGCAACATCCTGGCGTTCTTCGGCGTGACCGATACGACGAACGTCATCGTCGAAGGCCACAACCAACTGGCCGACCGGGCGGAGGCGATTATCGCGCAAGGTGTCGCCGAAGCGCAAAAAGCGGCCGCCGAGTTTTAATGAAATCCCGTCTCTTTTGCAAAAAAAACCGCTGCGAGGCGGTTTTTTTTGTTCTAAATGAAGATCTTCTCATTTAAGGGCATTCGACAAATAAACAAACGATTCCGTCAGTCCTTTTGACAAGCTTTTTAGCGGGCAGTCTGTACAATCGATTCTAAACAAAAAAGGAAAGGCATTTCACCAATCCGAGAAAGAGGTGCATCTCATGCTGCGTATGGCAAAAGGCGTGTACTTCTCCATCTGCGCGCTTTGCGCAACCTTGCTCTTGACGGTAGGCGTATGCTTTCTTCATTCGAACAATCTGGCGGCCGCTCCGACCGTGGATGCGGCTGCACGCATACTTTCGTCGTCCTCCGTTTCTGCAGCCGTAACGGCCCTGCCGGCCGTCGGCGCTTCAACCGGGAAGACGGCCTTCACGCCATCGGCAACAGCCTTTCCAGCCGCCGCGTGGCCGGGAGTTTTAGGCCAAACGGATGGCCAAACGGATCGGGTTATAGGATCTGCCGCCGCGGCGACGAAAGCCGCAGCGTCCGGCGCGAAAGCGTCTGAAGCGGCAAAGGCAAAGCCCGCCCCAGCGGATACATATGAAGTGACCGCGTATTTTCTCAACGTGCGCGCGAACGCTTATGCGAAGTCCAAAATCATCGACGTCGTCAAAAAAGGCGACATCCTTGACGTCATTAAGAAAACGGATAACGGCTGGCTTCTTCTGAAAGGCGGCGGATATGTGCATGGCGGCTACGCCAAGCGCATCGACCGGACAGGGGAAACGCCGCCGGCCGTCGGCTTGTCCCCAGCCTCAAGCGCCCCCGCGCATTCGGAATTAAAGTCCCCGGCGCCTTCGCCGTCTTTGCCTTCCTCAACCCCCTCCAAGCCTAAAAAACCGACCAACAAGGTCCAAACGAAATCCGGACTCACCGCCGAGCATATCGAAACGATTTTCGAAGGAACCGCCCTTGCCCATTACGGCCTGGAAGAGGTCATCCTGGAAATCGAAGAACAATACGGAATCAACGCCTTCTTTACGATTGCCGTCATGAAGCTGGAGAGCGGCAACGGCAAAAGCAGTCTGGCCAGGAAAAAGAACAATCTGTTCGGCCTGAACGCCTCCGGCGGCGAGGAGAATAAGCGGGCCTTCGCCTTCAAGACGAAGGAAGAATGCGTCAAAAAATTCGGCCAGCTGATTGCGAAGAACTACATCGGCAAAGGTTATACGACCGTGGATAAAATCGCCCGGAAATACTGTCCGGCAAATCCGAAATGGACAGGGCTCGTCAGCAAAATCATGCAGCGCGATTACAAAAAGCTGTAAACGGCAAGCGGGGGATCGTTACCGCCGGCTGCCGATCGGGCCGTCAATCGCCCGTCTTGATCTCGAGCAGCTTGTAGGTAAGGATCCCCATCGGCGCTTCCACGCGGACCGTATCGCCGACGGATTTGCCGATGAGCGCTTTCCCGACCGGGCTCTCGTACGAGATTTTTTGCTGGGCGACGTCCGCTTCGGACGGTCCGACGATTTTGTATTCAAGCTTTTCGTCGAATTCCTCGTCGTACAAAACGACGACGGAACCGACCTGAACGGTCGAATTGTCCGATTTCTCGGCGATGCGGGCGTTTTTCAGCATTTTCTCGATCGTGAGGATGCGGGTTTCAACGAAGGCCTGATCGTTTTTGGCGGAGTGGTACTCGAAGTTTTCCTTGAGGTCGCCGTAGCTGAGCGCGACTTTGATGCGTTCGGCGACTTCCTTGCGCTTGACGGTTTTCAGTTCCTCCAGCTCCTGTTCCAGCTTCGCGTATCCTTCCGGGGTCAAAATGATTTCTTCCTGAGACACATCCATTTCTCCTTTGTCATGACATCGATTCAAGCGATCGTCTCTATGGGGCAGAGTCCGAACAGCGCGGTTCGGAGGCTCGTTTATCAAGGCTCCAATATAAATAATGACGCATAACGACCCGAATTTCAAGAATGTCGGATTTTGAACTTCCGTATTGACAGCAGGGAATTCCGTTTGCTATATTCCAAATGACAATGATTCTCATTATCTTTTAAATGAAGAACTCGCTGTCACACGCATCCCGCACACATTCATAGGAGGGTTTTACGTTGATCAAGAGAAAACCGGTGCCGGCCATCGCCGCCATCCTGCTTCTCGTTTCCTTGGCGCTGGCGGCCTGCGGCGGCGCCGGAAGCGCAAACGAAGCCGCTTCGCCGTCCGCTTCCGCATCGCAAGGGAAGGCGTTCCGCAGCTTCCAAACCGCCAAAGGCGCCGTCGACATTCCGGTCAAACCGCAACGGATCGTGACGGACTATTACGGCGGCGAATTGCTGGCCGCAGGCGGCCATGTCGTCGGCGTCGAACCTTCCGCGTTCGACAATCCTTTTCTGAAGGATCTGCTGAAAGATGCGCAGGACGTCGGGGCTCCCATCAATACGGAGAAAGTGCTTGAGCTTCAGCCCGACCTGATCGTCGTCATGTACGACGACAACTACGACGCCCTGTCCAAAATCGCGCCGACGATCCATATTCCCTACAATACGGCTAAGAACATTTACGAAACGGTCGAGCTGTTCGGCGACATCGTCGGCGAGCCGGAGAAGGCGAAGCGGTTTATCGCCGATTACGAGAAGAAAGCGGCGGAAGGCCGCGAGAGGCTGAAGGGAGTCGTCGACGAAAACGCGACTTTCGGCATTTACGAGCTGACCGACAAAGGCGAATTGTGGACGTTCGGCGACAATGCGGGCCGGGGCGGGCAAGCGCTGTACAACGCGCTGAAATTAAAGATGCCGGAGAAAAACCGCAACGACAACCAAACGCTTCAGCTATCGATGGAGGTGCTGCCGGAATATGCGGCGGACTACATGTTTCTGACGGTCTACGATCCGGAGAACAAGGGCGACAAGCTGAAGGAACTGCAATCTTCCGCCGTCTGGAAAAACCTCGATGCGGTGAAGAACAATCGTCTGTTCATCAACGACTTTAACACCTTCTACCGCTACGATCCGATTGCGATTACCGGCCAGATCGATCTGTTCGCCGATATGCTGATCGAGCGAAATCGGGAAAACCAGAAATAAAAGGTCTCCAAGCAGCAGTCGGCCGATTTTCGGCTGGCTGCTGCCGTTTTTGTACGCCCAGCATGGACGTCATCTTTAGGGTGAAAGTCCCGAGCGGGGGCTGGCGAGCGCCTACCGTAGCCAAGGGCAAGGGTGTCCGTCGTGAGGCGGAATCTGAAGGAAGCCGGAGGCAA
>Ga0310823_101176_pt1 | contig 10337 bp, 9 predicted proteins | sample P4_ome_3_FD_201316 | JGI IMG/M metagenome (GOLD analysis project Ga0310823, IMG submission 201316) | Sorghum-adapted microbial communities from Joint BioEnergy Institute, Emeryville, California, United States - P4_Day56_Rep3 | ecosystem: Engineered > Bioreactor > SSF (Solid state fermentation) >...
GACACAACGCATGAAAGTCAGACCAACTCTGGCCGACAGCGACGCTACGAGTCAGCTCACCGCCAGCCGAGGACCCTTCACCGCCGGTCGGACACCACCGTCCGCGACACCAACGCTCTCACTGAGCGCGACGTTACCCGGCCGTCCGGCGGATTTTCCAGCCGCGGCCCGTGCGGCGGGCGCCGGAGGGACCGCCGGGCCGGGCGGCACCTCCACGCGGCGCGTCCCGGCGGCGGCGCCCGTAAGCTCCCGCCGTGATGGCCGACGCGGTGCACTTCCCCGGGCTCGCCGAGCGCGTCGCCCGCCAGCGCGAGCTCGTCCCCGCGATGTACGGCGACGTCGACTTCTCCGCGCGTCCCTACCGGCTCGCGCTCGAGCCGGACGCCGAGACCGCCCTGCCGGCCTGGGTGGCCGACCGCGCCCCGCTGCTCGCCGACGAGCCCACGGTGGAGCTGATGAGCACCGCGACGATGCTCGCCGACGTCGTCGCCGACGGCTACGCGGCGCTCATGGAGGAGCGCCCGTTCAAGAGCCTGATCGACATGCTCGGGCAGGCGTGCCGGGAGGGCGTCGACGCCGTCCCGGACGCCCCGCCCGAGCTCGAGCGCTTCATCGCGGCGATGGAGGAGCGGCCGGACTGGATCGACCTCGACCTCGTCGAGGAGGGCGCGCGCTACGAGCGGGTCCCGCAGGCGCTCATGGCGCCGTACGTCATCCGCGGCGCGTTCATGGCCACGTTCCTGAACACGTACGCCGCGCTGCCGATGGCGCTGACCGGCGCGCTCGCCGGGCGGCGGCGGGCGGCCCGGCGCGTCAACGAGACCGCGAGCTTCTTCGCGGTCACCACGATGCCCGGCGCGCTCGACCGCTTCGGGCCGGGGTTCGAGGCGGCGGCGATGGTCCGCCTCATGCACTCGATGGTCCGCTACAACGCGCTCAAGCGGTCCGAGCGCTGGGACCTCGGCGTGTTCGGGATCCCGATCCCGCAGGTCGACCAGATGCCCGCCGGGCTCATCAACGTCTACCTCCTCGCCCGCCAGGCCCGGGCGGCGGGCCGCGACGAGTTCGACCGGCGCGAGCGCGCGATCGTCGAGTTCTGCCGCTACCGCTGCTTCCTGCTCGGGCTGCCGGAGGAGCTGCTGCCCGACACGCCCGAGGCGATCATCCACGTGATGCACGCGCGCGCGGCGACGCTGCGTCACGGGTTCGACGACGAGATCTGCGGCGAGCTCGTGCGCGCGACGATGGCCGCCTACCTGAAGCCGACGCGCTCGCTCCCCGACCGGCTCCAGGACGCGGTCGAGAAGAGCTACAGCAAGCTCTTCTTCACCCGCACGTTCCTCGACCGCGGCAGCGACGCGTCGTCGCAGCTCGGCGTCGGCCTCGACCTCGAGGACTACGCCCGGATCGCGCTCACCGCGCCGCTCGTCTTCGGCTCGTTCCTGACCGCGCGCACCACGTCGCGCCTGCCGGTGCTCGGCGCGCTCACCGACAAGGTCGTCACCGAGGTGCTGAGGCAGCGCCTGGCGAGCTACGGCACGCCGCAGTTCACGACCGACCCGTCGCAGTACCGGCCGGTCACGGCCGGCGCTTCTCCCGGGCGAGCTCGGCCAGCGCGTCGAGGCGCTGCTGCACCGCCTCCAGGACCTCCACAGCCGGCCGGCCGGTGAGGATCGCGAGGCCGTCGTCCACCGTGTCGACGGCCCAGACCCTGAAGCGGCCGTCCTCGGCGGCCTCGACGACGTCGTGGCGCAGCATGAGCTGGCTCAGGCACGTGCGCGGGATCAGGACGCCGTGCCCGTGCAGCTCCCCGGAGGTGCGGACGAGGTCGAAGAACCCCTCGATCTTCTCGTTGACGCCGCCGACCGCCTGGATGCGTCCGTGCTGGTCGACCGAGCCGGTGACCGCGACGTCCTGGCGCAGCGGGACGCCGGAGAGCGCCGACAGCAGCGCGTACAGCTCGGCCGACGACGCCGAGTCGCCCTCGTGCGGCGAGTAGGACTGCTCGAAGACGATGCTGGCCGACAGCGACAGCGGCCGGTTGTGCGCGAAGCGCGCCCGCAGGAAGCCGGCCAGGATCAGGAAGCCCTTGTCGTGGATCGGGCCGCTGAGCTCGACCTCGCGGTCGATGTTGACGACGGTGCCGTCGCCGGGTGACGCCGTGGCGCTGATCCGCGTCGGGCGGCCGAACGAGTGGTCGCCGAGCGAGATCACGGCCAGGCCGTTGACCTGGCCGACGACCGCGCCCTCGGTCTCGACCCGGAGCGTGCCCTCCTCGGTCATCTCGCGCAGGCGCTGCTCGACGAGGTTCGAGCGGTAGACGCGCTCGTCGAGTGCCCGCTGGACGTCCTGCGCGCGGACGACGTCCTGGCCGGCGCGGGCCGCCCACTCGGCGGCCTCCTCGACGACGTCCGACAGCCGCCCGAACCGCGTCGTCAGGCGCTCGCGGTGGCCGGCGAGCCGGCTGCCGTGCTCGACGAGGCGTGCGACGGCGTCGGCGGCGAACGGGATCTGCCCGTTGGCGCGCGCGACGCGGTTCACGAACCGCGCGTAGTGCCGGATGCCCTCCTCGTCGCGGGGCATCTGGTCGTCGAAGTCCGCGCGGATCTTGAACAGGCCGCGCATGTCCTCGTCGAGCGCGTGGAGCAGGTGGTAGACGTCGCCGGGACCGACGAGCACGACCTTGATGTCGAGGTCGATCTCGTCGGGCTCGAGCGCGGCGGTCGGGAACAGCGTCACCTGCGAGCCGAGGTTCGCGAGCCGCGCCTTGCCGCGCCGCAGCGCCTCCTTCAGCCGGTCCCACACGAACGGCTGGCGCAGGACGTCGAGCGCCTGGAGCACGAGGAACCCGCCGTTGGCGCGATGCAGCGCACCGGCCCGCAGGTGCAGGTGGTCGGTGGCGAACGCGCCCATCGCCGCCTCGTACTCGATGCGGCCGAAGACGTCGTAGTAGCCGGCGAGCGGCTCGACGACCACCGGCGCGTGCCCGTCCGGGTCGTTCGTGACGAAGCAGTTGACCGCGTAGCGGCGGAAGAACGCCTCGCGCGCCGCCGCGATCACCGGCGGCAGCATCTCCGGGCCCTGCTGCTCGGTCCGGAACTCGCCCAGGTGCTCGATCATGTCGCCGCGCAGGTCGTCGAGCCAGCCCAGGACCTCCTGGCTGTCCGACCAGCGGCTCTTGAGCTCGTCGACGAGATGGCCGGCGGCGAACTCGCCGACCTCGCGGTCGAGCTCGACGTGGGCGTCGCGGCTCTCGCGCTCGATGCGCCGCAGCTCCTGGATCGCGGCGGCCGTCGGCTCGCGGAGCTCCTCCAGCGACCGCAGGTAGCGGTCGCGCACGGGCTCGGGGAGCTGCTCGAACTCCTCGGGCGTCGCGGGCCGCCCGCGGATGATCGGCACCGTCACCAGGCCGGCCGGGGTGAGCTGCAGCCCGATCCCGCGCTTGAGCGCCTCCTCGCGCAGCGGGCCGATGATCTCCTCGCGGCGGCGGTTCATCGACTCGTGGATCTGGCGGTGGCGCTCCTGGTAGCTCGAGCTCTCGAACGCGAGCGGGATCTGCTCGCGGGCCTGCGTGACGAACGTCTGCAGGTCCTGCTCGAGCTGCCGGCCGCGCCCCGCCGGGAGCGTGAGGGCGCGAGGCGCCTGCGGCTTCTTGAAGTCGTAGACGTACACGACGTCCGGCGGCGCCGGGCGCTCCTCGGCGCGCTGACGCAGGAGCGTCTCGAGCGTCGTGCGCCGGCCGGTGCCCGCGGGCCCGGTCGCGAAGATGTTGTAGCCGCGACCGCGCATCGACAGCGCCAGGTCGACGGCCTGGACCGCCCGAGGCTGGCCGACGACCTCGGTGAGCGGCTCGAGCTCCGCGGTGGACGCGAACCCGAGCGAGGCCGGGTCGCACCGATGGGTCAGATCTCCGGTTCCGAGTGGCGTCGGGCCCTGGGTGTCGGATGCCATGACCCGACATCATGCGGGGTGGCGCCGGGGCTTGCACACCGCCCGCCCTCAGAACGAGAGAAGCCCCGCGGCTGCGGGGCTTCGGAGTAGTGGGCGATACTGGGCTCGAACCAGTGACCTCCTGCTTGTCGAGCAGGCGCTCTCCCAGCTGAGCTAATCGCCCCTGGGATGCGGAAGCGTAGCAAGCACCGGCGGGCACGTCGGGGCGTTCTCGGTCCTCCTCGGCGATCGGGCCGTGACGACGCCGGCGGCGCCGTCGTCCGCGGCCACGCGCGCTTCCGCGGAAGCGGTGGTTCGCGCCGGCACGCGTTGACTGCGGGTGCGGTCGCGAGCAGGGCGCGCCGGACGAGACGGACGGCCTGGTGCGCGTTTCGTCCGGCTCGCTCCGGCCGCGGGGTGCCGGGGCGCGCCGCGGCGGACGAGCCCGACGAAACGGTCGACGTACCGCGCGTTCGATCCGGGTCGTCCTCCGAGCGCGGGGACCGAGCGCCGCTCGGGGCGCGAGCTGCCGCCGGCCCCGCATCGTGTCCTAGACTCGGATCCGCCCACCCACGGCGCCGTGGCGGAGTGGCTACGCAGCGGCCTGCAAAGCCGCGTACACCGGTTCGATTCCGGTCGGCGCCTCTCACCCGCCTGCCGCTCGCGACCAGGACCCGGCGGCGGCGGCGCGATCCGGCGGCGCCTACGATCGCCCTCATGGCGGCGTCCTCTCCACGCCGGACCGGAACCGGCGGGCGGCGCAGGCTCGCCGAGGCCTACCGGCGCTTTGCCGCAGACCCGGCCACCTCTCCGCTCTCCGCCCGGGTCGCCGCCGCGCTGGGCGCTTCCGCCCAGGCGCTCGGGGCGATCGAGACCGCCCCGGCGAACCGGCGGCATCCCGCGCTCATCCTCGCCGCGCTCCACGACCTCGCCCTCGCCGGGCGCGCTCCCGCCCTCGCCGCCGCCTCCGCGTCCGGGGACGCCGACGCAGCGGCGGCGGCCGCGACAGCCACGCTCCGGGCGATGACCGCCGAGGTCGCCGCGATCGCGGCGCGCAGGCGGGTGCCGCGCGACGAGACCGGGCGCGCGACCGTCCTGTATCCCGCGATCGCCGAGGCCGCGCGGCGGGCAGGCGCCGACGCGGTCGGACTCATCGACGTCCGGTGCTCGGCCGCGCTGAACCTCACCGTCGATCGCGTCCGGATCGACTACGGCGACGGCCTGGTGCCGGGCGATCCGGCCTCGCCGGCGCGCATGTCGGCGTCGGTCGTCGGCGACCGGCCCGTCCCGGACCGCCCGATGCCGCCGGTCGTCGCCCGGATCGGCGTCGACCGCGCGCCGCTCGACGTCACGGACCCCGAGGACGCGCGCTGGCTGCGGGCGACCGTCCCTCCCGACGAGCCCGAGCGCCGCGCCCTTCTCGAGGCGCAGCTCACCCTGGCGGCCGCGGCGCCTCCTGTGCTGCTCCGCAGCGACCCGGTCCAGGCGCTGCCCGACGCGATCGGCCGCGTGCCGGCTGGCGCCCTCCCGGTTGTGATCACGACCTGGGCGCTGTCGCAGCTCCGGCCCGGGCGCCGCGCCGAGTTCGTCCGCCGGCTGCGCGACGCGGCCGCCGACCGGCCCGTCGCCTGGGTCTCGGCCGAGGGCGTCGGCGTCGCGCCGGAGATCCCGACGCTCGGTGATCGCCGGGCCCCCGGCCACAGCATCCTCGGGCTGGCGCTGGCCGAGCGCTCGACCCTCCACACCGCGGCGCTCGGCCGCTGCTGGTCGCGCGGGCGCCTGCTCTCCTGGCTCGTGTGAGCGGTCGATGACGGCGTACGGCGGCGGAGCCTCAGCCGAGCGCGTTGTCGAGCACGAGCATCACCACGAACCCGCCGATGAGCGCGAGCGTCGCGTACCGCTCGTTCCCGTTGCCGTGCGCCTCCGGGATGAGCTCGTCGACGACCACGTAGATCATCGCCCCGGCCGCGAACGCCAGGCCGCCGACGAGCATCGCCCCCGCGATCCCCGCCGCGACGGCCGCCAGGAGCGCCGCCGGCGGCTCGACCGCGCCCGTCGCGAACGCGAAGCCGATCGCGCGCCGCTTGGGCATCCCCGCGCTCAGCAGCGGAGCCGCGGCCGCAAAGCCCTCCGGGATGTTCTGCGCGCCGATCGCGATCGCGGTCGGCAGCCCGAGCTCCACCCCGCCCGCCGCGAACGCCAGCCCGACCGCCATGCCTTCCGGCACGTTGTGGATCGTCAGCGCGAGGAGCAGCAGGATCGCGCGGTGGCGGGCCGGATCGCGCGGGTTCTCCTCGCGGCCGCGCTCGGCAAAGCGCGCGTGGATGTGCGGCACCGTCGCGTCGAGCACCGCGAGGAAGCCGGCGCCGACGAGGAACCCGGTCGTCACGCCGAGGATCGAGCCCCGGTCGAGCGCCGGAAGGAGCAGGCTGAAGACCGAGGCGGAGAGCATGATCCCCGCGGTCAGCCCCGTGAGGACGTCGAGCAGCCGCGTCGTCGGCCGGCCGCGGATCAGCAGCAGCGCCAGGCCGCCGAGCCCGGTCGCCATGCCGGGCAGGACCGAGCCGATGATCTCGCCGAGCGACAGGTCCACGATCGCTTGCTTCTACGCGAGCGCGCCGATTCCCGGTGGGCGCCCGCATGCACCGCGGACACGCGACGTTTGCCCCCTCCGCGTCGGGGCACCAGGAGCGCCATGGGGCCCGAGGAGGCACGTTCGCCCGCTGCGTTCGGCCGAACCGTCCCTGCGGTCGCGGAGAACGTCGCCCCGCTCCGCCACGCCGTCGTCCGCCTCGCGGAGCGCAGCGGCGTCGACGAGGACGTCGCCACGGACCTGGCCCTCGCGGTCGGCGAGGCGTGCGCGAACGTCGTCGTCCACGCCTATCCGCCGGGCGACATCGGCCCGCTCATCCTCCACGCCGAGGTCCTCGAGGAGGAGATCCGCGTCCACGTCTCCGACCAGGGCCGCGGCATGACGCCACGGCCGGACTCCCCCGGCCTGGGGCTCGGTCTGCCGCTCATCGCGAACCTCGCCGATCACCTCGAGATCTCCGACGGCCCCGGGAACATCGGGACCGTCCTCATGATGGCGTTCCGGCTTCGGCGCGGCTGATCCGACGGGCTATACTGCGCAGCCGCCACGCGGATGTAGCTCAGTTGGCTAGAGCGTCTGCTTGCCATGCAGAAGGTCGTGGGTTCGAGTCCCATCATCCGCTCTCCACGAAAGCCCTGCAAAGCGCGGGGCTTTCGTAGTTCTAGGGCCTGTGCGACTGCCTGAGTCTCAGTAGCGGGTACCGCCTGCGGGTACCAATCGGCCCTCTCGGAGCAGCCGAATCGCGTAGCTACGCACCCCCACGGTTTTCCTCTTCGGCCCCTCCCGGAGCTTTCTCAGGCGTGGTGTAGGAGCGCTCGCAGTGCAAAGGACTCCTGCGTAGCTACAGCCCACCTACAGACCATTGACTACCGGCGGTTGTCGTTGCTGTCTGCACATGTCTGCCCGAAGCGACAGGATGCAGCCCGTGGCGATTCCTGATTATCAGACGCTCATGCGTCCGCTGCTCGCGGCCTACGAAGACGGCCAGGAACGTCCTGTTGCGCAGGCACGCGACCAGCTCGCCGCCGAGTTCGCGCTGACCGAGGACGAGCGTGCCGAGATGCTCCCGAGCGGCAAGGGCCGCAAGTGGAACAACCGCGTGGGCTGGGCCGCGACGTACCTGTACCGATCGGGGCTGCTCGAACGTCCGCGACGTTCGGTCTACCGCATCACCGAACGGGGTCGGCTCGTTCTCCAGCAGAACCCGCAGCGCGTCGATAATGACGTTCTCGGAGCGTTCGAGGAGTTCCGCGAGTTCCGCTTCAGCGCGACAAGCGTGGGCGGCACTAGCCCGCCGCCATCCGGAGCCGAGACCACGACGCCTGCACCGCAGACGCCGGACGACCACAGCCAGACACCCGAAGAGCGGATCGACGCCGCCCATAAGCAGCTTCGGGCGGCACTCGCAGCTGAGTTGCTCGACCGGATCTTGGAACAGGACCCGGCGTTCTTCGAGCGCCTCGTCATGGACGTGCTGCAAGCGATGGGCTACGGACGCGGCCAGCAGCTCGGGGGCAGTGGCGACGAAGGCTTCGATGGAGTTATCAACGAGGACCGACTAGGCCTCGACCGCATCTACGTGCAGGCGAAGCGCTGGACGAACACCGTGGGCCGACCAGACGTGCAGGGATTCGTGGGCGCTCTGGCAGGACGGGGAGCCACCAAGGGCGTTTTCATCACCACGTCCGACTTCAGCGCGGGCGCGCGGGCCTACGCCGAGCAGGTCCAGGCGCGCGTGATTCTGATCGACGGCCAGCAGCTCGCGCAGCTCATGATCGAGCACGACGTCGGCGTGTCACTGGGCACGCGCTACGACGTGAAGCGTCTTGACCTCGACTACTTCGCCGACGATCCGTCTACCGGGACGTCCTGAGCGGACGCGAGTTCCGACTGCGCCGCGTCAGGTCAGCACTAGGACGAGGAGGCAGAGCGCTTGCCGCTAGGCGGGCGCCCCTTCGGCGCTTGGACAACCTTGGCGTCAACGATCTTTCCGGTTCGGTTGTGGACCTGAATCTCGCCTCCGCCCTCGCGTCGAGCAAGGTCCCGCGCGCGAGCCACCGCCTCGCCCTGGGTGCGGGCTTGCGCCGTGGCCCTGCGATGGCCCTCAACGCGGATCTCCCATCCTCCGCTGCTGTTCTGCTTCACGATTCGCCGAGTTGCCATTGCTGCTCCTCCTCTCTCGTTTCCTGCTCTAGTCCCATACGAACCTAGTTCATCCCTAGGTCGGCCTCCGGCTCACTCGGCTGACAGCTCGGGCGAGCCGAGGGGGTGAGACGTCGCGTCGTAGAAGATGAGGTCGTCCGTTTCAAGGCGCCCGAAGATGTCGATCTGCTTCGGCGCAAGCTCGCGCCGCGTGCCGGGGCGCATCGAGACGGCCACAGGCCGATCCGGGTGCTCATTGAGCGCGTCCACCAGATGATCGTCTTGGGGACTCAAGCTGCTGCCGAATACGACCATCGGTAGATCGCAGTCTTGGAGGCGTTCAAGGGCGTGCGTGAGGTAGGCGTTGCTCTCGATCGCCCGCAGCTTGTCCAGCGCCGACCCCTCGGTCACAAGGAGCGGGCGAGCCTGCGGGTCGCCGTCAATCGGCTCTCCGAACTGGTCGAGGAGCGTGCTGAGCAGCCCCCGTCGCCTCTTCCACGTCACGCCAGAGCCGCTCACCACAAGGTGCAGCGCCCCGTGCAAGAAGTACACCGGAACCTGTCCCTCGTAGACATCTGCTCTTTCCGGATCGAAGGTCAAACGACCCCCGCCCCGGAAGTGGTCGATGAAGGGCGTAAAGCGCTCGCCATAGCCCATCGCCCAGTAGATGAGCAAGTCGTAGGACGTCGTGAAGATCCACTCGTAGCGGACGAGTTCCTCACGGATGGCCTCCAGGGTCTCATCTGGCACCCACGTCCGGTTGAGGTGTACCTCCCGGACCGCGTGGCCCAGCGCGGCCTGGACGCTTCGGTACCGCTCATACAGCGGCGCTGCATCCATGCCGACAACTTCGCAGGCCCGGATAGCCGTGCTGAGGTCGGATAGAACGCGTTCGAAGTTCGGCGTGCCGTCGAACAGCGCGCAGTCCTCGTCCGTAAGGCCGCCGTTCTTCGCGTGATCGAAGAGCCTCCCGTAGGTGAAGCCAGGCCACACGTTGATGCTCAGGCCGTTGCCAAGCAGCAGTGCCGACTCCTCGAAGTCCTCCTCAATCTCGGCCCAATCGACGAGCGAACCGTCCGGCGTGGTCATTCCGCTACGGGATCCTCCATCGCTCAGCATTCTGCCGACCGAAGCGGACGAACGTGGCGCTTCACCGCTCGAATGCTCAGAGCTGCGCTGTACAGACAAGCCTGCCTACCGACCACTCACTACCGGTAGGTGTCAAACCGCACGCGCGTCGTGCCGATACGGGGCTTATGACTCGATGCACAATGCTCGCCGCGACCGGCGCGGCCCTTGCAGCTCTGTCTATTCCCGCCGCCCCCGCCGCAGCGTCCGTGCGCGGGGCTGAGAAGGCCGTCGAGCGTCGGGTCGAGCGCATTGACCACCAGCTCGTCGGGAGCGCCGACTGCAAGCGCAAGGGCCGCGCTCGCTACTCGTGCGACGTGACGGTCTACGACAACGTGACGAGCAAGATCAACGTTGGCTCGGCACGGGTCACGCAGTCAGGCCGCAGGTACTACGTGTCCCTGAGCATCGACTGGTAGTCAAGTAGCGAGTTGTGGTGTAGCTCGTGATCGTCGACAGGGGCAGCGGCTCAGGCTGCTGCGGGGAGCTGCTCGACCTCCTTGGTGAAGATGTTCTCTGTCTCGTTGTCCTCGTCATGGGTCGC
>Ga0310823_101178_pt1 | contig 10312 bp, 10 predicted proteins | sample P4_ome_3_FD_201316 | JGI IMG/M metagenome (GOLD analysis project Ga0310823, IMG submission 201316) | Sorghum-adapted microbial communities from Joint BioEnergy Institute, Emeryville, California, United States - P4_Day56_Rep3 | ecosystem: Engineered > Bioreactor > SSF (Solid state fermentation) >...
ACCCGACGCCGCGCCTGGCTGGGCAAAACTCGGGCTACCGACATGGTGCCCGGCGCCGACGCTCGAGGTGTGCGTCCCGATGTAGATCGGTGCGCCGTCATCCTCGATGATGCCGAAGTCCTTGGGCAGGTTGTTCGAGTTATCGACAGTTGCGCTGCCGTACTGTTTCATGACGCGGACATTGTTCTCATTGGCCGCAGCATGTTCAGCCATTCCCTTGCGGTAAGACACCTCAGGATCCGGCACCCCCGGCATGATCGCCGCCACGCCACGCGCGAACAAGCTCGGCTCCTCCGGCTCCGGCGGCACCGGCTGCACCGAACGCTTTCCCCAGGAGTAAACTTCTTCCTGATACTGAACCGACTTCGTCGACGTTTCAATCAAAGGTCCACTTTCCGAGTGGGCCTGAATAAGCGGATCCACCCCGCGGCCCGCGGCGTCGGCACTGTCCCCCTCCCAGTACCGCAACAATTCATTCCGCGCGTTCGCTAGGCCCTCGACCTCGTCCTCGAACTCCTTCTTCAGAGCCCGGACCATTTCCTCAGCCGCCTTGAGAGGCCCGATGTCGCCGGCCATGAAGATCTCGAAAATCTGCTGTCCCGTAAGGCTCACTACTTACCCCCCGACAACGCTGGCTCGCGATAGATCTCCTCGACCGACCGGACGGCCGGGCAGTGCTGCTGAGCCGCGCCCGCCAGCAGGAGTGGACTCCATCTCAAGCCACAACACATCCCGGATTCCTCCTACCTGCTACAGCTCAGCACACCTAACCGTAGCAACTCCGCACGCACGACGAGCCGTGTTTCGCCAACTCACCTGTGACCTACACATCCTGGCCTGTCGAGGACGCGGCTCGGACCGGCCACGACACCTCCTGCTTGCCGCTGGCATGTGCGGGCTATGGCAGCGCGTCCTAGGCGGGCGACTAACCACCCTGTTTCAAGGTCTCGAGCGCAGCGGAGGCAATTTTCTGAGCAGCGGGGCAAGCTTGGGACGGATTCTGCTCATCATCGAACGACGTCTTGATGGTGAGATCGTTGGCGATTCCGACGTAAACGACGCAACGCCCACGCGAAATTTCTTCGCGATCGCCCGCAATTACGGCCGGGTAGTCAGGGTGGCCAGCAATCTCTACGGCCTGCAGGAAGTCAATCGTCCCCGACTCCTTGGAAGCGTAGACTCCCCCTAGCCCACGCAGCTCAGGGTCGGCATACTTCTGGTGAGGAGTGTCGATCACGACACCGGCCGAACGACTGTAATCCTCCTTCATATACCAGGAACACCGTGGACCGATGAGCTTCTGCGCATGGTTGCTATCCACATCCGGCTCGCCTTCTGTAAAGTCGCCGAACTGCGAGAGCGTCTGATCGTCTATTAGGGCGCACGGGTTCTTGAGAAACGGAGTCGCATCCAGCGGATTAGCTACTTGCGGCACCTCACCTGTACCGCCCTGCTGCGACGTCGGCGAGCCCGTAGGAACAGCATCATCCACCGTCGAGCCCGAACATGACGACAAAGCTGCCCCACAGCTCGCGATCAAAAGAATCTCCGACACCCTACGCAGACTCATTAGACCACAGAATCCCAGATCTTACCCCAAGAAGAACCAATTTCTTCTTCCTCAGACATTTTTGAATTCGCTGCAGACTTTATCTTGTTCGAATACTTGCGAGCATAGTTGGCCGCCGACTTGTTCAAGACCTGCAGCGAGCGCAAGGAACTGATCGCATTTTCAGCATAGGCCGCGCTGTAGCCATCCTGGGAAAATTGCCTGTGCAGGGCGTCTATCGCGTCGTCAATCAGCTTATTACGCTTTTCCATGCTGTTGGCTCGAGCCTCAAACCGAGCCGCAATTTTGTTGGCCGTGGCTGCATCGGGGAATCGGAATCCTTTGCCCGTGACGGCGAGACTGAACGAGTCACCGATGGAGGTGCCGCCGTACTTCTTGCGCTGCTCCTCGAGTGACTGCAGGATGTCCGCCCAATCCCCGATGAAGCTCATTGCGGCCCTCCCGACGGCTTCCTGGTCAACGCTCCGGTCGCTACGGTAGCAACTCAGCGCAGACGGTGGGCCACTTTCCGGATACTTCGCTCGCGAACCATGTATTGCGCCCCTCAGCAGCACAGACGCAGTTGGAGACACGGACTCTACGGACGTCAGCCAGAACGTCGACCAGCTTCGCTGATGAGGGCCAGCGGCGCAGCACCTTACGCTGAGCTCCTTCTCACCAGGAGCGGTCCGAGGTCTAGCCACACGTCCACAGACGCATGCCGCGCAACAGCACCTGCGCCTCGCAGAGGCCCTTTCCATGTAGCGCGGGCGCAGCCGCACTCGACACGGCCTGACAGGCACCGCGTTAACCTTTTGTGGGCAACCTGCGACGAGGTGAAGCCTCCTCATATGAGGACCTCGTAGATCTTCTGCCGTTGAGGCCAGGGCCGTCCAAACACGATGCCCGCGGCTCCCCGGGGAGGCACTAGTCCAGAAGGTCAGGTCTGGCGAGTCGCACTGCAGCTTCAGCGCCCCCAAAAACCAACTTGTCCTTACACCGGCGCGCGCTACCAAGTCTCGGTACGTCCGGAACTCTGAGCTTCGACGACCTCACCCAAGGCAGCGGACCCCACGGCCATCGACGACAACACCGGAGCTGCCTGCTGAGAACTGGACCTATGCGCCGCTCGATGTCGATAACGACGGCGTCTCGGTTCTTACCCCCGGTACACCGCTCGTCAGTTGGCCCCCTGGAGCGTGTCCAGTGCAGCAGCGGCCACTTCCTGAGCCACTCGACACGCGCCCTGTGGGTCGTCCTGGTTGATGACCATCGACGTGAGCGTCACATCGTCACTTAACCCAACCGTCACAGGGCATGTGCCTGAGTTGATGTCTTCCGCCATCCCAGCAATCACGGCCGGGTTTCCGGGATGCCCAGGAATGACCAGAGGTTGCAGATGATCAAATTGCCCCATCGACTTCCCACGGTATAGAGCTTCCAATCCCTTGAAACCATCAGCGGCAACTTCCCGTCGGACTGTTCCGATCATCACAGAGACCGAGGGGCCACCCGGCTCCACGGAATACCAGCTGCACCTGGGCCCACCGAGATCCTTTGCGATGGGACTTTCCAAATCCGGCTCACCCCTACCATACTCTCCAATGGACGAAAGGAACTTCTTCGCTATGAGGCGACACGGATTCTTCAGATACCTCTCCGGATCGAGAATCGTCTTCACTTTGGGAAAATCAACATGATCCGGCGATTGAGCGCCGGCAGATGCATCAGGTACCGGCTCTTCTGTCGTTGGCACTCCAGATTTCTCACCGCAGCCTGCTAAAAAGGCGACAAGTAGCGCCCACGCCAACACACTGCGCATGACAATACCCCCAACTTTCCGTTCGATCGTACACGCCCTGAAAAAGTCCACGATCTTAGCCTCATCGCAACGCCCCTGAAGTCGCGCTCAACGCAACATACCTAAGATCCAGCAACTAGCGAAAGAAAAGCGCTAGGTCGAGCCGATTCGATCGAACTCGGCGGCGCCAAGTCTCAGGTTCCAGCAATCAGCTACCACATAACCCATGGCTGCCCGTTCTCTCAAGTTCCCACCGAAGCTGGTGGCGCTTGGTGCATAAGTTCCCCTCCCGGCCAACTGAGCCTAAACGCGGTTCGATCACTTGCTATCCGACAGGGTGTCCAGTGCCGCAGCCGCTACTGTTTGAGCGTCTTCACACGCACCCTGCGAGTCCCTACGATCGATCACGATGACCGTCAACGTCAGATCTTCGGTCAACCCGACCGTCAGAGGGCATGAGCCATTGTTGATCCGACTAGCTTTCCCTGCGATCACAGCTGGATTTCCTGGGTGGCCAGGAATTGCCAGTGGTTGCAGATGATCTATGTCGCCCGACTCCTTTGATCGATACTCAGCCTCAATTCCCTTGAATCCATCGTCCGCGACCTCACGGCGCACCGTATCGGTCACCTGCTTCGAACTCATTGACTCCCCTAGGCGTTTGACCTTCTACCGCAGCGCATTCAGGAAGCGGACCGAATCACGATACTCTAACTCGATCCTCGAACACTGCGAGATCGGCATGGTGTGTTTCGTTCGAAGTGTGGAAGCCATTGCCCGGAACCGCGAAGTTGCACGGGGCACTGCTCGAAGTGCCGCCGTGCTTGCTCCGCTCGCTACCCGTAGCAACTCAGCACGAGCATTGGGCCACCTTCCGGTCGGGTCCGCCGCTCCCTCAACTCCACACGGTCCGGCTAGCCGGGTGCAGGACTCTCGGTCGTAGCCCAACACTTCACTAACAGAGTCTCGCTAATCGCCCGCCGCCAGCATCGCCTCCAATGCAATGCTGGCCACCTTTTGCGCAATCAGACAGGCATTCTTAGGATCTTCTTCTTGGATGGTTTGCACAGAGAAGGTGAGATCGTCGGCAAGGCCAACACTGACAGTGCAAGTGCCGGCGTTGATATCTGAGGCCTGCCCGTAAACAACCGCGGGATACTCGGGACGACCAGGTAGCAACAACGGTTGAAGGTGATCAATTTTACCGGACTTCTTGGCTTGATAGATGCCTTCCAGTCCTTCGAACGCGGTGTCAGCATGTTGAGCCTGCAGGGTGTGGATGCGGATGCCAATGGTCGGCTCCCCCGTGCTCGCCGCGAGCCATGTACACCCCGGCCCGAGTAGCTTCTTCGCCGCATTGCTGTTCACGTCCGGCTGAGGGGATTTGACATGCCCGAACGAGGCAAGCTTATCTTCCGGCACTAGCCGACATGGATTCTCAGTAAACGGACCGGGGTCAATCGGCGAAACGACTCGCGGGGACAGCCGAGTAGATTGCGTATCCGTGGAGCTAGCGCGCCCCCCGTGAGTTCGGTCAGCATCCTCGCTTCCCGCGCAAGCGGATGCAAGCACCAGGCTCACACCCGTTAACCACGAAACGATGCTGCTACCGAGCCTTTGAAGCCACCTGCTCGCCCGAACAGTTGAGGACATATCGTCATCCGTACATCATCATCGGTTGGCCAACGTGCCGAACGTGGCGTTCGTAACCCTTCTGAGGGTACTTAAACGCTTCGAAGAGCGCCCGAATCGGTGATCGTGCTGTCAACGTCAATCTGGCACTAGTACTGCCGGTGACGAACGTGAATCGTTACCGACCCCTCACGTTCGACTCGACATGACAGGGGATCCAAAGTTGGCCAGATACCTACTGGCGCTCGAAGTGGTCGATTTGCCCACGCCTTGGTATCCCCCATCAACCTTCCGACGACAGCGGCCACGTAGGTGGCTCACAGATGGACTGTCGATGACTTCGATAAGGCCGTACGGAGCGACGGCCAGTTAGCCCTTGGGCGATTGCGCTTCCCGCGTCGGGCGCGCCTCGACGCTCAGTGATCTTGAGGAAGATGGTCGTCGGGACGGCCTGGCAAGCGTTCTTCAGGCAGTGCGTCGGATCGGGCGTCGTCTGAACCCTCGGGTACTCCATGAGTGATTGTGGGATGAAGGACGCAGTGAGCACCTCGTAGCTTGCTGCGGGTCTGGGTCGCCATTCGCCGCAAGACACTACAGCCAAGATCACGCTACGGAGAGTTTTGATCTTCGGGGCACTGCCGCACCGGTGACCACCCTCGTGCGTATGCCGGCGTGCGCACGTATGTAGCCGCACGCGGAACTCCGGCTACCTTCGGTGGCCTCAGTGCCGAAAGCGACGGGCTTCGCGGACATGGACTACGGCGCCGGGGAGTGTCACATGAGGGTCCCAGCACGTGTGAGCTAGCGTGCGCCCTGTTCGACCAATATCGCCCACGACGAAGTCGCTGTCCTTGCCGGTGTACCAGCCGTCATTTCCCACCTGCGAGTGTGTCCAGCACAGCAGCCGCCACCTTCTGGGCCCCTTCGCACGCCCCCTGCGGGTCCTCGCGATCAATCACTCTCGCCGTGAAGGTCAGGTCGTCAGCCAGTCCGACCGTTACTGGGCAGGAGCCATTGTTAATTCTGACGGCTTGCCCAGAGATCACTGCTGGATTGCCGGGATGCCCTGGGATCGCCAAGGGTTGCAGATGATCTATGTCGCCTGATTCTTTTGATCGATATTCGATCTCAAGCCCCTTGTATCCTTCATCTGCGGTAGCACGGCGTACCGTTCCTATCGTTATACCTACGGTTGGCCCATCAAGGTCCCTTGGAAGCCATGTACAACGAGGTCCGGTCATCTTCTTGGCGGCCGCGCTATCTGTGTCTGGATCGCCCTCGCGAAATTCCGCAATCGAGTTGAGCACACGCATCGGGACCAGCTGGCAAGGGTTGTCCAGGTAAGGCGACGGGTCGAGTGGAGTCTGAACTCTTGGATATTCAATCGACGTAGGGCCTGCGGAACTACTCGGCGTCGCTGAGGCGGAGCCGCTGGTCTGTGGGCCATCACCTTCACTACAGGAAGCTAGAACAGTCGACGTCGCCAGCAGCGCTCCCGCAACCGCTACCAGCCTTACGACATGTCCCATCCAAAACGGCTCGCGGGAAATCTGACTCTTCCACAGCTTTTCCTGCTTGCCCTTCCAAACCAATTCGAGTTTCACAATGCAACCTACATCACTTAGCGTCTGACTTGATCAGTTATCACGAGATATCGAAGAGCGGATCGTGCGCTTCCAGATACTTCTTGCTCGCATACTACCTGCTCGCGCCGCCCCGCGAGAAGACATCCGACAAATAGCCCTGACAACTTCGATCAAACCACGACTTTTCATGACAGCCGAGGGCATCCCCTCCAAACTGGCGAAATGCTTGCCGTGATGACGCCCGGGCGTGTAGCCCTTGCCCGTCCAGCGCCTTGTCATCTCTTTCGCCGGCACCCTGGTGAGTCGTTGACCTGCCAGCCTCCCGTCGATCGCACGATCGTCACGTCTGGCAACAGAATCTTTCCTCAGGGCTGCAACCGCCGTGCTGCCTAATCGGCTTGCTTGAGAGTGTCCAGCACAGCGGCGGCTACATTTTGCGCCACCTCACACGCTTCTTTGACACTGTCAGCATTGTCAAGTGACGTATTGATGGTCAAGTCGTCAGAAATTCCAACATAAACGACACAAGCACGATTCTCGACCATGTCGTCTTGCTTCCCTGCGATAACGGCTGGGTAGTCTGAATGGCCAGGGATCTGAACCGGCTGAAGATAGTCCATCGATCCCGACTTTTTCGATGCATAGAGGCCACCCAAGCCGCGCAACTCTGGCTGAGCATACTTCTGGTGGGGCGTATCAATGATGACACTGACCGCGCGGTCGAAATCTTCTTTGCCGTACCAAACACACGTCGGACCGATCAACTTTTGCGCGTGGCTACTTTCTACGTCGGGCTCACCTTTTTCAAAATCACCAAACCTGGCGAGAAATTTATCATCAACCAGCTGACACGGGTCCTTCAAAAAAGGAGTGGCATCGAGCGGGTGAACCACCTGGGGTACATCATCATTTCGATCGATTTGCGAAGACGCACCCTCGGTTGGAATCGCCCCCTTTTCAGTAGATTCCGAGCATGCGACCACAGAGAATCCGAAGAGCCCACACAGGAAGGCCGCCGCCAACAACCTTCGCGAAGTCACTGAACAGTGTTCCCAACCTTGTTGAACCATTTGCCAGCAGCATCGTCGTCTGACATCTTTGAATCCATCGAACCTTTAATCTGATCACAATAGGACCTGGCGTACTCTGCCGCCGACTTGTTCAACTCTCGCAGCGACTCCAAAGATTCGATGGTTCTTTTCACATATGCTTTACTGTAATCATCTGGGGAGAATTCTCTATGCAGAGCCCTAAGGGCGCGCCCAATCAGCATCTCTCGCGCCCTTTCATGCTGTTGGCCCGGTCTTCGAAGCGCTGGGCGATTGCCTTGGCTGTAGCTTCATCCGGAAACCGGAACCCCTTGCCGGTCGCCGCGAGCACAACCGAGTCGCCGATCGAGGTGCCGCCGTACTTCTTGCGCTGCTCCTCTAGTGACTGCAGGATGTCCGCCCAAATCCCCGATGAAGCTCATTGCGGCCCTCCCGACGGCTTCCTGGTCATTGCTCCGGTGGTAAGGCTCATCGCGTACCCGCCGACGGTGACTTCCCACGATCTCGGGAACCTGAAGGACCTCGCCACACTGCGCGGTGCCCTTCGGCGCGACGGGACGGCGCTTGCTCTGAGCCCAAGGCTCATATCAGAACCCTTCCGCCAGATGCCGCCTACGGTAGCAACTCGGCACGTACAAAGAGCTACGTTTAGCAAACTCCGTCGCTACCAGCAGAGGGATTGACGGCCCGAACGCGGCAAGCTCGACCCGCAGCCAGATAACACCCCGTACCAGGTTTTTCCCCGCAGAAGCGAGGAGCTCGAGCACGACGTCGACCGTGCTCGCTGCCCTCGGGAAGCTCCGACCTAGCGACAGCCCGTCCGGCCGCTCAGCGCCATCACAGTGGCTAGTTGGCTTGCTTGAGCGTGTCCAACACGGCAGCTGCAACTTTCTGCGCCACTTGGCATGCTTCCTCTGGATCGCGTCCTCCGTCGAGGGACGTCTTGATAGTTAGGTCGTCGGCAATTCCGACATAGACGACACAACGATTGCCCTCTTCCATATCTTTCCTATTTCCAGCAATAACCGCCGGATACCCGGGATGGCTATCAATTTCTACCGCCTGAAGATAATCGAGCGATCCCGACTCTTTCGAAGCGTAAACGCCGGCCAAACCTCGCAAATGCGGCTGCGCATACTTCTGATGGGGAGTATCAATGATCACACTCACAGCCCGACCGACGTCTTGCTTCCCATACCAAACGCAAGTCGGACCGATCAGCTTCTGCGCATGGTTACTGTCAACATCTGGTTCACCTTCTTCAAATTCACCGAATGCAGACAGTGTTTGATTATCTACCAACTTACACGGATCTTCGAGAAACGAACTAGCGTCCAACGGTCGACTCACCTGAGGCACGCCATTGGATGAGCCGGGTTCAGACGATGGCGCTGGGGTCGGAATGGCATCCTTCTCTACCGATGGATCAGAGCAGGCGGCTATTGACAGCCCGAGGAGTCCGGTCAGCAGCGCGGGAACCAATTTCTTGGGAGCCATCAATCTACAGAATTCCCAACTTTGTCGAACCAGGTGCCCGCGTCCGTATCGTCTGCCATCTTCAAGTCCATCGCTGATGAAATCTTTTGCGAATACCGCTGAGCGTACTCGGACGCAGACATATTCAATTCTTTCAGCGCATTCAGGGAATAAATCGCATCCCGAACGTAAACTTTGCTGTAATCATCATCGGAAAACTTTCCACTCAGTGCGTCGATGGCCTTGCGGATCAGCAACTCACGCTGTTTCATGCTCTTAGCTCGATCCGCGAAGCGCTGCGCGATCGCCCTGGCCGTGGCCTCGTCCGGAAAGCGAAAGCCCTTGCCCGTGACGGCGAGACTGAACGAGTCGCCGATCGAGGTGCCGCCGTACTTCTTGCGCTGCTCCTCGAGTGACTGCAGGATGTCCGCCCAAATCCCCGATGAAGCTCATTGCGGCCCTCCCGACGGCTTCCTGGTCAACGCTTCGGTCGCTACGGTAGCAACTCAGCGCAGACGGTGGGCCACTTTCCGGATACTTCACACAGGCTCGAGAACATGCCACTGACCGCCTAATCAGCACCAACGCAGTCGAAGCGAAGCGGCAGGCGTCAGCCGACCTCGCCGACGAGCACAGCAGCGCGGCGGAGGCCGTCGAGGGTCTTCTCGTCGGCGGTGGGGTTCAGGGCGTGGGCGGCGAGCCGGAACAGGGTGGCCCGCAGCAGCATCTGACGCCACTCGGGCAAGTGCGACCACTGCTGGATGAGGCTGGCCCCAGCAACATTGGCCACGACGGCGTCCACGACCACCAGCGCGGTGGCCCACTCCGCGGGCCGGTAGTACGGCCGGAAATCCAGCACGGTGGGCATTCCGTCCCCGGTGAGCCGCACGCTGCTGAAGAGACTGCCGTGCACGACCTGGCTCGGCAGGCTGGTTTCCCGCGCTGCCCCGGCCAGGATCTCGAACCACCGGCCGCCGTTGGCCTCATCGAGTTCGGCTTCTTCCTCGCCCCAGGCGACCCGGTCGGCCTTCGCCAACAAGTCCTTGCGCTTGTCGATGAAATCCGGGCGCGGCAGGTCGATCAACGCCTGGTGGAGCTTGACCGAAACAAGCACGATGTCGTCGACCGGCGGACGCTCCCCTGGCACCTCGTCGCCCTCGTCCGGAGACAGCCGATAAGCCATCCAGCCACCCACGATGGCCCGTCCGTCCGTGGCCCG
>Ga0310823_101188_pt1 | contig 10206 bp, 6 predicted proteins | sample P4_ome_3_FD_201316 | JGI IMG/M metagenome (GOLD analysis project Ga0310823, IMG submission 201316) | Sorghum-adapted microbial communities from Joint BioEnergy Institute, Emeryville, California, United States - P4_Day56_Rep3 | ecosystem: Engineered > Bioreactor > SSF (Solid state fermentation) >...
TGGCGCGGCGCCTTCGGGGACGTGGGTACGCCGTCGACCAGTACGACTTCATGGACCTGCTACCGGGTCCGACGGGTAGCAACGCCGTGCAGCTGTACAACCGGACGCTCAACCACGCCCCCTGGATCTACGCCGGCCTGTTCCACCTCGGCACCTGGTCGATCACGGCCGCGGTCACCCGGGCGCTGCTCGCGCCGGCCCGACGCCGGCTGCGCGCCCTGCTCACCCCCGACGTGCGCGCCGTCGTCTCCACCTACTCGCTGGCCAGCCAGCTGCTCGGCCCGCTGCGCCGGTCGGGGCGGCTCCGCGTACCGGCCATCACCTACGTCACCGACTTCGCGGTGCACCGGCACTGGGTGGTCCCCGGGGTCGATGCGCTGCTCGCCCCGCATCCGGTCGGCGCGAGGCAGGCCCGGGTCCTCGGCGCGGCCGCCCACTCGGCCATCGCGGCCGGCGCCCTGGTCGCCCCTGGGTTCCATCCGCCCACGCCGGCGGAGCGGGAGGAGGCCCGGCAAGCGTTCGGGCTGCCCTCGGGCCGGCTCGCCCTGGTCGCCGCCGGCTCGTGGGGGGTGGGTCGGGTCGCGCAGACCGCCGCCGACGTCGCCGGCACGGGCGTGGCCACGCCGGTGGTCGTCTGCGGGCGCAACGAGCGCCTGCGGGAGCGCCTGGACCGGACCGGGTTGCCGGCGCTCGGCTGGGTCGACGACATGCCGCGGCTCATGCGGGCGGTCGACGTGCTCGTGGAGAACGCCGGCGGCCTCATGGCGATGGAGGGCATGGCCACCGGGCTGCCGATCGCGACGTACCGCCCGATCCCCGGCCACGGCCACATCAGCGCGGCGACGCTGGAGCAGGCCGGGGTGAGCACGTGGATCCGCCGTCCCTCGGCGCTACGGCCGACCCTGCTGCGGCTGCTCGACGGTGACCTCGGCGGGGCCCAGCGTCAGGCGGCGGCTCCGATGCTGCAGGCCGACCCGGCCGAGGTGGTCGCCCGCCTCGCCCATCCGAAGGGGTTCGACCGGCGGGAGCGCGCCTGGCCGACGCTCGACGCGTACCGGTCCGGCCGGGCCGTGGCGGGGATGCCCGAGGGTCCGCACCCGCCGCGGTGAGCCGCGCCGGCCACGTGCGGGTCGATACGCTGCTGGGCATGGATGCGTACCCGCCCCCGTCCCGGCCGTCCCAGTCGCGGGCGGTCGTCCTGCTCGTGCTGGCGCTGGCGGCGTTGCTGACGTTGTGGGGCGTCGGCGGGTACCTGCTCTACACGTGGGCGCCCGCGGACTTCGGGGAGCCGGCTCCGGGCACCGCCACCCCGTCCGCCCCGCGGTAGGGCTTGCGCCAGCGGCGGCGCCCGCGGTGGCCGTACGGCCGGCGGCGCGGATCGCGGTGGCCGTACGGCCGGCGGCTACAGGCGTCGCTCGATCGGCAGGCGGCTGCGGGTGAACAGGCCCGCCCCGAGCACCGCCACCCCGGGCACCAGCACCAGCGTGATCAGCAGGGTCGACCACGGCATCACCGGCGTCGGAACGTCGTCGAACGGCCAGACCCCGCGGTACGCCTGGGCCTCCATGGCGAGCACGGCCACCGCCGTCGCGACGCCCGCCGCCGTGCCGAGGATGGAGCCGAGGCCGGCGATGACCCAGGACTGGCTCACCGACAGGCCACGGCGCAGCCGCGGCGACGCACCGACCGCGGCCAGGGTGGACAGGTCCTGCCGGCGGTCGGCGGCGGCGAGCGCGGTGCCCACCGAGGCGGCGCCGATCGTGATGATCGCCGATGCGGCGAGCAGTATCAGCAGGGTCTGGTCGTACCGGGGCCGGTACCCGCGCTCGACGTACGGGAACGCCTCCAGCTCCTGCAGGAGCAGGCGGGCCCGTTCCTCCTCGGCGGTGGTCGGCGGGCGAGTGGTGGAACCGATCAGCTCCGACTCATCGCTGGCCAGCCCGAGTCGGGCCACGGTGGCCGGGGACACGATGGCCGGCCCGGGACCGACGCCGGTGGTGAGCAGGTGGCCCGGGAGCGTCACGTAGCTGACCGTGTGGCCGGCCGGCACCCGGACCCCGGCCCGGGCCGGCGGGGGCGGGGCGTCGGCGACCGCCTCGAGGTCGGCCGCGGGGTCGGGCCGGATGGCGGCCACCGTGACCTTCCCGTCGGTGATCAGCAGCGGCGACCGCACGACCACGCCGCCGGCGGCCAGGACCTCGCGGGCGGCCCGCAGGTCGTCCCCGGCGGCGCCGGTGAGCGCGGCGAGCCCGTCCTCGTCGGACACGTGGGTGGTCATGGCGCTGTACAGGTTCCGGATCTCACAGACCGGGTTCTCGGCCGCCGCCCGCCGCTCCTCGTCGGTCAGTGGCTCGCCCCGGTCCCAGGCGAGCAGTTGGGGACACGCGTCGTTCAGCACGGCCTGGAGCTCACAGGACGCCTGCTCCGGGGCGCCGTCCGGGCAGATGACCGAGCTGAGCCGGTGCACCTCGGCGACCGGCAGCGTGGCGCGCATCGCCTGCTCGATGGCGGTCAGATCGGGCGAGGTCTGCGCATCGTCGCCGCCGCGCGGGAACACGACGCGGACGGTGCCCGTCGGCACCTCCTGCGGGTACTGGTTCCGCTCGTAGGCGGTGCGGCTGCCGAGGAACATGCCGAGGGCGACGCTGCCGGCGACGGCGGCCATCACCGCGGCGATGGCCGGGGCGGCCGCGGCACGGTTGCGGGCGGCGTCCCGCAGGGCGATGCGCGGGGCCAGCGGCACCACCCGGCCCAACCGGGCCACCAGCCCCACCACGGCCGGGGTGCCCAGCACCAGCCCCAGCTCGCCGATGACCAGGCCGCCGAGCACGATCCGGGTGTCGGCGGCCATTGTCCCGCCGTACGTCAGCGCCGCGCCGAGGCCGATCATGGCGAGGGCCACGGCGACCCACCGCTTGCGCGACCGGGTGACCCCGCGCCGCCCGGCCAGCGCCGCCACCACGTCCTGCCGGGCCGTGATGAAGGCCGGCGTGAGCGCGGCGAGCACTCCGGTCAGCACGGCCAGGCCCACGATCGCGACCAGCGCCTCGGGAAAGACCCGCCAGCCCCCGCCCCGGGCGTGCGCGATCGTCTCCTCGAACCAGGGTCGGGCGAGGAGGGCGCCGGTGATGCCGACCGCGAGGCCCGCACCGGCGCCCAGCAGGCCGAGCACGACGCCGTCGGCGAGCACGATGCGCCGCACGTGGGCGGGGGTGCCGCCGTTGGCCGCCACCAGGGCGAGCTGGCGCTGGCGGCGCCGGGCGCTGATCGCGAAGGCCGGGCCAGCCAGCAGCACGACCTCGAGCAGGGCCAGGCCCCCGACCAGCACGGCGAGGGCGATGTCCTCCGACCGCACGGGCGAGCCGGCGATGGCCAGGTTGGCCTGCCGCAGCGGAACGTCCTCATCGGCCGGCGGGTGCTCGAAGACCGCCCGCGAGGCGACCAGCAGGCCCAGCTGGTTGAGCTCGAGCACCCGGTCCCAGGTGATCGGTTCGGGGGTGTCGACCAGCCACGAGTTCTCGCCCAGTACGAACCACTCGCTCACCGCCTGGTCGTCGGCGTCGTAGGCGAACAGCAGCACGGAGTCCAGCAGGGAGGGAAACTCGACCTGACCGACCACTGTGTACTGTCGCGTCGTCTCCCCGGCGACGACCGTGACCTCGCCCCCGATCCCGGTCGCCAGCCAGGCCATCGCCTGCTTGGTCAGCGCCACCTCGCGGGGCGCGGCCGGGGCCCGGCCGGCGAGGACCTCGACGTAGCCGCGCGTGAGCGGGTGGGTCGCGTCGACCATCACCGCGTCGGGCTGGCCGAGCCCGTCGGGCGTCCGGACGACGGTGGTGCCGCGCCGCACGGGCACGGCCGTGCTGCCGGGCAGCACCTCGAGCAGTTCCGCCTCGGTTCCCGCACGGTAGGCGTCGGGGGAGGTCGACTGCTCTTCGGGACCGTCGCCCATGTCCGCGATGACGTGGCCCTCGGCCGGATCGGGGAGCTGCATCATCGGCCGGTGCAACGGCCACTGGATACGGGCGTCGGCCGCGCCCATTCGCTGAATCGCCTTCTCCGCCCCGGTCAGCGTCATCATGTCGTTGGTCACTGCGGCGGCGCTGAGCGCCAGCACCGGCAGCGCCAGCATCACGACCACCAACGCTGACCGTCCCTTGGCCCGCCGGGCCTCCCGCCAGGCGATGCGCAGGGCCGCGCGCCAGCTCGCGACGAAATCCATGCCTGCTCCGTACCGTGTTTCTCCGCTGTCGATGGTCTGTGTCGGTGGGCTGTCCTCTGTGGTCGGTTACTGTCCCCTGTGGTCCGTCACTGTCCTTTGTGGCTGGTTATGGCTGCTGGTCGGGCCGGGGCCGGCGAGCCGTGGTCCAGGGCCGTGGGCGGGCGGACGGTGGCAACCGGCCGTACGGTCGGCGCTACAGGCGCCGCTCGATCGGCAGGCGACTGCGGGTGAACAGGCCCGCCCCGAGGACCGCGATGCCGGGCACCACGATGAGCGTGATCAGCAGGACCGACCACGGCATCACCGGAGTCGGCGGGGGTTCCTGCGGCCACAGCGCCTCGCCGTACTGCCGGGCGTAGACGGCTAGCACGGCCACCGACGTCCCTATGCCGGCCGCCGTGCCGAGGATCGAGCCGAGGCCGGCGATCACCCAGGACTGGCTCACCGACAGGCCGCGGCGCAGCCGGGGTGAGGCGCCGACCGCGGCCAGGGTGGAGAGGTCCTGCCGGCTGTCGGCGGCGGCGAGCGCGGTGCCCACGGAGGCGGCCCCGATGGTGATGATCGCCGATGCGGCCAGCAGTATCAGCAGGGTCTGGTCGTACCGGGGCTGGTACCCGCGCTCGACCTGGGGGAACGCCTCGAATCGCTGCAGCAGCAGGCGGGCTCGCTCCTCGTCGGCGGCGGTCGGCGAGCGGGTGGTCGTACCGATCAGGGTTGTTTCATCGCGGTCGAGCCCAAGCCGGGCCACGGTGGCCGGGGTCACGACGGCCGGCCCGGGGCCGACCGCGGTGGTGAGCAGGTGGCCGGGGAGCGTGACGTAGTCGACGGTGTGTCCGGGCCACACCAGCACTCCGCCCCGGCCGGGGGTGGGCGCACCGGTGCCGGCCGCGAGCGCCTCCGGGTCGGCGTCGGGGTCGGGTCGCAGCACGGCCAGGGTGACCTGGCCGTCGGTGATCAGAAGGGGCGACCGGACGACCACGCCGCCGGCGGCCAGGACCTCGCGGGCGGCGCGCAGGTCGTTTCCGGAAGCGCCGGTGAACGCCGCCAGGGCGTTATCGTCGATCACCTGGACTCGCGTCGTGTCGTAGAGATGCCGGGGGTCACAGGCCGGGTTGTCGGCCGCCGCCCGGCGCTCCTCCAGCGTGAGCGACTGTCCGCTCTCCCAGGCCAGCAGCTGGGGGCAGGCGTCGTTGACCAACGCCCGCAGCTCGCACGACCCCCACTCCGGGGAACCCTCGGGACAGATGGTCGCGCTGACCGGGTAGACCTCGGCGACCGGCAGCGCGGAGCGCATCGACTGCTCGATCGCGGCCAGTGACGGCGAGTCGTGCGGGTTCTCGCCGCCGTAGCCGAAGTGGACGCGGACCGTGTCGGTGGGCAACTGCTGCACGTACATCCGGCGTTCGTGCGTGGTGCGGCTGTCGAGGAACATGCCGAGGGCGACGCTGCCGGCGACGGCGGCCATCACGGCCGAGATGGCCGGGGCGGCCGCGGCGCGGTTGCGGGCGGCGTCCCGCAGGGCAATGCGCGGGGCCAGCGGTACGAGTCGGCCCACTCGGGCAACCAGTCCCACCAGGGCGGGGGTGCACAGCACCAGGCCGAGTTCGCCGATGACCAGGCCGAAGAGCATGATCGTGGTGTCGACGGAGACCGTCCCCCCGTAGGTGATCGCCGCGCCCAGGCCGATCATGGCGAGCCCTACGGCGATCCAGCGCTTGCGGGAGCGGGTGACCCCGCGCCGCCCGGCCAGCGCCGCGACCACGTCCTGGCGGGCCGTGATGAACGCCGGGACGAGCGCGGCCAGCACCCCGGTCACCACGGCCAGGCCCGTGATCGCCACCAGCGCTTCAGGGAAGACCCGCCAAGCGCCGCCCCGGACGTGCGCGATGGTCTCCTCGAACCAGGGTCGGGCGAGGAAGGCGCCGGTGATGCCGAGCGCGAGGCCGAGCCCGGCGCCCAGCAGGCCGAGCACCACCCCGTCGGCGAGCACGATGCGCCGCACGTGGGCGGGGGTGCCGCCGTTGGCCGCCACCAGGGCGAGTTGCCGCTGGCGGCGCCGGGCGCTGATCGCGAACGCGGGGCCGGCCAGCAGCACGACCTCGAGCAGCGCCAGGCCCCCGACCAGCACGGCGAGGGCGACGTCCTCCGGCTGCACGATCGGTCCGGTGCTCCACCCGGACTGCAGCATCGGGACCTCGTCGTCGGCCGGCGGGTGCTCCAGGACGGCTCGCGAGGCGACCACCATGCCCAGCCGGTTGAGCTCGAGAACCCGGTCCCAGGTGATCGGCTCCGGGGTGTCGACCAGCCAGGTGTTCTCCCGCAGCATGAACCACTCGCTCACCGCCGTATCGTCGGCGTCGTAGGCGAACAGCAGCACGGAGTCCAGCAGGGACGGGAACTCGACCTGACCGACCACTGTGTACCGTCGCTCCGTCGTCCCGGCCGTGACCGTGACCTCGTCGCCGATCCCGGTCGCCAGCCAGGCCATGGCCTGCTTGGTCAGCGCCACCTCACCGGACGCGGTCGGGGCCCGACCAGCGAGGATCTCGACGTAGCCGCGCATCAGCGGGTGGGTCGCGTCGACCATGACCGCGTCGGGCTGGCCCAGGCCGTCCGGCGTGCGGACGACCACGGTTCCGCGCCGCACCGGCACGGCCGTGCTGCCCGGCAGGACCTCGACCAGCTCCTCCTGGGTGCCCGGCCGGTCGAGGTCGGACTCCTCGGCCACAAAGGACGGGCCGACGCCGTACGCGTCGGCGAACGCGCTGCCGTCGGCCGGATCGGGCATCTGCGTCATCGGCCGGCGCGTGCTCCACTGGATGCGGGCGTCGGCGGCGCCCATCCGCTGGGTGGCCTTCTCCGCCCCGGTGAGCGACATCGTGTCGGCGGTCACGGCGGCGGCGCTGAGCGCCAGGACCGGCAGCGCCAACATGATGGCCACCAGGGCCGACCGTCCCTTGGCCCGCCGGGCCTCCCGCCAGGCGATGCGCAGGGCCGCGCGCCAGCTCGCGACGAAATCCATGCCTGCTCCGTACCGTGTCTGTCGCTTATGGACGTCCTGGTGGTGGACGACATGCGGGTGGCTAGTCCGATGTGGATGATCAGCGCTGTCCGGGGTCGGTGACCGGGCCCTGGAAGGGGGCTACGGGAGCCCGACGGCGACCGGGCCGGAGCGGCGACCGCGCGACGAGCGGGGCCGGCGGAACCCGCCCGGGTCGACGGGTGCGGCGGACTACCCCGTCTGCCCGGGGACGAGCAGGCTCTCCGCGCCGGGTAGCGGCCCCGAGGTGTCTACAATGCACCCATCCCGGAGGAAGATGACGCGGTCGGCCCAGGCGGCGTGGCGGGCCTCATGGGTCACCAGCACTCCGGCCGCGCCCGCGTCGACCCGGGCGCGGATGAGCTTGAGCACGGCCTCACCGGTCTGGGAGTCCAGGGCCCCGGTGGGCTCGTCGGCCAGGATCAGCCGCCGGTCGCCGACCAGGGCCCGGGCGATGGCCACCCGCTGCTGCTGACCGCCGGACATCTCGTCGGGGAAGCGGTGGGCGAGATGGGCCAGGCCGACCTCCTCGAGGGCGGCCATCGCGGTGGCCCGGACCCGCCGCAGCCGGACACCGTTCTCGGCGGCGGTCAGGCTCGGCAGCAGGTTCAGGTCCTGGAAGACGTACCCCACGCGCCGACGGCGCACCGCGGCGAGCTCGCGTCGGTTCATGCGGCCCAGCACGACGCCCTCGACCACCACCTCACCACTGGTCGGCGCGTCGAGTCCGCCCGCGAGGTTGAGCAAAGTGGACTTCCCTGAGCCCGACGGCCCCATGACGGCCACCAGCTCGCCCGCCCGCACCTGCAGCGACACCCCGCGCAGGGCGTGCACGGCCACCTCGCCCTTGCCGTGGATGCGGGTCACGTTGCGCAGCTCCAGCACGAGGTCGCTCATCGCGTCCCCCGGGCGACCTGAGACGGACCGTCGACTGTGGACTCGGCGGCCAGCTCCGGTTCCGGCGCGGCGGCCAGGTTCGCGGCGGGCGCGGCCCCGTCGAGCGGCGCCGGCGTCGCGGCGAAGCGGGCCAGGGCGGCCTCGCAGTGGTCGAGCCACCGCACCTCCGCCTCGGCCTGGAAGACCATGGACTCGAGCACCAGCCGCCAGGCCATGTCCTCGCGACCGCCCGGGTCGCGCCCCTTGAGCCGGGTGAGCTCCTGCAGCGTCCGCACCGTGGCGGTGCGCTGGGTCTGCACCACGGCTCGCACGTCCACCCCGGGCGTGGTGAGCGCCAACGCGAGCTTGATCGCGAGCTCGTCGCGGGGCCGGTCGCCGCGCTCGATCGGGCTGGCGAACCACAGCGCGAGCTCGGCCCGCCCGGCCGGCGTGATCTCGTACGGCCGCTGCCCCCCGTCGTTCTCCGGCAACGCCCGGACCAGCCCGTCGCGCTCGAGGCGGGCCAGGGTGGTGTAGACCTGCCCGATGTTCAGCGGCCAGGTCCCGCCCGTGGTCCGCTCGAACTCGGCCCGCAGCTGGTAGCCGTAGCGGGGCCCCCGCTCCAGCAGCGCCAGCAACCCGTGTCGCACGCTCATGGCTACGCAGTATGCATACCTCGTATGTATCGCGCAACCGCGGGAATCCGACTGCGCGGTCGGGTCGACGGACAAGACCGGGTCGACCGGCTGGGCCGGGTCATACGCGGCCGGGTCATACGCGGTCGGGTCATACGCGGTCGGGTCATACGGCGGCGGAGTCGACCCGGGCGGCTGGGTCGGCTCGGGCCGGTCCGGCGCCGTGGCGCGCCGGCCAACCCGGACCATCGCGACGCGGTCCTGCCGTACGGAGCGCCTTCCCACACCCCGTCGCGGTGCTGCGGCACGATATTCGCGTGACGCGATGGGAGTATGCGCGGCTGGAGTACCGCGCCACGGGATCGTTCGGTACCGATCAGCACGTGGACTGGAGCGCCACCTTCCACCACCCCGACGGGCCGCAGCACTGGGGCGTCGACGAACGCTTCGACGACCTGCGGCACCTCAACCGGGCCGGGGCCGAGGGCTGGCAGGCGTACGACCGGCATGCCCGCCTCATCGGTCAGCCCCAACGGCTCAATGCGGTGACGTACTCGTTGCGTCGGCCCATCGAATGAGATCGCCACGATCCGTCCGGTCCCAGCGATCGGGCGGATCGTGGTGGTTTGTCACAGGGAAACCCCTTGTCACGCTTGCGCGGGGCGACGGTCACCGGTAGTCATCAATACATGGTTCCGGCGGCACGCTCGGTCCGCTTCTCGCTCGCAGGCTCGCTGGGAGGCTTCCTCGCGCCGCCGGAGAAATCGATGTCCGGCCGCATGAGTGGAGGCACATTCGTGCCGTTCCGGCGGCCGATTCGCCTGTCACCGTGAGGGGGTGGCCCGTTGTCCGATTGGACGGACACCAGGCCCGGCCACGAACCGGGTCCATCGCATGACCGCGCAACACCGAATCACCCCGCCATACCCGGCGACCGGCCGCGCCGAGCGCGTCACCGATCCCGTCGGTACCTGATCGGGACGGCCGCCGCGGCGGTGTCCCTGCCGCTGGCGATGCTCGTGGCGCCGTCCGCCACGGCCGCCCGGCTCGAGAACACCGCGGCCCCGGCGGTCGACACCGTCGAGCTGGACACCTCGCTGCCGCTCACCTTCAACGGCCAGCCGGTCGAGGTTCCGAAGTCCTACCAGCCTCGGGCCGCGCGCGCCCGCGCCGCCGCCGCGTCCACCCCGCCCGTCGGCACCCAGCGCACCCTGCTGGCGATCCGCCAGGTCGGCGGGAGCCTGTCCCTGCTGCTGAAGACCTTCACGCTGCGCGGGGTGGGCGAGAAGATCGAGGTATGGGTGGCCAACAACCTGGCCTTCCCCGCCGGCGACTGCCGTAACGACGTCCCCGGCTCGATCGAGGTGACCGACGAGCAGGTGCAGAGCCTGATCGAAGAGTTCGACAACAACATGTACCCGAAGGAGACGGCG
>Ga0310823_101192_pt1 | contig 10152 bp, 6 predicted proteins | sample P4_ome_3_FD_201316 | JGI IMG/M metagenome (GOLD analysis project Ga0310823, IMG submission 201316) | Sorghum-adapted microbial communities from Joint BioEnergy Institute, Emeryville, California, United States - P4_Day56_Rep3 | ecosystem: Engineered > Bioreactor > SSF (Solid state fermentation) >...
TCCTGCCGGCCCGCGGGTCACCATGGGCCTCGACCCCGGCTATCGCACCGGCGTCAAGGTCGCGGTTGTGGACCAGACGGGCAAGCTCGTCGACACAACGACCATCTACCCGCACGAGCCGCAGCGGGATTGGCAGGGCGCGCTCGCCACGCTTGCTGCGCTCTGCATGAAGCACAAGGTGGAACTGATCAGCATCGGCAACGGCACGGCCAGCCGCGAGACGGACCGGCTGGTCGCCGAGCTGATCACGAAGATGCCGCAGCTGAAGCTTACCAAGGTGATGGTGTCGGAGGCTGGTGCATCCGTCTACTCCGCATCTGAGCTGGCGGCGCAAGAGTTCCCGGACCTCGACGTCAGCCTGCGCGGCGCCGTTTCGATTGCCCGCCGCTTGCAGGATCCGCTGGCGGAGCTCGTCAAGATCGATCCCAAGTCCATCGGCGTCGGCCAGTACCAGCACGATGTGGACCAGGCGGGTCTCGCCCGTTCGCTCGACGCAGTGGTCGAGGATTGCGTCAACTCGGTCGGCGTTGATGTGAACACGGCCTCCGTTCCCCTACTCGCGCGCGTATCTGGCCTTAACCGCGCGCTTGCCGCCAATATCGTCGCCTACCGCAACGAGAACGGCGCGTTTCAATCGCGCACTGCCTTGAAGAAGGTGCCGCGGCTTGGGCCCAAGGCCTTTGAGCAAGCCGCTGGGTTCTTGAGGATCATGAACGGCAAGAACCCGCTCGACGCATCGGCGGTACACCCTGAGGCGTATCCGGTGGTCGAGAAAATCGCCGCGGCGACGGGACGCCCGCTGAAATCGCTGATCGGGGATCGGGCGCTACTCAAGTCACTCAAACCCGCCGACTTCGCCGACGAGACGTTCGGCATTCCGACGGTGACCGACATCCTGGCTGAGCTGGAGAAGCCCGGCCGCGACCCGCGCCCGGAATTTAAGACTGCCTCCTTCCAAGAGGGCGTGGAGACAATCGCGGACCTGAAGCCGGGGATGCAGCTCGAAGGAGTTGTCACCAACGTCGCCGCATTCGGAGCGTTCGTCGACATCGGCGTGCATCAGGACGGGCTCGTGCACATTTCCGAGTTGTCGGACCGCTTCGTCAAAGACCCGCGCGAGGTGGTGAAGGCGGGCGACGTGGTGAAGGTGCGGGTGAAGGACGTGGACGTCGAGCGCAAGCGCATCTCGCTCACGATGAAATCCGGCCCGATCCGGTCCACGTCCCGCGACAACGGCCGCGCAGCGGGAGCGCCCCAACGCGCCCGCAATGGCGCTCCCTTCAGGTCACCCGAGCCTCCCGCCGAGAGCGCCCTGGCTGCCGCTCTGCGACGGGCACAGCAGCGGAAGTAGTCTTACGTTCCACCCGAGTCAGCCGAGTCGGCCGACTCAAGCCTCGGTATGTGCCATCTGCGTCCCTGGGGTCTCGGTCCCGTCTAGCTCCCGCTCTGCGCGTGCTTCGGCCCGGGCGGAGCGGTCGAAGATCCGCATGACGAAGACGAAGAACGCTGGGACGAAGATAACCGCCAGAACGGTGGCCGAGATTATTCCACCGAGCACACCCGTTCCGATGGCGTTCTGACTCACTGCGCTGGCCCCGGTGGCTATCGCCAACGGCAGCACGCCCAGCGTGAACGCGAGCGAAGTCATCAAGATCGGACGGAAGCGGAGCCGTGCCGCCTCTATCGTCGCCTCGATCACCGACCGCCCCTCGGCACGCAAGTCCTTTGCGAACTCGATGATCAAGATCGCATTCTTTGCTGAAAGGCCGATGATCGCGATGAGGCCGACCATGAAGTAGACGTCATTCGGCATACCCCGCAGCGTCACGGCGATTACCGAGCCGATGACGCCCAGCGGCACCACCAGCATGACCGCGAGCGGAATTGTCCAGCTCTCGTAAAGCGCCGCGAGCAGCAGGAATACAAAGAGGACGCTGAGCGCGATCAGCAGTGGCGCCAGTGCTCCCGACTGGATTTCCTGCAACGACTGCCCGGTCCACTCATAGCCGAATCCTTGGGGAAGATCGGCCGCCAGGCGCTCCATCTCGGCGATCGCGTCACCGGAGGAGTATCCTGACGCCGCCTGGCCGCTGATGCGAACAGACGGATAGCCGTTGTAGCCAACCACCTGCATCGGCCCCTTCACCCACTCCACATGGGCGAAGGCTGACAGCGGCACCATTCCGCCTGCAGCATTGCGTACATTGAGGTTGAGCAGATCCTCGGTCTGCATGCGCGCCTGCTCGTCCGCCTGGACGACGACACGCTGCATGCGGCCCGCATTCGGGAAATCATTCACGTAGCTCGAACCGAGATTGGCCGAGATCGTCGCGTTGATATCCGAGAATGCCACGCCGAAGGTGTTGGCCTTTTCGCGGTCAATGATCAGGTGGACCTGGGCCGCGTCCGGCAAGCCTTCCACGCGCAAGCCGGTCAGCACCGGGCTTTGCGACGCGGCGGCCAACAGCTGATCCCTGGCCGCAGCGAGCGCAGCCTGCCCCATACCGCCGCGGTCCTGGAGGCGGAACGTGAACCCGCTCGTCGTGCCAAGCCCCTGGATGGGTGGCGGCGACAGGGCGAAGGTTATCGCGTCCCTGATTTGCCAAAGCTTGGCGTTGGCGCGCGCCGCGATTGCCTCCGCTGAATTCTCAGGGCCACGCAGGCTCCAATCTTTGAGGGTGACAAAAGCTAGGCCGGCGTTCTGCCCTGCGCCAGAAAAGCTGAAACCCTGAATGGCGAAGACCCGCTCGACCGCCTCATCCGACAGGAAGGCGTCCTCCACCTGCTTAATGACGTCGATCGTGCGGTTTGCGCTGGCCTCAGGCGGGGCCTGTATGTCGACAATCAAGTAGCCCTGGTCCTCGTTCGGGATGAAGGCTGTCGGCAACCGCAGATACGCCCACCCAAGCCCAGCGACCAGCGCCAAGTAGATCACCATGAACCGGCCGGCCCGCCGCGCGACGTAGCCGACGAGCCCGGTGTAGCCGCGTGTTGTTCTGGCGAAGCCGCGGTTGAACCAGCCGAAGAAGCCTCGTTTCTCGAGGTGATGGCCAGCCGGAATGGGCTTCAGGAACGAGGCGCACAAAGCCGGCGTCAACGACAGCGCCAGGAAGCCCGAGAACAGGATCGAGACCACCATCGTCAGGCTGAACTGCTGGTAAATGACGCCGACTGCGCCTGGGAAGAAGCCCATTGGCACGAACACGGCCGTCAACACCAACGTGATGCCAATGATTGCCCCGGTGATCTGCCCCATGGCCTTGCGCGTCGCCTCACGCGGCGGAAGGCCCTCCTCGGACATGATGCGCTCGACGTTCTCGACCACCACGATGGCGTCATCGACGAGAATCCCGATGGCCAGCACCATGGCGAACATGGTGAGCACGTTGATCGAGAAGCCCGTGGCCAGCATGACGGCGCACGTTCCCAGCAACGCCACCGGAACTACGATCGTCGGAATAATCGTGTAGCGGAAGCTCTGCAGGAAGAGCAGCATCACGAGGAAGACGAGCACGACCGCCTCGATCAGCGTGTGCAGCACCTTCTCGATGGAGACCTCGACGAACGGCGACGTGTCGTACGGGATGCTGTACTCGAGGCCCGGCGGGAAGAAGCGAGCGAGCTCCTCCATTTTGGCGCGAATGGCCCTCGACGTGGCCAGCGCATTGCCCGTTGGCGAAAGCTGAACGCCGATGCCGGCGGTCGGCTGGCGATTGAGCCGAGTTGAAAAGTTGTAGCTCTCTCCGCCCACCTCTACGGTGGCGACATCACGCAGGCGGACCAGCGAGCCATCAGGATTGGCGCGCAACACGATCGAGCCGAACTCCTCGGGTGAGGTGAGTTGGCCCTTCACGAGCACATTCGCAGAAATCTGCTGGGTGATCGGGTTCGGCTGCGCGCCAATGCGGCCGGCAGCGACCTGTGCGTTCTGCGCCCGAATGGCGGAGATGATGTCGCCGGCCGTCAGGTTGAGGCCCAGCATCTTGTCCGGGTCCATCCAGATGCGCATCGACCGCTGGGTGGCGAACAGCGTTGCACTGCCGACACCATCGATGCGCCGGATTTCACCGATGACGTTCCGGTTCAGGTAGTCGCCGAGGCCCACGTTATCGTAAGACCCATCCGGAGAGCGCAGGGCGATAACCAACAGGAAGCCGGAGCCCGCCTGCTCGATGCGCATACCCTGATCGACGACTGTTTGTGGCAGGCGTGATTCGACCCGGCGGATGCGGTTCTGCACCTCGACCTGCGCCTCGCCGATCGGTGTTCCGGGTGCGAACGTCGCGGTGATGTTGATGCGGCCGGAGGAGTCCGAGGTCGACTCGAAATAAATCAACCCCGGGACGCCATTCAGTTCCTCCTCGATCGGCCGCGTTACGCTGAGGTACATGTCCTCGGGCGACGCACCGGGATAGTTGGCCGTAATCGAGATCTGAGGCGGAGCCACCTTCGGGTACTGCGAAACAGGCAGCAGAGGGATGGCGATCACGCCAGCCAGCATGATGAAGATGGCGACGACCCAGGCGAAGATGGGCCGATCGATGAAGAAACTCGGCATGTGAAGTTCTGCCTTGCTGCTCGATTAGTGAGGGCTGCCCTGCCCGGCATCAGCCCTGTTCGCAGTACGCGTTGGCGCGTTCACGTCGTACTTCCAGGCCTGCGGATTGACCGTGGCACCAGGACGGATTTTCTGGAAGCCCTCGACGACGACACGCTCGCCAGCCGCCAGCCCCTCTTCGATGACCCAGTTGTTCCCGACGACGCGCCCTGTACGGACAGTCCGGAGCTCCACAGTCCCGTCGGATTTCACGATGTAGACCTGCGACCGGCCAGCGCCGTCCCGCTGCACCGCCTGTTGGGGCACTGCGATGACATCGTGCTGAACGCCTTGCTCGACGACCACACGGACATACATGCCCGGCAACAGATCGCCGTCAGGATTTGGGAACTGGCCGCGCATGACCACCTGGCCGGTGGTGGCCTCGACGGTGACCTCCGAAAACAGCAGCCGGCCCGAATGGGGGTACTCGGTACCGTCGTCGAAGCGCAGCTGGACCTTCATCTCGTCCTCGCTGACGCTCGAGATGGTCCCTTCCCGTACGGCCCGACGCAGTGCCCTGAGAGCATTCACCGATTGCGTGAAGTCCGCGTAGACAGGATCGAGCTGCTGGATCGTAGCGAGCTTGTCCGAGCTATCCACGAGCGCGCCCTCGGTGATGAGCGCGCGCCCGATACGACCCGAAATCGGCGCCCGCACCTCAGTGTAATGCAGATTGAGCTCCGCCGCTTTCAATCCCGCCTGCGCGGCCGCAACGTCGGCGTCCGCCTGAGCCAGCGCTGCGATGGCCTCCTCGAGCTGCTGTGGGCTCGAAATGTTGCGCTTGCGCAGCTCCTGCTGCCGGTCGGCCTGCTGCCGTGCACGCAGCTGGGCAGCCTCGGCGCGCCGTAGTGTGGCCTTCGCGCTTTCAACCTGCACTTTGAAGGGCTCCGGATCGATCCGGTAGAGCACCTCACCTTCCTTTACGAGGCTGCCCTGCGTGAACACCCGCTCGATCACGATGCCGGACACACGTGGGCGCACCTCTGCGATCCGCATCGGCGCGATGCGGCCGGGGAGCTCTTCCAGGATTGGCAGGTCCTGCTTCTCGGTCGTTATGATGCTAACGGTCACCGGAGGCGGCGTGGCCGCAGGATCCGCCGCGGATGCGGGAAGGCTGGCCACGAGAAAGGCGGCAGCAGCCACTCCATACTTGAAGAACGATAGGGCGGGCATTGATGTCGTTCCTGGCCAATCAATCGATTGAGGCGAAGTTCCGTCGCCGGGCGCTAGCCTAATTCCTAACGAACAACTCAGCCTTGAGCGCTCCGCCCCGGTTCGGCCGCCAGCTTCCCGGCCGCAAGACCGGAAATGTCCTCCAGCAGCCGCTTACGCTCGTCCTCTGGCCATGTGTAGATGCCCAGACACTCCAGGAGCTTCAAGCCCTCGAGTGCCAGGAAGGCAAGGAGTGCGTTTCGGGGCCGCGAAGAAGTTTCCAGAATTTCGGCAATTTGTTGGCGGCATTTTTCCTGAATCGGTGCACGTAGCTCCGGATCCTGGGCAAGTGCGGCAGTCAGACACAACGCCACCTCACGATCTGCGTCGGACAGTGACCGATTTGCCGCAGCAGCGATGCAGCCCTGGATCGCAGAATCGGGAGCCGCACCAAACTCCTCGATGATCTTACGCACGCGTTCGCATTCAGCCGCGACGCGACGCTCAACCACCGCTTTGATGAGCGCCTGCTTCGTCTTGTAGTCGTAGAGGACGCTGGCCTTACTGATGCCGGCCTCGGCGGCAACTGCCTCTATGGTCAGCCGCGCCGCGCCGTCACGTCTGACGACCGTTTCGGCCGCAGTCAGAACGGCGTCCCTATCGATGATCCTGAGGCGGCCCATCGGCCATCCAATTTCTAACCAAACGGTCGGATATATTTCATTGGGCTTGGCGGCTGTCAAGCAGCGTTATGCCGGCGCGCTTAGAAAACTCGCGAACGATCAGCGGGCGTAGGTGTTCTGCAAAGGCAACAGCAGCGGCACCGCCACACCACCATTTCGCTTTCTGAGGCGGAGCGCTATCCGAAGAGACCTTCGGGTCTGGACAGCAGACCCGAAAAAGGCCAGTTGCAATCGGCTGGCCGAGGTGGGAGGCATGTCCTGCGCGGTCCACCCTTCGGACCACATCACCGGTAGCTCTCGTCCGTTTCTGTCGTGCCGACCCGATGTTCCTACCGATCTATCTACCCGTAGCCGGAATGGCGCTCGACGGCCTGATGCTTCTGGCCATGGGTCTCTCGGTGGGTTTGCTTTCGGGGATGTTCGGTATTGGCGGTGGCTTCGTCATAACACCGCTATTGATCTTCTTGGGTGTCCCGCCGCTCGTTGCCGTCGGCACCGGTGTAAGCCAGGTTGTAGCGGTTTCGGTTTCGGCCGCGATCACACAATGGCAGGCGAAGAACGTCGACGTGCAGATGGGCATGCTGCTCCTCGGAGGTGGCATCGCCGGAGCTACGCTTGGCGTCGCCCTTCAGCGGCTCCTCAAGGCCCTGGGGCAGATCGATGCGTTCATCTCCCTCAGCTACGTGCTGGTGCTCGGCGTCATCGGCACCCTCATGTTCATGGAAAGCCTGGCGGCATGGCGTAAGCGGAAGGTGCAACCGCATTATTCCAGGCGTCGCGGCGGACAACACACGTGGATTCAAGGGCTTCCGCTCAAGCGGCGCTTTCGCACGTCGAAGCTCTACGCCAGCGCCATTCCGCCTGTCGTTATCGGCATATTCGTCGGTCTGCTCACGGCCCTCGTTGGTGTCGGCGGCGGCTTCGTCATCATTCCGGCGCTCATCTACCTGATGCGTGTGCCGACCCGGGTGGCCATCGGAACCTCGGTCTTCCAAGTCGTCTTCGTAGCCGCCTACGCGACGCTCCTGCACACGACACAAAACTTCAGCGTCGACCTCCTCCTCGCGGTGCCGCTCATGGTTGGTGGCGTGTTTGGTGCTCAGTATGGCACCAAGATCGGCCGCTATCTCAACGCCGAGCAGCTCCGCATTCTGCTCGCCTTATTGGTCCTTGCCGTTTGCTTCCGCATGGCCATCGAGCTGACAATCCAACCGGACGAGCTATTCGTGCTCGATACGCGGCCATGAGTTGAACCGATCAACGTACCCTCAGGTCAGCTTCCCGCGCGCGGCCACAGGGATAACATCAACGACCTCCCCGCCGCGCACGGCGATCATCTCGTCCACCATGTTGACCACCACGCAAACGTGGTTCGGGATGATGCGCACCACGTCACCCACGTTGGGGCGCTCGTTGCAGGCAGAGAGATCGAGAAAGCCGTGCTCCTCCGCGAAGGCGCTGATGCGCGCCTGCGGATGCTCGAGGATGAGCCCGAACCCGTCGAGGCCTCCGCCAGGGTCGGCCGTCAATGTTTTCGAGCCGGCGTCAAGGATGCCGCGCTCCGGAGCCGCCCGGCTGACCACCGTCGCATAGACCGACAGGGCGCAGTCTTCGAGCGTCGCAGCCCCACACGCCATCATCATGCGGTCGTTGAAGATGTAGGTTCCTGCCCGGTGCTCGGTCACGCCTTCGAGCTTGCCAAGATTGACCAGATTTGGCGTGCCGCCCGTCGACACGACCCGCGCCTCGAGTCCGGCATCTGCCACGCCGGCGCGCGCCGCATCGAAAAAGCGCTGGGTCTCAGGCCAGGACGTCTCGGTCGGGTAGAACAGGAAGCCCGCGAATTCCAATCCTGGCCGTGAGGCAATGAGCTTCGCCAGCTCCACAGCCCCTCCGGGCGTTTCGACACCGGCCCGTTTCCGGCCCGTATCGCACTCCACCACGACCGGGAGCGCCCGTTCAGCGATGGCTGCCGCCTCCGTCAGGTTCTCGATCACGACGGGGTTATCGGCCGAAACTGTCACGTTCGCCCGGCGCAGCAGCGCGCCGAGGCGGCCCATCTTCTGCGAGCCGTAAAGGTTGTAGCTGATTAGAATGTCGTCGAGACCGGCCTCGGCCATCACCTCTGCCTCGCCGAGTTTCTGGCAGGTGACCCCGCGCGCACCAGCGTCACGCTGCATGCGGGCAAGCACCGGGCTTTTGTGGGTCTTGATGTGCGGACGGTTAGCGACGCCAGCTGCATCGCAAGCGGCCTGAACACGAGCAATGTTGCGCTCCACAACGTCGAGATCGATCACAACGGCAGGCGTTCCGAACTCACGGGCAATCTGCTCCTTCAGTCTCTCGACGCTCATTTTCAGCTCCGGTTTCAGCGGCAAACACGTTATCCGCGCGCCATGCTTCCGCCTATTTCAGCAGCTCGCTGGCCCTCACCCAACGCACGGCCGGATGGCCGACTGTCTCCGCGAACAACTCCTCCAGAAAGCTCCACGCGGCGGCATCGTGAACCAAGTGATGCGTCAGGATACCGATGGCGGACCGGTCGTTCTGCCGTGCCCAGGCGAGATGATCCGTCAGCTCAGAAATCAAGTCAGCTGGATTGCGGCCGCCACGCGAGCCGCGCCAATCAATGATGTCCAGGTGGACGTTGATTGTTTGCACGTGCTCGTGCGGTTTTCTCTCACGACCAAGCGCCGATATCGCGCGAAAACCTGATTGCGGCAGGAGAGCCGCCGCCTCGGGCGCCATTCGATTCCAAGGCGGGACGAAAATCGGAACGGCCTTTTCTCCGAACAGCGTTTCGATACGTGCTCGGGCGTTGCTCAAATCGCGAACGATGTCCGCGACAGGCCGTTCGACAGGAAATTCCGTCTTTGTATTGTCTGCGTGGTTGTGGTGGCTCCAGCCGTGGGTAGCCACCTCGGCCAGTTGCTGACCGGACAGGTATGCCGCCAGTGTTTGATCGGCGTCGCTCGGGACCGCCGCAATCAGGTAGGGAACGCAGTGAGCAGCACACAGCCCTACGAGTCGCTCCAGGGCCGGTGTGATAGTGACCGCATCATCATCACGGAGCCAAAGCCGGGCCACGGCGCCATCACGTGCCCAGCGCGCGAGCTCGTCACGCAAGGCAGACCATCGTGAGGCCCGGGCGAGAGTCATCCAACCGCTCCGCCTCGACCAACGACGGTCCCAATCGTCTCACCGAGAATGGCCGCCGCCATCTCTACGTTCCTCTGCTCACGGACGAAACGGCTTGCGGCGTCACCCATGGCATTGCGTAGATCGGCATCGAGAAGCAGCCGACGAACCGCATCTGCAAAGGCGCCGAGATCGCCGGGCGGCGTGAGCCAGCCTGTTTCGTTAGGACGCACGACGGCCGAAACTCCGCCAGTGTCCTGCGCCACAACCGGCAGTCCCATGCATTGGGCTTCGAGATAAGCTAGGCCGTAGGCCTCACCTATGCCTGGCCAGACATAAAGATCGCATGCCCCCAAAGCGTCCACAACGGCCTCGGGCTCCAGCTCGCCCATCCAATCAATACGGTCCGGAGGAATCGGCGAAAACGCGGAGAGGACATCTGCTCGGGCCGGGCCGTCGCCAATGATACCCAACCGCCAGGGCACATCGAGCAGCATCTGCAGTGCCTGGCTGAGCACGATATAGCTTTCGAGCTTGTTGCCGGGTCGCATCATTGCTGCGACGCCAATGCGCGGCGCC
>Ga0310823_101199_pt1 | contig 10039 bp, 9 predicted proteins | sample P4_ome_3_FD_201316 | JGI IMG/M metagenome (GOLD analysis project Ga0310823, IMG submission 201316) | Sorghum-adapted microbial communities from Joint BioEnergy Institute, Emeryville, California, United States - P4_Day56_Rep3 | ecosystem: Engineered > Bioreactor > SSF (Solid state fermentation) >...
GGATACAATGACTGAGAGTGGGAACAATGGTAAATGGGGAGACCACTTTCCTGTGTCTTGCCCTCCTGGTAATGCAAGACCAAAAAACATTGATCCTGTTTACCGATTAACATTACATATTCCACCGACAGATGAGGATTTTCTATCCCATAAGGAAGCAAATCGTCCTTATCAGCCAGAAAAAGAATGTGAAGCGTGTGCGATCTCGGTATTTACTGACTTAGATCAAATTCAAAAGATGAAGAAGAGAATCCCTATGTTTAGGAATAAGGGGTATATTGTAAAGGGTCAGATAACTAAAGAAACTGGTGTTGTTTCAGAACCGGATCATAAATCTCATATAAACTGGTGGGTTTATTCAGGCATTGATATTAAGAAATATTTTGAAGGTAATATTACAAGTTAGGGATGGTTTATGTGGATTTTACACTTCCATTTCCCATAGGGGCCATTACAATTATTAAAGTATTTGAATATTATGACGGACCCAAAGTATTCGCTTGTGAAAGCATAACAGGGCAAAAATACATTGTCAATTGGATCGATACCTCCCCTACATATGACGTATGGTTTTATGTGCCTGTTAGTGCTACGAGATACCTTCAAATTCTGAATGGAAAGATTTCTTTACGTGACTGTATTCTTCTATCTGAGATTGGTATGGTTTTGGAGGTTCGAACTCCAAAGGGAATAGGAGATGCTGTAGAGGTTGCGTATAGGGAAGTCAGTTCAATTGTTGAAGAAGAACTTCCTGATCCTGATTCATACTTAGAGCTTGGGAAACATGAACCCACGCTTCCCCCTAGAGAAGAATCAACAGTTCTTTCGGCGGTTCGTTCGGGAAGGGATGTATTAGATATATCCTTAAATATCAATGATCAGCATAGTAATGAGGTCGATGCAGAATTATTAGGTGAAGTACTAATTACAACGCAAAACTTAGCTTATCATATTGCATCTAATACGTTAAGTAGTAGAGGGCCAGTAACTAAAGATGTTATATTGACGAACAAACTAAAAGCAAGTGGTTTTTTTGCCGCATCATTTGGAATTCGACTCAAATCTGAAACACAGCAAGGACTCTTTGGTGACACTGATGCGTCAAGTACTTTAGAAAAATTGATGGAACTGTTTCAGTCAACATCTGAAGAAGACAAATTTAGAACAGTGATAAAAGGCTTAAGTATTAGGGCTATAAAAACATATTATGCATTGTTGAATAAGTTGGATAATGAGGATACAAAAATAAGAGTTGAATGGGCATCACCTAACCGAAAATATAAGGAGGCTTTACTTGATTCAGGAAGCATAAAAAAGGCAATTGATATCCTTATAAAGGAGACAAAAACCGAAATAAAACAGATAGAAGTAAAAGGTATATTGGTTGGTGTTAATACGGAATCTAATAAATTTAATCTTCTTATAGAAAATGATGAGCATATCAGTGGCATTATTGGTGAAACTTTGAGAGACCAGCAATTTACCGTCCCAGTTAAAGTAAAAGCGGTAGTTGAACAAAAGACAGAGGTTCATGTATTTACTGAAGAGGAAAAGACCACATATACTCTAATTTCACTTGAATGAGCAATCTTAAAGAAGCCCCCATTTCCTTCATTTAGGAAGTGGGGGTATATGCTTAGTTTACCATATCAATAGATACGGTGATCTGTATCTGTGGTCACAACAATGGTCACAAAACCCCCGAAAACAGCCGGAAACCTAGGGATACATAAAAACAGAGTGATGCCCGAAAACCCTTATAGGAGTAGGCTTCCGGGCATTTTGAGATACGCGAGGACAGTACATCTCCACGCTGGCAGCGATGAGGTCAGGGGTTCGAACCCCCTATTCTCCACCAACATGCAACGCAAACGGCAGAGATGCCGTTTTTTTTGTTTCGTTTGATGTTGCCGCTGTACATAATGCGGTGTTGCACGTACACCTTTTAACAATCATGTGGACAAAAGCATTTGAAAAGTTCGGGGGAGATCGGATGACCAAAGCGGATCAAACGCTCGATATACTCGTTCTGCTCCGGGCGCGCAAAAGAATGACGGCCAAGCAGTTGGCGCAAGAATTGGAGATTCATAAGAAATGCTGGAAGACGTTTATATGCGGAAAATGATGAGGCGGCATTGGAACGAGAAGCTGAACGAATTCCAAAACCATGCGGAGGCTCTTGATGAATAAGTTCGGTCAGCATACAACCGCAATGAGGTGCGATCGGAAACCGATCGCGCCTCATTGCTTTTTAAGTCCGAAGGGGGACGAACCTCGTTGATAAAAGTCTTTCTACGTCCGGAGACCGATCGGCAAATCGTTCTTCGAACGGTTTAACGGCGATAGGGAACTCCTTATAATGCAAGAAGCGGATCAATAAAGGGATCGGGGAGACCATGCGGCTTGCCGCCGGATTGGCGATCATCAGCGATTCGGACCGATCCATCCGATTCGATGAACCGGCGGCCGGAGCTCTTTTGCACGGCGCATGCAATCGGTTAATGAATAGGAGGAGTTGCCATGGACAATAAACACAGGAAAGCAGGGCCGGACAATCGTGAATGGGCCATTGAAGCCAGCGGGCTCGTCAAAAGATTCGGCGACAATCTTGCGGTGAATGGCGTCCATTTGAATGTAAGAGCCGGTACGATCTATGGCGTGCTGGGTCCGAACGGAGCGGGCAAAACCACGACGATTCGGATGTTGGCGACGTTGTTGCGGCCGGACGCGGGTTCGGCGCGCATCTTTGGGTACGATGTGGTGAAAGAGCCGCAGATCGTGCGTCAATTGATCGGGGTGACCGGTCAGTACGCGTCGGTCGACGAGTCGCTCAGCGCAACCGAGAATCTGATCATTTTCTCCCGGCTGCTCGGGTTGGGTCGCGCAGAGGCACGGCGTAAAGCATCGGAGCTGCTGGAGGAATTCGGTTTGACCGAAGCCGCGAAGCGCCCATTGAAAAATTTCTCCGGAGGCATGCGCCGCCGGTTGGATTTGGCGGCAAGTCTGATTGCCCAGCCGCCGCTCATCTTCCTGGACGAACCGACTACCGGGCTGGACCCGCGCACGCGCGCACAAATGTGGAATACAATTCGCAGGTTAGTGAAGACGGGGTCAACCGTACTGTTGACGACGCAGTACCTCGACGAAGCAGATCAACTAGCCGACCGAATCGCGGTTATCGATCGCGGCCGGGTCGTCGCAGAGGGGACGGTGGATGAACTGAAAGCCTCCGTCGGCAATGCGTCGCTGCATTTGAGAGTCCAAAATCCGCCTGACATCAACGACGCCCGGCGGGTCATCGAACAGGTGCTTCAGGTCCGCGCCAGCATGTCGGCAGAAGCCGGAAAGATTACGGCGCCGATCGAGGACGCCAACCGTGTCGCCGACCTGCTTATCGCCCTCCGTACCCAAGGGATCAACTTGGCCGAAATCAGTTTGCAGAAGCCGACGCTTGACGAAGTATTTTTGACCATCACCGGCCATGGAGTCGACGCAAACGAGTCTCTGGAATCGGAAAATTCAAACGTCGAGGAGGCAATAGGATGAGAACCCCATCCATGAGGCGGGAAGCCGTTCGCCCGCTGAAAAATTACACCGGTTTTGGCCAGTCGGTTCGCCATTCATTGACGATGGCCTATCGGGGGTTGCTGAAAATTCGGCGCACGCCCGAGCAATTGTTTGACGTCACGCTTCAGCCCATTCTTTTTACCCTGATGTTTACTTATATTTTTGGCGGCGCAATCTCCGGAAACGTGCAAAATTATTTGCCGATTATCATTCCCGGCATCCTCGTGCAAACCGTCATTACCACCTCAATCGTCACAGGCGTCCAACTGCGCGAAGACATGGATAAAGGCGTATTCGACCGGTTCAGGTCCCTGCCGATCGCGCGAATCGCCCCTCTGGCAGGAGCTCTGCTGGCGGACACGATCCGGTATGCGATTGCGACTGTGCTTACCTTCGCCATGGGGTATATAATGGGCTACCGGCCTGGCGGGGGCTTGGGGAGCGTCGTCATTGCCGGGGTTCTGGTCATGGTGTGTTCCTGGGCCATCAGTTGGATTTTCGCTTTTTTCGGCGTGATTGCGCGCACGGCTTCAAGTGTGCAAGGAATCTCGATGATTGTGCTGTTTCCGCTCACGTTTCTCTCCAACGCCTTCGTCCCGGTCAATACGATGCCCGAATGGCTCCAGTGGTTCGTGAACATCAACCCGATCTCTCATCTGGTCACTGCCGTTCGGGATCTAGCCAATACCGGATCGATGGGGAAGGACCTTGTCATCTCCCTCATTGGCGCCGCTGTCATGGTAGCGGTCTTCGCTCCGCTCACGGTGCGCGCCTATATGCGCCGGACTTAGACGGGATGCGTAAATACGATGCCAAACCTTAATTACGGGCAATCTACGTGTGAAACTATGGGCAGTGAAACTAACCGCTGTGGGAGAGCGCATGGCTCCATAAATGAAAAGTCGATCCGAATGGGTCGACTTTTTCATTAATGAGCCCCGGAAGGGGCAGTTGCGGGCGCAGGAGCATAGCGGACGAGCACGGCGTCTGAAGCTTAAAATCCCTTTCGAGTGAGCTTCGTTATCCATTGAAGAAGATTCGGACATCCCCTTTGGCTCCAGAGGTTTGGAAGCCTATCGTGTATACACACTCCTATGTGGAAGGGCAAATTCTCACAAAATAATAAAAAATATATTTTTAGGAAAATTATACTATTTTAATAAATGGAAATATATTGTAAAATTCAGTTGGATGACTGGCCAGCATCCAAATTATCACCTTAAACAAAGAGGAGGGTTTCTAATGTTGTCGAAACTTAAAGCCGGTATTGTGTCGTTATCAGCAATCGTGATTTTTTCCTTCGGGTATAGTGCTTTTGCTGCAAACCAACATACCTATGTCATCAAACCCGTAAATACAACTAGCGCTTCGAGCAGTAACATTAACGGTGAAGGGCAGTACGGGCGAATTGATGCATTGCTCGCTCAGGGGCAGAATGGCCGTGTTTCCTTGTATAAAGTAAGGCAACTTTGGCCGGATTCAAAAGAATATGACATTGACTTGTCCTTATCAACCACATATAAGGCAGTGGACTACTGGCTTGAGGGTGGCGGAATTTTATATTACATCACAGCAACAGGCGACACCGACGACGAAGTAAGAGGAAATCTGTGGAACTATAAATGAGACTTGGTTTGTCTTACTTGATGGTAACGTAATGTAACAGAGGTTGGTTGTAAGAGCGGGGGAGGGCAATCCCTCTTCCGCCCTATTTTTCGTTTCAAGGGGTTCTATCATGCGAAAAGAGTGGAAACAGTTTTGGGCGCAGCCTCAATATTGGACCTTGTTTGTCGCTGCGGAACTGATTTTTGTACTGGTCACGCTTCGGCTTCTGGAAGGCTGGCAGGACATTCCCGGCATGATATTTTTTATCATGGCATTTAATCTGTTGTTTCTGTTGTATGGAGCGGAGCAAGCCAGACTGGAAACGAGGTATCATACGCCCGAGCTTGTGTCGTCATTGCCTTATGCGGCTCGTTATTATGGGTCCAAGCTGCTTTTTTGGGTTTCGCATGCCGCTTTATGGTATGCCATTTTTCTTGGGAGTTTACTCGTATTTCTCAAATTTCAACTTCACAACGAATTATCTATAGCCATTGTTAAAATTGTGATATCATACACATTTTACAACTGGTTTGTTCCGTTTCTCGTTTCCATGATTCTTGGCTACGCCTTGTTTACGCTTTGGCCGTCCCTCGTCACATATGCGGTTCTGGTGGCTGTTTGGATTTTGTTAAGCCCGTACAATCATTACGTACAGTTGCTGCCTTCGCAGTTATTCCCATGGCTGGCGGTTAGCGACGTCAATTTTTCGATCACGCAGCACATTTATGTGACGGAGCATATGATCGTCAATGATGGAGCTCGCTGGCAACGGGGGCTGGTCGTGATTACAGCCGTTGCGGTTTATATGCTGGTTATTCCGGTCATACGAAAATTGAAAGTTATGCGGGTACTCATACCCTTGCTTATAATAGGCATCGTGTTGATCCCTTTGCTTGCTCCCAATCAGCAAATATCGGATATTAGCAGAGGAACGGCGCTAGAATCCAATCCATATCAGTCTAACGATTACGAGATAGAGGCATATAAGATGGAAATTCGACACCCTCGCCACGATCATGCCTTTTCTTATACCGCAGAGGTTTCCATTTCGACGAAATCAAACGAAATCTCTTTTGCTCTATGGGGAACCATTCATATAGACAGTTTGAGTTGGAATGGGAAGCAGATCCCTTACACCAGATCCGGGAACTGGGTGAGTCTCTCATTGCCGAAAGGCTCGCCGGGAGAAGGAACGCTTCATTTGGAGACAAGCTCAGAAGCCTATAGCGACGTTAATCCTACTTCGTTCGAGCTGCTGCCTACACTTCCATGGTATCCAATGCACCCGGATGAAGCGCTGGATCCGATGGGTCATGCCAAGAAGGAACGCTATGAAATCAAGCTGAATGCCAAAGGATTCGGAGGGCTCGTCACCAATTTGACTAAGGGCCCGGGCGGGACGCTTAGCGGAGAAACTTACGGACCTATGCTTCTTAAGGCTCGTTATGAGCGTAAAGGCTCTATCGTACGTTTGGTTCAGTATTCGCAACGAACCGCTGATCAGAAATGGCAATCCATCTCCAAGATTGTCGATAAGCTGAACAAGCAAATGAAGGCGGGCGTTAAGCTTCCACAGCAAATGTATGTCGTTTCGTCATGGTCGCTGTTCTCGGCCAACCCGGATGCAATTTTTGTGACGCCGCTGCAGATTTCTCTGGAAGAGAAAATTCGTCAGACTCTGTTTCGACAATTGTGATTCAGCATAGGAGGAGCAGTTATAAATGCTTCAATTAACAGGTATCACCAAACGATTCGGCAGACGGGAAGTGCTGCATGAGATCAACTTATCCGTCGGCAAGGGCATTATTGGTTTGCTCGGGCCCAACGGAGCGGGCAAGACAACGCTGCTGCGCCTGTTAGCTACCGTATATGAGCCGACATCCGGCAGTATTCGTTTGAACGAAATTACTTGGTCGAACCAGGTGGAGGAAGCGCGCAAGCGTATAGGGTATCTTCCTCAGCATGTGGGACTGTTCCCGGCGTTGACCTCGTACGAGTATCTGGACTACATCGCCATCTTAAGAGGCATATCGTCTGGCAAGGAACGGCGGGAGCGCATTGAGCGCGTATTAAGGGAAGTTAATTTGGAGAACCAGACCACAACGAGAATTCGCCGGCTCTCGGGCGGCATGAAGCAGAGGCTCGGAATTGCCCAAGCGATCATTCACGACCCCGAGCTGTTGCTTGTGGACGAGCCTACAGCAGGGTTGGATCCGGAGGAACGGCTTCGCTTTCGCGGGCTGTTGCGTCGATTGGCCGAGGAGCGGATCGTGATATTGTCCACCCATATTACAGAAGATGTCTCGATGACGTGCGACAGAGTGTGCATGATGAAGCAAGGATCGCTGCAGTATTTTCCTTCTCTTTCCGATGTTGTTAAACTTGCTTCGGGAAAAGTCTGGACCGTGAGTGTGCCGGTTGAGGAATATCATCGTGCGGGAGAACGGCAAGGGCTACAGATCATCCATGCTGCGGAAATGGACGGAATGTTCAGATTGCGGCTGCTGTCTGCCGAGAAGCCTTTTCCGGATGCTCTCCCGACGGAGCCGACATTGGAAGAGGGGTATATGACGTGGTTAAAGGCACATTGAGCTTGTGGATGTATTTGGCCAAATCGCAGACGTTATTTCTGGGCCTGCCCATAGCGGTCTGTCTGATAAGTGTTGCCTTAAGAAACAATGGCGTTTTCTCGTCAGCAGACTTCCTGGCCTTGATCGGGTTCTGGACGGTCGTTTTCCCGGCAGCGGCGATAAACGGCCCGATGGGAGCATTGCATCAGAAGGAGCTTTTCGTATCTATGCCAATCTCACCGTTTTCGTTCGGTGTAATTCAACCGGTCGTCATGTTTACATGTTATGGGGCCGTCCTGTCTGGAACGTATCTTTCTTGTATTAAAAGCGCGAATGCAAGCGATTCGTCAATGCGTATCGCCGGCGCGCTGTTCGTCTCTGCGATTGCTTTGTTTGCGTTGACTTGCCTGATGATCAATCTATTCAAAAATGCGGCAATAGGGATGAGCCTGGCCTTGATCTACGTAATATTCGGCATGTTCACGACCGGGACGGGACAAGGTCCGTTCTATTTGTTTCAATGGTACAGACCCCGGCCGATGTCTTCTCCTGACGAATATATCATCGCACAGCTTCTCGGAACGGCAGCGCTTCTCGCGGCCAATTATGAGGTCATCAAATATCGGAGCAAACTTCAGTTTATGCCGTATTGAACTTGGTTCCTAAGGAGCCGGATTCAGCCTTAATCACCTTGCGCCCATGAAATCCGCTTTGTCGGACGATTATGGGCAGTTCCATAAGAAAAAACGTCGATCTTATGATCGGCGCTTTTTTCATGGGGCCATGGGCAGGAGAGAAGCCGCCTATTCGGGGTTAGCCCGCGCGGACGGAGCAAAGAAATCGAGCTTAGGCTTCGCTTTGTGGGATTGAGCAAGAAGCACATAGACTGGGCGAAGATATCGGCTGGTTTAGTTGATTAGATGTTACGCATCACATTTTGAAAGGAGGTCAACGGTTTTTTAACATTAAACGAATCGCTTTTCTATAGTAACCAAAGTGATTTAAACCTCCGATTAATCAATCAAGAGTCAAATCTGATGACCTTCCCATCGTGGAGGGTCTTTTTGTTTTGTCCTTTGCCGAAATCATTTTCGAGAATCCGGCCTATACCGTCGTCAGGGTGCAAATGCTTGTACAAATCCATTAACTTATGGATTTCGTCCTGGTTGATTCGTCTAATATCTGCGTTATCATTCATTTTCTTCACCTAACGTCGTTTTTTTCATTATACACCCAAATTATAGAAATCATAGCTTAATTTATATTTACCGATAATATACTTTGGCCCATTCCGCGATAAGGGCCCATGCCAAATAAAATTTTACAAACAATTTTACAAAAATCGATGCCGTATGATATATAAACTATTAAGGCTTCATAGGGGGCATGATCGCATGATAAGGATGAAAGAGATTGCAAAGCTTGCGGGCGTTTCAATCTCTACGGTGTCCAATGTGCTGAACGGGCGCAAAAATGTTGGACAAGCGACTAGAGAACGCGTTCTGCAAATTTGCTTGGAACACGGGTATGATCCGAAGACATTAACCAATAAAGCAAAATCCGTCAAATCCAACACGGTCGTATTCGTCTTCAGCGACTTTGACCGCGATTTTTACTTGAAAATTATCGAAGGGATCAGCGTTTGTCTTACGGAAAACGCCTATGATTTGATTATTTGCACGAACAAATCCGCCGCGAACTTCATGCACGGCAGCTTTGCGAGCGGCGCCATCGTTCTGGACGCAAGCCTGACGGACGATTATTTGGTTTCCGTTGCCAAGCCGGACTTTCCCGTCGTGCTGATGGACCGAATCATCAGGAGCGAACAGGCCGAAACCAAGAGCGTGATCGTCGACAATTATCCGGCGATGTGCGAAATGGTGCAGGGCCTGGTCGACAGGGGCTTCAAGCGGTTCGGGTTTATCGGCGGACTGGACTTTACGCTGGACAATCAGGAACGTTTTGCCGGATTTGCGGACACTTTGGCGAAGAATAAAATCGACTTTGACCGGAAAAATTATTTTCACGGCAATTACCGCGAGAAAAGCGGTTATCAGGCGGCCAAAATCATGATGCTGAGCAACGACCTGCCCGAGGTGTTGGTTTGCGCGAACGACAATATGGCCATTGGCGCCATCAAGGCGTTTGAAGAAAACAAAATCAGGGTGCCGGAGGATATTTCGGTGACTGGATTCGACGATTCCGAAGCGGCGGCGATGATGGGACTGACGACCATTTCCATTCCGCGCTATGAGAGCGGTTATTTGGCGGCCAAGGAGCTGCTGGCGATGATGAAG
>Ga0310823_101211_pt1 | contig 9974 bp, 7 predicted proteins | sample P4_ome_3_FD_201316 | JGI IMG/M metagenome (GOLD analysis project Ga0310823, IMG submission 201316) | Sorghum-adapted microbial communities from Joint BioEnergy Institute, Emeryville, California, United States - P4_Day56_Rep3 | ecosystem: Engineered > Bioreactor > SSF (Solid state fermentation) >...
ACCTCGCGCTCGTTCAGGGCTTCGCGTACGAGCCTGAACTCGAGATGCTCGAGGTAGCGCAGCCCGCCATGCACGAGTTTGGTCGACCAGGAGGATGTGCCGCTGGCCAAGTCATTCATTTCACAGAGGAAAACGGACAACCCTCGTCCGGCTGCATCGCGCGCGATGCCGCAGCCGTTTATGCCTCCCCCGATGATGGCCAAATCGAAAAGTTGGCTCAATCGGTCCCTCGTCCGCAGGATAAGGCTTTACTTAGTTGGGCCGTGGACCCGGCGAGTCAAACCCGTACTGCAGTGTGGCTTGCATGTCACATGTTGTCGTTTGGCTCGGCTGCTCGTCAAGATTGAGTTAGCCCGAATCAGGTAAATCCGACATCTGATAAACTGTGATCGGTACAACGGGGATTGGCATGGAACTTATTCGGGCCAGCCGCAATGCCGTATTGGCGATTGCGGTGATGTTCGGTGCGAATTCGTCGCCGGCGGATGCCGAGAGCTACGAACCGGCGGATGATCTTGTTTATCCTCTGGTCATAGTCTCTGGCATCGAGGTTGCTGAACGCGCTTACGAGACCTACACGGGGCTGTTCTATGCCTTTAACGGTGATCTCGACAGGGATGGGTTCGTGCTGCGCGTGCTCGGCAGCTTCGGCGACTTCGAATATCATTTCAACCACATCAAGATCGACGCCGATTACTGGCAGGGCGATGTGATGCTCGGCTATCAGTGGGTCCGCGGCGGGATCGACATTGGTGCCTACATTGGCGTCGACTATCAAGACTATGATCTAACGCCGGATGACATAACTTCGGATTTGCGGGGAGATGAGTTCGGCTTCAAGGTCGCTCTTGATCTGGAGTCGAATGGCAACGACAACTCGCCAATCTATCTGGCGATTTATGGCGATTACTCAACGGCATTCGACAGCTATCACGCACTTGCCCGTATTGGCTATAATTTCGGTCGTTTCACGCTCGGCCCTGAAGGCTGGCTCCTAGGAGATGACTCAGGCGATGCGCAGCGGCTCGGTGGATTTTTGAAATTCGATTTACCTGAGCTGGGGACCGTTTCGGGCGAGCTATTGTTGTCAGCCGGCTATCAGTTCGTCGATGGCTCGGACAATGATAGGAACGGAAACTTCGGGGAGGAAGGCGCCTACGCTACCATCAATTTCAAGACCGCATTCGGAAGGCAGTACCCAGCTCCCCTGAAGTGAGTATGCGCAATTTTGATGCTGCACTCGATGCGCTGCGAGATTCCTCCATTGGTGGGCAGCCTGATGCGTGCCGGGGATGCTATCAGGCAAATTTCACTTAGGTGACTCCCTTGTGTGCGGGCGGTAGGACTGACGGTCCTGGTGCTCAACTGCAGCGCCGCTCAGCGCAGTCTCTACAGAAACCTCCTCGACTGTATCAGGGGCCGGCCCAGTGCGAAGCCGGCACCTGATGCTTTGGATGGAAATTCCGTTTCGGAGAAGCCAGCCCATTTTGATGGAGCCGCTTCTGTCCTTTACAACATAGGCCTTCATACAACACCCTCATCGGCTTCAGCACTCCGGCTTGACGGCCGGTGTGACGAGGCCGAAGATGGTCCCGGCGGGATCGCTGACGAGTGCGATTCGATTGCCGTCTGCAGTTTCGATGGGGTGGCGCAAGATCGTGCCGCCATTCAGTTTGACCTTCGCCACGGCCGTATCGACATCGGCGACTTGGAAATAGGTGAACCAGCCCACGCCGGAATGAATGGCAGCGGGATGGTTGGCTTGCATCAGGCCTGCGACTTCCTGGTCGCCATTCAGGAAGATCGTGTAGCGGTTCTCAGGATTGGCCGGTGGCCGCTGCTGATCCTCTGCGTCCGTTACCTTGATCTTCCAGCCGATGACATTGGCATAGAAATTCGAAATCTTCTCGGTTTCCGGAGTCAGCAGCTCGTTCCACCACACGTAGCCTGCGCTGGTGCAGGCTGACGTTTCAGACTGAACATTCTGGGCAGATGCTTCGGTGACCGTACCGGTGCACGCCAAAGCAAGACTTAAGACGCTCGCCAATAGCGTTGCAGTCCATTTTCCTTTCAGCGGATTTGTTGATGGAAAGCACCAGATTCGAAACGTGGTTCTGATGTTCTCATGACGTGGTTTCATATAGCCCCTCCGGAAAATGGCTTCGGGTTTTCGGCACGTGGCAACTAGCATCCATCGTGCCAGGGGCGAGACATAGAAGCAGTAGTCGGAGATTCACTGTACAGAGTAGTTAATCGTTGCCAGCCTGGACAGAGCAAATCGACTGGCCAAATTTGGGATATCTGGTGTGAGGCTCTAGCGCGTGGACACGTTGGCCGCTGGGCAATCGGTGAAGAGAGATGTCCCACTATCACTATCATGAGATTGAAGCTGCCAATCCCGCCGAATGCGGGCACGCGCTGGGCAAACTCTTCAGCCCGATCATACGCGACTACATCGAACACGGTCGGGAGTGCAGATCGCGGTGGAGGGACCGTAAGGCTCGGGCAAAGGTGCTGCTTTCCCTGACAGCGAGACACTTCCCGTCCTACATTGACGAGCTTTCCGCGTACGCCGCTGGCGCCGGAGTCGAACTGCTCGATCTCTGGACGATTTCAATCGAAGACGAGCTGGAGCACAGAGCCGAAGAAAAATGCACAACAGTGGTGACCAACTCCGGTCGCCTGATCGCACATAACGAAGACTGGAGCGAGGATGCTGTCGAGGATATTTGCATCCTGAAAAAGCGCACCGGCACCACAACCACGCTCGAGCTCTACTACTACGGCTGTCCTTTGGGCGGAACAGCCTTGAGTATTTGTTCGAACGGATATGTGCAGGCTGTCAACAGTCTCAGTCCGTCCCATTGGTGCACAGGCGTTCCCAAAACGATACTTGCCCGTCGTTTTTCTGAGATCAAAAATGTGCACACCGAAAGTTCTGCTATTCTCTCGATCCCGCGCTCATCAGGTTTCGCTCACAATCTCGTGGCGCGCAGCGGCGACTTGACCGTGATAGAATGCAATGCCCGGCGGCATGCCATCTACTGCCCGGAGATACCGTTCGTGCACACGAACCACGCGCTTCATGCGGAGCTTGTCAGCCATGACACGGTAAGACATGGAACTCTTCGTCGCTATCAGGCGGCCAAGCGGGCTGTTGAGCCGCTGATGAACAGAGGGAGCTTGTTGCGACTGATGGGCGACACGTCATGCCGCAGGGGCACCAGCATCTTCAATGAGAACACGATCGCACAGGCCGTCGTTGACCTTGAGCGACGGGTTGCAAGCTTCTGGCTGAAACGTGAACGCGAGAAAGGCTGGATCGACTACTCCATCGATTTCTTGTTTGAAACCGGCGAGCCATGAAGTTCCCACTCGTGAAAGCGCGTGCGCAGCGTTTGCTCGTGAGGACCGCAACCGCATTAGTGAACCTGAAAACCCGCCACTGGCTCATCGTCGCTGCGCTCGTGGGTTCAGGCATTGCCATTGTGGAACATCCCGGGTGGTCGAGAGAAGGCTACCGCGTCGAAAGAATGACATTTACAACCAATGTCGTGCCCGGAACGACGAACGATTTTCCCGTGCGGGTGAAGGCGGAGCTCTATATTCCGCGAGGTGTGCGCTTTCCGGTTCCGGCGGTCATCATCGCGCCCTCGAGCAGTGGTGTCGAGGAGGTCCGTGAAATCTACTATGCCAAGCGTTTCGTGAGATCCGGTATCGCAGCGCTAGTGCTCGACAGCTTTACATCTCGCGGCCTCACGGACTCGCTTTATGACCAGAGCCTGCTCGAGCAGTGGGACATTGAGAACGATGCGATCGCCGCATTGGAGAGATTGACAAAGGATAAGAGGATCAAACCTGACCGTATCGCAATCATGGGAGTTTCGAAAGGCGGTACGGTCGCGATGGACACGGCGCTGACGATCAGAAGGAAATGGATGGGCGTCGACGATATTAAGTTCGCTGCCCATGTTGCCATATCTCCGGATTGTACTTGGACGACGCGCAACGCTAACACGACGGGAGCGCCGATTCTATTCATGTTGGCCGAGCTCGATGATCAAACGCCGGCGAAGCCCTGTGTTGCTCTTGCGCAGCGTATGCGCGAGCTTGGCAATGACCATGTGGAGGTGAAGATCTACGAGGGCGCTCATCATGCTTGGGAAGAACTTGGCCCGTCGCCGGAGTATTCCCCCGACATAGAGAATTATGCCAATTGCCATGTCTGGATCGAGGACGACGGCCGCATGTACTCTGCTGAAACGGGGGAACTCCTGCCGGAGGATGATTGGCACGGCTGGGCCAAGAAGAACTGCATGACGCTTGGCGGCACCTGTTGTGGTGGAACACGGGAGCTCAAGGAGAAAGCGACGCGAGACATTCTCACCTTTCTTAAGAAACACGGATTTTGAGTGTACCAGCCTGATCGGATCAACGAGCTTAGCGAAGGAGGTCTTCGGCACCGCGAATCCTGACTACGGGGTTGCCGAACGGCGTGGCCAGAGCGGCTGCGAGCTGGTCGGAAATGGACAAATCCACGCTGCGCCACAGGGAGCCACGAGGGCCAATGTTCCGGTCCTCTACCCATCCGCCAGGAGAAACAACCGAAATGAGTTCGGGACGTGACGAAAACCCATCGCCCGTTGCCTTGAGATAAGCTTCCTTTCGCGTCCAGATGGAAAAGAAGGCTCTGACGCGCTCCGCCGGCTTTGAACGAGCGAGCGCTTCCAGCTCCGGAGGGCTGAAAACGCATTTGGCGATTTGTAGAAAATTCAGGCGGCCATCGATATGCTCGATATCGATGCCGATGGGCACCGACGCGATAGAAATCATCGCCTTGCCAGCCGAATGTGAGACACTGAAATGCACTCCGCTGTGTCCAGTCAGGAACGGCTTGCCGTTCGGGCGTGTATCGAATTGAAAGGAGCGGGGTGATCTCCCGAGATATTTCGCAAGGGCAAGCCGCAGGAGCGCGCGAGTTCCAACGAACTCGGTCCGAATGTCAGATCTCGAAATGCACAGTGCACGTTGGTGCTCGTCGCCGTTGAGCAGATTGAGGCGAGCCGCTTGGAGGAGCTGGTCACGGCTTGCATAGTAGACCTGGATCAAGTTCGTAGCTGGGGAGAGGGCAGCCTTGATTGCACATCATTCAGCCGCTCTTGCTTGCGCTCTTGACCATGGCAGCTGGGAGAGAATCGACTTCCGAGCGCCGGCGTCGCGCCAAGCTGCACGGGCTTCCGATCCGAGCGACCGCAAAGGATCGAAGTAGAAGTACATCCGGTCGGGATCGACTGCCGGAGCACGGTATCCGGTAATGCCGTATTCTTCGTTTCGATACTCGTAGCTGTGGACGTCGCGCTTTCCTCCCCCACCTGGAGCATCGACAATGAACAAGGGCGTATTGAAGCCAGCGGTGGCTCCGCGGACCTCGCGCTCCAGGCGCTGCATTTCGGAAATCGGCACTCTAAAGTGCTCTGTGTTTTTCACCATGTCACACGCGTAGACATAATAGGGCTGGATATTGATCCGTCCCAGTTTTCGAGCGAGCTCAATCAGCGTTTGCGAATCATCGTTGATGCCGCGAAGTAGAACGGCTTGGTTTCGAACGTGAATGCCTTCCGAAAAAATGCGCTGCATGGCCCTCTTCACCAACGGCGTGATTTCGCGTGGCGTGTTGATATGGGTGTGAATGAAGACGCTCTTGAACATAGAACGCCCTTTCCGGGCAATTTCGGCGATTGCCGAGAACCACTCTTCGTCCGAAAGGAACCTCATTGGCTGAACCGAAAGGGCCTTCGTCGCCAGCCGGATTCGGCGCACGTGCTCTATGTCGAGGAGTGCATTTCCTAGCATTCGGATGTTCTGTGGCTTCAGTCTCGCGATGTCTCCGCCCGAGACAACAACATCTTCTATGCACGGGTTGGAGCGGATATAATCAAGAGCGGCTGACCAACCAGAAGCGCTCGATACGTTTTCTTTTTTGAGTGACGGCGTCGCCTGTCCAACGGCGTAGCTGCGCGTGCAATATTGGCAATAGACAGGACAGACCGAGGTGACGAGGAAGAGGACCTTGTCGGGATATCGGTGGACAAGGTTCGGCGCTGGTGAAGTGCTCCTTTCGTCGAGTGAGTCGATCGCCAGGCAAGGGTGGTCATCCTCGAGCTCTGAGAGCATCGGCAGAAATTGACGGCGAATGGGGTCGGTTTCTATGTGCTTCCAATCGACCAGTGCCAGAATATACGGAGTGATCCGGATCGACATGCCAACCTTCTGCGACGCTTCCCGGATCTCCTGAAGGACGCTCGGTGGTAATTTGTCGCCGAGCACTGCTGCGAGCTGATCGATTCTCGTTATAGACGCCTTGTCCTGCCAGGCGTGATCAAGAAACTGCGCTTCAGGAGCGGAAGCGAATATATTTGTCGAATTTTCGAATCCAAGCATGTCAGCGAAGGACATAACGACACTCCCCAAAGTCGTACGAGTGCCCAGACCCTAGCAAGATGTGTACCAATAATCAGCACACCAGCGTAGTTGTGCTGTTAGGGTTAGCAATTCATTTCTGAGCCAGGGATTGAGTTCGTCCTCGACGCACCTGCGGCACGGAAATTGCTGGGGCAAGGTGTCATCGGATAGGTGATACTGAAAGCCAGTAGTATTTAGCGATGAGCGGGGATAGGTGGGGCGAGAAGGGAGATGTTGCCCTGGGGGGGCATCTGGAATCAGCCGAAGCGCTCCCATACTTTGCCGATCTGCGAGAGATTACCGGACCGTTCGACCAAGGAATTGACGGGACGCTGCTCGGAGCCCGAGGAGAAAAGGCCGTTTGTTTGCACGAAATCTTCGAAAGGCAAGCGGACCAGACTCCGAGCGCCATCGCCATTGAGTGCGGGCCTCGGAGACTCAGCTACGCCGAAGTTGACGCCGAAGCGAACAGATTGGCTCGCCTCATTCGGGATATGGGCGTAGGACGTGGCGGATTCGTGGGGATTTCACTTGATCGCTCGGAATGGCCCATCGTCACGATTCTCGCCATTCTGAAAGCCGGCGCAGCCTACGTCCCAATAGAGCCGTCGCTGCCCGATGAGCGGCTGCGGTACATCTCCGAGGCGGCGCAGCTGGCCATGGTGGTGACGGAACGCGCCCATGTAGCGCGGCTGCGGGAGCTATGCCGGGCGGAGATTCTGTGCATCGAGGAATACCGGACGCAAAGGAGTCTCTATTCCGATTGCCGCCTGTCGCGAAACGAAACACATGTGCGGCCGTCTGACATTTGCTACGTTCTTTTCACGTCCGGAACGACCGGACGCCCAAAAGGCGTAGTCACCGAGCACCGCAACGTCGTTCATTTCGTCGAAGCTTTCAACGAGGTCTGCGACACGACGTCGGCAGATCGTGTCTTCCAGGGCTTTGCCCTTGGGTTCGATGGCTCCGTCGAAGAGATGTGGATGGCGTTCTCGAACGGCGCCACACTGGTTTGCGGTGAGAAGACGACACCGCGGTTCGGCGCGGACCTTGCGGCTTATCTGGAGCAGCACCGAATTTCTTTTTTGTCGACGGTGCCGACCCTTCTTTCGACTCTAACCCAGGACCTATCCTCTCTCCGGCAACTCGTCGTCAGTGGCGAGGCTTGCCCTGCGGATCTCGTTAACCGCTGGTGCCGACCGGGGCTGAAGATGCTGAATGTCTACGGCCCGACAGAAGCAACTGTGAACACCACGGCTGCTGTCCTAACCGCCGGACGGCCCGTAACCATTGGCCGGCCGCTGAGGGGCTATGAAGTCCATATCTTGGACCAGGATATGCGGCCGGTGCCGCCCGGTGAGAAAGGTGAACTTTATATTGCCGGCCCGACTCTGTCGCGCGGGTATCTGAACCAACCCGAGCTCACGGAGCGGGCCTTCGTTGAGTGGAAACCGCCTGAAGCAAACGGGCAGGGGCCTTCGCGGAGCCTGCGCCTCTACAAGACAGGTGACTTGGTCAGATGGAATGAGGACGGAGAGCTCGAGTTCTTCGGGCGGATCGACAACCAAGTGAAGCTCCGTGGCTATCGGATCGAGCTGTCCGAAATCGAGGCGGTGCTGCTCGAGCATCCGGATGTGTCGGGCGCGGTCGCAACTGTTTACGAAGCCGACGGTGTGCAAAGCCTGGCCGCCTACGTCCGGCTTGCCGACGGCGTTACGTCTCTCGATCGCGCGCTGCTGCTCGCCATGCTTCGGAATCGTCTGCCCGCCTACATGGTGCCGGCGTACCTCGACATCTTGAGCGAGTTTCCGTTGCTGACGAGCGGAAAGGTCGACCGGCGCCGACTACCACCGCCCCAACATGCGCTCATTGCGGTCGATAACACGGCTGACGAAGAGATGTCGCAATTGGAGGCAGACATCGCCGGCGTATGGGCCAAGGTTGTCCGTGCTCCGCGAGTGGGGCTAGACCAGGATTTCTTTACTGACCTCGGCGGCCATTCTCTGCTTGCCGCTCAGCTCGTTGCTTCGCTGCGGGAGGACCTCGGCCATAGTGTGCCGGTTCGCGACATTTACGCCTATCCAACTGTCCGCCGATTAGCTGCGCGAATTGCCGAGCGCGCAGCAAACGAGTCGGAAAACACGCCCGCTGACGTGCCCGCCTGCGAAACGGTACACGCGAAACGTCCGTGGTGGACGACGCTGCTGCAGGTCGTTTATTTGCTGGCGATCGTACCATTGCTGTCATTGCCGCTCGTTTACGTTCTGCCCCTTAGTATCGATGTTCTGCAGAAGCGGGCCTCGGTCGCTGAGCTCGCGGTTGTTGTCCTTGTAGTCGGGCTCGCCACGTGGATGGCGCTCATTGTGGTGGCGATCGCCGCCAAATGGCTGATTATCGGCCGTTATCGGCCGGGGCGCTATCCGCTGTGGGGGGCGACTTACATTCGTTGGTGGATCGTTTCGAGACTTCAGCACCTGAGTTTCATCTCGGCTTTCAATGGTACGCCGCTTGCACCTCTCCTTTGGCGCGCGATGGGAGCAAAGGTTGGCCGTGGCTGCGTGCTCAATGCGAGCCTTGTTTATGCCTGGGATTGCGTGCGCATTGGAGATGACGTCAGCATCGGCGTTGATACGCAGCTTCCCGGGTTGAGGATCGAGGATGGGCAGCTCGTAATCGATACGATCACTGTTGGCGACCGCTGTTTCATAGGCTGCCATTCGTTTCTGGGTCTCGGGGTCGAGATGGAGGCGGATTCATGCCTCGATGATCAGTCTTTGCTGCCGGACGGGAGTACCCTGCCTAGCGGTGCAAAGTGGCGCGGATCCCCGGCCCAACCAGGTGAATTTGTCGTGCCAGCTGGACCTCCGGTCCATTTCGGTTGGCTGCACCTGATCACATTCGGTGTGTTGCAGCTCGCGGCTGGTCTTGTCGTTTCCCTTTTGGTGCTGTCCCCCATCGGGCTTGCGGCCTGGATTCTTGCGAACCTGGCGATCCATTACCCGGCGTCGGTCTCGGTGCCCGCGTTTTTAGCGCTCGTGCCTATCACAACAATAAGCTTTGCCGTGTGGGCAGCGTTTTGCAAAAAGCTGGTCCGCCCAAAACCGCGGCCTGGGCTCTATCGGGTGTACTCTCTAGGCTATCTTCAGCACTGGCTTTCCGAGCTCGTCATACAAATCATTCAGGTCGTCGGTCGACCCGTATTTACGACAGTGTATCTACCGCTCTGGATGCGCCTGCTTGGTGCGCGGCTCGGTAAGCACACGGAAATGTCGACGGTCTGGAGACTGGACCCGGACATGTTGTCAGCGGGCGACGGTGTATTCTTCGCCGACGGCTGCATGGTGGGCACCAACCGGATACACCTAGGCAGGTTTCAAACTGCCCCGAACGTCATTGGAAACCGCAGCTTCATAGGCAACAGTGCAATCCTGTCGACCGGCGTGACGGTGGGCAGCAACTGCCTGCTCGGAGTGTTATCGTCAGCCCCCCAGTCTACAACAGCAATTGCCGAC
>Ga0310823_101218_pt1 | contig 9933 bp, 8 predicted proteins | sample P4_ome_3_FD_201316 | JGI IMG/M metagenome (GOLD analysis project Ga0310823, IMG submission 201316) | Sorghum-adapted microbial communities from Joint BioEnergy Institute, Emeryville, California, United States - P4_Day56_Rep3 | ecosystem: Engineered > Bioreactor > SSF (Solid state fermentation) >...
GAGCGCGGTGGCGAGGAACCCGGCCACCGCCACCACCAGCGCGGCCGGGACGGGCGCCCACCCGTCGGACGCCTGGGCGTGCGCCGGGCTGCCCGGGTAGAGATTCCACAGCAGAATCGCCGGGCCGACCGTGAGCAGCGCCCGCGGGGCCGGCGCGTCCTCGACCGGTGGCGACGAATCCACTCTGGATGAACCGTGCACCAGCAGGGCGGCGAACGCCGCCACCTCGAACACCACGACCGCGGCCGCTCCGACGCCGCCGCGCCACATCAGGTCCACTGTGTCCAGTGCGGTGTGCAGGCCCGTCGCCACCGCCAGTCCCCAGACGACGCCGGGCAGCAGCGCGCCCGGTGCGGCCATGGCCGTCCCGACCAGCCACCACAGTCCACCGAGCAGCGCCGCACTCGCGACCCAGAGCTGGGGCGGCCCGCCGTCGGTGAGCTGCAGGGCGATCCGGCCGACCGCGAGCAGGGCCGCTCCGGCCAGCGCCACGAGCCCGGGCCGGACAAGGCGGGCGGCCGGCACGGCGAGGAACGCGGCCAGGAACCAGGCGAGCGCATAGACGCCGATGAGCTCGGCCGGGGTGCTGCCGGCCGAGCCGAAAATCGTGATGAGCGAGGGAAGGAAGACTCGCAGGACGTCTATGAGGATCGCGACACCGAGCGTGACGCGTGCGAGGGGCGAGCGCATGACCGGCAGCCTAGGGCCAAGCCGGCGCCGCGGGAAGATCCGGAACGCGTCCCCCCGGCCTGGCGACGCCGGTAACGTGGCTCGCGACTCGACCGGAGGAGTGAGGGGGGACTCCCATGCCAACGGTGACGGTCGGTACCGAGAACGGCCACGACATCCACCTCTACTACGAGGACCACGGCACCGGACAGCCGGTGGTGATGATCCACGGATACCCGCTCAACGGACATTCGTGGGAGAAGCAGCAGTGGGCGCTGCTCCACGCGGGCTACCGGGTCATCACCTACGATCGGCGCGGCTTCGGCTGGTCGAGCCAGCCCACGGCCGGCTACGACTACGACACGTTCGCGACCGACCTGAAGGTCCTGCTCGACACCCTCGACCTGCGGGACGTCATCCTGGTCGGCTTCTCCATGGGCACCGGCGAGGTGACCCGTTACCTGGGCCGCTACGGCTCGGACCGGGTGAGCAAGGCGGTCCTGCTGGGCGCGCTTCCACCGTTCCTGCTGAAGACCGACGACAACCCGGAGGGCGTCGACCGGTCCGTGTTCGAGGAGTTGAAGGGCCTGGCCGAGAAGGACCGATACGTTTTTCTAAAGAAGTTCCTAGATGACTTCGTCAACGTCGACAAGCTGCGGGGCTCGCGGGTCAGCGACGAGGTGTGGCACGCGTGGTTCCACGTGGCGGCCCAGGCCTCGCCGTACGCGACGTACGCCTGTGTCGACACGTGGCTGACCGACTTCCGGGACGACGTGGGCGCGATCGACGTGCCGGTGCTCATCATGCACGGCACCGAGGACCGCATCCTGCCGTTCGCGTCGACCGCCAAGCGCCTGCCGCCGCTCATGAAGGACGCGCGTCTGGTGCCGGTCGAGGGCGGCCCGCACAACATTGGATGGACCTACGCGGACGAGGTCAACCGCGAGCTGCTGTCCTTCCTGCAGGAATGACACCGGGCGTACGCTCGCGGTCGTGAGCGACCCGAAGACCACCGCCACGACCGCGAGCGTACGTGTCTTTCTCGCAACGTCGTCGACGAGCAGCGACGGGCCGACCCGATCGCGCTGCGTGACCATCACCCATTGATCCAGGACTTGGCGTGGTGAGTGGATCTCCAACCACGACTCTCCGCCCTGGATCGACAGCGACTCGCCCCACAGGGGTACCCCGTCCGGACGGACCTGCGGTGATCGCATGCCCGATCCGGCCCACTCCGATAGCGTCGACGGTCGATGGCCGATGCACCGGACCTCGTGCGCCGGATCGCGGACGTGACGGGTCGCGCGCTGCGCCGCCCCGCCCAGGAATCGCTGGAGCTGGCCCGCCGCCGCGCCCAACCCACGATCCTCACGATCGTGCGCCTCACCGTGACGGCGGTCGTGGCCTTCGTGGTGGCGCGCCAGGTGACCGGCGACGGGATCCTCGCCCCGCTGACCGCGCTGATCGTCGTCCAGGTGACCCTCTACCAGACCCTGCGAACGGCCCTGCAGCGGATCGCCAGCGTGATCCTCGGCGTGCTCGTGGCGCTCGGGCTGTCGGCCGCGCTCGGCTTCACCTGGTGGAGCCTGGGCATCGCCATCGCCGCCGCCCTCGCCGTCGGCTACGCGCTGCGCCTCGGCGACAGCGTGCTCGAGGTGCCGATCAGCGCCATGCTGATCCTCTCGCTGCCCACGGAGACCGCCGTCGAGGGCCGCATCGTGGCCACGCTCATCGGTGCCGCCGCTGGGCTCGCCTCCAACCTGCTGATCGCGCCCCTGCGCGTGCAGCCGGCGGAGGAGGCGGTCGACGACCTGAGCCGCAGCCTCGCCGACCTGCTGGACGAGATGGCCGATGACCTCGCCAGCGGTCGGGGCCCGCAGCGTGCGCACGCCTGGGTGTCGCGGGCCCGGGCGCTCACCGATGAGGCCAAGCGGGTGGAGGGAGAGCTCAACCAGGCCGAGGAGAGCGTCAAGCTCAACCCGCGGCGGCCGCTCGTCGCCGATCCCCGGGTGTATCTGCGGGCCCGGCTGGAGCGCCTGGAGCACGCCACCCTGAACATCCGGGCGATCGCCCGCTCGCTCAACGACAGCGCCACCCTGCCCGACGAGGCGAGCCCCATCCACGACCGCCGCGCGGCCGAGCGGATCGCCCAGGAGCTGCGGGAGCTCGCCGGCGTGCTGCGGGCCTACGGACGGCTCGCCCTCTCCAAGGCCGTGGACCGGGAGTCGTTGAAGGCGGAGGCCGACCGCCGCCTGGCCGGCGCGAGCGAGCGGCAGGCCGAGGTGGCCGAGAGCTTGCGCGCGGACGCCTCTCCCCACACGCCCGCCTGGCCGCTGCGCGGCGAGCTGATGTCGCTGCTGGACCGACTGCGGACGACCCTGCAACCCGCGCCCCCGCGGCCGGGCCGGCGACCCCCGCCGACGGAGTCGCCGCTGCGCCGCGTCATCGACCGGACCCGTCCGCTGCGGCACCGGATCCCCGCGCTGGGCGGCCGGCCGGGTCGCCGTCGCCGTCCCTAGCTGGTCGCGCGCCGGCGTCAGCGGCCGCGGCCTTCGGCGGCGGTGCGGGCCAGGGTGGTGAGGAACTCGTCGTTGCTGCTGGTCCGGCGCAGGTGGTCGAGGAGCTGCTCGATGGCGTTGCTGGCGCCCAGGGGGAGCAGGGCTCGGCGCAGCTTGGTGACCACGGCCAGTTCGGCCGGGGTGAGCAGCCCGTGCTCGTGCCGGGTGCCGGAGGCTTCGATGTCGATGGCCGGGAAGATCCGCTTGTCGGCGATCTTGCGGTCCAGCTTGAGCTCGGCGTTGCCGGTTCCCTTGAACTCTTCGAAGATGACACTGTCCATCTGCGACCCGGTCTCGACCAGGGCGGTGGCGATGATGGTCAGCGAGCCGCCGTTCTCGATGTTCCGGGCGGCGCCGAGCAGGCGCTTGGGCGGGTACAGCGCGGTGGTGTCGATCCCGCCGGACAGGGTGCGTCCGGAGCCGCTGGTGGTGAGGTTGTAGGCCCGGCCCAGCCGGGTGATGGAGTCCAGCAGCACCACCACGTCCTGGCCGTGCTCGACCAGCCGCTTGGCCCGCTCGATGGCCAGCTCGGCGAGCAGCGTGTGGTCGGTCGGCGGCCGGTCGAAGGTGGCGGCGATGACCTCACCCTTGACGTTGCGCTGCATGTCGGTGACCTCTTCGGGCCGCTCATCGACCAGCACCATCATCAGGTGGCACTCGGGGTTGTTGGCCGCGATCGCGTTGGCCATCGCCTGCAGCACGGTCGTCTTGCCGGCCTTGGGCGGCGAGACGATCAGCGCCCGCTGCCCCTTGCCGATGGGCATGACCAGATCGATGACCCGGCCGATCATCTGGTGCGGCTCGGTCTCCAGCCGCAGCCGCTCCTGCGGATGCAGCGGCGTGAGCTGATGGAACTCCGGCCGCTGGCGGGCCACCTCCGGCGGCATGCCGTTGACCGCGTCCAGCCGCACCAACGGCTCGTTGCGCTCGCCGCTGCCCGACCGGGCCGCCCCGGTGATCTCGTCACCGGGCCGCAGCCCGTACTTCTTGATGTGCGACATCGACACATACACGTCGTTCGGCCCCGGCAGGTAGCCCGAGGTCCGCACGAAGGCGAAGCTGTCCCGCACATCCAGGATCCCGGTCACCGGCACCAGGCCGTCAGCACCGGCCGACCCGGTCGACGTGCTCGTGGCCCGAACGTCCTGGGCGGCCCCGCTCGACCGATGGCTGCGAGAGGCCGGGCGCCGTCGCTGGCGGGTGGCCGTGCTCGTCGCACCCGCACGCGTCCGGGTGCCGCTCGCGACAGCAGTCATGGTTCTCCTTCTGGATAGAAGAAACGAAAGATGGGAGTGCAGTTGAGCAGTCACGAAACCGTCGTCACTGGACGGTCTGCTGGGGCGATGCCACTCGTCAACAGGTGCACGTGGCGGAAGATGCTTGAGAGAGCTGGTGAGGATCCCGGGCGGCTCGCACGCGCCGCACCATCAGGGGACGAGGCAAAGGTAGCACCTCGCCCAGCGCCCGGCAACTCTCCGCGCGGGGTGACTCAGCCACGTCACGGCAACTCGGACGGGGTGATGAGGCCGTAGTGGCCGTCGTAGCGGTGGTAGAGGACCGATCCGCGCTTGCTGTCGTGGTCGACGAAGAAGACGAACGGTGCCCCCGACAGCTCCAGCCGCTCCCGGGCCTCGTCCACCGACAGCCGCGGGGCCGGCTGCGGGTTGAGCCGGATCGGCGCGATGTCGATGGCGGTCTCCGGCCTGCTGGTCACCCGTTGCAGTTCGTAGCCGGAGTCGGTCCGGTACACGACGGCGTCGAGCGCCGTCTGCTCGTCGGTGAACAGGTGGAAGTCATAGTCGAGCTGCTCCATCTCGTACGCCGCCTCGTCCGGGCTGATGCGCCGCGGCGCGAAGGTCTTGTGGCGGATGATCTGGCGCTCCTCCATCGGGCGCGGGTAGTAGGGCGGGCGCTGGGTGGGCGGTTCACCGTGGCGCCACTCGCCCGGCTCCTCCGTCGGCCGGGTCCCGCGGATGGCCTCCCAGTGCCGGGCGTACCGGGCCAGCCGGGCCCGCAGCCGTTCCCGGAGCCGGTCAATCGCCTCGTAACCGTTGAGGCCGGCGGCCTGGGCGCGCACCATGCGGTCCTTGAGGTGCAGGTTGACCTGGGCGCGGACGGGGCGTTCGATCGCTGGGTTGGCCTGGTGCGTCAGTTTGACCCGGGTGTGAAAGACCGGCTCACCGATGTGCTCACCCTCAGGTGCGATCTGGCTCTGGGCGTACTCCGCCACGTCGGCGGGCAGGTCGCCGCGGAGGACGACCTCGAAGTCGTCCACGATCGTGGGTTGGTCCCACGTGGGTCGCGTCATGATGAGGCCCCCGCTCTCCAATCCCTACCGGCCCACTATGCCGCCCCGGCCCGGCCGGACCGGCCGGTTTCCCGAGGAAACCGGCGAGGCTCACCAGAGCGTTGGATCGTGCCGGGAACGCCTGCTGAGCGATCGCCGACCCGTTCGGCGGCGGCCGTTGCCTCAGGCCGCGCGGGCGAGCGTGCCCAGCGGATCGGCCAGCAGGGGCGCGAAACCGAGCTCGGCCGCCCCGACCAGCGTCGTGTCGTACCCGAGGCCCGAGATGCGCAGCCGGACCCGCTCCCGGGCGACGGGCAGGACGTTCGCCGCGATCCGGGCCCGGACCTGGTCGGTGGCGGCGGGGTAGACGTCCCGCAAGGTTCCCCCGAAAATCACCATTCCCGGGTTGAACAGATTTATCAAATTGACAACTCCGATACCGAGCCAGTCGCCGATGCGGCGGATCGCCTCCTGAGCCGTCGGGTCGCCGCGGTTAGCATCGTCCACAACGGACCGTACCGCGTCCCAGCCGAACTCGGTGCTGGGCCGGCCCGCGAGGTCCAGCAGGGCACGTTCGCCCACCTCGGCCTCGAAGCAGCCCTGCGAGCCGCACAGGCACCGACGGCCGTCGTACGGATTGACGATCATGTGGCCGACCTCGCAGCCGTAGCCACCGTCGCCGGCCAGCAGCGAGCCGCCGACGATGATGCCGCCGCCGACGCCGACGTCGCCATGGAGATAGATAAGGTTCTGATGCCCGATGCCGGCGCCGCGCTGCTGCTCGGCCTGGGCTCCCAGGTGGGCCTCGTTGCCCACTGCGACCGGCAGGCCGAGCCCGAGGCGGCGCCCGAGCTCGGCCCCGAACGCCTGGTCGACCCAGCCGAGGTCCGGACCGTAGCGCACCATGCCGTCGCCCGGCCGGATCATGCCGCAGTACGAGGCGCCGATGCCCACGCAGGCCGAACCGGCCGGCGCCGAGGCGTGCAGCCGACGGCCGAACCGCGCCAGCACGTCGACCACCAGCTCCAGGTCCGGCCCCGACCGCGGGCGCACCGCCTCGTACCGCTCGACGATGGCGCCCCCGAGATCGACCCGGGCCGCCACCAGCCGGTCGACCGCGACGTCGAAGGCGAGCACGTAGGCCCGGCTCGGCTCGGGTCGGACCACGAGCGACGGCCGGCCCGGGCGGCCGGTGTCGGCCGGTGGCTCCTCCCGGACCAGGCCGGCGGCCACGAGGTCGGCGATCAGGGCCTTGACGGTGCTGCGGTTGACGCCCAACCGCTCAGCCAGCGCGGTCCGCGACACCGAGCCGCTGAGGTGAACGTGACGCAGTACGGCGCCGAGACTGGTCGGCGACTGCGGCCACGCCACACTGACCTCCCGCATCACCGTTGGTGCGCAACCGTCTCCGTGTGCAAGATACCCAACGGCGAGGCGGGCACGGAACCTTCAGATGATTATCAGCATTCCAGAAGACTGGCCCAGCCGCTGGGGCGGCGCAGCGGCCGAAGCAGGTCAGCCCGGGCTCGCGGTCGGCCCGCACCGGCCGCCATCCGGTCGGGGGCTCGACGGCCGCCGACCCGACCAGCCGGCCCGCCGGCCGGATCGGCGGCCCGGAGCCTGGCCAGCGGGACGGCCCCCGCCGAGGTGCCCCCAGGGCGGGGAAGCACTCCGGCGGCGGCCACGGAGCGGGCGGCCGAGCGCCTTCCCCGGCCGCCCCACCGCGTACGCCGTACGCCCAGCAACCCTCCCGGACCCCGGCCCGCCTGGCCAGGTCACCGGTCACGTCACCGCGTCTTGATGGTCAGCGGTCAGCTTCTCCAGCCGCGCACCCGTCGGTTCAGTGGCGGTGGTAGACCTTGTTGGCGATGCGCCACCCGGCGTCAGTGCGCACCAACAGGAACATGTCGGTGAAGGTGGTCGCTCCGTGGTAGAGCGTCATGGTGGCCACGGCGACCGTCCCGACGACCACGATGTCGTCGATCCGCCGCCGGCGTTCCGCCTCGTCGGGCGCCGGATGGCCCGGGAACAGGGTCATGTACTCGTCCAGCGTCCAGGAGACGAAGGTGCCGTCGCGCAACCCTTCGATGTGGGCGGTGGGCAGGAAGGCGTCGAGGAAGTGGCTCGGGTCGCCGGTCGCGTGGCCGCGAATGTACGCCTCCAACGGCGCCCGCACGTCCTCGTCGGTGCCCGGAGCCGTGGCGAGCGCGGCGATGTCGTCCTCCGGCCGGACCGCGCCCCGCGCGAGGGCGGCCTCGATGTCCCGGGCCGGCGGCCACGGCTGTCCCGAGGCGGCGGCGAGCAGCGCCTGATCCTTGGCCAGGCCCTCGACCGTGAAGTCCGCGGCCCGAACGGCCCCGTCGAGCCGGTCGCGTCGGCCCCGGACGAAGGCGCCGACGGGCCCGCGCTCGAGCACGTCCAACACGAGCCCCCGATCCAGCCCCAGCGCGTCGGCCTGGCGCAACGCGTCCCCCACCGTCGCCACGACACCCGCCAGCACCCCGTTGGCCACCAGCTTGACGGCGGCTGCGGCGTCTGGCTGTCCAACCTGGACGATCGTGCCGAGCGCGGTGAGCACCGGCGTGACCGCCTCGATGGCCGCGGTTTCACCGCCGGCCAGGATCTGCAGCGTGCCCGAGGCCACCGCCGGCACGGAGCCGATCACCGGGGCGTGCACGTACGCCGGCCCGATCTCGGCGGCGAAGCGGGCGGCCGCAGCCGGGCTGGTCGTGCTGGTGTTGACCACGCGCAGGCCATCGGGCGCCACGGCTCGGACCTGGCCGAGTACCTCGGTGCAGGCGGCGTCGTCGAAGAGGCTGAGCACGGCGACCTGGGCGGAGGCGAGGGCCTTGGCCAGGTCGGCCTCCACCGTCACCCCGTCGACCGGCGCACCCGACCGGTGCCAGCCGACCACGTCCCACCCCTCACCGCGCAGGCGCCGCGCCATCGCGCTCCCCATGCGCCCGAGTCCGAGAATGGCGATACGCATATCCGTCATGCCACCAGCCTGCCATGCCGGCACGATTCGGCGCCCGCGCCCGGCGCCGGTTTCGCCGCGAGCCGAACCTGAAGTTTGCTCCAGGTTCAACGTGGGCGACGGGATCGCATCGGCGGTCAGGGCGGCATCAGGCCGACTGGTCCATGAACCCGCTGCGGTAGGCCCAGACCACGGCCTGCGTGCGGTCGCGCACCTCGAGCTTGGTCAGAATGTGCTTGATGTGCGTCCGGACCGTCTCGGTGGTCACGTACATCGATCGAGCTATATCCACAGTAGACAGGCCGGTGGCGAGCGCCCGTAGCACGTCGGCCTCCCGCTCGGTGAGCTGCACCGTCGGCACCACGCGGGGCTGGCGGCGGGCGTGCAGGTGGAACAGGCGGCGAGTCACGGCCGGGGAGAGCAACGCATCGCCGCCCGCCACCGTCCGGATGCCGGCCACGAGCTCCTCGGGCGTGGCGCGTTTGAGCAGGAAGCCGTCAGCGCCCGCGGCGATCGCGTCGTCGACGACATCGTCCAGGTCGAAGGTCGTCAACACGAGGACGTACGGTCGGGGCGCCGGCCACGACACGATCTCCCGGGTGGCCGACGTTCCATCGCGGACCGGCATCCGGATGTCCATGACCACCACGTCCGGACGCAGGCGGCGGGCCAGGTCCACGCCGTCACGCCCGTTGGCCGCCTCACCGACCACTGTCAGGTCGGGCTCCGCGTCGATCAGCGTCCGCAGCCCGCGGCGGACGAGCGCGTCGTCATCGACCAGCAGCACAGAGATCACGGCGTCACCGGCTCCTCGACCCGTCGCCTGATGGGCAGGGTTGCCCGGACTCGAAAGCCGCCGGCCACCGGCCCCGCCTCGAAGTCGCCGCCCTCGAGCCGGGCCCGCTCACGCATGTTGATCATGCCGCGGCCCGGAGCAGCCAACGCCGAAACACCCTCCACACTGTTGTGGACGTCCACGATGACTCGCTCGCCGTCCGGTCGCACCGTGATGCGGATTCGGCCATCGCCGTGTTTCAGCGCGTTCGTCACCGCCTCCTGCACGATGCGGTACAGGGCGCGGGACGCGGATGGGCTCAGCGGCACCGGGGTCAGGTTGAGGTCGACCTCGCGCCCCGCGGAGCGGACCCGCTCGGCCAGGGCGACCAGATCCTCGGCCGTGCCGCCGTCGTCCGACCCGCCCCCGGAGCGCAACAACCGGTCCAACTCGTCCAGCGCCTGGCGCCCCACGGTCTCGATATGGCGCAGCGCCTCCTGGGCAAAGCCCGGGTTCTCGGTGAAGACACGTCGCGCCACGCCGGCCTGCATCACCATGACGTTCACCGCGTGACCAACCGCGTCGTGCAGATCCCGGGCCCAGCGGATGCGCTCATCCTGCACGGCCCGCTCAGCCATCATGGCCCGCTCCCGTCGCTCGCTGTCCA
>Ga0310823_101219_pt1 | contig 9928 bp, 8 predicted proteins | sample P4_ome_3_FD_201316 | JGI IMG/M metagenome (GOLD analysis project Ga0310823, IMG submission 201316) | Sorghum-adapted microbial communities from Joint BioEnergy Institute, Emeryville, California, United States - P4_Day56_Rep3 | ecosystem: Engineered > Bioreactor > SSF (Solid state fermentation) >...
GTGCAGGAGCTGTTCGCAGAAACGGGGAACGGCCGGTATCACGCCACCTTCGTGCTACCAAACTGATCGAGCGCATACCGCAATTCGCGAGGAACGGCCTGGCCCCGGTATGAGGGGCCTCGCGCCGAGCTTGCGCGAGCGGCTTAGGCCGCTTCCTTCCCGTAATACAGCATGACCACGTGCTCGGCTTCTGCGAAGAACAGCCAGCGCTCAATCAGCACGCCAATACCTGTCGATACGACCGCAACGAGGGCCAAGAGCAAGCCGAGCTGCGTGCCGGCTAAGAGCATCAGAAGAGACAGCAGTCCGGGCACGATGAAGGTCAGGACCACGGCGATGCGGCGCAGCTTTTGCGCGTGCTTGCGGCCGATCTGGTAGCCCATTTCGCGCATGACATAGTTGGGTTGCGTATGCGGCGGCTCGAGCACGCGGACCTTGCCAAACCGGCCGAGGCCCGTCGCCTGCTCTATCGTGTACGAGCGCTCCGCGTTGTCGACCCGCGACCAAGACGCGGTCTTGAGTATCCAGGCCGCCGCGATTGCCAGGATCGCAATCAGAGGCGCCCAGCCCGTCGTGATGCCAAATAGGAGAAGGAGGAAGTTCAGCAGAATGGCTCCCGTCGCCAGGGCAAGCGCAATGTAAACGGGCACCACGAACGGCTGGTGCCACGCACGGATTGTGGGAAGTGACGCGTAGATCATTCCCGTGCAGATGAGCGTCGCCACGGCCATAGCCGCGGCCAGCACACCCATCAGGGCGAAAAAACCATCGGTCCGCTCCAGGAAAACCCAACCGATGCCGAACAGTCCTGCCGGAACATAGGTTGCAATGGCCGCGACCCCTTCGCGGGATAGCCAGGAGGTCCGCCACTGAGAGAGCGCCCGCCACGCTCGCTCTGGATGACCGAGGTGCGCCGTCGACGACAGCAAGCCTCCGGTGATGAGCAGGAGTGCCAGCCCTAGCCCGACCAAGCCGAAGGCAGACGTCTGCGGCACCCACCCGAGCGGGCCGAAGACTCCCAGCCAGATGAGGAGGCCGTAACCGGCTCCTGATGCTGTCGTGAAAAAGATTACCGAGTAGGCGGGATGCATTGGATCAGCCTGTTGGAATAGGTCTTATCGCCCCTCCCAGCGGGATTGGCGCGTCAGATAAGGCGTGATGGAACAGGTGGAGCGGGGCCGCAGATGACTGAGGCTCGTCAGAGCAGCCCCATCCCCAATTCCTCCCTGCGAGGGCGATGGGAGCATCCTCCCGCATCGCTGGAGCTACGGAGATGCCCGAGCAGCACACACCATCGGTCATCCCGGTGCTTGTCACCGGGATCCACCATGCCGCTAGCTCCAGCGCTTGCGGATGGTTGGATCCCGGGCACGAGGCCCGGGATGACGTGGAGCTTGAGTAATCCGGGCACACAAGCATCACCGCGACAGCATCTTGTCGGCCCAGGCGAAAAAGCGGGCCGAGAGTGAACCATCGTCGCCAGCTTCAACCGTCGGGCTGTCCGAGACTGTTGCCGTGGTGGTTGCATCGCGACGCGGGCGCGGCGGCAGGTACTTGTTCACAGGCTTGTAGCCCGTCTCGGGAAGGAGGTCGTACCCACTTCGCTCAGCCACGAGCACAGAAACGGCGCTATTCGGATCACCGAGATCGCCGAAGTGCCGTGCGCCGGTCGGGCAGGCTCGCACGCAGGCCGGGATGCGGTCCTCGGGCGCCAGCGTTTCGTTGTAGATGCGGTCGATGCACAGCGTGCACTTCTTCATCACGCCATCGGCGTAGTCGTACTCGCGCGCGCCATAGGGGCAGGCCCAGGAGCACAGCTTGCAGCCGATGCACGTGTCCGGATTGACGAGCACAATGCCGTCTTCCGCCCGCTTGTACGAGGCCCCCGTCGGACAAACTGTGACGCAGGCCGGCGTTTCGCAGTGGAGGCAGGAGCGGGGAAAGTGCACCGTCCGGCTCGATGAGCCCTCCACCACCTCATAGGTGTGGATGCGATTGAGCCAGGCTCCGTGCGGATCAGCGCCGTACGGGTCCTGATCGGTCAACGGCGCCGAATAGCCGCCGGTATTCCACTCCTTGCAGCTCGTGGCACACGCCTGACAGCCGACGCACGTATCGAGGTCGATCACAAGGCCGAGCTTCTTGGCCGTGGTTTCCGGCAAAGACGTCATTCGGCGGCCTCTCGAAATTCAGCGCCAAAGGTGGAGACGACAGGCCGATGCTCCCCGTAGGGGTTAGGTAGAGGCTCGAACCGCGGCCAGCTTTCACCGGCCTCCTCCGGCTTGGCCCTCTCGATGCGCACCCGTAGATCGTACCAGGCCGCCTGCCCCGTGATGGGATCGCTATTCGAGAAGCGATAGCCGCCCTCGCGTTCCGGCAACAGCTCGGAAATCAGATGGTTGAGCAGAAAGCCGCGGGTAGCCTCGGGCGCGTCTGGCGCGAGAGCCCACGCCCCTGCCCGCTTCCCGATCGCGTTCCAGGTCCAAACCGTGTCGGGATTGACACCTTCCATCAGCTTCACCTGGCACTTCACGCGCCCAATGGCGCTGGTGACCCACACCCAATCGTCGTCCGCAATGCCGAGAGCGCGGGCGCGGTCGCGATGCATGTAGAGCCGGTTCTGCGCAGTGATCTGCCTGAGCCAAGCGTTCTGCGATCCCCACGAGTGATACATGTGCATCGGCCGCTGCGTGATGGCGTACATCGGGAACTCGGCTTCCTCGAGCAGCGCACTCTCGAACGGCGCGTACCAGAACGGGATCGGATCGAAGAAGATCTCGATGCGGCGGCGATGGCTCTCCGGCGGTTGCACAGAGCCATGTCCGCGGGCGGCGAGCCGGAATTTCTGCAATGGCTCCAGATAGAGCTGAAAGATGATGGGCTCGGCAGCGCCCAAGAAACCCACCTCCTTCGCCCATTCCAGATAAGCTTTGTTCGCGTGCTTGTAGAATTGCTGCTCAGGCGCAAGCTGGTGGTGATAGAAGCAGCCGTTGGCAATGTATTGCTCAAGCTGCTTGGGGTTCGGGGCGCCCTTGCCGTAGCTCTTGCCATCCTCGCCGCGGAAGCCGGCGAGTGAGCCGATACCGGGCGCGCGCTCGTGATTGATGATGTAGTCCGGATAGCCTCCCGGAAATTTTGGCGCGCCATTTTCATCGACGAAGCCCGGCAGCTTCAGGCGCGCGCCAAGGTCGATCAGAATGGTTTGGAATGGGCGCACATCGCGATCCGGCTCCACTACGGGCTGGCGGATCGCATCGGCAGGGCCGTCCGCCTCCGAAATGGGCCGGTCGAGAAGCGAGATACAGTCCCAGCGCTCAAGATAAGTTGTATCAGGAAGGATCAGGTCCGCGTAGGGCACCATCTCGGAGTAATAGGCGTCCGAGTAAATGATCTTCGGGATCCGATAGTCGCCTGTGGCCTCGTCCTTCTCAGTCAAATAGCGCAACACGGCCGGAATGTTCATCGACGAGTTCCAGCTCATGTTGGCCATGTACATGAACAGAACGTCGATGGGATAGGGATCGGCATTGGCCGCGTTGGTGATGACCATGTGCATCAGGCCATGGGCGGCAATCGGCGCATCCCACGAGTAGGCCTTGTCGATCCGCAGCGCGTTGCCCTCTGTATCGACGAGCAGATCCTCCGGCCCCTGAGGAAATCCGAGCGGCGCGCCATCGAGTGGCTTCCCGGGTGCGACCGTTCCGAGTTTGCCGCCCGGTCTGTTGGGTGGTGGTGTGGGCTTCGGGAAGGGCGGCTTATAGCGAAACCCTCCGGGGCAATCGATGGAGCCCAGCAGGATCTGAAGCACGTGCAACAGGCGGCAGGTCTGGAAGCCGTTCGAGTGGGCCGAGATCCCGCGCATCGCATGCATCGAGACTGGCCGCCCCGTCATCGTTTCGTGCCGGCGCCCTGCCCAATCCGTCCACGGCACGTCCAGGCTGATCGCCTGCTGGAAAGCCGCATGGGCGAGCTCCTGCGCGAGGCGGCGGATCGTATCGGCCGGAACCCCGGTAATCGCTGCCGCTTTCTCCGGACTATATTCCGCCGACAGAAAGCGCTCCGCCAATAGAGTGAACGACGGGACAGCCGTGCGCCCGTCCGGCAGCTTGTACTCGCCAACCAGGGCTGGAGCGATGTCAGGTAGAGTTGCATCTGCCAAGGCGCTGGTCTTCTTATCTAACGCCAGTGGCTTGCCGTTCTCGCCGCGCGCGAAAAGGCCGTCGTCGGCCGCGCTCGGATCGCGGATCACGAGCCAAGGCGCGTTCGTGTAGCGGACAAGGTACTCCAGATCAATATTCTGGGTCCGCAGCAGCTCGTGAATGAGCGCGCCGATGAGCATCCCATCCGTTCCCGGCTTGATGCCCACCCACTCGTCCGCGATCGCGTTGTAGCCCGTCCGCACCGGATTGATGGCGACGATCTTGACGCCGCGGGCCTTCAGCTTGCCAAGAGCCGTCTTGATGGGGTTCGAGGCGTGGTCCTCAGCCACACCGAAAAGCATGAAATACTTTGTGCGCTCCCAATCCGGCTCGCCGAACTCCCAGAAAGAGCCGCCGAATGTGTAGAGCCCCGCCGCGGCCATGTTGACCGAGCAGAACCCTCCGTGGGCGGCGAAGTTTGGGGTGCCGAATTGCTGAGCGAACCACCCCGTCAGTGCCTGGGACTGATCGCGGCCAGTGAAGAAGGCGAGTCGGCTGGGATCTTTCTCGCGGACCTCGGCGAGCCACTTCGTGGCCAGCTCCATCGCCTCGTCCCAGCTGATTTCCTGGAACTCGCCGGAACCGCGCGGACCCACACGTTTCAAGGGCGCCCTCAGGCGCGCCGGCGAGTAATGCTGCATGATGCCGGCAGAGCCCTTGCCGCACAGCACGCCCTTGTTCACGGGATGATCGCGGTTACCCTCGATGTAGCGAACCTTGCCGTTCTTTAGATAGACTTTGATGCCGCAACGGCAGGCGCACATGTAGCAGGTGGTCGTCTTGACCGTGTCGCCGACGGGCGTGGAGAGGGCGATCTTCGGTTCCCCGTGCGGCATGGGCGGCGCTTCCCCATTGTCTCTTGTCTGAGGATCAATACGCGATGCGATCCGTTCCGAGATGTGAGACTGCTAGCACACGCTAATCGGTCCAACAAGCATTCGCAAATATGAATATACTGGCACCGACCAGAGCGCCTGGGAAGACTGACTAGCACGGGACCGCCGAGGCGCCGCAAATTCTCACCGCTCGACTTCCGCGTAGTCCAAAGGTAGCGCTGTCGTAAACTTAATCTGCTCCATTGCGAAAGCGGAGGAGACGTTGCTCAGCTCGATCTTGGAGATGAGCTTCTTATAGAATCGATCGTAGGCGTCGATGTCGGGCACTACGACCCGCAGGAGATAGTCGATTTCGCCGCTCATGCGGTAAAACTCGACCACCTCAGGAAAATCGACGATGACAGCGTGGAAGCGCTCAAGCCACTCAAGCGTGTGCTGGCTGGTGCTGATGAAGACGAAGACGGTCACTCCCGCCCCAACCTTCTTGGGATCGAGCAACGCCACTCGCTTCTGGATATAGCCCGCCTCCTCCAGCTTCTGAATGCGACGCCAGCAGGGCGTGGTCGACAGCCCGACGGCCTTGCCGATCTCAGCAACCGGAAGCGTGGCGTCCTCCTGCAGAATGCGCAGGATCTTGATGTCCATGGCGTCGAGCATGTGAACCCCCGCAGTATGCGATTTTATTTCCAATGCAGGTGAACCAGTCGATAAGGATTTTCCCTGAACAGGGTTCTGGCCCGCAATTTGGTATTTTTTTCTACTAACCGAGCCGGTGGCCATTGTCCAGCGGTTGAGTGCAGGCCATAATGCTCTGTAGACAGCCGGTTCGCCGCGACTGGCGCCCACCTCTCAGAGTCATGAGCCATGGAAACCGTCACCTTCATAACCCCTAACTTTGCGGTGACCGGAATGCCGGCACGGCAGGACTTCGAGCGCTTCGCTGCGCTCGGCTTTAAAGCGGTAATCAGCAATCGCCCCGACCATGAGCAGGAGGGGCAGATGACCGGCCGGCAGGAAGCCGTGCTCGCCTGGCGGGCTGGGCTCAAATTCCGGCACATCCCGGCCACCAAGTTCGAGCTGTTCACGGATGCAGTTGTCGAGCCTATGGCCGACGCGTTGAACAGGCTCGAGGGTCCCATCATCGCGCACTGCGAGTCCGGCCTACGCTCGGCAATCCTCTGGGCCGCCGCAAGCGCCCGCAGTCACAGCCAATCCGTTGATTGTGTCCTTGCCGCTCTCGAGAAAGCCGGCTTTGACCTGGACTTCCTGCGCGATGACCTCGAAGCGCAAGCGGATCGCAAGCGCTGGCTTGGTTCCAGCCCGGCTCTGGATTGCCGTGAAGCTGAACGGCTTCCAGCACGGAAGGCTGCCTAGCCAGCAGCGGCCTAAGAGCGGCGCCGTTACCGACACCCCTCGTCCCAGTTGCTGCGCGCCATGAGAGCCGCCTCAACTCAAGGCGCGCCGGACTTCGGCGCGCAGCACGGGCAGCAGCTCCGCCTCGAACCAGGGGTTCTTCTTGATCCACGAATTGTTGCGCCAAGACGGGTGCGGCAGAGGGATGTAGCGCAGCCGTTGCGAGCTCGCCATGACGGCGCGCCAGTCTCGCACAGTGTCGGTTAGGCTGCGGCGGCCAAGCGGTCCTAGGTGCCAGCGCACGGCATACTGGCCAACCAGAAGCACCAGATCGAGCTGCGGCAGCTGGGCGAACACTTGGTCGCGCCAACGCGGAGCGCACTCTCGCCGTGGCGGAAGATCGGCGCCTTTATCGTTGAGGCCAGGAAAGCAGAAGCCCATCGGCACGATGGCGACGCGGCTCACGTCGTAGAACTCTTCGGGAGTGACGCCCATCCAAGCCCGCAGGCGATCGCCCGAGGGATCCGTGAACGGCATGCCGGAGGCGTGGACTCGGGTGCCGGGTGCTTGGCCGCAGACGGCAATACGCGCAGTTGTGCTCACGCGCAGAACGGGCCGCGGCTCGTGTGGCAGCGGCTCGCCCTGCGGCGCATCGCGACAAAGCCGGCAACGGCGGATCTGGTCGACGAGCGCCTCCAGTCCACTCTCCGGCAGGCGAAGTTTAGAAGTCGACGACGAGACCATCCTCTGCAAGCAGCACGCCGGCTGCGCGAGCTTCCTCCTGGCGCGCCAGCATCTGATCGTTCATATGCGTGATGAGCACGCGCTTGGCCCCGAGGCGGGCCAGATTGGGCAGGAGGGTCACCCAATTCGTATGGTACGGCACCGGCTTGTCGTAGCTGTAGCACTCAGCAATGAAGAGGTCCGCGCCGTTGGCGCAGGGGACAAGATTTTCGACCCACTCGGTGTCACCGGAATAGGAGAGAACCTTCTCCCCGACCTTGAGCCGGAGCGCACACGACGGTGCGCCGGACGGATGTGAGACTTCATAGGCGGTCACGACCGCCTGTCCGATGTGCTGCGACTTCTCGATCTCATATTCGATGAAATTCACCTCATACCCGCGCTCGACAGTGCTGGACCGGGGAAACAGCACCTCGGTCGCCGCCAGGTAACGTTCCTCTATCCCTGGCGGTCCCGCGATCGTCAGCGGATCGCGCCGTTTACTCTTGTAATTCGAATGCATCAAAAACCAGACGAGACCAGCGAAGTGGTCGCCGTGCAGGTGGGTGATGTAGATGTGGCTGACAGTATTGGGATCGATCCCGAACCGGCTCAAGCCGATCATGGCCGAGGCGCCGCAATCGACCAGGAAGCAGCCCTCGCCGGTATCGACGTGAAAGCACGTTTGCAGCCGCCCGCCCGATCCGAACGCATCTCCGCTGCCGATAATCGTCAACCTCATGGATGAGGTATCTCCCCTGCTCAGGCCTTGGCGCTCGGCCGAGAGGAGACCTCCTCGTACCAGCGCGCAAGATTCTTCAGATCAGTCGGCCGGTCGATGCGTGCGCGCTTCATGAAATCTATTGCAACGAGTGCGGTAATATCCGCGATCGTGTACTCATCGCCTGCGATGTATCGCCGCCCAGCCAGCTCCCCGTCCAACCACGAGAGCAACGTCAGCACCCTGGGGCGGTTCGCCTCGGCCCACTCCTTGATTTGCGGCTTCTCGAGCTCGGCCATGGCCGGGTGCGAATGCCGGAAACACTGCGCGACGCGGAACAGTAGCGCCAGCTCCATCCGCCGTTGCCACATCTCCACAAGCACACGCTCCATGGGCGTACGCCCGAACAACGGTGGATCGGGTTGCTGCTCCTCGAAGTAACGGCAGATAGCGACGCTTTCGGAGATGGCCGTTCCGTCGTCGAGAATGAGAATGGGCACCTGCTGCAATGGATTCAATGCGGTGAACTCAGCCGAACGATGTTCCAGGTTGATCAGGTTCACCTGCTCGGTGGGGACGGTGATGCCCTTCTCTGCCAAGAAAATGCGCACGCGGCGCGGATTGGGCGCCTGTTCCTGATCGATCAGCTTCACGTCGTCCTCTTCCAGATGGCTCTCACTCGTCCGGTTAATACGCCGCGGCCACAATTTTTCACGCTCGGGGCGGCAGGCCAATCCCTCTGATCAATTGCGTTTCAGCTTTTCAGGCTTACCGCCGCGTTGCAACATCCAGTAGTGCAGACCAGCTGGGAGAGGTTGCCGAGTTATTTTCTCTGCCGGAAAGCTTTGCTCAACTTACGAGTGAAATAATCAGCTCAGATCGCAACCTAACCGGGCTCCAAGTAAACGCGGAATTAGGAATTCTCATGAATGTTGTCCCAGGGAGAGCGCAGGCTGAATGCGTGCTGGGACAGTTCTCAACTTTTCTTCCAAGTTGCCAGTTACGAGTCCCCATGGCCACTTCCTCGATAACACAGTCGGACCGCGTTCTCCGTGACGGCGCCACCGATACTCAGTTCCATGACTCGGGTCAGGAGTTTCCACGAGCCGAACTGCAGCCAGGGCTGGAATACGACCTGCTGTCGATGTTCGTTCGCAACGAGCTGTCGGGACAGGCGGCCATCCTGCTTCTCGCGGCCGTCTTCTCCCTGGTCTCGATGTTTTGGGCGCCATGGACGGAGGCCATCATCTGGCTGTTCCTCGTCATCGCAGCAAAGGTTGTGCTGCTCGAGTGCTGCTACAGGTTCCTTCGCACGTCCAGCGCAGACATCAACGTGCCAGTATGGCGCCGACGATTGATTATCGCCGAGGCCCTGAGTGGACTTGCCTGGGCCGGTTTCGTCTTCGTCGGCTTCAACGGGATTGAGACCCTTTCGCAAGGGTACCTCGTTTCGTCGAACGTCTTCGTGTTCACCTCGCTCATCATCGTGTTGGCCATTCGCGTGACCTTCGCGTCCACGGTCATGCCGCTTCTTTACGTCGGTACGGTCCCGATGACGCTGGCGGTGGTCACCCGCTTCGCCCTGCTCGGAGATGTGCTTTACCTGGCCTTGGCTGCGATGGCGATCGGTGTGCATGCCTACCTCATTGTCCTCGCCAAGGGACTGAGGCGCACCTCGCTCGCGATGCTGGAACTACGGGCCGAAAAGGACGAGCTCATCGCGCGGCTCGAGGAGGCTAGGGCCATCTCCGACGAAGCCCGCCGGCGCGCGGAAGCCGCCAGCGCCGCGAAATCCCGATTTCTCGCCACCATGAGCCACGAGCTGCGGACGCCGCTCAATGCAATCCTCGGGTTCTCGGAGGTGATGAAATCGGAGGTCATGGGGCCGATGGAAAATCCCGTCTACAAGGAGTACGCGGGAAATATCCACCAGAGCGGCACTCATCTGCTCAAGCTGATCAACGAGATCCTTGATCTGTCGCGGATCGAGGCTGGCCGCTACGACCTCGACGAGCAGCCGGTCCGGTTGTCTGAAATCGTGAGCGACTGTCACCGGATGCTGAAACTCAGGGTGGAGAGCAAAGAGCAGCAGGTGA
>Ga0310823_101225_pt1 | contig 9883 bp, 9 predicted proteins | sample P4_ome_3_FD_201316 | JGI IMG/M metagenome (GOLD analysis project Ga0310823, IMG submission 201316) | Sorghum-adapted microbial communities from Joint BioEnergy Institute, Emeryville, California, United States - P4_Day56_Rep3 | ecosystem: Engineered > Bioreactor > SSF (Solid state fermentation) >...
GAAATCGAGGGGAAAATCTATCCCCTCGATTTAGCATTTGATACGGTTCTAAGATTCTTTGACTTGATGGATGATGAAACATTTTTTGACCATGAAAAAATCAACATCGCTTTCAAAATGTTCGTCAATACGGACGATGAATTCGACTTCAGTGTCAAATACCAAGCCGTCAAGACCATAGTTGAAACGTTTATCATTCGCGATGAGTCGAATGATTCTGATGATGGTGGAACAAGCAAGCAATTATACGACTTAAAGCAAGATGCCGAATACATCTATGCATCATTTTTGCAGGAATATGGGATTGATTTAATCGATATGCAAGGAAAATTAAGATGGGAAAAGTTTCTCGCTCTATTGAGCGGGTTAAGGGATAACACAAGATTCAAGGAAATTGTCGGTATCCGTGCGGCCGAATTGCCGCGTGGTAAGGGTATGGAAGAAGAACGAAAACGATTGAGGAAACTCAAACGGATCTACGCTCTTAAAAAAGACCAAAAAACAAAAGAAGCTGAATTGGATGCGATGTTCAATATGCTTGCGGGAGGGAAATAAATGGCCATTAAAATCGAGAAAAAACAGACTGAAATCCCAATTGAAATCGGCGATTTGAAGTTTGCTTTTGATATGACCGATGAGTCAATTCAAAAATTCCGGGAAAATGTCATTCAAATACAAAAAGAACTCGATTCCATCAACGATGAAGAAGAAGACATGGAAAATGCCAAAGCTATTCTTGGCAAAGGGTTCGATGTGATTCTAGGTGATGGGGCTTTTGAAAAAGTCTATCAAATGACGCCGAGCATTCCGTATCTGCTAAACTATTTTATCCAGTTGGTAGACGGATTGACTGAGGAGTTAAACGACATTGGAGCATTCCAAGAGCACGCAAATAAATATCTACGCAAGAAAAAGTGAGAACCTGAAAAGGTTCTTTTTTATTGCCTTTGAAAGGCAGGTGGTATAAATGGCTGATGGAAAAGTCGTCATCGATGTAACGCTTGATGATGGACGGGTTGTGAAGGGCGTTGCAGATATTGATAGTAAACTAAGAGGAATCGGCGATGCCGGGAAAACAGCAGCGCTTGGCTTGAAAAATTTGCTCTCTGCTATCGGAATCACGGCGTTGGTCTCAAAAGGCATCGATATGGTGAAGAATTCTCTGGATGGGGCTATATCCCGATATGACACATTGAACAATTTCCCCAGAGTCCTCCAATTGATGGGATTTGACGCCAAAGATTCGAAAAAGGCTATTGACACACTTTCAAAAGGAATTCAGGGGCTACCAACAACATTGGATAGCGTCGCCAAAACAACGCAACGAATCGCGTTAATGACTGGTGATCTAAAAGGCGCAACCAAAACCACTCTCGCTTTGAATGATGCCTTTCTGGCATCAGGGGCAAGTGCGGCAGATGCCGAACGTGGACTAGAACAGTATGTTCAGATGCTATCGACTGGAACCGTTGATCTCGAATCGTGGCGGACACTTCAAGAAACCATGCCGATTGCACTTAACAAGACGGCAGAGGCGTTTGGATATACAGGGAAATCTGCGCAAAATGATTTGTATAACGCGCTTAAAAAAGGCAAAATCACGTTTGATCAGTTTAACAAAAAGCTTATTGAACTTGACGGCGGTGTAGGTGGTTTTGCAGAACTGGCGAGAAAAAGCAGCGGCGGTATTGGAACGGCTTTCACGAACATGAAAACGGCCGTTGTCCGTGGTGTGACCAATATTATCGCAAGCATTGATAAAATGCTTACGTCCAATGGGTTACCCAACCTACAAACGCTGATTTCGGATGTTGGGAAAAAGTTTGAACAGGTTCTGAATGCCATAGCTCAAAAAATTCCGGTAGTAGTAAATCAGATCATGGCAGTCTATAACACTTTAAAGCCATGGTTACCTCTCATCGGTTCAATTGTTGCGGGAATCATTGCATTTAATGCAACTATTGGTGTTATAAATTCTGTAAAAAATGCCTTTAACGCATTGAAAATCGGCATAAATGCGGTGAATTTAGCAATAAAAGCTAATCCGTTTATTTTTATTTTATCCGCGGCGCTTGCGGCTGTTTTACTCATTATCCAATATTGGGATCCAATCAAGACCTTTTTCGCAGGACTATGGGAAGGAATTAAGAGCGTTGCCATATGGGAACCAATTAAAGCAACATGGAATGCAGTCGCTCAGATGTTCATAAATCTTTGGAATTCCATTGTCGCGGTATGGACGACAATCGTTACAACCATTCAAACTATTTTTGCACCGATTGTAGCATTTTTCACATCGATATGGTCAAACATCAAAACGGCTGCGCAAGCATATTGGGCTATGATTAAAAACGTCATTCTTGGGCCGATTTTACTTTTAATTGACTTAATTACTGGAGACCTGAATGGGTTCAAAAGCCATCTCTCACAAATATGGAACAATATTAAGAAGTCCGCGCAAACCATCTGGACATCATTAAGGAATATTGTCGTTTCTATTGTTAAAGGATTTGTATCGGTTATAAAATCCATTTTTAATGGGTTGAAAGTGTCTATCTCCGCAATATGGAACGGCATAAAAGCGGCGGCAACTTCAATCTGGAATGGCATAAAAAGCTCGGTCATTAGCATCGTAAATGGAATTAAAAACGGCATATCTCGCGCTTGGAATTCGATAAAATCGCTGACATCATCGGCATTTAAAGCGGTAGTAAATTTCATCAAACATCCGCTCCAATCTATCAACCTATTCTCTATCGGTAAGAACATTATTCAGGGGCTTATCAACGGCATAAAATCGATGGTCGGTGCTGTTGGAAAAGCGATCGGAAATGTTGTGAGTGGAATCAAAAAGAAAATTACCGGTCTGCTCGGCATCCACTCCCCTTCCCGCTGGATGCGCGACATGATCGGGAAAAACATGATGCTTGGATGGACAAAAGGAATTGATGCCCAAAAATCAGCTACGCTGAAAAAAGCACAACAAATGACCGATTGGATGAAACCGGATATTCCCGTTGTGAGCGGGTTTGTGAATCGTTTGAAAGCCGTTGGAACACCAGTTAAAGGATTAGTGCCCAATGTCGCAATAGCAGGCGATAACCCGATTGTAAATAGCCGGAGGACTTATGAGCAGGCACTAAAGGCTCCGGAATATGCTATCGTCAACATCGACGGGCGGCAAGTGATGAAAGCCACCATGGACTATTATATTGATGAACAAAAACGTCGCGATGCTATTCGTGATCGTTTCAGGGGGTGATGAATTGATCACATATAATGGCATAGACCTATCAAGCTATCTGAGAATCACAGATATTCGCGGACGAGGAATCGTTGAAGTTGAATTCAATGAGATGACTGTACCTGGCCGTGATGGTTCATATTTTGTATCAAAGCGAAAACCAAAACGAATCATCGAGAATGACTATAAAATTTCAGCCTTAACTCAAACAGAACTACGGCAAAAAATCGACGAACTGAACGCGATTCTTGATGTTGACGAACCAGTGCCCATTGAATATGCCGATGAGCCGGGAAAAACTTATTATGGTTTGGCCTATTCTGATGGTCAAAGTCAACAAATACTTTCATATGAAAAAGGCACGCTCTATTTTGTTTGTTTTGACCCATACAAATATGGACCATCCATCACCCAAACCATCAACGACCCAAACGGCGAGGCGAACCCAATCGTTCTCAACGATGGCACCGCAGAGACCTACCCGGTGTTCAAAGCGAACATTTTACAGCCGACAACGTTTTTGCAGATTGTCTCGCCAAACGCTTATATGCAGGCCGGACAACCGTATGAAGTCGACCAGACGCCGGTAGATGGTGACCTTCCCGTTCTAAAAGACGAAATGGGCACGCTGACCGGATGGGGTGCGGGGTCGAACGTGGTCGATGGTGTTATACAGGGTTCCTTCCAGACGGACGGCGACCGGTTTCTTGTAACGGACTTCGGCCCATCATACAACGGATGGGCTGGACCAGCGCTTAAGAAGTCGCTACCAGACCCGCTCCAAGACTTCCGTGTTCACGCGCTCATAGACATCACATCGAGCGCAACCGGAACGGGGCGCATCGAAGTGTACGGACTGGACACCGCTAACAATATCGTGTTTAGAATGAGTATCGGCGACTTTTCGGCGAAAGCCAAAGACGTCAAAGCGTTTTGGGGGTTGGGAACCAGTGCGACCAACATTTTTACCACTTACGGCAAGAAAAACGGCTCATTGAACGATTATTATGGCTCATTGATTATTGAACGCAAAGGAAACCGCTGGAAATTGACTACGGCGAAACGAACGAGTCAAGTCGGTGTGTACCAGGATTTTGTTGAAAAAACGTATATCGACACGAAAAACCAATATACGGCACCACTAGCACAGATTCAAGTGCATATCGGGGCGCATTTGAAGTACACATCGATTCCAACGATGAGCATCAATCATGTATATGTCTATGATTTACGCGACCATGCGGATGATGAAGTGCCGTACATCGCGTATCCGGGCGATGAACTGATTTTCGACCATAAAAAAGCCTGCATCTATCTGAACGGCAACCCGGTCAATTTTTATAAAGATTTTGGAGCATCGTTTTTCCCGTTAGCGCCGGGCTATACGGAACTAGCCGTCAACCCGTCTGATGTAGCAACTGTGACTGTAGAATACCAATCACGATGGAAATAGAGGAATGATAACATGCCAAGCGGACGACTTTTGAGAGAGACGAACCCCGTTCCGGGTGAAAAACCGGGGTTTATACCACAACACGGGGATGGGAACGGGAATTATGTTGAAACAAGCCTAAATAACCCGTTACCAACGAGTGATGCGGTGCTTCAGTCGAAGATTGATGAACTGCAAACAAAAATTGATACGATTCAAGCTGACATCGCAGTCTTAAAAAATCTCTTGAACTCATATTTAGGAGGTTGATATGATGGCAGATATTACACAGATGGCCGCGCGGAGTGGGAAGGTCATTCGAAGCGACAATACCATCGTGAATGAAGCTGATGGCATCAATGATGATGGTTCGCGCAATGTTAAACTAACGGGGAGTAGTGTTGCATTACTGAGAGAAGTTTTGGCAGATACAAGCCATATCGGAAAAGATGTAAATTACCAAAGGTTTTATGGTCAAGACAACAACGGTTTATCGTCGGGTGTTAAACCATTAGATGTTTCGAAAGTTAAAAATAGAATGGTACTCGTCAGAAACAATTACGATGTGGCAGTGAATGTAAGATTCAGGATTTATAAAAGCGCGTCACCTGGAAATTCTTTAACTTTAATCATTCCCGCATCTCAAAGTTTAGCGGCGGGAGCTTCAATGATCTATGACGCCGTAGATTTGCCCAAACTGAACAGCCCATATTTAGGACTGGCTGTTGAAGTATTTAATAACGGTACTACTTCCCCAACTCTCGGTTCAATCGATGTTCTTGTGTTTGGGGGTGCGATCTAATGACGGTGGAAGATGTTAGAAGAATATTCGCCCCAAAAGTGGTTGATGAATATTTAATCTTGCCCGATGGCTCACTTGCATCAATAGACTTTTTTGCGAACGTTCTGTTTAAGGATGCTTCTGCGAATCCGACATATAACGAACTTGCAAGCATTGACGGCGGAGTAAAAGGCTATATCCCATTTTTTGACCAGTGCAGGGCGGAAGGATTATTGCAGTAACGGAGGTCTTATGTTTAGTATGAGGGGGTGACAAAACTGCCAAACTACACCCAACGCGCAGGGCAATATATTGGACAAATTGATGATGTGCAGCAACAAACTAAGAAAACGCCTACTGGTATTCATTTACTAGACTCCAACGAAAAAATCATTGACGTTTTGACCAATCAAAGCGACAAAATCTATTGGGAGACAAAAATCACAGAGGACATGCAGGACAATCTTCTCACCCTTGACTTCACGACGCTCGGCACGATTGATTTTACAAACGTTAGATATATCGTCGCCCAAGACCAAGACGGCAACCACCGTCTTTTTGTTTTGTCCGATATCGAGAAAGTGCATGACGATAGTGGATTGATACAGATTGTCCATGCGGACGGCGACCATGTATCGCTAGCGAATGACCAACCCATTGCGCCGACAACACTTTCGGGGGCAACGGCTGAGACAGCCGCGCAATATATTCTTACAAATTCTCGCTATCAACTAGGCCAAGTGGACTTTTTGGGTAGCCGTACGGTGAAGTTTACTGACTTTTTGTCGCCACTTGCCGCGCTGAATCAGATAGCATCAGATTTTGATGCTATTCTTCGTTTTCGTGTGGAAATCATCGGGAACACTATCAAGCGGTACGTTGATATTTTGGAACCGATTGACATCTTCTCAGGCAAGGAGTTTGTGTTCGGCAAGGACATCATCGGCTTAAAGCGTAAAGAAAACCGCGCGGACATCGTGACGCGGTTGGTTGGTTATGGCCCGGCTGACGAGGATGGGAATTTTATCACGTTCGAGGGCATAAATGACGGAAAAAACTATGTTGAGGATGCTGACGCCTACCAACGTTGGAACGATGGCGGCCGTCATCGGTACGGCATCTTCCAGTATCAACCAGAAGATACGACCGACGTCACGCCGCAGAAGGTGCTTGATGCGACAAAAGACGCTCTCAAGCGTCAAAATGACGCAGCGGTTGAATATGAACTGACTGGCGCGGCTCTTGAGCAAATCATGGGCTATGAGCATGAAAAAGTCCGCGTCGGGATGACCATACGCATCAAGGATATGTATTTTGAGCCGGCACTCTATCTCGAGGCGGAAGTGCTTAGAACGGAGATGCCGGAATACGGCGACCCGAACGGGCAGTTTTCCTATACGTTTGGGAATTACAGAGAAGTTAACATCTCTATTCCGGACGACATCAAACGGATCCAGTCGGTACTGATGAAGCAACAGACCCGGTGGACGGTCGCAAAGGACATCGCCGATGATGCGAAGCAAACAGCCGAAACAGCCCAACAGACGGCTGACAGCAAGAATAAAAGTTCTTACGGGCAAAGTCCACCGAGCAATCCGCAAACGGGTGACATTTGGTTTGTCACCGATGCAAACGGTGAAGTAACGGCTATCCGACATTGGGATGGTACACAATGGGTAGATGATGTGGATAATGTCGCCGTCCAGCAAGCGATTGATGAAGCCAATCAAGCGGCGGCTAGCGCACAACAAGTGGGGGAGCAAGCCCAACAAACGGCAGACCAAGCGGCACAAGTGGCACAAGCGGCGCAATCCGCGGCTGACGAGGCAACACAAGCGGCAAGTCAAGCGTCCACAGACGCCACAAACGCCATAAATCAAGCGCAGAATGCTGTTGATACAGCTAACCAAATAGCGCAGATGACAGAAGCTCTCCAGTCGCGTATGACTGACGCGGAGAATAATATCTCTGAAATTGCACAAACCACACAAAGCCTGACAACACAAATAAGCGCAAAAGCGGATACTGATTGGGTGACTTCTCAATTCACTCAATTGGCAGATGACATTAATTTACGTGTGTCTAAAGACGACATCATCAATCAGATTAACCTTAGTACCGAAGGCATACTGATTGATGGCCAAAAAATTCATATTACCGGAGAAACCACGATTGACGATGCCGTCATTACGAACGCGATGATTGCTAGTCTTTCGGCTAGTAAATTAACGGCTGGAACGATTGACGCCAGCGTCATTACGGTTAAGAACATCAACGCGTCAAACATAATCACAGGTACACTTGACGCTTCTAAAGTGACGGTGACGAACATTGACGCGTCAAAAATCAACACAGGTACCCTTAATGCCGCAAGAATCGCGGCAGGGTCAATCGACGCAAGTAAACTCAATGTCTCCACGTTGTCCGCTATCAGTGCGAACCTCGGTAACATTACAGCAGGACATATCAAAGGGGTAACGATTGAAGGTTCGACAATTATAGCAAACGGTGGTACGAACACCGTTGAGTTGACTCAATATGGTCTTGAAGTGAAAAGCAAAGGCGGTAACGGTACTTACATCTCTCCCGGTGAAGGAATTGGATTTGGGGACTATTTTGACGGAAATCCAAGGTCATCTATTTATTCAAGCTTTGATAATACCGTAACAATACAGGGTAAACATCTTGAAGTTGTATCCTCAGTCGGTAACGTCCTTCAGCTTGTCGGTTTTGGAGGAGCGTCCTATATCGAGTTTTTCAGAGATGTAGGTACTTCGCGTTCAGGCTATTTTGGCGTACCTTCCCCATCTAGCGCAGATATGGGCTGGACAAACTCAAATGGTGACATTAACATCACGCCCGTAACAAACGTTAATATTAACGGACACCTTACAATAGAGAAACAAACTTTTCGCATTATAACTGACTCAAGCTATGGGTACATCCAAACATCCCGAAGTGAGATTCGCGCGACACAATATGGCTCAGGCACACTCATTCCGCTTAGAGCGTCATCTTTCCCGACTGGGTCTTTAGAAGAATATAAACAGGACATTCAGCTATGGGAAGATTCTGCTATCGACATCATTAAAAATGCCGACTTGTACCAGTATCGTCTAAAAAGCGAAGTCGAAGCTGGCATAGATAAAATCCGGCATGGCTTTATCATCGGTGAAGGTTACAGAACGCCAGAAATGCTTATTGATGGTGATGGGGTTGAACAGTACGCGATGAACGCTTTATCGTTAAAAGCGATTCAAGAACTCATCACACGAGTAGAAAACCTTGAAAGGATGGTAAGCGCATGAACATTAAAAATCCACAATACGTTATCAACTCCCTTTCCAACCAAGTTGCGGCCCTAGCGCAAGAAAAGGCGTTGCGGGACGCTATCATTACCGAGCAACAACAAGAGATTGACGAGCTTAAAAAGCAAATTGAAACATTGAAATCCGAGAAGCCTAAAAAGTAGGGCTTTTTATTTTTGGGAAAAAGGCGGTGTACAAATGACAATCGAAGCAGGAATCGTCATCGCGGTAGCTGGGCTTTTGCTCAGCTACTTGTCGTATCAATTGGCGCGGACAAAAGAAGTTAAAACAGATACTCAAGAGAGCGCAGAATTGAAGGCGGAATTGGGATACATACGGAAGGGGGTCGATGACATCAGAATTGACCTGAAAGCGAACGAGAAAAACATCGTGGCTCTGACAGAACGGGTGGCAAAAGTAGAAGAATCAGCAAAATCAGCACATCGGCGGCTGGATATTCTTGAAAAAGGAGTGGAATAAAATGGCATATCTGAAAGGTATCGATGTATCGCACCATCAAGGTACCATTGACTGGTCAAAAGTTGATGGCGATGTTAAATTTGTTCATATAAAAGCGACAGAAGGTACGTCTTTTGTTGACCCAAATTTTCACGCCAACTTTTCCGGCGCTAAAACGAGTGGCAGGAAGGTTGGCGCGTATCATTTTGCACGTTTTTCTGACAAAAAAGAAGCACAAGCCGAAGCACTGCACTTTTTGTCTGTTGTATCCGATTATGACCTCGACTTTCACATCCTCGATTTGGAAGTCGGTTCCGGAGATTTGACGGATGCAGTAAATGCGTTTTTCCAAGTCCTCCGCAAGCATAAATGCGGCGGACTTCTTTTATATAGCAACCCATCTTTTATGAGAAATCATCTGAAAAAAGAAGTCGTTGCTGATGACGTATTGTTGTGGGTCGCCCATTATGGCGTGGACAAACCAACCGTTCTCTATTGGCCAGACTGGATGTTTTGGCAGTATACGAGCGCTGGGACGGTGTCTGGCATCAGTGGAAGGGTTGACATGAACTATGCCAAGCCGGAGGTTATCGGCGGCAAAATCGAGCAGATGGCCGAGGTTAAACCCATTAAAAAGCCAGCACCAAAACCAAAAGATG
>Ga0310823_101227_pt1 | contig 9869 bp, 16 predicted proteins | sample P4_ome_3_FD_201316 | JGI IMG/M metagenome (GOLD analysis project Ga0310823, IMG submission 201316) | Sorghum-adapted microbial communities from Joint BioEnergy Institute, Emeryville, California, United States - P4_Day56_Rep3 | ecosystem: Engineered > Bioreactor > SSF (Solid state fermentation) >...
GTGGCGCGCCGTGCGCAACTGGACCCAAGCGCTCGCCGCGTTCAAGATCTACTTCGAGGACCGCATCCCCGACTGACATGACAACAGTCGCCCCGGCCTCACCCACAGAACGTCGGACACCCTCGCTCGACGTTCTCGATGCCCTGCTCGCGACGCCGTTCGGCCTCCGCCACGACGGCGTCCTTGGAGTCCTCCATCGCCTGATCCAAGCGCCGCATCAGCGTGAGCGGCAGGATCACGTGCCCGTACTCGGAGCGCTTGTACGGGCCGCGCAGCGAGTCGGCGATCGACCAGATGAGGCCTGCGTAGTTGCGCAACTCCTCCGTTCGACGCTGCTCGGTTGCCATGTCCGTCCTCCGTCGGTCCGTTCCTGCTCCTTGCGGGCGCACACTGCACACTGCCGGCCTCTCTCAGCCGGCACGCGCGTGCACATCCTCGCGGCGCAGCATGACGTACGTCCATCTCCCGACCCGCCATCCGCGGGCCTTCGTCGTTCTGGCCATCCTGCGCGTTGACTGGTGGTTCGCAACCACCAGCCTCCAACGCGCCCGGATGATCAACGTGTCCAAGAGCTACAGCTGGCCCAGAGCTCGGCGCAGGCCGCGCTGAAGCGGGCCCTCGGACCGGACCGGCCCGTCCTCATCGCGCCTGGTCGCGCCGTCGGGCGCGAAGCCGAGCCTGTCGTAGAACGAGCGTGCCCGGTCGTTCTCGTCGAAGACCCACAGCGTCGCCTCGTCCCAGCCGTCGTCGTGCAACCGGCGGACGGCCGCGGACAGCAGCGACGCCCCGATGCCCGTGCGCCAGCGACTCGGATCGACGTACAGGGCGCCGATCTCCGCTGTTGCGGCGGTGGCGCCCGCGTCACGGCTGGGCGTCAGGACCGTGCAGAACCCCAGCACGCCCTCGTCCTCGTCGGCGACGAGCGTGAACGAGTCCGGCCCGCCTGCGGTTAGCCGCTCGCGCCACGCGCGCGTCCGTTCCTCGACGGACAGGCCGTCGAGCAGGTCGTCGGGCAGCAGGCCTCGGTAGCCGACCTGCCACGACCGAACGTGGACGGCCGCCACGCCCGCCGCGTCCGTGCCCACCGCGTCGCGAACCCTCACGCTCACCCCGCGAACGTACCTCCCGCCGGCCGGCGAGGAACCGGCCCGAGAACGCGTGAGGCCCGCCGTTGGCGGGCCTCGTGAGGTGGAGACGGCGGGAATCGAACCCGCGTCCGCAGCCGCGCGACAATGGCTTCTACGAGCGTAGCCGGCGCTCTGATCTCGCCCCCTGGTCGCCTCGCCGGCCGGGTTCCAGGGAGCCAGCCTCCTGAAGATGTCCCCCCTTTGGCGGAGGCGGACCGCCGGGGGTGAGCCTGCATATCTGATTCGGGAGGCCCGGCGGCAGGCTGGCCGGGGCCCGAACCTCACAAACGCTTAGCTATGGACTAAGCGGCGAGGGCGTACTCGTGAGAGTCCGCACGTATGGTTTTCCCGGTGTTTTACGAGGCCTCCGGGACCTCGGCTCGCAACCACCGCCACGAAACCGACCGCGTCGAAGCCATGTCGTCCCCGTGGTGGTGCTGTGTCCCCATTCTAGCGTCGGGGACAGCGCGTACGCGGCGATGCGCGCCGCCGCCAGCGACATCGAGCTCGACCGCGTCGAAGGCGTCCACGGCCCAAGCCGTCTTCGCGCCGTAGCGCCGTGCTCGGCGCCGACGTCCGGCCGGCGGCCTCTATCGTCCGCGCCATGGGCGCATTGGTCATCCTCTCCGCCGGCGACGTCGCGTTCATGTCCCCGGACGGCGTCCACGCGCTGCCGCCCGGGGGCGAGGAGGGCTGAGCGCGATGGCCCTCGACCGCCAGCCGACGCTCGTCGGCCCGACGCTGCGGGTCCGGCCGATGGAGCCCGACGACCTCGAGGCGCTCTACGCGGTCGCGTCCGACCCGGGGATCTGGGAGCAGCATCCCGACCGCGAGCGCTGGCGGCGCGACGTGTTCGAGCGCTACTTCGCCGACGCCCTCGCCTCGGGCGGCGCGGTCGTCGTCGAGACGCACGACGGCGAGGTGATCGGGGCGTCGCGCTACGACCGGCTCGACGAGAAGGCCGGCCGGGTCGAGATCGGCTGGACGTTCCTGGCGCGGTCGCGCTGGGGCGGGCCGGCGAACCGCGAGCTGAAGGACCTCATGCTCGACCACGCGTTCGGCGCCGTCGACGTCGTCGTGTTCCGCGTCGGGGTCGAAAACCGCCGCTCGCGCCGCGCGGTCGAGAAGCTCGGCGCCCGGCTCGCGGGCATCGAGCCCGACGACCGCCTCGGCGACCACGCGGTCTACGAGCTGCGCGCCGCGGATCGCACGCCCGCGTAGCCGGGCCGCGGCCGCTCGCGCTCCGTCGTGCGCCAGCGCTCGCCGATGTGGCGCAGCATCGCCGGGTAGGCGACGAGCCGCCGGAAGGGCCGGATGGCGGCCAGGTACGCGTGCCCAAGCAAGCCCTCGGGCTTGACGTAGACGGCCAGCTCGCCGTGGTGCCCGCCCCCGTCGGCGTCGGGCGCCCAGCCGACGTGCAGGACCCCGTGGACCGTGCGGTTGGCGATCTCGGCGGCGTACTCGTCGTCGAGCAGGTAGAGCGGCCGGAACTCGGGCCGCGCGAGCGGCGGCCCGGTCGGCGCGGCCAGCAGGTCGGCCGGCATCCGGCCGCGCAACGACGGCACGCGGGCGCCGACGCCCTGGTCCTCGCCGTCCCAGCCCAGCAGCGCGCCGATCCACATGCGGGTCGCCCACAGCATCCGCGCGGCCCGGGCGCGGTCGGCGTCGCGGCCGGGCGTCGCGAGCAGCGAGACGAGGCGCGGGAATGCGCGGCCTGGTCGCGTAGCATCGCGCGGCCGATGTCCCGCACCGTCCGCCTCCGCGAGCTGCTGCTCGGCGTTGAGGGGCTGGCGCTGCTGCGCCACCTCTACGACGGCGACGACGCGACCGCCGACGCCCGCGTGGCCGAGGTGCGCCGCATCCTCGACGACCCCGCGTTCGACGCGGGCGAGCCGACGGCGGAGGCAAGCCCGCGCGAGGGCTACGCCGCGTGGGCGGAGGGCTACGACGACCCCGACAACATCGTGATCGCGCTCGAGGAGCCGGCCGTGTGGGCGCGGCTGGACGGCGTCGCGCCCGGCCGGGCGCTGGACGCCGCCTGCGGGACCGGCCGCCACGCGCGGCGTCTCGCCGACCTCGGGCACGAGGTCACCGGCGTCGACCTCACGCCGGAGATGCTCGAGCGGGCCCGGGAGCGGGTGCCGGAGGCGACGTTCGCCGAGGGCGACCTGCGCGCCCTGCCGGCCCCGGACGCCGCGTTCGACCTCGTCGTGTGCGGGCTCGCGCTCGCCCACGTGCCCGACCTGCGCCCGGCGGTCGCCGAGCTCGCGCGCGTGCTGCGGCCCGGCGGGCGGCTCGTCGTGTCGGTGCTGCACCCGTTCCAGGCCCACCTCGGCTGGCACGCGCCGTTCCGCGGGTCCGACGGCGCGCGCGGGTTCGTGCGCGAGCACCCCCATACCCATGCCGAGTACCTCGACGCATTCGCCGCCGCCGGGCTGGCGCTGCGCGGCTGCGACGAGCCGGCCATGACCGCCGCGCAGGCGCCGTCGAAGCGGCGCGCGTACGCGGCCATCCCGGACGCGACGGTCCAGGCCTACGCCGGCCTGCCGGCCGTGCTCGTCTGGGACGTCGAGCGGCGCTGAAGGCCGTCGAACACCGGGTTGTCGCGATCGGTGTGCTCGAGCAGCGCGCCGGCGATCGCGTGCTTGGCGGTGAACCACGTGACGAAGCGGCGCAGCCACGCCTCCAGGCGCGCGTCGGGCGTGTCGCCGGGCACCTCGCCGGCCGCAGCGCAGAGCGCGTCGACCTCGTCGACGCAGAGCGCCTCCAGCAGCTCGTGGCGCCTGGGGAAGTTGCGGTACGGCGTCGCCATCCCGACGCCGGCGCGCCGCGCGACCTCGGCCATCGACACCTCGGCGTCCGGATCGGCGAACGCGGCGCGGGGCGGCCGGGATCCGCTCCCGGTTGCGTTGCGCGTCGGCGCGGCGCGCGCGGGGTCGGGAGACGGGCTCGGGCATGGAGCAGCGACCTCTCGGGCGCACCGGCATGTCGGTCAGCCAGCTGTGCCTCGGCGCGATGATGCTCGGCGAGGCCGGCACCGCCGACCACGACGAGGCGATCCGCATCGTCCACCGCGCCCTCGACGCGGGCGTCGCGTTCATCGACACCGCCGACGTCCACGCCGCCGGCGAGTCGGAGGAGATCGTCGGCAAGGCGCTCGCCGGCGGGCGGCGCGACGACGTCGTGCTCGCCACCAAGGGCGGCCTGCCGTTCGGCCCCGGGCCGAACGAGCGCGGCTGGTCGCGGCGCTGGCTGACCCGCGCCGTCGACGCCTCGCTGCGCCGCCTGCGCACCGACTGGATCGACCTCTACCAGGTCCACCGCCTCGACCCCGACACCGACGTGGACGAGACCCTCGGCGTGCTCCCCGACCTCGTGCACGCCGGCAAGATCCGCGCGTTCGGCCATTCCGGGCCCCGCATCGCAGATCGTCGAGGCGCAGTGGGTGGCCGAGCGCCGGGGCCGCGAGCGCTTCCACACCGAGCAGCCGGCGTACTCGATCCTCGTCCGCGCGGCCGAGCACGACGTGCTGCCCACGTGCCGGCGCCACGGGCTCGGCGTGCTCGCCTACAGCCCGCTGGCGGGCGGGTGGCTGTCGGACCGCTATCGCAAGGGCCGCGAGGGCGCGGGGCCCGGCAGCGCCACGATGGAGCACCTCGAGGGCTACCTCGCCGCCGACGGCGTCCACCTCACCGACGACGTCCTCGACCGCATCGACGAGATCGTGCCGCCGGCCCACGCCGTCAACGTCGCCGACAACATGTGGGAGTGGACCACGACCGCGCTCGAGCCGGCCGCGCAGACCGAGCGCCTGCGCGTCGGCGTCCTCGTCACCAGCAACCGCTTCCGCCCGCCGGCGGTGCTGGCGAAGATCGCGACGACCGTCGACGTCGTGTCCGGCGGCCGGCTGGACTTCGGGATCGGCGCCGGCTCTCGCCCGGGCGCGCCGATCGCCCGTCGCGAGCACGAGGCCCACGGCCTGCCGTTCCACGACTTCGCCCCCTCCGTGGAGAGCCTCGACGAGGCGTGCACGGTCATCCGGCGGCTGTGGACAGAGGACGAGCCGTTCGACTTCGCCGGCCGGCACGTGCGCCTGCGCGGGCGCGTTCGCCAGCCCGAAGCCGGTGCAGCGCCCGCGTCCGCCGATCGTGCGACGCTCGATCTACGTGCCCGTCGACTACGACCGCCCCGACGCGGTGCGCGCGACGATCGACCGGGCGCTCGGCCTCGGCGTCACGCACGTCGTGCTCGGGCTGCCCTCGCCCTACCCCGACGGGGCCGGCGGCTGGGTGGCCGGGGAGCTGCTCGCCGGCCGGGCGTAGGGCGCCTCCTCGTCGAGGAACGCCAGCACCGTGCGCGTGAACGCGCGGCCGAACGCGGCGGTGGCGTGGCCGTGGCCCGGGCGCAGCCACAGGCGGCTGCCCGGGATCAGCCGCGCGGTCTCCTCGAGCACGGCCGGCGGATAGACGTCGTCGCGGTCGCCGGCGACGATGAGCGTGGGCGCGCGGATCGGCTGCGCGCACGCGGCGAGGTCGAAGCCGTCCTCGGCCTCGATCGTCGCCGCCAGGTCGCCGAACGTGCCGCCCGCCGCTCGCGCCAGGACCGGCCCGGCCAGCCACCCCGCGAGCGCCACCGGGACCTGGACGGCGGCGGGCACGACCGAGGCGGCGAGCAGAGCCAGCGCCCGCCGGTCGTCCCCGCCGCGCACGCGCGCGGCGACCCGGCGCTGCTGGGCGCGCCCCTCGGGCGCCAGCCGGCAGCCGGTGCTGGCGAGCACGAGCCGGCGCACGAGCCGCGGGTGGTCGGCGGCGAGCTGCTGGGCGATGCTCCCGCCGGTCGACAGGCCGAGCACGTCGACCGGCTCGGGGAAGGCGGCGGCGATCGCCTCGGCGTGCTCGGCGGCGAGCTGCGCCATCGTCAGCCCGCGCGGCAGGCCGCGGCGGCGGTTGAGGAACAGCACCCGCCGATCGCGCGCGAGCGGCCCGATCGACACGGCGGCGACCGGGCCCAGCCCGTCGACGCCGGCCTGCGGCAGCAGCCCCGTCAGGTACAGCAGCGGCGGGCCGCTGCCGGCGGCGAGGCACGGGAGCCGTCCGATCTCGCCGCGCTGCAGGTCCACGGCGCCAGCATGCCAGGCGGAGCCGGCGGGTAGGGTGCCCGCCATGTCCGCTCCCCCCGGCGGCGTCGCGCTCACGGAGACCCTCTGGCGGTGGACCGCGCCGCACCCCGACTGGCGCCCGTCCGAGCCCGGCAGCAGCGGCGACTGGGACCGCGACGTCGGATGCGTCGCCCACGCCACGCCGGACGCATTCGTGTTCGTCGACCCGCTCGTGACCGACGACGCCTTCTGGACGTGGGCGGACGCCGCGATCGGCGGCCGACCGGTGCACGTCCACACGACGATCAGCTACCACCGCCGCTCCCGCGACGCCGTCGTCGAGCGCTACGGCGCGACGAGGTCGGGCGCCCGCGGCCACGAGCCACCGGCCGGCGTGCGGCGCGTGCCGGTGCGCCGCTTCGCCGAGACGATGCTGTGGCTGGAGGGTCCGCGCGCGCTCGTGTGCGGCGACACGATCATCGGCGACGGCGACGGCGGGCTGCGCCTGTGCCCGGCGTCGTGGCTCGAGGGCGACCGCACGGTCGACGAGCTGCGCGACACGCTGCGCGCCGCGACCGCCGAGCTCGACCCGGCGATGGTCCTGCCCGCGCACGGCGAGCCGGTGCGCGACGACGCCGCCGGCGCGCTGCGCCTCGCGCTGGCCTGAGGCTCAGACGACGCCGCGCGCCTCGGGGTCCAGCCCGAGGACGGCGCGGCCGCCGTCGACGGGGATCACCGCGCCGTTGACGAACGCCGCGTCGGGCGACAGCAGGTGCGCGACGACGGCCGCGACCTCGTCCGGCGTGCCGATCCGGCCCAGCGGGTGCAGCGCGCGCAGCTCCTCGTCGACCTGCGGCCGAGCGGCCCGCAGCGCCTCGTGGCGGTCCGTGGCGATCGAGCCGAGCGCGATCGCGTTCGCGCGGATCCCCTGCGGGCCGTAGTCGACGGCGACCGCGCGCGTGAGCCCCTCGATCGCCGCCTTCGCGGTCGCGTACGGCAGCGCGCCCGGCACGGGTCGTGCCGCCTGGTGGGACGAGACGTTGACGATCGCCCCCGGCCGCCCCGCCTCCAGGAAGCGGCGCACGGCGACGGCGCAGCCGGTGACCGCGAGACCGAGGTTGCGCACGACCAGCTCGAGCACGCCGACCGGGCCCGCCTCGTGCAGCGTCGCGTCCCTGAACACGGCGGCGTTGTTGACCCACCCGGCCAGCGGCGCGGACCGCTCCGCCGCGGCGGCGGCTTGCTCCGCCACGCCGGCGTCGGCGGCGTCGCCGCACACCGCGGTCACGCCGGGCGCGTCGCGCGTCCAGCCCAGCGCGTCCGCGTCGACGTCGAGCGCGACGACGGGTCCGTCGGCGGCCACCCGCTGCGCGATCGCCCGCCCGATCCCCTGACCGGCGCCGGTCACGACGTACGAGCCTGCCATGGCCCGCAAAATAGGCCGCGCCGTCAGACGTCCTCGGGAACATCGCGCCGCCGCCGCCCGGCGACAGAACGGCGGACCGCAGCGATGAGATCGCGGCTCGCGCACGGTCTGCACCGCATGACCTACCTGCTGCTGCCCGGCGCGGGCGGCGACGCGCGCTACTGGGATCTCGTGGCCGACCGCCTGCGCGCCCGCGGCCACGACGTCGTGGCCCCGGACCTCCCGGGCCCCGACCCCGCCGCCGGGCTGGACACGTACGCCGACGTCGCCCTCGCCGCGCTCGGCGGGTGCGAGCGCCCGGTCGTCGTCGGGCAGTCGATGGGCGCGTTCACGGCGCCGCTGGTGGCCGCGCGCGTGCCGGTCGAGCTGCTGGTGCTCGTCTGCCCCATGATCCCGGCGCCCGGCGAGTCCGCCGCCGCCTGGTGGGCGGCGACGGGTCAGGACGCCGCCTACCGCGAGAGCGAGGCGCGCGCCGGCCGCGACCCCGACGCGCCGTTCGACCTGGCGACGCTGTTCCTGCACGACGTCGCGCCGGACGTGGCCGCGCGCGTCCTGGCCGACGACCGCGAGGAGACCGGACGCTCGTGGGACGAGCCGTGGCCGCTGGAGGCCTGGCCCGACGTCCCGACCCGCGTGCTCGTCGGCGCCCGCGACCGGCTGTTCCCCGAGCCGTTCGCGCGGCGCGTCGCCCGCGAGCGCCTCGGCGTCGAGGCGGACGTCATCGACACCGGCCACCTGCCCGCGCTCGCGCGCCCCGACGAGCTCGCCGAGCGCCTCATCGCCCACGCGCCCGCGACCGCGTAGGCTGCCGGCGATGGCCACCTGGGAGGACGTCGAGCGGCTCGCGCTCGCGATGCCGGAAGCGGGCGTGCGGCTGTCGTGGGGCAACCGCCACTGGACCGTCCGCAAGAAGGGGTTCGTGTGGGAGCGGCCCCTGCGCCGCAGCGACCGCGAGGCGCTCGGCGACGCGGCGCCCGACGGGCCGATCCTCGGCGCCCGGGTCGAGCACCTGGTCGCCAAGGAGGCGCTGCTCGCCGACGACCCGGAGATCTTCTTCACGACCCCGCACTTCGACGGCTACTCGGCGGTGCTGGTGCGCCTGGACCGCATCGACGTCGAGGCGCTCGAGGAGGTCGTGGTGGAGGCGTGGCTGGCGAGCGCGCCGCCGCGCCTGGTGCGCGAGTACCTCGCGTCGCGCGAGTCCGGCTAGGACTCGCCGGCCGGCACGTCGGCCCCGTCGGCGAGGGTCTCGCCGTCCGGGCGCTGCGCCGCGGCCCGGCGCGCCTCCTTGCGGGCCTGCTTCTCGAGCCGCTTCTCGCGCAGCTTCTGCTCGCGGTTCAGCTTCGCCATCGTGGTGCGCTTCTTGGCGCTTGAGGCCATGCGTTCGTCCTTCGGTCGTGGGGTCGAAAACGACGGAGGGCCCGCGACTGCGGGCCCTCCGATGCGGTTTCGCGGATCCGTCGCCTAGAGCGACTGGACGTTCGCCGCGGCCGGGCCCTTGGGGCCCTGCTCGGCGTCGTAGGACACCTTCGCGCCCTCGGTCAGCGAGCGGAAGCCGCTGCCCTGGATCGCGGTGTGGTGGACGAAGAGGTCCGAGCCGGGCTCGTCGGGGGTGATGAACCCGAAGCCCTTGTCGTCGTTGAACCACTTCACGGTTCCGGTGGCCATGTGGCTGCTCCCTCCGGGAGTTCTGTGCACTGCGAGACGCGGAGGGTGCTGCGAGGCAACGACTGCGGTAACGCGGGGCACTGCTTGCTGAGGCCGAGCCGAATGCTCGACGCGACCAGTCTAGCCGGTTTCGCCGGTCGGGGACGGACGCCGGCACGGGCCGCTCCGAGAGACGGAGCAGCGGCGGCCGAGGATCGCGCCCACCGGCCCCGGACGCAAAGGGACGCGAGCCGAGCCACGTCGGGGACCTTCCGCCTGTCGCTGCGCCCTTGCGGACGGCGCCTGGCTCAGGTGGCGCGGCCTTCCACCCCGGTGGCCTCGCTCTTTCGCGGCTCGAACCCGCGTCTGCGATCGACGGTACGCCCCCGAACGACCGCCGTCAGGTGCGAATCCGCATTTAGCGGGGTTTTCGTACCCCGGCGCCTAGATGAGTCGTTCCACGGGTGGCCGGTCAGGCGTAGTAGGCGGTGAGGTTGCGCGGTGGGCGTCCGAGGCGGTGGTTGAGCGCGATCGCGGCGGTCAGGGCCAGGAACTTGGTAGCGATGCGTGC
>Ga0310823_101228_pt1 | contig 9860 bp, 5 predicted proteins | sample P4_ome_3_FD_201316 | JGI IMG/M metagenome (GOLD analysis project Ga0310823, IMG submission 201316) | Sorghum-adapted microbial communities from Joint BioEnergy Institute, Emeryville, California, United States - P4_Day56_Rep3 | ecosystem: Engineered > Bioreactor > SSF (Solid state fermentation) >...
CTGCTCGCCGCCACCGGGCTGCGCAAGAACTACGGCGCGACCCCGGCGCTCGACGGGGCGACCCTGCACGTGCGCGCCGGCGAGATCGTGGCCGTCATGGGCTCCTCCGGCTCCGGCAAGTCCACGCTGCTGCACTGCCTCGCCGGGATCGTCCAACCCGACGCGGGCGAGGTGCGCTACCGCGGTCGCACGCTCTCGACGATGTCCGACGCCGAACGCAGTGCCCTGCGCCGCACCGACTTCGGCTTCGTCTTCCAGTTCGGACAACTGGTGCCGGAGCTGACCTGTCTGGAGAACGTCGCGCTGCCGCTGCGGCTGTCCGGTGTCCGCCGGCGCGAGGCCGAACAGCGCGCGGCGCGCTGGCTGGCCCGGCTGGAGGTCTCCGACGTGGCGGGGAAACGCCCCGGCGAGGTCTCCGGAGGTCAGGGGCAACGGGTCGCGGTGGCCCGCGCCCTGGTCACCACACCCCGGGTGGTCTTCGCCGACGAGCCGACCGGTGCGCTCGACTCACTCAACGGGGAGCAGGTGATGCGGCTGCTCACCGAGGCGGCCCGGAGCACCGGCGCCGCCGTGGTGCTGGTGACGCACGAGCCGCGCGTCGCCGCGTACGCCGATCGGGAGGTCGTGGTGCGTGACGGCCGCACCCGCGAGATCCTGCTGGCGGAACGATGACCGGCCGTCAACCTCGCCTGGGCTGGGTGGCCGACCTGACCCTCGGCGCCCGGTTGGTCTTCGCCGGCGGCCGCAACGGGCTGCTCCGGACCCTGCTGATCGCCGTCGGGGTGGGGCTCGGGGTGGCGATGCTGCTGACCAGCGCCTCCATCCCCACCATGCTCGCCATGCGGCAGGAACGCACCGCCGCCCGCGACGACCTGTTCTTCGAGGCCGCACCGCCGCCCGGCGACCGGACCCTGCTGGTCGCCACCACCGACACCGCCTACCGCGGCCACTCGATCAGGGGACGGCTGGTCCAACCGGAGGGCGCGCACCCCCCGGTCCCACCGGGGCTGACCCGGCTGCCCGGCCCCGGTGAGATGGTCGTCTCCCCCGCGCTGGCCCGGCTGCTGGACTCGCCCGACGGCGCACTGCTGCGCCCCCGCCTCGCCCACCCCGTCGTCGGCACCATCTCCGCCGAGGGCCTCGCCGGCCCCAGCGAGTACGCCTACTACCTCGGCACCGACCAGCTACGGCCCGAGCTCGGCGCACGACGCATCGACCACTTCGGCAGCGAACCGGATGGCAGGGGCCTCGACCCGGTGCTGACCCTGCTCGTCACGATCAGCTTCGTGGCGCTGCTGCTCCCCGTCGCGGTCTTCGTCGCCGCCGCCGTCCGGTTCGGTGGGGAGGCCCGCGACCGGCGGCTGGCCGCGCTGCGACTGGTCGGCGCCGACGCGGCGACGACCCGCCGCGTCGCCGCCGGGGAGGCACTGGTCGGCGCCGCCCTCGGCCTGCTGGTCGGCGCGGTTCTCTTCCTGGTCGGCCGGCGGCTCGTCGAGTACGTGTCGCTCGAGGGGATCAGTGTCTTCGCCGGCGACGTCCGGCCCAGTCCGGTACTCACCGTGCTGATCGCCCTCGCGGTGCCGGCTGTCGCGGTCATGGTCGCCCAGGTGGCGCTGCGCCGGATCGTCGTCGAACCGCTCGGCGTGATCCGCCGCGCCGGCGGTCGTCGTCGGCGCCTCTGGTGGCGGCTCGCCCTACCGGTCGTCGGCGCCGCGCTGCTCGCCCCGCTGGACGGCCGCGCCGCCAACGCCACCGGCACCGCCAGCCAGGTTCAGGTGATCACCGGGACGGTGTTCCTGCTGACCGGCGTTGCCGCACTGCTGCCCTGGCTGGTCGAGGCGGTGGTCCGGCGGCTGCGCGGTGGCGGCGTGCCCTGGCAGCTGGCCGTCCGCCGACTCCAGCTCGACACCGAGTCCGCGGCCCGGATGGTCGGTGGGATCGCGGTCGCGGTCGCCGGCGGGATCGCCCTGCAGATGTTCTTCGCGAACGTCCAGCACAACTACGTCCTCGCCACCGGACACGACGTCGACCGGGCACAGGCGGTGGTGACGCTGGAGGGCCAGAACCTCGCCGGCACCGACCTCGACGCGCTGACCGCGCGGTTCCGGGACATCGCCGGGGTCGAACGGGTGGTCACCACCCTCGTCACCGGCGTGACCGCCGCGGACGCCACGCCGGACGACGACGGCCTGCGTCCCCTCACCCGACTCCGGATCGGCGACTGCGCCGCCCTGCGGGAGTTCGCCGTTCTCGACCGGTGCGCGGACGGCGACGTGTTCCAGACCGTCCCGTCGGAAGAGTCGGGATCGGAAGAGTCGGGACCGGACTCCCCGGACACGGCCGGGGAGGACGTCGCCAGACCCGGCCAGCGCATGGAGATCGTCGGCGCGGGTCCGGCCCCGGGCGTCGCGTGGACGGTCCCGGACCGGCTCCGGGTCGTCCCGTACCGGCCCGACCCCAGCGGCGCCCAGTCCACGGCCGTCCTCGCCACCCCCGGCGCGCTGGATCTGGGCCGGCTGCGCGCGCTCGACGCCGAGATGTTCCTCGCCCTGGACCCGACCCGGCCGGACACGATCGAACTCGTCCGCAACGCGGCGGCGGAGTTCGGCCCGCTCGGACAGGTCATGGCGCTACACGCCGCCGTGGAGGCCGACCGGTTCACCCAGATCCGCCGTGGACTGTTCCTCGGCGTGGTGGCGACCCTCCTGCTGCTCGGTGCCAGCATGCTGGTCAGCGTCCTCGAACAGCTGCGCGAACGGCGACGGGTGCTCGCCGTGCTGGTCGCGTTCGGCACCCGGCGCGCGACGCTGGGCTGGTCGGTGCTCTGGCAGACCGCGGTGCCGGTCCTGCTCGGCCAGGTCCTCGCCGTCGCACTCGGCACGGCGCTCGGCGCGATCCTGCTCGCCATCGTCGATGAACCGGCCCACCTCCACTGGCCGAGCGTCGCCGGCATGTCCGGCCTCGCGGCGGCGGTCGTGGTGCTGGTCACGGCCGCCAGCCTGCCGACGCTGTGGCGTCTGCTCCGCCCCGACGGCCTGCGCACGGAGTGACGGGAACGCCGGCGCGGCGGTGCGTCGCTCAGCGGCCCACCGCCGCGCCGACCGTCGGGTGCAGGTCGTCCGCCGGCGGCTGCCACACCTCGGGGTGCGCCCCCACCTGGTCGCCGGACCGGATGTCCTTCACCTCGTCTCCCGCGCCGTCCACACCCGGGAACCAGACGTACGGGATGCCCCGCCGCTCGGCGTACCGGATCTGCTTGCCGTACTTGGCCGCCGACGGGGCGACCTCGGTGGGGATGCCGCGGCGGCGCAACGTGTCGGCGATGCGGTTGCTCTCCGCGCGGCGCTCCTCGGAGACCAGGGCCACCAGCACGCAGGTCGGGACACTGCGGGAGATCGACAGCGCGTTCGCGCCGAAGAGCAGGCCGAGCAGCCGGGTCACCCCGATCGAGATGCCGACGCCGGGGAACCGGGCCTGCCCGTCGCTGGCGAGGTTGTCGTACCGGCCGCCGGAGCTGATCGACCCGAAGCGCTCGAAGCCGAGCAGCTGGGTCTCGTAGACGGTGCCGGTGTAGTAGTCGAGCCCGCGGGCGATCCGCAGGTCGGCCACGCAGAGCCCGGGTGCGTGGGCGGTGGCGGTCTCCATCACCGCGACCAGCTCGGCCAGGCCCTCGTCCAGAAGGGGGTCGCTCACCCCCAGCCGCCGGACCGCGTCGGCGAACGACGCGTCCGGCGCGGAGATCTCGGCCAGCGCGAGGCAGGCCTTGGCCTGGGCCTCGGTCGCCCCGGCGGTCTCGACCAGCAGCGACGTCACCCCGTCCGGGCCGATCTTGTCGAGCTTGTCCACCGCGCGCAGCGCCGCCATCGGGTCGGACAGGCCGATGCCGCGGTAGAAGCCCTCGCAGACCTTGCGGTTGTTGATCTGGACCCGGATCGGCAGCCGCCCGTCGGTGTTGCCCAGTGGCAGCCCGCCGAGCGCGTCGCCGATCACCAGCGGCATCTCGGCCTCGTAGTGCGGCGGCAGGGTGTCCCGGTCGACGACGTCGATGTCGGCCTGGGTGAACTCCCGGTAGCGCCCCTCCTGCGGGCGTTCGCCCCGCCACACCTTCTGGATCTGGTAGCGGCGGAACGGGAAGTGCAGCCGGCCGGCGTTCTCCAGGACGTACCGGGCGAACGGCACGGTCAGGTCGAAGTGCAGGCCCAGGGTGCCCTCGCCGACGGACGGGCCGCCCTCCTCCTGCAGCCGGCTGATCAGGTAGACCTCCTTGGAGGTCTCCCCCTTGCGGAGCAACTGCTCCAGCGGCTCCACCGCCCGGGTCTCCAGCGGCGCGAAACCGTAGAGCTCGAAGGTGGTGCGGATGCGGTCGAGGACGTACTGCTCGATCATCCGCTGCGGCGGCGCCCACTCGGGAAAGCCGGAAATCGGTCGTGGCTTGCTCATGGTGCTCGGGTGCTCCTGTCGGATCTCGCGCGTCGCGGCGCGAGCGGGGACTACCAGCCTCGGGTGGACGCGGCCCAGCCCGGACCGGCGGAAGCAGCCGCCTCGACCAGGTACGGGTTGCTCGTCCGCTCGCGGCCGATGGTGGTCGCGGGGCCGTGGCCGGGCAGCACGATGGTGTCGTCGGCGAGCGGGAGGATCTTCTCCCGCAGGCTTCTCATCATCGCCAGCGGGCTGCCGCCCGGCAGGTCGGTGCGGCCGATCGAACCGGCGAACAGAACGTCGCCCGCCAGGCAGATCTGCTCCGCCGCCCAGTCCACGCCGGGTGGAAGGGGCAGGTCGGACCGGACGGCCGAGCCCGCGCCCGGCAGCCGGAACAGCACCGACCCGCCGGTATGGCCCGGGGCGTGGTCGACGGTGATCTCCAGACCGGCCAGGTTGAGCGTGATGCCGTCGGTCAGTTCGGCGACGTCCTCCGGCTCGGCGTACGGCAGGCGCCCGCCGAAGAGCGCGGCGAGGTCGGCGGAGAGCCCCTTGGCCGGGTCCGCGAGCAGCTCTCGGTCGTTCGGATGCACGTAGGCGGTGATTCCCCGGGCGCCGCAGACCGGCGCGACCGAGAAGGTGTGGTCGAGATGACCATGGGTCAGCAACACCGCGGCCGGCCGCAGCCGATGCTCCGCCAGCACCGCGTCGAGCCGGTCCAGCACCCCGATGCCGGGGTCGACCACGACACACTGTTCCCCGGGCGCCGTGGCCACCACGTAGCAGTTGGTGCCGAAGGCGTCCGCGGGGAAGCCGGCGACGAGCACGTGCGCTCCCTTCCCTCCACGGTTGCTGCGCCTACCCTATCCGTCCCGTGCTGCGCCGACACGCCCGTGTGCGCCAGCCCGTGAGAACACCGGATTGGCAGTGATAATCTCCGATGGTTTCGGGTGACCTCGTACACGACTTTCCCAGCCGGTACCCGTACACTCTGGCGGGCGTGTGGCGTGGCGCACGTGACGCCGCGGCCGCGCCAGCGCCTCGGCCGGACCACCGGGAACGGCGAGCAGGGGTCGGACGACCAGCGGCACAGGGAGGGGAGCACGAGTGGCTTCCAGCAAGGACCGGCAGCGGAAACTGGCACGGGCCAAGCTCGAACGCCAGATGGCCCGGCGGGCGGCCGCCGCCCGCCGCAAGCGGCAGATCCGAGCCGCCATCGGCTCGGCCCTGGCGCTGGTGCTGCTCGCGCTCGGTTCGTTCTGGGCACTCGGTGGCTTCGACCGCAAGCCCACCACCAACCCCTCGGCGATGGACATCTGCACCTGGACCAAACAGGACGGGCAGTCCAACACGAACCTCAAGGACGTCGGCACCCCGCCCACCCGCGACCTGCCGACCAGCGGCACCCGGCCGATGACGATCACCACGAACCAGGGTGAGCCGGTGACCGTGCAGCTCGACCTGGCCGCCGCGCCGTGCGCCGCCGCCAGCTTCACCTACCTGGCCGGCCAGCAGTTCTTCAACGACACGAAGTGCCACGAGATCACCACCGAGGGGGCCCTGCGCTGCGGTGACCCGAGCGGCACCGGGTTCGGCGGTCCGACGTACACCTTCTACGACGAGAACGTGCCCGAGGGGCCCGAGCCCAGCCCGTCGGAGAGCGCGTCGGCGAGCCCGTCGGACGGTCCGTCCGCCAGTCCGTCGGCGAGCCCGTCGGCCACCGCGCCCGCCGACTCCGAGCCGGCCTACCCCGCCGGCACCGTGGCGATGATCGGCTTCCCGCCCGGCTCCAACGGCAGCCAGTTCCTGATCTTCTTCAAGGACTACAACCCCACCGAGCCGATGTACTCGATCGTCGGTACGGTCACGTCGGGGATGGACGTGATCAAGAAGATCGGCAACATGGAGACCGTGGACAATGGTTCCGGCGCCAAGGTGAAGCCGAAGCACGACATCGTGATCCAGAGCCTCACCGTCGGTGAGCCGTCCTCGGGTGACCCGACGTCGGCACCGCCCAGCGCGACGCCGACGCCCACGACGTCGCCGTCGGCCAGCCCGACCGGCGCGGGCCAGTCCTGAGAACACCCCAGACCACCCCGCCGCGCGGCACGCCCGGCCGCGCGCGGCACATAGTCCAGGAGGAGCCACCGTGACGTCGACCAGAGAGCGGCAACGCGCCGCGGCGCGGGCAAGACTGGAACGTGAGATGGCCCAGCGCGCAGCAGCGGCCCGCAAGCGCCGTCAGCTACAGGCTGCCATCGGCGGGGGCGTGGCACTGTTGTTGGTGGTCGCCGGCACGGTGTGGCTCGTGGCGAGTCTCGGTGACGACGAGCAGACGGCGAACCAGGCGGGCACCACCACCTGCACCTGGACCGAGGTCCCGTCCGACCAGCGCACCGAGACGACCAAGGACGTCGGGCTGCCGCCGACCACGGTCAAGAACACCGGCAGCCAGATCATGACGATCGACACCAACCTCGGACAGATCACCGCGAAGCTGAACCTGCGCGACGTGCCCTGCACGGCGGCCAGCTTCACCCACCTGGCCGAGCAGAAGTTCTTCGACAACACCAAGTGCCACCGGCTGGTCACCCAGGGAATCCAGGTGCTGCAGTGCGGTGACCCGAGCGTCAAGGCTGACGGCGACTGGAAGGAGAGCGACGGCACCGGCGGCCCGGCGTACCGGTTCGCCGAGGAGAACCTCCCGACGGACAAGCGCCCGCCCTACCCCGCCGGGATCATCGCGATGGCCAACTCCGGCCCCGGCACCAACGGCAGCCAGTTCTTCATCGTCTACGGCGACTCCCAGCTGCCCGCCTCGTACACCGTGCTCGGCACCGTGACCAAGGGGCTGGACCTGGTGGCCGAGGTCGGCGCGGCCGGCGACGACGGCGCCTTCAGCCAGCAGGCCGGTGGTGGCCACCCGAAGAAGGAGGTCATCATCAAGAGCCTGACCATGAGCGAACCGGTCGGCTGACGGGGCGTCACCGAGGCCACGGCGTCCGGCTCCGCGCGGAGCCGGACGCCTTCTCGTGTCCGGGGCCGCGGCGTGGGCGGCAGGCGCCGGAGGCGACGCCGGTACGGGGTCCTCAGGCGCCGGAGGTGACCCGGTACGCGTCGAAGACGCCGTCGACCTTGCGGACCGCCGCGAGCAGGTGCCCGAGGTGCTTCGGGTCGGCCATCTCGAAGCTGAACCGGCTCACCGCCACCCGGTCCCGGGTCGTGGTGACCGTCGCGGAGAGGATGTTGACCCGCTCGTCGGAGAGGACCCGGGTGACGTCGGCGAGCAGCTTGTGCCGGTCGAGCGCCTCGACCTGGATCGAGACCAGGAAGGTCGACGCGGATGTGAGCTGCCAGTTCACCTCGACGATGCGCTCGGCCTGCACCCGCAGGTTCTCCGCGTTGGCGCAGTCGTCCCGGTGCACACTCACCCCGCCGGAGCGGGTCACGAAGCCGAAGACCGAGTCGGGCGGGACCGGGGTGCAGCAACGGGCGAGTTTGATCCACACGTCGCTGACCCCACGGACCACCACGCCGGGGTCGCCGCTGCTGCCGGTGCGGCGCGGCGGACGGGTGGGGACCGTGGTCTCGGCGATGTCCTCGACCGCGCCCTCCTCGCCGCCGTACCCCGCCATCAGGCGCTGGACCACCGACTGCGCCGACACCTGGCCGTCGCCGACCGCGGCGTAGAGCGAGGCGACGTCCGCCAGGTGCAGGTCCCGGGCGATCGTCGTCAGGTTGTCGTGGGTGAGCATCCGCTGTAGCGGCATGCCGTGCTTCCGCATGGCCTTGACGATCGCGTCCTTACCGGCCTCGATCGCCTCCTCGCGGCGCTCCTTGTTGAAGTACTGGCGGATCTTCGTCCGGGCCCGCGGGCTCTTGATGAACCCCAGCCAGTCCTGGCTCGGCCCGGCGGTGTCGGACTTCGAGGTGAAGATCTCGATGACGTCGCCGTTGGAGAGCGTCGACTCCAGCGGCACCAGCTTGCCGTTGACCCGCGCGCCGATGCACTTGTGCCCGACCTCGGTGTGGACCGCGTAGGCGAAGTCCACCGGCGTGGAGCCGGTGGGCAGCGGGATCACGTCGCCCTTGGGCGTGAAGACGTACACCTCCTGGCTGGAGAGGTCGAACCGCAGCGCGTCGAGGAACTCGCTGGGGTCGGCCGCCTCCCGCTGCCAGTCCAGCAGCTGCCGCAGCCAGGTCATGTCGTCGATGTGCGCCGGCGGGCCGACGATCGTCTCGCCCTTCTTCTCCTTGTACTTCCAGTGGGCGGCGATGCCGAACTCGGCCGTACGGTGCATGGCGTACGTGCGGATCTGCATCTCGACCGGTTTGCCGCTCGGCCCGATGACGGTCGTGTGCAGCGACTGGTACATGTTGAACTTCGGCATCGCGATGTAGTCCTTGAACCGGCCGGGAACCGGCTGCCAGTTCGCGTGGATCACCCCGAGTGCCGCGTAGCAGTCGCGTACCGTGTCGACCAGGATGCGGACGCCGATCAGGTCGTAGATGTCGCGGAAGTCCCGACCCCGCACGATCATCTTCTGGTAGATCGAGTAGAGGTGCTTCGGCCGCCCGGTGACCTCCGCCTTGATCTTGGCGGCGCGCAGGTCGGCCTGCACCTTCTGGGTCACCTGCCGCAACATCGCCTCGCGCTGCGGCTGGTGCTCACCGATCAGCCGGTTGATCTCCTCGTACCGCTTGGGGAAGAGGTTGGCGAAGGCCAGGTCCTCCAGTTCCCACTTGATCGTGTTCATCCCCAGCCGGTGCGCCAGCGGGGCGAGGATCTCCAGGGTCTCCTTGGCCTTCTGCTCCCGCTTCGCCTGCGGGAGGAAGGTCAGGGTCCGCATGTTGTGCAGCCGGTCGGCCAGTTTGATCACCAGGACCCGGGGGTCCTTGGCCATCGCGACGACCATCTTGCGGATCGTCTCCGCCTTGGCCGCGTCTCCGAGCTTCACCCTGTCGAGCTTGGTGACACCGTCGACCAGCAGCGCGACCTCGGCACCGAACTCGTCGCGCATCTGCTCCAGGGTGTAGTCGGTGTCCTCGATGGTGTCGTGCAACAGGGCCGCGACCAGGGTGGTGGTGTCCATCCCCAGGTTCGCCAGGATGGTGGCGACCGCCAACGGATGCGTGATGTACGGGTCGCCCGACTTGCGGTACTGCCCCGAGTGCCACCGGGCGGCCGTGTCGAAGGCACGCTGGAGCAACCGGGCGTCGGCCTTGGGGTGGGACGCCCGGTGGGTCGCGATCAGCGGCTCCAGCACCTCGCTGACCTGCGGCGTCTGCCAGGGAGCGTTGAACCGGGCCAGCCGCGCCCGGACCCGACGGCCGGTGGGTGCGTTGGCCAGGGCGAAACCCGACGTGGAGCCGCGGGACGTGGTGGTGGACGAAGAGGTGGGGGCGGTCGATGTCGCCCCGTTCGCCGGCGGGGCCGCCTC
>Ga0310823_101233_pt1 | contig 9822 bp, 8 predicted proteins | sample P4_ome_3_FD_201316 | JGI IMG/M metagenome (GOLD analysis project Ga0310823, IMG submission 201316) | Sorghum-adapted microbial communities from Joint BioEnergy Institute, Emeryville, California, United States - P4_Day56_Rep3 | ecosystem: Engineered > Bioreactor > SSF (Solid state fermentation) >...
TGGGGCGTTTCGGAAATGTCAAGAGGAAAATTTGTTCGCATCCCCGTTTTGGGGGTGAAACAATAAAAGACCTTGGCCAAAGGGCCAAAGCCGGTGCGGAGTTTTTAATTCCGAGAGGCTATTTTGAACAAATGGAGGGGTGGTCTGCATGCAATCGCAACCATGGACACCGACGAAGGATGGTTTGAATCGGAAGGGAAGCCTGCTCTCCTGGCTGGATGAGCGAATCCGCATCCTGCTGTTGGCACCGGCATTTCTCGTCATGTTGCTCGTATTTCTGTATCCGATCCTGTATACGGTCTATTTGAGCGTCCACGATTGGACCCTGTTCACGATGCAAGATCCCCCCTTCATCGGCTTCAAACATATTCTGGAGGTGCTCAGTGACACCACGTTCCACCGTTCGCTGCTGCGGTCTGCCATCTATGTCTGCGCCGGCGTCGGTCTCCAGTTGGTGCTCGGCTTCACGCTCGCGCTTGCGGTGGATCGCATTCGGCGCGGGCAGGGACTGCTCACGACGCTGTTTGTCTTCCCGATGATGGTGACGCCCGTTGTGGTCGGCTTGATGTGGAAATTCATTTTCGACTACAACTTCGGAATCTTCAACTACACGCTGACGCTGTTCGGTCTTGAGAAAATGGCCGTGCTCAACACGAGTTCGACCGCGCTTGCGGCGCTGATCTTCGTCGACACGTGGCAATGGAAGCCGTTCATGTTCATCGTGCTGTTGGCCGGTCTGAGATCGCTGCCGACCGAACCGTTCGAAGCGGCGGATATCGACGGAGCTTCCGCGTGGCAGAAGTTGCGGAATATCACCTTGCCGCTGCTCAAATCGGTCATGATCGTCTGCCTGGTGATGCGGGCCGCGGGAGCGATCAAAGTGTTCGACCAGATCTATGTGCTCACGGGCGGCGGTCCCGGAACGTCAACGGAAACGTTCTCCATTCTGCTCCACCGGAAAGCATTCGCCGAATTCAACTTCGGCTACTCGTCAGCGCTTGCCATCGTTCTCGCGATCATCGTCGGCATCATCTGCTGGTTCGCCGTACGGTCGCTGTATTCGGAAAAACAGGGGGCAACCATCATGAGAAGCAACAGGAACCATCCGCTGCTGTACGTTTATGTGTATGGTGCGCTGGTCATCTTTCTGTTCCCCATCTTCTGGGTCATGTTTACGTCGATCAAGACGCCGACGCAGGCTTTCCAAATTCCGCCGGTCTGGTTCTTCAGTCCTTCGCTTGAAAATTACAGGGAAGTGTTTCGCACGCAGCCGTTCAGCGAATATTTGATCAACTCGCTGATTACGACCGTCGTGTCCACACTGCTTGCGCTGGTGATCGGCACGCTCGCGGGGTACAGCCTGGCCCGTTTTCGCATCAAGGGGCAACGGGTGATCACGTTCTCGGTATTTTTCACAAAAATATTTCCGCCGATCGTGCTCGTCGTACCGTTCTTCGTCCTGTTCCAACAACTCGGCAGCACCGATTCATTGTTTTCGCTGATCGTATCGTACACGACATTCAATCTTCCGTTTGTCATCTGGCTCATGTGGGGCTTCCTGAAAGAACTTCCGGAAAGTCTCGAGGAAGCGGCGATCATCGACGGGACTACGCGCTTCGGAGCGATGGTGGCGGGTTGTGCTGCCGCTTGCCAAGCCCGGACTTGCCGTATCCGCCATCTTCACCGCCATGAACTGCTGGAACGAATTTCTGTTTGCGCTTAACTTGACGAGCGTCAAGGCGATGACGCTTCCCGTCATGGCAGCCAACTTTGTCACGCAGGAAGCGATTCTGTGGGGGCCCGTTACGGCGACGGGGACGATGTTGACGAACCTTCCGGAATGGCCGCTCGTGGTGGCAACATGAAAAACCCGAAAGTAATGACCGCGGAAGAAGCCGTACTGCATATTCAGGACAGGGGTACGGTTGCCATCGGTGGATCGGGAGGAGGCATCGCTGAACCGACGGATCTGATTAAAGCGTTGGAGAAACGTTTTCTGGAAACAGCCGGCCCACGAGACCTTACGATCATCCATGTTACCGGACTTGGTGACCGCGCCGAAGGCGGACTGTGCCATCTTGCCCATGAGGGATTGGTGAAACGCAACATCGGGGGTCACTACGATTACATTCCCAAAATGGCGCAGCTGGCCAGTGAAAACAAAATTGAAGCCTGCAATTTGCCCCAGGGCGTGCTGTCGCAGTTGTTTCGGGAAACGGCGGCCAGGCGGCCGGGTCTCATTACCCACGTCGGGTTGAGAATGTTCGTGGATCCGAGGCTCGAGGGCGGCAAACTGAACGAGATCACCAGGGAAGATATCGTGAAAGTGGTCGAGTTTGAAGGGCAGGAGAAGCTGTTCTACCGGTCTTATGACTGCAACTATGCCTTTCTTCGCGGAACGTCCGCGGACGAGGACGGCAACATATCGATGGAAGAGGAGGCGGCGTTGCTTGACAACCTGGCGATCGCCCAGGCGGTGCACAACAACGGGGGCAAGGTGTTCGTCCAGGTAAAACGGCTCGTGCAGCGCCACACGCTGCATCCGAAGTCGATTCGCATCCCCGGTATTCTCGTGGACGGGATTATCGTCAGTCCGCATCAAACCCAGACGGTGTTGAGCGATTACAACCCGGCCTATTCCGGAGATATCCGGATTCCGTTGGCGGAAATTCCTCCGCTTCCGTTCAGTGAGAGGAAGATTATCGCCATGCGGGCGGCGATGGAGATTCCCGGGAAGCGGGTGGTCAATCTGGGGGTTGGCATTTCCGGTCTGGTCGGCATCGCAGCCAAAGAAATGAACCTTGCAACCGACTTCGAATTTGTCGTTGAGCAAGGTGTCATCGGCGGAGTTCCCGCGGGCGGCATCGAATTCGGAACGGCATCCAATCCGACGGCGATTATTGACAGTCCTTCGCAGTTTGACTTCTTTGACGGCGGTGGACTGGAGCTGGCCTGCCTTGGCATGGCGCAGGTGGATATTCAAGGAAACGTCAACGTGAGCAAGCTGGGCAAACGGATTTTCGGCTGCGGCGGTTTCATCAATATCGCGCAAAACGCCAAGCAGATTGTGTTCTGCGGCACGTTCACGGCGGGCGGACTGAAATATTCGGTCAAAGACGGCAAGCTGACCATTGTGGAAGAAGGCAAGTATAAAAAGTTCGTCCGCCGGGTGGATCAGATCACGTTTTCCGCCCAGTATGCGCGCGAAACCGGACAACGCGTCATGTACGTAACGGAGAGGGCGGTGTTCTCCCTGGGGGAAAACGGGCTTGTACTCGAGGAAATTGCACCGGGAGTCGATCTCGAAAAGGATATCCTTTCCCATATGGATGCTGCCCCCATGATCTCTCCCGATCTGAAGGAGATGGATGCGCGGTTGTTCCAGGGGGTATAACCCCTGGAACACCGCCCAACTTGGATGGAACGGAGGGGTTCGGAATGGGTCCGTACGAGACGATTCAGTGTGTGAGGACCGCCGGGTTGGGATGGATTTATTTGAACCGCCCGGATAAATACAATGCATTCGACGAGACGATCATGGCAGAGATTGCGGACGCGCTGGAGGTTTACAGAACCGATGCCGAAACGCGGGTCGTCATATTCAAGGGAAACGGCAAAAACTTCGCCTCCGGGGCGGACATCGCGGAGTTGCGGCGAATGACGCCGGCGGACGCGCTGTTTCCGAGCATGCGGTCGCTGTATGACAAGATCTATCATTATCCCAAGCCGACGATTGCCGCTATTCACGGCTATACGCTTGGCGGCGGGATGGAACTGGCGACCGCGTGCGACATCCGCATTGCGGCGGAGAACGCCAGGTTCGGACTGCCCGAATGCAAGCTCGGCGTCATGCCGGGGGCGGGCGGTACCCATCGCCTTGTGCGCCTTCTGGGAGAGGCGAAAGTGAAGGAATTGGTGCTTCTGGGTGATTTCATGAATGCTCAGGAGGCGCTTGCAAGCGGATTTGTGACTTCCGTCGTTCCGCCGGATGAACTGGAACATGCGGCTGCCGAAGCGGGCCGGAAGATCATCGAGAAAGCACCGCTTGCCCTTCGCCTTGCGAAAATGGCCATCCAGCGCAGTCAGGAAGCGCCGCTGGAAGTCGGTCAACTCATGGAGAACGCGATGCAGGCGTTTCTGTTCTCGTCCGCGGACAAGAAGGAAGGCGTTGCGGCTTTCCTGGAGAAGAGGAAACCGAATTTCCAGGGGAAATAACGCATCGACTGGAGGGAGCGCATTGCAAATTGATGAGACGATCACTTCGCGTGAAATAGACGATCTGCTTTCCCCCTATTTTGAACTTTCGGGACGAAAACTGGATTCGATCTTTGCATCATGGAGACCGGAAAGCGGCACCCCGGTGTTTACCGCGGGCGGGCGTTATACATCGCAAAGCTGGACGGAATGGACGCAAGGTTTCATGTTCGGCTGGGCGCTCTTGCAGTTCGAAGCAACCGGCGACGAACGCTATCTGGAAATGGGGCGGAACGGGATTGTCCGGCATATGGCTTCCCACGTAACCCATATCGGCGTGCACGATCACGGTTTCAACAATGTGTCGACGTACGGCAATTTGCGGCGGATGATGCTGGAAGGGCTCATTCCTCACAACGAATGGGAGCTGCATTTTTACGAGATGGCGCTCAAAGCATCCGGAGCGGTGCAGGCGAGCCGCTGGACTACGCTGGCTGACGGAACGGGGTATATCTACTCCTTCAATGGCCCCCATTCCCTCTTCATCGATACGATCCGGTCACTGCGCTCGTTGATGATCGCCCATGAACTCGACCACGTGTTGATGGGGGAAGGCGACCGGCCGGTCAGTATGCTGGAGAGGATCGTCCACCATGCCGTCAATACTGTTCGCTATAATATTTATTATGGCGAGGGACGAGACGCGTATGATGTTCGGGGACGGGTCGCCCATGAGGCGATTTTCAACATGAACAACGGCCTCTTCCGGTGTCCGAATTCCCAGCAGGGTTACTCCCCGTTCTCGACGTGGACGCGCGGGCTCGCCTGGGCGATGCTTGGGGTGGCTGAACTGATCGAGTTTTTCTCACGCATCCCGCGTGAAGCGTTGGAGCCGTGGGGCGGATTCGATGCAATTTACGGACAGATGCTGAAAGCGGCGAAGGCGACGGCTGATTTCTACATCGACAATACCGCACTTGACGGGGTGCCCTATTGGGATACCGGCGCGCCGGGGTTGGTGAGCCTGGGGGACTGGAGGGCAAGACCTGCTGATCCGTACAACGATCACGAGCCGGTGGACAGCTCGGCGGCGGCCATTGCGGCACAGGCATTGCTGAAAATCGGGCGTCATCTGGAAGAAAACAGCGATCCGCCGGGTCGTGCGTACTTCCAGGCAGGTCTCACCGTTGCCCGAACGATCTTCCAGCCTCCGTATTGGACCGATTCGGACCATCATCAGGGGTTGTTGCTTCATTCCGTGTATCACCGCCCGAACGGATGGGATCATGTGCCGGCCGGAAGCCGCATTCCGTGCGGTGAGGCGTGCATGTGGGGAGACTATCACGCCATGGAACTTGCCGTGTATATCAAGCGGATGAACAATCAGAGAAGCTTTGGAGCATGATGGAAGGAGCATGTTGGAGGGAGCTTGGGGGCATGGCCGATTCACGGTTTCTCGATTTGTGCGGAAGGCCTTTGAAATTTGCGGATAACCGCGTTTGGCGGACGTATCTGGGCGGAGAGCTTCTCGACCGATGGCAGGGACGCGAGCCTGCGGAAGACGGAGAATATCCGGAACAATGGATCGCATCCGTCGTCACAGCCAGAAACGTCGGCCGTGAGCAAATGGTTGAAGGCTTGAGCAGGGTGCAGCTGGACGATGGTTCCACTGTTACGCTGAAAGAGGCAATCGAGTCCGATCCGGTGTCGTTTCTTGGAGCTCGGCATGTGCGCAAGTTCGGTGCGAATCCGGCAGTGCTCATCAAGCTGCTTGACGCCGGCGAGCGGCTTGCCATCCAGGTTCATCCGGATCGGGATTATGCACAGAGGCAATTTCACTCTCCGTTCGGCAAGACCGAATCCTGGTATGTGCTTGGCGGACGAGCCGTGAACGGGGAACAGCCGTACGTGTTATTGGGGTTTAAATCGGGTGTTACGAAAGAGCAGTGGCGGCGTCTGTTTGAAGAACAGGACATTGCGGGCATGATCGACGCTCTGCACAAAGTACCCGTGAACGAAGGGGACGTGTTCCTGGTGGAAGGCGGAGTGCCGCATGCAATCGGTGCGGGCTGTTTTATGATTGAGGTGCAAGAGCCGACGGATTATACGATGCGCGTGGAGAAGACGACGCCGAGAGGCCGGCCGCTTCCGGACCTTGCATGTCACCAGGGTGTCGGCTTCGATCGGATGATGGATTGTTTTCATTATGAGGCGCTCAGCTATGAAGAAACGCTCGCAAGATGGAAAAAAATTCCCGAGGTCATCCGCGAAACGTCCGGAGGCAGGTTGGTGCGTCTGATCGGACATGAGGATACCGACCGATTCCGCGTCCACCGGCTTGACGTGGCGAGGGAGTGGCTGCAGATCAAGGAACATGCGTTTATGGCCGCTATCGTGGTGAGTGGAAGCGGAAAACTGGTGTGGGCGAATCAAGAAATGAACGTCCGCACAGCGGATGAACTATTTCTGCCGGCGAGTTTGTGTGAATTCAGCTGGATCAATACCGCACCTTCGGAAGGCGATTTGCAAGTCGTACTGTGTATGCCTCCAGAAGCATAAAGGCGTATGACCCGTTAAGGCCCGGGTGCGTTCGACGCATTCGGGCTTATTTTGTGGTACGCCGGGCACGGGTGTCATATAAAGGGTGAAAACGCTGAACGGGGGACAAGGGCAATAGCGTCCAACGCCGGGGGACCATCCGCCCTCTCCCCATCCATTATGGATTTCGCCGGATTCGGGGTTGTTCGCAGCGCTTCGACAATTCTAGCCGTTGCATCCTGTCAGGAAAATGCATATGATAGGGATTATAATTCAAGACAGAAAGCGAGGGCAGAAAGTCTCATTTTCAGTCAAGCGCCAGAACTTGCGTGCCCGCGGCGGCCGGTTGTCTCTTCACTCGCGCGGAAAAAGAAAGCGCATGGAGCGGACGGCGGCGTGCTGACGAGGCGGCAAGTTGACGAGGCGGGGGTGTTCGAAGCTTTCGGCGGGGACCCTCCGGTTGTCATCCGCTCCAGCCGTCAAGCCGGGAAGCAAAACGACCGGGCGACCGGTCCGACAAGAGCCCGGCAGAGCGGACCATTACGATCCAGGACAAGGCATTCATGCCGATTCCCACCCTGAAAGCCCCGTTGCCGGTTCGTCATGCGGCATGGGCAGATGAAAGCTGAATAAGACGCACATGCACATGCGTTCCGGACTTTGCGGGCTGTCGGGGGATCCCGAATAGCGGAGGTACGAACGAATGTGCGGAATTGTAGGATATATCGGTAATCGGAATACCCAGGAAATTCTGATCGAAGGCTTGAAGAAGCTCGAATACCGGGGATACGACTCGGCGGGCATCGCCATTCACACCGGCGACCGGCTGGAAATTCGCAAGGCGAAGGGCAGGCTCGCGGTGCTGGAGGAGAAGCTGAAGGATTCGCCGCTCACGGGCTCGGTCGGCATCGGGCACACGCGCTGGGCGACGCACGGCAAGCCGTCCGACATCAACTCGCACCCGCATACGGACAATTCGCGCAAATTCACGGTCGTTCATAACGGCATCATCGAAAATTATCTCGAGCTGCGCGAAGAGCTGTCCATCGCCGGGCATACGTTCGTGTCGGAGACGGATACGGAAGTCGTGTCCCACCTGATCGCGGACGAGTACGACGGCGACATCGTGAAGGCGGTGCAACGGGCGGTGAAGCGGATGCGCGGCGCGTTCGCGCTCGGCGTCCTGACGGAGTACGAGCCGGACCGGCTCGTGGCGGTGCGCTACGCGAGCCCGCTCATCATCGGCATCGGCAAGGGCGAGAACTTCATCGGTTCGGACATTCCGGCGATTCTCGAGCATACGCGCGACGTCTACATTCTCGAGGACGGCGAGATGGCCGTGCTGACGAAGGAAGGCGTCGAAGTGATGACGATCGACGGCCAGCGGGTGATGAAGAGCGTCTTCCATGTCGACTGGGACCTGATGACGGCGGAGAAAGCCGGTTACGAGCACTTCATGCTGAAGGAGATCCACGAGCAGCCGAAGGCGTACCGCGACACGATGGGATCGCGCATCTCGCCGGACGGCCGGCGGGTCGTGCTGCCGGAGCTGAAGATGACGGAAGGCGACATCCGGAGGGTCCGCAGGGTGCATATCGTCGCCTGCGGCACGGCGCTGCATGCCGGCCTCGTCGGCAAGCACGTCATCGAGAGTCTGGCGCGCATTCCGGTGGAAGCGGACGTCGCGTCCGAATACCGATACCGCAATCCGATCATTACGCCGGACACGCTGGTCATCGTCGTCAGCCAGTCCGGCGAGACGGCCGACACGCTGGCGGCGCTGCGCGAAGCGAAGCGCGCGGGCGCGCGCGTGCTGGCCATCACGAACGTCGTCGGCAGCTCCGTCGCCCGCGAGGCGGATGACGTCATCATCACCTGGGCGGGACCGGAGATCGCCGTCGCGTCGACGAAGGCGTATACGACGCAGCTCATCGCGTTCTATCTGTTCGGGCTCTATCTCGCGCAGACGCTCGGCACGAAGGACGAGGCGTACGTCGCGTCGGTCATCGCCGCCCTGAAGGAGCTTCCCGCGCAGGTGGAGGACATTCTGGAACACTCCGCCGTGCTGAAGAGAATCGCGGAGTCGATGGCGAAGCACAGCAGCCTGTTCTTCATCGGCCGCGGAGTCGACTGGGCGGTCGCGCAGGAAGGCTCGCTGAAGTTGAAGGAGATCTCGTACATCCACTCGGAGGCGTATGCGGCCGGCGAGCTGAAGCACGGCACGCTGGCGCTGATCGAAGACGATACGCCGGTCATCGCGCTCGTGACGCAGGAGGAGCTGTACGAGAAGACGCTGAGCAACATCAAGGAAGTGAAGGCGCGCGGCGCCCGGGTGTTCGGGCTGGTGAACCGGAGCAACCGTGAAGAGGTCGCGAAGTCGGTCGACGAGCTGTTCGCGATCCCGGACACGCTGCCGCTGCTCACGCCGGCGCTGGCGGTTGTGCCGCTGCAGCTCATCGCGTATTACGCGTCGCTCGCGCTCGGCCATGACGTGGATAAGCCGCGGAATCTGGCGAAGAGCGTGACGGTGGAATAAACTTTGGAAGCCGGGTATGGACGGTATCAACGTAAAATACATCCCGTACTGGGAAAATAAAAACTGTCCAAAGACAATAAAAAATGTCCATGAAGCCGAGCGTGGCAGGGGGTTGCCCTGATCCTTGCTTGGCTTTTACTTTTGTTAAAAGTGGTACAGGGGAAAGGGTTGAGGGATCAGGTTTTATCCCAATATACCCATCCCTTTTTCCTCTCCCCTTACCCCTGCTCCCTTTCCCCTCAAATTATTTCCCTGGACATTTCCCAACGTTCCGTTCTCCTGCCCCCTCTCGCCTTTTTCGCTTAATTTCTTCCAAATAGGGCGGACACTTTTTATGTTCCTGGCATTTTGTACCAACTGGTTCCTGAAAGCCTGAAAAGCCTTGCGGCTGTAGGGAAGAGAGGCGATGAGGGGAAAGTTGTGGGATGGACATGAATTATCCCGAATTACGAAAGTGCATATCATCAATGAATCGGAACACGACAACTGGAAATGAATTGATGTGATGGAAAGTGAATTTGTGAAAATAAGTCTGCCTATCCCATTTTTGGATA
>Ga0310823_101234_pt1 | contig 9812 bp, 8 predicted proteins | sample P4_ome_3_FD_201316 | JGI IMG/M metagenome (GOLD analysis project Ga0310823, IMG submission 201316) | Sorghum-adapted microbial communities from Joint BioEnergy Institute, Emeryville, California, United States - P4_Day56_Rep3 | ecosystem: Engineered > Bioreactor > SSF (Solid state fermentation) >...
ACGCGAACGGCTCCGCGCCCTGCCGCTCGCGACGGCATTGGTTGATACGCAGCTCGACGTTGAGCAGCTCGCCAGTGGCCTTATCGAACATAGGGTAGCGCGCCGCCACGCCTTTCATGCTGGTTTCAGCATCACCATGGCAGCTGGCACAGGACTTGCCCTCAGGACCCGCGGGCGTGGACCACAACTGTTCCCCTGTCGCCACCCAAAGCATGCCGGGATTGGCACCCTCGTCTGCCTGCTGTGCGCGAAGGGACTCCGAAAGAAACGTCGTGCCGGAGCGCCGATCCTCCGGCCTGAGACTTTCTGGAATGATCTCTCCGCTGCCTAAGGTCTCTGGGTCTGTAGCCCTAGCGCCGCTTGCCAGCAGCGCGATCATCGTCACCAGAGCGACAGCAATAATCCGCAAACCTGATAAACAGGTGAGCATCAGGTGACCGTAATTTCGGCCTTCTCCGAGTGGGTGCTGCCGAGATCATCAGTCCAGGTGAAGGTGATCTCGCCGCTTTCCTCGACGAGGAGCGAAAACGCAAGATAGGGATTGGCCGCCACGCCCTGCGTGAGGTCGGCGCTGAACACCTCCTCGCCGTTATACGTCGCGACGAAACGCTGGATGATGTGGCGCGGGATAGGCTGTCCGCGATGGTCCCGGCGATAGCCCGTCTCCATGGGGTGCTTGATCAGTGTCTTGATCTCGACCACCTCACCGCGCTTCGCGGTCTTCGGCACGACAATGCGTGCGGACGTCATGCTCATGGGCCTAGCCTCCGTCAATGCACGCCGACAATGTGACGATCACATGTGCCTCATCGGACCAGAAGCTGCCATCGCTCATCTCGGCGACGGCCAGCACGCGTTGCGTATCCGCCATGCGGATGCTGGTCGAGACCTTGGCGCGTCCCATGCGCGGACTCAGGTTGAATTTGACCACCTCCGCCACCGGATTCTTTTCCGACAGGATATGAATGGCTTTTACGTGGTCATCGGCCGTCATTGGGCTGTCGACCGAAACGGTCAGCGGAACCGAGAAGCCATTCTCGGCAAGGGAGGAAATCTCCAGTTTAACCCGCCCATCGGTGACCGGCACGCCGCCGGTGATCTTCTCGAGCGCCGTTGAAATCTGGTCGCCTGCGACAGCGGCGCGTGACCCGGGCGCCAGTGGCACCAAGGTGATCGCTGCCACTCCAGCTGCCACTTGGCGGCGGGTGAGCCCTTCTCCTTCAGGTCTGCTCATGGACACCTCTCACTCGCGCAGGGTCTGCAGGTACGCCACGACGTCCTCGACCTGCTGCGCCGTCAGAACGGGCTTGCCGCGAAATTGCTTCGCCACCAACGCCAGCCGGTCGACGCGAAAATAGGGCGGCATCAGCGTTCGCGGGTTGAGCCGGCTCTGATCCACAATGCGTAAGCGCAGCTGGCCCGCTGTCAGCCGGCTGCCGACTCCTGACAGGTCCGGCCCAACCTCGCCCTGAAACCGCTCAGTCGGTTCAGGCACTTTGTGACAGATGAGGCAGTTGCCCACCTCCCTGTCGAGAACGATCTGGCGGCCGCGCTCAGGGTCGCCCGGCGTATCCGTCAGCGGCTCGGGGATCGCATCCCCGACGAACCTGCTCTCCGGCAGCAGCGGCGGATGATCGTCCGCTGTCGCCGATCCAGCTTCCAGGCCGAGAGCCAGCAACACAGCTGCCAGCACCCGGCCAGACGTCACCCTCGGCACGCGCCTCCTCAGACGAGACCGTGATGCTTGAGCGGCAACGTACGGATGCGCTTGCCGGTCGCCGCAAAGATCGCATTGAGCACGGCCGGTGCCGCAACCGCGATGGTCGGCTCGCCGATGCCGCCCCAGAAGCCGCCGGACGGCACCAGCACGGTCTCGACCTTCGGCATGTGCTCGATAAGGAGGCTTTCGAACGTATCGAAGTTCTCCTGAACCATCCGGCCCTTCTCGACCGTGTTCTCCTGGAAGAACGCAGCTCCGAGGCCGTAAACCACCGAGCCCTCCACCTGCGCGGCGATCTGGTCCGGGTTGACGGCAGTACCGCAATCGACCGCGATCACGAGCCGGTTCACCTTGATTTTCCCGTCGGGCTTCAAGGAGACCTCGGCGACCGCCGCACAATAGCTGCCGAAGCCCATGTGCTGACAGATGCCGCGATACACGCCTTGCGGTGGCGGCGTGCCCCAACCCGCCTTCTCGGCCGCAGCTTCGAGCACAGCCAAGTGCTTCGGGTGATTGGCCATCAGCTTGCGACGGAACTCGAGCGGATCCTTGCCCGCCGCATGGGCGAGCTCGTCCATGAAGCACTCGAGGTAAATCGCATTCTGATTGTGGTTCACGCCGCGCCAGAAGCCTGGCGGCACGTGCGTGTTTCGCATCGCGTGATCGATCAGCAGATTGGGGATGGTATAGCCGAACTGACCGAATGGGCTGTCGGCATTGGCGTGGAGCCCTTGGAAGTGGAGCGGGTCCATGCCGTCCTGCATGCCACTCGGTCGCACCGCTGCCAGGATCGACTGGCCGGAGATGCGGAAATGTAGCCCGATGAGATCCCCATTCTCATCAAGAGCGCCGACAAGCTTGGCCTGCGTGATTGGCCGAAACTTGCCATGCAGCATGTCCTCCTCGCGCGACCAGATCATCTTGATCGGCACGCCGGGGACCTGCTTTGCCGCGAGCACGGCCTTGGTGACGTAATCCTGGAAGCCGCGCCGGCCAAAGCCGCCGCCGAGATGGTGTTTGTAGACCTCGCACTTCTCCGGCGGGAGCCCGGCAGCCTCCGCACAGGCCGCAAGCGAGGCCTCGCCATTCTGTGAAGCGACCCAAACTTCGCAGCGGTCCGGCGTCCATCTCGCCGTGCAGTTCATGGGCTCCATGCAGGCGTGATTGAGGAACGGAGTCCCGTAAACCGCCTCGACCTTCTTGGCCGCCTTCTCCAGGGCCGCTTTCACATCGCCGGCTTGGTTCCCGATGAAAACACCCTCGTTGCTGTCGAGGCCCTCCTTCAGCAGCTCGGCAATGGTCTCGCTGGAAACATTGGCATTGGGGCCCTCGTCCCACTCGATCGGCAAGGCATCGAGTGCCGTCTTCGCCTGCCACCACGTATCCGCCACAACGGCAACGCCGGTATCGCCGATCTTGAGGACGTGGCGGACGCCGGGCATGTCCTTGATTGCCGCCTCGTCATAGCTCTTCAGCGTGCCGCCGAAGTGTGGGCAATCCTTGATCGCGGCGTTGAGCATGCCGGGCAGCTTTACGTCGATGGCATAGACGAGGCTGCCGTTGAGCTTCTCCGCCGTGTCGAGCCGTTTCATCGGCTTGCCGGCGATCTTCCAGTCCTTCGGGTCCTTGAGCGGAATGTCAGCCGGCGGCTCGAGCTTCGCGGCTGCAGCGGCGACCTTGCCGTAGGTTGTCGTCCGGCCAGTGGGCTTGTGCGTGATGACGCTGTTTTCAGCGACACACTCCGATGCTGGCACGCCCCACTCGTTGGCCGCAGCCTGAATCAGCATCATGCGCGCGGCTGCACCGCCTTTGCGCACGTACTCCTGCGACTGCCGGATGCCACGGCTGCCACCGGTCGACATATCACCCCAGGCCCGCTGCCGGGCGAGGTTCTGTCCTGGTGTCGGATACTCCGTCTTGACCTTGCTCCAATCGCACTCAAGCTCTTCAGCCACGAGCTGCGCGAGGCCCGTCAGGGTCCCCTGCCCCATTTCAGACCGGGCAATCCGAATAACGACCTCGTCGTTGGGCCGGATCATCACCCAGACATTGACTTCAGCACCTTCTGCTGCCGCAGTGCTGGTCACCTGCGCTGCCGCGAAAGGAACATGGAAGCCGAGCGCCAAACCGCCCGCAGCCGCAGCTGAGCCGACGATGAAACCGCGGCGGGAAACTTTATGCCGATGTGACATGGTCCACCTCCTCAGCCCGCGTTCTTGGTTGCATAGTCAGCCGCGAGGTGAATCGCCGCCCGAATACGCTGATAGGTGCCGCAGCGGCAAATGTTGGTCATTGCCGCATCGATGTCCTCATCGGTCGGATTGGGCGTGCTTGCCAGAAGCGCCGCTGCCGCCATGATCTGTCCGGATTGACAGTACCCGCACTGAGGCACTTCAAGTTCAAGCCAGGCCCGCTGGACCGGATGCGAGCTGTCCTCCGACAACCCTTCGATCGTGACGATCTGGTCCGTTTCCTCCAGAGCTGAAATCGGGAGCGCGCAGGAGCGCTGGGCTTCACCGTTGATGTGAACTGTACAGGCGCCGCACACGGCGATGCCGCAGCCGTATTTTGTGCCTGTCAACCCGATCTGTTCACGGAGAACCCAGAGCAGCGGCGTCTCCGGGTCTACGTCTACGTCGAACTGCTTTCCATTGACGTTGAGTTTCGCCATGGGTCAGCGTCCTCCCTGGGGGGTGTATGCTTGATGTGCAAGGCCGCGTCGGCGCCTTCAGCGTGCGCCGGAGCTCATGGGATCACTCAGTCTATTGCCCGAATGAGGCTTGGCAACCGCGTTTGGCGCACAACAGTTGATCGGGAACTTGGTTCTATCACCCGTAACGATTGAAAAAGCCGATTTTCTCGGTGTTTTCGATGGCACCGGACACTTTTCAAATCAGCGTGAGGATCGCTCGGGCCCGTTCCGCAGGCCAATCCTCCCTCGTCATCCCGGGCCTTGTGCCCGAGATCCACTAACCGCGAGCTCACGTGCAAGTGGATATTTGGATCCCGGCGACAAGCGCCGGGATGACCACGGGAGTGTGTTAATCCGCCGGAGGAGTCTCCAGCATTTTCGTGACGATCTCGGTCACGTCGCGGGAAAGTCCCTTCGCCTTCGCCACCTGCCGCAGCGCTTTTCTCGCCAGCTTGCGGCGGCCCGGCTCCAGCTCACGCCAGCTCCGGAAGCCCGCAAGCATACGGGCGGCGATTTGCGGGTTGAACTTGTCGATGGCGAGCACCTGCTCGACGACGAAATCGTAGCCAGCGCCGTCCGGCCTATTGAACTGAACGAGGTTTTGAGTGGCAAAATTGCCGATCAGAGCGCGGACCTTGTTCGGCGTGGTCAGGGAAAACAGTGGATGTCGCGTAAGAGCCTTCACCCGCGCCAGCGTACCGGCAAGCGGTGACGTAGCCTGGGCCGCAAACCATGTGTCGATAACGAGGTGATCATCCTTCCACCGCTTGTAGAAATCATCGAGCGCAGCCTTCGCATCCTTGCCTCCGCGCGCCGCCAGCAGGAAAAGCGCGTGCGCAGCATCGGTCATATTTGATGCCTTGTGATAGTGCTCGGACAGCCGCGCCTTATCTGCTGCAGAATTGCGGGCACTCAACAATGTTAGCGCGATGTTGCGCAACGCCCGGCGACCGGCGCTTGCCGCATCGGGCGAAAACTTGCCGCGGTCGTCATAAGCCGCGTAGATCTCCTCCAGCTCCGGCCCGAGCGTCTCGCCGATAACCTTGAGCACCAGCTTGCGCGAGCGGTGGATGGCGTCCGGATCAACGTTGTGCGCGATCTCGCGGGCAATGTCGGCTTCGCTCGGCAGACGCAAAATCTCGGCGCGATAAGCGGGCTCCAACGCCTCGTTGGCGATGGTCGCACCAAGGGCTTTCGCATAGGTGACAACCTGCTCCGGCCGCCGCTCGGTCGTGCGGGATTTGACCAGCCCCACGAGCGTGCGCATCGCGTAGGTGTTCGCAGCCTGCCAGCGATTAAAAAGGTCGCTGTCATTGGCCATAAGAAATGCGAGGTCGCGATCGCTAAGATCGATCTTGAGCTTCACTGGCGCAGAGAAACCACGCAGAAGCGATGGCACGGGCTTCGAGGGCACGTCGGTGAAGCGGAACGTCTGCTTGCGCTTCTTTACATGAATGACGCCGTCCGGCACGGGTCCGGAATCGGCAAGGTTGAGATCAACGTCCTCACCATTGCCACCGAGGAGCCCCAGCCGCAGCGGGATATGCATCGGCTTTTTAGTGGATTGCCCGGGTGTCGGATTCAACACCTGCTCGACTGTGAGCTTCGCTTCCTTGCGCGTCTCGTTGTAGTCGAGCGAGCAGACGAGCTCGGGCGTGCCGGCTTGTTTGTACCACAGCATGAATTGGCTGAGGTCGACGCCGTTGGCGTCCTCGAAGCACTTCACAAACTGCTCGACCGTCGCGGCCTGCCCGTCGTGGCGCTTGATGTAGAGATCCATGCCGGCGCGAAAGCCGTCGCGGCCGACGATCTGCTCGATCATTCGAATGACCTCGGCGCCCTTCTCGTAGACCGTCGCCGTATAGAAGTTGTTGATCTCGATATAGCTGTCGGGCCGGACCGGATGGGCCAACGGGCCTGCATCCTCGGGGAATTGATGCGCTTTCAGTTGGCGGACATCAGAAATGCGCTGCACCGTGCGCGAGCGCTCATCAGCTGAGAACTCCTGATCGCGATAAACCGTCAACCCTTCTTTCAAGCAGAGCTGAAACCAATCGCGACAGGTAATGCGGTTGCCGGTCCAATTGTGGAAGTATTCGTGCGCGACGACAGATTCGACGGCTTCGTAAACGGCATCCGTCGCCGTTTCAGGCGAAACGAGAATGAGGCGATCGTTGAAAATATTAAGCCCCTTGTTCTCCATCGCGCCCATGTTGAAGTCGGACACGGCGACGATGTTGAATACGTCGAGATCGTACTCGAGCCCGAACCGCTCCTCGTCCCAGCGCATCGAACGCTTCAGCGAATCCATCGCCCAGCCGCAGCGGTTTTCTTTTCCAGGCTCGACGTAAATGGCCAGATCGACTTTGCGGCCGGATTTCGTGCGGAACGTTGAGGTAACGGCTGAAAGATTTCCGCCTACCAGCGCAAATAGATATGAGGGCTTCGGGAAGGGATCCTTCCAGACTGCATACTGCCGCTTGCCGCCATCGATGGTTCCTCGCTCGATGGGATTGCCGTTCGACAGGAGAACAGGCGCCTCCTCGGCATCCGCTTCGATGCGAGTGGTATAAACGGCGAGCACATCTGGGCGATCGAGGAAATAGGTGATCCGGCGAAACCCTTCAGGCTCGCACTGAGTGCAGTAGATGCCGCGGGACCGATAAAGACCCTGCAGCGCCTTGTTAGCTTCCGGATTAACGAAGGTTTCGATCTCCAGCGTGAACGGCTTTTGCGGCACGCGGGGGATGATAAGGTGGCGATCGGTAACCTGATAATCGCTCGGCCCGAGCTTTTTGCCGTCTAGCTTCACCTCGCCGAGCTCCAGATTTTCGCCGTCGAGGCTGAGCGGCTGCCCCTTTTTCGCCGCGTCCGGGTTCGGGCGCATTTCGAGGCGCGACATCACTCGCGTGCGGGTCGGGTCAAGCGTGAAATTTAGCTCGACGGTATCGATGAGGTACTCGGGCGGGCGGTAATTCTCGAGACGGATAGGGCGAGGTACGTCGGTTTTCATGATCGTCCAAAGGGTTTCGGAAGGTCGCGTGAGATTGCCGACAGCATCCGAATGTTGACCGGATATGGCAAGACAGATGGGCCTTATTCCAGGAACTCGCGACGCACGGCCTCAGTATGCTCACCCAGGGCCGGCACGGCGCCGAACTCGGGCGTCGCACCTACGAGTTGCGCGCCAGGTGCCGGCATGTAAACCGCTCCCTTTTCCGTGCCGACCGTAATGCGGCGCAGTTGCGGATGGGCACTGAGGCCGTAAACATCATTCACACGCGCAAAAGCGATATCCGCCGCGGCAAGCCGCGTAATAGCCGACTCGTGATCCCGTGCCGCGAACCACGCAGCGACGGTGCCGTCGGTTTCCGGACGGTTCTTCACGCGTGCGACATTGGTGGCGAAGCGGGGATCGGTGGCCAGCTCTGGTTTCTCCAGCACTTCGCGGCAGAGCTTTGCCCATTCGCGATCGCTCTGGATGCTGATGAGTATGGGCACGCCGTCTGCCGTTTGAAACACGCCATAAGGCGAGATGGAGACATGCGCGAGGCCTGCGCGCTTCGGCGGGAATCCGTTCTCTCCTTGAAGTAATGGGACGGTCATCCACTCCGCCATGCAGTCGAACATGGAGACACGAATATCGGCGCCCCTGCCCGTCCTTCCTCGCGCAATTAGAGCTTCAAGGATCGCCTCGTAAGCGTTCATGCCAGCGGCGATGTCAACGACGGACACGCCGACGCGCGCCGGCGCTTCGGGTCCTCCAGTCACCGACGAAAGGCCCGACTCGGCCTGGATCAGGAGGTCGTACGCTTTGCGGTCTGCGTATGGCCCTGTATCGCCGTAGCCCGAGATGGAGCAAACGATCAGCCGCTCGTGACGCTTGGTCAGCTCCTCGATCGGATACCCGAGGCGCGCCAGAGCGCCCGGCTTCAAATTCTGAATGAAAACATCAGCCCGGGTGAGCATTGCCTCGAAGAGCGCCCGGTCCTCCGCATTCGAAAGGTCAACAACCACGGATTCCTTGCCGCGATTGAGCCAGACGAAGTAGGAGGACAGCCCGTTGACGACCGCATCATACCCGCGGGCGAAATCGCCGTCGGGACGCTCCAGCTTGATGACCCGAGCGCCTGCATCGGCGAGCCGCCGGCTGGCCATGGGCGCCGCAACGGCTTGCTCCAATGATACGACCAGAAGTCCTTCGAGCGGCTTGACCACCGGGCGATCCTCCGAATGTGTACTGCCTGGCCGAGGTAGGGCGGGGATCAGTTGCGCATGGATTATGATCATCTGCAAGAGCGTGTCCAAGCGCAGGGACTCACGGTGCGGGGTGGCTTCCATCCGGATGCGAGCGATGGCGTGCCGCCCTTACCCGATGGGCGTCAGGCGAAAACAGTAGTGATGCTGGGAGGCGTCGGCGCCTCGTTCTGGGCCGCTTTCCAATCCTCGTCGGAAGCCACTCAGCAGCGCGATCCGCTCGACGCATGGACACGGCGGGTGACGGCGGAGTTGGCAAGCGATCTCGGCGCCGTGGCACTCTTCCCATTCGGCGGCCCGCCTTATCTGCCCTTTCAACGCTGGGCGAAACGGGCAGAACCCGTTTTCCAATCACCGCTCGGGTTGCTGATCCATCCAGATTATGGGCTATGGCATTCCTATCGCGCAGCGCTTGCCTTCGCAGAGGTGATTCCACTGCCGGAGCGAGCCGTGGTGGTTAATCCCTGCGACAGCTGCGCCGAAAAGCCATGCCTGACGTCCTGCCCCGTCGGCGCATTCAGCAAAACGGGTTACGACGTGCCCAAATGCATCGGCCATTTGGTCAAATCTGAGGGAACCGTGTGCATCGAAGCAGCATGTCTGGCCCGGCGGGCATGCCCTGTCGGGCGCGCCTGTGCCTACCCTCCAGAGCAGGCCCGTTTTCACATGAGCGCGTTTCTTCGCGCTCATTCACAAAGCTAGTCCGGTCAGCCGACGAACCGATAGCGGACCGGCCTTACGCCGATCCCCTCCGCTGCTGCCAGGATGGCGTTCACATCGAGCCCATAATGGCCATAAAGCTCGCTGATCGAGCCGGATTGGCCGAAGTGCTCCACGCCGAGTGGCCGGACGCGATGCCCCATAACGCCGCCGATCCACGACAGCGTCTCGGGATGGGCGTCGCAGATCGTGATTATGGCCGCATCCCGCGGCAGGGCGGCCAGGAGCTTTTCCACGTGGGAGCGAGCGCCGTGAAAGCCGTGTTCCCGCGCCCGCTGTGCGCCGTGCCAGCCGGCAGACAGCCGGTCCGCCGAGGTGACTGCCAACACGCCGACCCCACGCCGATCCTCCGAGAGCAGACCCGCCGCTTCGATCGCCTCGGGCGCAATAGCGCCTGTGTAGACGATGGCGAGGCTGGTCCCG
>Ga0310823_101242_pt1 | contig 9730 bp, 7 predicted proteins | sample P4_ome_3_FD_201316 | JGI IMG/M metagenome (GOLD analysis project Ga0310823, IMG submission 201316) | Sorghum-adapted microbial communities from Joint BioEnergy Institute, Emeryville, California, United States - P4_Day56_Rep3 | ecosystem: Engineered > Bioreactor > SSF (Solid state fermentation) >...
ACTGCGGCTGCTGCTGGTGACTCCGGCGGGGCGCGGTCTTGGCGTCGGACGTCGGTTGGTCCGTACCTGTTTGGATTTCGCCACCCAGGCGGGGTACCGGAAGGTCACCCTGTGGACGAACGACGTTCTGGTGTCGGCGCGACGCATCTATGAGGCGGCCGGGTTCGTGCTCGTCGGCGAGGAACCCCACTTCAGCTTCGGCCATCGACTCGTGGGTCAGGACTGGGAGCTCGACCTGACGGCCGGATCAGGCGTTGCGGCTCAGCGTGCGTCGTAGATCGTGGTCGGACAACGACAGATCGGTGGCGGCGGCGCGGCGTTCGGTTCGCAGCAGGCCGTCGAGCCCGAGTCGCTGCAGCCACGGCAACACCGAGAGGGTGAGGTTGCGGCGCAGCAGTTGCACCGGAGTGCGCGACAGTACGGTGGAATCGGTGCGCAGTGAGAGCTTCTGATTTCTCGTCACGTACTCGCGCATCCGCTGTTCATAGGCCTCGAACGCAGCTTGCGGATCGTCATGGTGAGCCAGTTCGCCGGCCAGGACGTATGCGCCGGCGATAGCCACGCTGGTGCCCTGTCCGGACAGAAAGGCGGGCGCGTACGCGGCGTCGCCGACAAGCCCGATCCGACCGGAACTCCAGCGATCCATCCGGACCTGGCTGACCGTGTCGAAGAACAGGTCGTCGGCACCGGGCAGGGAGTCGATGACCTCCGCTGTGTGCCAACGGTCTTCGGCGAACACCCGGCGCAGCTCCGTCACGATTTCATCGATGTCGTGCCGGTTGATGGTGCCGGGTGCGGGGTGGGTGAACGTCAGGATCGCCCGCGCGTCGCCGCCGTCCGCAGGGCGCTCGACCAGCACGGTCCGTCCCGGATGCGAATACACGTAACCGGTTGCCGGGGAGATCATCTCGGTCGACAGATCCCAAATCGCGACATACGCGCCGAGATGATGGAGGAACCGATCCTCGGGGCCGAAGGCCAGGGCGCGAACGGTCGAGTGGATCCCGTCGGCGCCGATCACCACGTCGAAGGTCTGCCGACGTCGGTGGGCGAACGTGACGTCCACGCCGGTATCGGTGGCGCAGAGCGCGGTGATGGTGTCGCCGAACACGTAGTCCACCCGGTCGGCGGTGGCGTCGTACAGAATTCGGGTCAGCGCACCCCGGGTGATCTCGATGTCGCCGGCCCGCGGGTCGTTGACGAGCCGGCCGAGATCGAGTCGAGCGATCCGGTGCCCGCCAGGGCTGAGGAACTCCACCGGGACATGCCGGTAGGAGTGCGCCTGAATTCGTTCGGACAGCCCCATCCGATCGACGACCTCGGCGGCGACGCCGCGAATGTCGATCGGGTAGCCGCTGGTGCGGAGCCGCTCGGCGCGTTCGACCACGGTGACCTCCCAGTCGGCCTCCGCGAGCCAGAACGCCAGAACAGGTCCGGCGACACCGGCGCCGCTGATCAACGCGCTCGACATGACATCTCCCTACTGCGCGGCCGATCCAGCGCCGCGCTACTCGATAAGCAACACAATTGTTTCTTATATTCCGCAAGTTACCCGGCCGAGATAAGATACGCAAGTGTCCTCTAACGGTGTGGCCAGGCAGCGACGGCGCGGCGCGGCACTGGAGTCCGCGATCCTGAACGCGGGCTGGGACCAGCTGCTCGAGGCCGGGTACGAGGGCTTCACCATCGACGCGGTCGCCAGCCGGTCGGGGACCGCACGGTCGGTGCTGTATCGACGCTGGCCGTCACGGCTGGATCTGCTCAGGGCGGTGATCCGGCACCGCGGCGAGATCGACCGGATCCCGACTCCCGACACCGGAACACTGCGCGGCGATGTGGTGGCGCTCCTGACCGAATTCAATGAACGGCGAGCAGGAGTCGTCGGACTGATCACCGCGCGCCTGGGCGCCTACTTCGAATCGGGCGGGTCGTTGCGGCAACTGCGCGAGCTGTTCGCGCCCGCCGGGCCGAGCGCGATGCAGACCATCGTGCAGCGAGCTGTCGATCGGGGCGAACTCACCGAGGCTCCGTCGGCCCGGATCATCGCGCTTCCCGTCGATCTGTTGCGGCACGAGTTGCTGATGACCATGACCGCGGCGACGACCAACACCATCACCGAGATCGTCGACGACATATTCCTGCCACTGGCAACGAATTTCGGCAACAACCGGCGTGGGTGACGTGTCAGAACGGGGATGGTTCGAAGTCTGGGGCGACGTGTTCGGCGAGCAGTGATTGTCGGTGGTGACGTGACCGGTGGTGAGGCGTTGGATGTCGCGTTGTCGTCGAGTGGTTGCAGATCGGCTCATCCGGTGGGCCGGCCCGCGTCTTGAGCAGGTGGTGTCGACGACTTACTGTTGCGACCCGGGAGGTTGGTGTCAGTCGGCGAGGCGGCTGATGGGTCGTTCTCCGCCGAGGGCGGAGGGGCCTCGTCGAGCGTTGTAGTGGTGCGGGTGTTGGTCGAGGCCGTGTTGGCGGTTTGATTTCCAGGGTCGGGCATAGGCCCATTCGGTCAGCAGGTCTGGGTAAGCCCTTTCCCAGGCTGTATCGCCCACATCGGACGCGTCATGGCGCAGCTCAGGACACTGCACTGACGGCGCGACCATGCGCCCGCCGACCACCCGTTTAACTCGTTGTCTCTCCGCTTGTTTGGCCGCCGGCCACGCGGGCGGTTGCGGCCTGCTGTGCGTGCGCGAGGTCGGGGTGCAGGCTTAATCGTTTGGCCGACGCCAGTCCCTTGGTGTCCGTCTGCGGCCACGCCCAGAGTTGGTGGCCGTGTTCAGTCGGATAGACGCGGAAACCTGTGGTGTCGTGGCGAGTTTCTTGGTTGTCGCGTCAACACGTCTGCTTCCCACCAGTCGGATATCTGCCGCCATTTCAACACTTTTGTGGTGCGTTCGGGGACCGTCGTTTCGCTTGGCGCTGAGTCGCCGGGGGTGTTGGCGAATCCTTCGTAAACCTTTGTGATGCCCCGCTCAGTAATCACGAAACCCCAGGTACGTACCTCGACAGCTGAATCGGGCATGAAGTTCCGGTACCCGGCGAGCATTTCCAGGTAGCCGCGCCGAAGTGCGACTCGCAGTCCGCCCGAAAAGGTCGGTGCTTGCATCCAGAGTTCTTGGCCGGGCACTTCGTGGAGAACACCCACCGGGGGGGTACCGGAACAGCTCACGCAAGTCTTGACCTTCAAACGGCGATTCAAGAAACCAGTCGATCGCTTTGGCTAGGAGAGAGTCCAGGCGGTCGATCTGTTCGCGGCTGAGCGGCGACGGCGGTGGAGCTAGCAGGTCCAGAAGCTCCGGTGCATGGCCTTCCAATTTGGCTACGTCGTACGGCGTCTTTCCTTCGGCGTCTCGCTGAGACCGCAGCGCCCCTCTGTTGATGAGCCAGGACACCACGTCTAGGGGTGCACCCTGTTTCGCCGCCTCGTGAAGGACGGTGGTCCAGCTGGCGTCACCCGGACGCCATTGGTTCACATCCAGGAGGTGGTTTTCGGGGTTCAGATCCTGTATGACTCGTTGCCAATTGCCTTTGGCGGCCATGTCTGCCAGATAGCGCCTCGCCTGGACTTGGGCGGCAGTCATCAATGACACCTTCGTCACGCCAGGCCACACCACTGCTTGACCCCGCAGTTGCCAGTAGGTCGTCATAATTAGCATCTTCGCCAATAATGGTCTGCGCAGGAAGGACTTCGGCTCGAAACCGTGGCGATCGTTGTTCGCTGCAGGTATCCGCGGTCCTGCTCACAGAGCTTCCGGAGCGGGCGTCCCTAGCTGACCCGAAGAGTCTGAGCGATTGCCGATATCCGGCCGCCTCCGCTCGGTGCGCTCGGGGCCTGCGCCTGCAGCAGTGTGGCGAGGATGGCGCCGTAGCCGGGGAGGCAGCCGGGGTTGGTGGAGTGGCCGTCGAGGTGGCTCGCTCCACGACGACGTTGACGACGACCCGCGCCGGTGGGGTCGTCGATGGCTCAGCAGATGCGTTCCTCATCGCCATCAGGGGCACGGCGGGCATACAACTGCCCGATCGCCGGCAACTCCCGCCCCACGGGCGGCGTTCTGCTCCCGCGAGGCCACGGCGATCGCATCGACCACCGCACCATCCCACAGTTGTCGAATGTGTGTTCGACAACAGAAGAAGGCGCCGACACGCGGCACTCCTGCCGAGGGGTGAGGGAGCTGGGACAGAGCGGCCAACTCCAGCCACTACAGTGACCGGCATGACGCAACAGGTCGACGCCGCCCATCCGGATCTCGTCACGGTCGAGGTGCCGACGCATTGGTACAACCTCGCGGCCGAACTCGATGAACCGATCCCGCCGCACCTGCATCCGGGTACCAAGGAACCGGTCAGCCCCGATGACCTCGCGCCGATCTTCGCCAGCGGGTTGATCGAGCAGGAGGTGTCGACCGAGACCTACATCGAGATCCCGGAACCGGTCCGCGAGATCTACGCGATGTGGCGGCCGTCGCCGTTGATCCGTGCTCGCCGCTTCGAAAAGTCGCTGAATACCGGAGCGCGCATCTACGTCAAGTACGAGGGTGTCAGCCCGGTCGGCAGCCACAAGACCAACTCCGCGGTGGCGCAGGCCTACTACAACCACATCGACGGCGTTCGGAAACTGACGACCGAGACCGGTGCCGGACAGTGGGGCAGCGCGTTGGCTTTCGCCGGTGCGCAGTTCGGCCTGCAGGTCGAGGTCTGGCAGGTCCGCGCCTCATACGACTCGAAGCCGTATCGCGGCCACTTGATCCGGACGTACGGCGGCACGGTGCATCCCAGCCCGTCGACGCTCACCGAGGCCGGCCGGGCGATCCTGGCCAAGGATCCGAACACCACCGGCAGCCTCGGCATGGCGGTCAGCGAGGCCGTCGAGGTCGCCGCGGGTGATCCGCAGGCTCGTTACGCGCTGGGCAGCGTGCTCAACCATGTGGTGCTGCATCAGAGCGTGATCGGTCAGGAGGCCGTTGAGCAGCTCGCGCTGGTGGAACCGGGTGGGGCCGATGTGGTGTTCGGGTGTGCCGGCGGTGGTTCGAACCTGGCCGGCCTGGCATTCCCGTTCCTGCGAGAGCAGATTCACGGCCGTTCGAACCCGCGGGTGGTGGCCGCGGAGCCGGCCGCATGCCCGTCCATCACACAGGGGGAGTACCGCTACGACCACGGTGACGTGGCCGGCCTGACCCCGCTGTTGAAGATGCACACGCTGGGCATGGATTTCGTCCCGGATCCCATCCACGCGGGCGGTCTGCGCTACCACGGCATGGCTCCGGCACTGAGTCACACCGTCGAACTGGGATTGGTTGAGGCGGTGGCGATTACGCAGCACGACGCGTTCGCGGCCGGTGTGCAGTTCGCGCGGACCCAGGGCATCGTTCCCGCGCCGGAGTCGACACACGCGATCGCCGCCGCGGCCAAGCACGTCGCCGACGATCCGCGCGAGCAGGTCGTCGTCATCGGCCTGTCCGGGCACGGTCAACTCGACCTGCCCGCCTACGCGGAGTTCCTCGACGGCAGGCTGTGAGCGCTCGGCGTTCAGCGGCTCGCTATGGCGTCGCGTTGCCTCAACAGCCGAGCAATTGCGCAGGCGGCAGTCGCGTTCACAGCGGTTGTAGAGTCCCAGTCACACGTGCACCGGGTGTCGAGGCCGGCAGGCAGTGTGCCCGAGCCAACCGCGCGATGCTCATCTCAGCCGCATTCGAGGTTTCCAGGCGTAGACGGCCGAAGATCGGTGGTCGTCAATCCAATGCTTTTTCGATGTCCCACAGTGCCTTCACGACGTCTTCGAGCGTGTAGGCGCAGTACTCGCCTTGCTTGAAATCTATGCTGTCCACATTGGAGCCGATGTCTCGCACAGCGGACTCCAGGTCTTCAAGCCGAGAATTGATCTGGTTGAGACAGTCGACCAGTTCCCTGAATTGGTCTTCATCCATGGCGATTACCCCCTTGAATCCGTACCGATCGCCTCTTGACGTGATCCCAGTTCGACCTGGTCTCCCCAACTAGGGAAGTGAACGCGAAGTCGCCCTTCGGTCGACCTTCCCGGAAGACATGAGACCGAGAGCAAGCAACCCTTCGACGGTGACCCGCGGACGCATCCCCCTTCTTGGTTCACCCCGGCCAAGAACCTGCTGTCCGAATCAGACTCAGGTTAAACCTGTTTCGGGGATCGTGCCCCGATATCGCGCGGATTTCTGAATCCGGCCAGTGGCAGAAGGCACTTCTCAGCGTCGACGTTGGGTTTGCCGGGCTTTCAGTGCCTGGGCGGTGGCCCTGCCCAGCACCTTCGCCACTGTGTGCCGGTCGATGTCGTCGAGGGTCAGCACCGCTTCGGGCCGGGTGATCCGCTTGATGTCGTCGATGCTCGGCTGCGGAACCTCCAGGGCCAGTCCGCGTGCCTCATAAATGTCGATGTTGGTGTGGATCCACTGGCTGTGATTCGTCAACTCATGGTCGACGGTCACGAACCAGTTCGCAAGAAACTCCTGCAGATGTGGAATCAGGGTCCACACTTTGCGCCGGTCCAGGGTCGAGCGTGCGCTCGGTCGGGTGAATGCGAGCCATGCGAGGGCGCCGGTGCCCGCCTCGGTGAGTTTCCAGAACGCGTATCCGTCATGCACCACAAGCGGTCGATTGGCGGCTGCACGCTGGCCGATTTCGCGTGCCAGCCTTCGGTAGTCCGGAAGGTTGTCCTCATAGTCGAAAACGTCGTTGTTCGACATGGTCAGCCCCGCGCGCTATCGAAATCGCCGGCCGCTTGCCCAGTCATCTCAGCCTCCTGATCTCAGGATCGACCGCTTCTCGGCCACGACGTCACGCGCATGTGGGATGTCACCAAGCCGTGCCGCAAGGGTGCGCTCGGCCAGTTCGGGTGGCAGCGCGGCGGAGAACACGGCGTCCGGCCACCGCGCTCGCGGATGGCGTCCTTGAGCAGGGAGGAGAGGTACTGGGCCTTGCGGCGCGCCAGCAACAGCGGCGAGTCGACCTCATGCCAGCGGCCCCGGTTGTCGCGGAACTCGAAGTTGGCCCAGGCCCGGAACGGCTCGGCATCCGGCAGGATCTTCTTGATCGCTTCAAGACCCCGCTTTTCGTGGTCGAACTCCGACTCGGCAATGGTGACCCAACGGCCGTCTTTCACCCGGTGAGTCACCCCCCGAATATCGAGTACCTGCTGACCATCCTACTTAGTCTTACTTGGCCCGGATCCCGCCGTACCGGTTGTCGCGAGGTTCGGTGCGTCGGACCCCGTAGCCGCCCCGCAGATGAGTATGCGACATGCCGACGACAACGATCCGCGGCAGGCTGTGAGCGCTCGAGCTACTCGACGACCACCCGATCGGTCGCGCCGCGGCCGAACACCTCCGGTGAGTACATCTCCTCGGCCTTGGGCGGGCCCGCGGTGAAGGTGCCCGGCGTGGTGGCGCGGGCGGTGTAGCGATACCGGTACGTGCCCTCCCACAGCAGTGAAGTGAACGCCTCGGCCCGGTTGTCGCGCAGGTTCTCGCGGTCGAACCACGGTCGGCTCCACCATGACCAATGGCCGGCCGACCGGCCGGGTCCGACGAGCCCGGGTGCGCCGACGACCCCGACCTCGGAACCGTCGGAGCCAGTGTCGGCGGCAGTGGTGGCCAGTGCGGGGTCGACCGGTTCGAGTCCCGCCGGCAGCGGGTCCACCAGGGCCACGTGGTAGCGCCGCGTCGGAGTCGTCATGGTGAGGCTGACCCGGACCCGGGCTCCGGCGCGGATGCGCCAGGTTCCGTCGTCGTCGCGGCGCACATCGGACGGGTCGTCGATCGCCTCGTAGGCTCGGGACACCTCGAAGCCGCGGTCGAGCGACCCGAGGGCCAAGTCGGCGGGTGCGTACCGCATGCCGAGCCGGTAGTAGAGTCGCCCCGGCCCGTCCTTGGCGAGCAGCAGGTCATGCTCGTCATCGCTTCTTGCCGCCAATGTGGCCATGGGGACGACGAGGTGGCGCCGATCGGTGGTTCGGCCGTGGAAGCGCTGTTCGCCCGCGAACGCCTCGCCCAGCCACACCCATGCGACGAAGTCCGGTGTGGCGGCTTCGTAGGTGTCGTAGTAGCGGCCCAGTGCCAGCAGCACGAACGCGTTCTCCTGGGTGGACCCCCATCGGCCCGCCCGGCGGTGGGCGAGCAGCCCCGCCACCAGCTTGGGAATCAGGTCGCTCTCGGGCTGGTCGGCGATGAGCGCTTCGAGCACCACCGCATCGGCGCGGCGGTCCGACGCCAGCAGCAGATGTGCCCCGTCCTCATAACGCACGGTCACCGATGCGGGGCCCGCTGTCTCGACCACGCTGTTGGCGAGTTTCCTACGGACCTCGCGTGTTTCGTCACGTGCGCTGGCGTCGGCGGCGAGGACGGGCAGCAGCCAGGCGAGACCCTCGACCGACAACCCGCCCCCGGACCGGGCCAGAAGTTCTTGTGCTGCAGCCGGATCCGGGTCGCCCAGTGCAGCGCGAACCGAGATCGCATAGGCCTCGATCGCTGCGCGGCTGTCCGCCGGATAGTCGTGGGGGAATCGGCGCTGGATCGTGCGCAGATAGTCGAGCAGCGCGGTCACGACCTCCTCGGGTGCTGTGAACCCCTTCGCACGTGCCCGGGCCAGCGCGTTGCCGACGTGAACACTGATGTACGGCCAGGAGTCCTCGGTGCGCCGCCACCAGCCGAAACCGCCGTCCGCACACTGGCGGGCGGCGAGTGTCTCGATGTCACGGACGACCGCCGACTCAAGCTCCGCCGGAGACACGTTCTCTTCGGTTCCGAAGGCCGACAACACATCACGCAGCGCGGCGATGGCCAGCACCCGCGAGGCCACCTGCTCGGCGCACTCGAACGGATAGTCGGCGAGGTACATGACAGCATCGGACAGTGCTGCGACACCAGTCGACGACAGCGTGATCTCCAGCCCGCCGAAAGACCGAACGGCGTCGGCGGGAGCCCGAACGGGCTGCTGCAGCGCGGCGTCGTCGAGAACACCATGCAGTGCATACGCTTCGGTGGTCGCCGGGGACCACACGGGCAGTGTCACCCTGGCCGCATCGGTGTCGGGCCCGGCGGCCGCGACCACCTCGAAACAGGCCCGGCCCACCGAGTCGGTCGCGGCCGGGAACCGGACCTCCGCCCGGTCGTTCGCCGGCACCACGAGCCGGCGCCCGGCTCCCTGCGTCAACACCGCGTTGTCTGCGCGCACCGCCACCTCGACCTCGCGCGCCGCCTCGGTCTGGTTCTGGACCACCACCGGAAGTTCGAAAGTGTCCCCCCAGGACAGGAATCGAGGCGGCGACGGGCGGACCATCAGCGGCAGACGGGCGGTCAGCGAGGACTCGCCCACCCCGAACCGGGCGGCACCATCGGTGGCGACCGCGAGCACGCGGTAGCGGGTGAGATTGTCGGGAAGCCTCACCGGGACCGCCGCGTGACCGTCCGCGCCGGTGATGACGGAGGCCGCGAACACGGCGAGTGCACTGAAATCCGACCGGGTTCGGATCGGCGGTGCGCCGACTTCCGACGGCATCGCGCGGGTGCGCAGAGATCCTGCCGGAGGGGAAGCCTCAAGGCACATCGCGGCGATCGCCATCTCATCGGGGTCCGGTGGCATGTCGGGCTGCGCAACCAGCATCCGCGGCCGCGACCTGGCCGTCTGCACACCGGCATCCCGCTGCGGGTAGAACACCCGCAGCGGGTCGGGATTGCGGTATCCGGCGACGGCCAGCGCCGCC
>Ga0310823_101243_pt1 | contig 9728 bp, 10 predicted proteins | sample P4_ome_3_FD_201316 | JGI IMG/M metagenome (GOLD analysis project Ga0310823, IMG submission 201316) | Sorghum-adapted microbial communities from Joint BioEnergy Institute, Emeryville, California, United States - P4_Day56_Rep3 | ecosystem: Engineered > Bioreactor > SSF (Solid state fermentation) >...
AGCGACTGAAGAGCGCGCTAAGGGATTACTCTCCGTCAGACCGCGAGAAGACGGGCATTGACGAGGAAGCGGCTGTGGCCGCGATGCTGGAGAAGTACGAAATCGTCCGCGCAATCTTTCACGGCCACGATTACTCGAAGGGCATTCACGGCACCGCAAGTGAGCGGCTTACTGCCTTAGCTGACGCCATCGAGTGGGTACTGGCCTGGCAGAAAGCCCAGGCGGAAAAGGCCATCACGGACGAAGAACGAAGGCGCGCCCACCGCGGCTACCAGGATGCAGTTCTAGCGCTATCCAAGGCTTTTGCATTGGCTTCTGCCAGTGATGCGGCCCGCGAGATCCGCGATGAGGTCGGCTTTTTCCAGGCGGTGCGCGCTGCGCTCGTGAAAACGACGGCAAAAGGTAAGCTTTCCGCGCAGGCGCGGATGTTCGTGGTCGAACAGCTTATCAATAAAGCAATTGCGAACACCGAGATCGTCGACATTCTCGCGGCAGCCGGCATCAGCCGGCCTAATCTCTCTGTGCTGTCTGATGAGTTCCTGCTCGAAGTACAAAAGATGGAGCGCAAGAACCTTGCGTTGGAAGCGCTTCGCAAGCTGCTGAATGGCGAGATCAAGAGCCGTACGCGAACAAATATCGTCGAGACCAGAAAGTTTTCCGAACGGCTCGAAGCTGCTGTCGCGCGCTATCACGCCAATGCGTTGTCCACCGTCGAGGTGATCCAGGAGCTGATCAAGCTGGCGCAAGACATGCGCGCCGCCGCCCAGCGCGGGGAGGCAGAGGGGCTCACCCCTGAAGAGATCGCCTTCTACGATGCGCTCGCCGACAACAAGAGCGCCGTAGAGGTCATGGGCGACGAGAAGCTCCGCGTGATTGCGACCGAGCTGCTGACGGCTCTGAAGACGAACGTCACTGTCGATTGGCGCAACCAGGAGAACGCCAGAGCCCGCATGCGGACGTTGGTGAAGCGCATCCTCCGGAAGTACGGTTACCCGCCCGATCTGCAGGACAGCGCAGTGCGGACTGTGATCGAGCAGGCGGAGCGGATCTTGAGTGAGATCGCGGCGGCTTCGTGATTTGGCTAGCCGCGAACGCTGCAACCATCAGCACGAGAGCTGGCCGAGGCTGAATTCTTGGAAAGTTACCGCGCAGCGTTCCCTACTGGCCGAGCTGCTGCGCAATGGTCTCCCGCGCTAGCTGGAACAGTCACTCAAGAGTTAACGCCGCAATGGGCCCGCGACAAGGAGAGAAGTTGCTCCAATGACCTCTTCGCTTGCGAACAGAGTATTGGGGTCCAAAGCTGCAGCGAATGTGTGGGAATGCGAGCTGAAGGACCGGGACGTGGTCGCCGAGCAGCTGCGCTCGTTCCTGGGCTGAACAGCTCAAACGTTGAGGTGGTATTGACGTGGAATTCGAGAGCCCCGAGCAGTTGTTTGGGGCGAGCGATAATTGCGGCTCCCCGGCCGCACCATCGGCAAGCCCCATGCACTCTTGGCCACGTTGGCTTGGTTAGCCCGACCGCCGTGGGTCGGAAGAGCTATCGTTCCGTCAAGCTCAATCTTAACGAGCCCGATGGCCTCGATGCCCTGAGTGTGATAGCGTTGGGGAATCGGCCTGATAGTAATCAGACCAACGGCGGCACACTGTTCATGCGCTGCTGGACAGGAGATCGTGCTCCCGCAGTTTTTGCAGATATGGCTATTCCGCTCACCATCCAACGAGAGCCCGACCAAGGTGCAACGGTGGATGAGTCAATGACCTTGACAATGGCGTGCGTGATCGGAATTTACGAGCAGGTTCGGCAACGCCTTAGAATTTCGATACGCACGGCAGTGTAGCGGCTCGCGCCTCCTAGCGCGGCGCCGTCTTGTTGCCAACCAACCGAACCCACGTCGAAGAGCGTTGTCGGCAACCACACGATTGCCGCCGGCTCTCCGGTTTCTCGGTCCAGATCACCGGCCACAGATTGAGCCTCCGCCACGTCGGCTTGGGCCCAAGCTAACGTGTTTCAATCGGGCGAGCGATTGATGCCAAAAAAGGCGAAAGCGAGGAGGCGACAGGAGGTCGGAGAAAGCTAAATCAAACGGCAAGATTTTGCCGTTTGATCACACGCCCAAGAAGGACGTAGCCGCTAAGGCGCTATTCGCGGTGGGAACGCTCCTGCACCCCTTGTACCTCATATTTCAGTCCGCCTTAATCCTCCTGCCGGCTCACTGCTGGAAACGACGAACCCCCTGACATGATAGAGTTCGTTGCCGAAGGCGACGTTGCCGGTACTGTGAACGAGAGTATCGTTTCTTTACTAAAGCAGCCTGAGAACTGCGGTCGGACAGCCGCCTTGAATGCCACATGATCGGCTTCAATTGCGTTGAACAATGTCTGTCGGTCTGAGTCGTCAATCTTTACGGTGTTTTCGCGAGTAGCTGTGAGATGCGCGACTTGCTTGTTTATTTTTACTTTCAGATCGGAGGGGAGGCCAGCGGTGTTCGACCCTACGGTTGCACCTGGCACCGTGAAGTCGGTGGCAACAACATCATCATTTCTTGGGTTGCATAGATAGAAATCGAGAAGAACCCGAGCGTGGATGGAGAATGCCTCAATCAGAGCATTTTTCACGCACCAGCTGAATGTATCCCCACTAATGAGAAGGAGCCTCGGGGAGTTGAGCGCATCGTAGGTCGTGCGCAACATATTGATCTCGTAGACGTAGTGCTCAGCCAAATAAGCGACTGGATCGTTCAGCTTCGCCATAATTGCCTCGTCCGTTCTGCTTCCTTGCGGCGGCCTCAACCTCTTTATGTTCCTCAATCTTTGCGAAGTACACCTCCTGTCGGGCGAGCAGCGCCTCCCATGCAAGGCGGCGGCTCGCTATGTTAACTACCGGACACGCCTCGGTCAGCCGAATAACGCGCAGCACGATATCGGTAGGTAGCGTTAGGCTGCCATCTTATCCGGCGGCTCAACAATTGTGAGCATATCGTCAGGCAGCGGCCGTTGCAGGCGCTTCACCTCATCCCATGGCGCCGAAAGCCACATGTCTATTTCGTCCGGCTCCGTCAGGATGACCGGCATTGCCTTCCTGTGGATGGGCGCGACCACCGCGTTGGGCTCGCAGGTGAGAAAGCAAAACAGCTCGAAGTCTCGTCCACCCGCACGATAGGAGCGAGCATGCCAGGGTAGACGTCCCGCGACGGCTCATTCCAATCCGCGCGATCGAACGCGCGGGTCAAGCGCGTGATCGCCTCCCGGTTAGTCGAAACGTTGTAAAGGTTGCACATTGGCGGCCCCCGCGGGAGTCATTGAGCTTGACCAGTAAACTTCAATGTTCTTATTTCGTTCTCCATGCAAGAACAAGCCTACACGATCGGGGACGCTATCGCACGCGGCGATAGGATCTGGGGCTATTGCATCGAGTCGAACTGCCGACACATGGCCGTTCTGGACTTGCTCGCGCTACGCGACAGCCTGGGACCTGACCACGGCGGGTTGCGTGCCGACCTCGTGCCAAAGCTTCGCTGCGCAAAGTGCGGCAGTCGGAGAGTCGGAATCATCAGCACACCCGGAACGAAGGAATACGGCGGCAATCCCTACGATGGAGCATAGGCTGACGGCAGGAGCGACTGAGGACTGCGCTGGTAAGCGAGTGTCGCCGTTCGAGGTGTGAACGGGAACTCTCATTGTGCGCTGTAGGCCCAATAGACGATTTGACCCGAAATGGTGATCACCCGTGGCTGCGAACCCGCAACGCAGAAAGGCCGATTCAAGGTAGGCTTGAAATGCCCGACGAACACGCAGCCGTAGCCTGATGCAAGGCTCAGCGCCCGCTCCCTTCGCCCACGACGACGAATGGAGCCCAGTTCGAGGGATGGGACTCCGCGGGGTTGCCGCTCTCGATCATTGACATCATCGCGTCCGCCGCAGCAATGGTCCCGCATCAGCCGGCCGGCCGAGGGCGAGCTGGACCTTGGCCAGATTGTTCAGGCTTTGCGCGACCTCGGGATGGGAGGGGCCGAACGCCTTCTCACGAATTTCCAGCGCCTTCTTGTGCAGGGCCTTGGCTTCGGCGTGGCGGCCAAGGAGATCGATCGCGACAGCGAGATTATTGAGTGTTTCTGCGAGGCGGGGATCTTCAGGATGGAGGCTTTCCCCTTGCAGCTTCAACGCCCGGCGATGCAGCGGCTCTGACTCCGCGGGCTTGCCAAGTCGATCCAGCAGGATAGCCTCAAGCGAGAGGGTTTGCGCCAATGCATCGGAATTGCCGGTTGCCGTTTGCTCCGCGATCCGGCGGGCGCGTATCGCATGCGAGAGAGCCTGCTGCAGATCGCCCTCGCGGTAGAAGTGCGCGGCGTCTTGATAAGCGCCCTCCCAGCTCTGCGGCGGTCCACACCTTCTGCCAGCGCTCTTCCAGATAGTTGGCTTTCGATGGCCCAGAAAACAACGAGCGTAATCAGGAGGCTTTTGCCGCCCCATGCGATTCCGAGCTGCCGTCCCCCGCCCCGCAACATCCTGGCCGTCCCGCAAATTGGATCAGTCGAGATTAGCAGCAGTCAGACAAAATGAGCATGCGAGAAAAGCTCCGGCCGACGCCTTCCATGCCGAGATGGACGCGAAGCTCGCGAAGACGCAAGAGATGATCCGGCAGCGGGTCAATCAGATCGCGCAGGAGATGAACTTCACGGTGTAGCCGACCATTCGGCCGGGCGTCGACGGCACGGCGCTGCGCGGTGTCCACGCTGACACGGGTGTCGATTGGTGCGCTTGTGCTCTAGGCCGGCCACGCAAAAAGTATGGCAATCGCCTTAGGGGGCGCCGCCTCGGTGCTCCTTAAGGCTTGATGGCCAAGGTTTAAGAAAGGGGGGACCATGCCAAGTGTCAGTGGCCGGGAGATAATCTCAGACACGACGGAAAAATCTTTTCGTGCCCTTGTGCTTATCTCGGCAACCACCATCCTGACAAAGGTCTATGCGGTTCCGCTCGACGAAATGACACTGCTCGGCGCGAAGCTTCCGCAATCTTTGTTCGATGCTGCGCTACTAGCGACTGTCTGTGGCCTGCTCTATGCCTATCTCGTCAAATGGACGGGGGATTTGGCGGCCTTCAGATTGTGGTTTTCGGAGAGCTCGATCTGGTCGGAATTCGGCACCAATATGAAGATCGACAAGAAATTCATTGCCGGTGGCGTAGCATTGCTTGCCTCCCTGTACGAACAGGAGAAGCTTGGAAAGATAGACCTCAACAATCTGCCGCTAAGCGCAAAGGAAGAGTACGATAACTTCAAAACTAATGTTGAATTGTACGCAGCTCGTCTTGGCGCCGCCGGTATTAAGTTCTCGGCCCTGACGTGGTTTGGTCGCTACTACATATGGGTGCAGCATTTCCTATTTCCGGTTGGATTGGCTGGCTATGCTGTCATCTTGCTAATCAGATTTGGGGACTTCAGCGCGCCAATACGGCTGTAGTGGTCGACAGGCTCTGAGCCGGCCGGGTGCGCTTCTCCACAGAAAAATCTCGTGCACCCACAAGCTGCTTGGGCCCGAGCCAGCATTTGAGCCTCAACGGTCGCTCCCGGCTGACTAAAATGCTCCGGTGGCTTCGTTTCGATTGCGGGCGACTGGATAGCATCACCCGCCGACGCGAGATCAGACCGGGGGGCCTATGGCTTTGGGGCGACTGTGGGCCGGCAACGTTTTCGGCACCAATACGGGGAAGGTCTTCCTCCAATTGAGCGGCGAGGACACGGCGCTCACGGGAACGCTTCGCTTCAACGAAGACGGCGTCGGCATCGTCCTGTATTCCGTCAGCGGGAAATTCGACGGTCGCGAGCTAACCCTCACAGGCGAGCCCCAAACGCAAATTGAGGGCTACGTCTTCGGTCGTCTGACAGCGATAGCGACCGTAAGCCCGAGGGGAACGCTTGAGGGCGAGTGGGAGACTGAAATCGGCTCCGCCGGCACCTTCATATTATATCGCCATGAGCGACCCCAGGCCGGCGCCGCGCTCGACGGTTCAAAGCCTGACCAACTCCACACGGCTCGGTACCACTTTGACGCCATTGAAATTGACCGCGAGCAATTGATCGCGCTCGCTGAGGAAATCCAGCAGGATTTTACAGATAGCCCGGTCGTCGTAACCGTGGTCGCTCGCACTGAGCAGTCGCGCTACCTTCCCGATTTCAAGTCGCTCACCTTCAACGAAGAGCGCGCCGAGGTCGCCAAGCTCTACGTTCAGGAGCGAGGGCCGCGCGGCCTCGACAGGATTGTCTCTGTGGAGTTTGGACCGCAAGTGAACGTAGCGATGACACAAGGGGCCGATGAGGCGTGGGTCTTAGGGATGCTCGAAAAGCTGAAAGGCTATGTGCGTCCCTACGAACGGAGCTACGCGACGAACATCAAGCGGCTCGGCTTTGGCATCAATCAAGTGCTCGCCGCGGGAACGATCGTCGTGCTCCCGGGGATAGCGACGCTTTTTGATCGGGCCATTTTGGTCGTCGCGGTCATTGCCCTGATGGCCGTCGTCGTTAAGCTCCACAACCACTATCTGCCCTTCGCCGCGATCTACCTGCGCGCCAAGCCCAACGGGCTCGCGTCGCGCATCGCTCCGACGCTGCTGTCATGGCTGATTGCGGTCACGGCTAGCGTCGCCGCTTCCCTCATCGCAGCCTATCTTCAGGGATCGCTCGGCCTTCCCAACTGACCCGGCGCCGACCGCAAGCCGGCGCGTCGTCCCGTGCCCCTCGCCGGACGGCGCCGCGGGCGCCGCCGTTGAAGGAAGCAATTGATCACGCCCTTCCACGAGCGAGCCCACATGCCCCGCATAGACGCTTCCCCAAAGGACAGGCACCAACCCGACGCGGCGCGGGGCGAGGTCGTCTTCCTGTCGGTTCTCGACCTGCGACGCGATTGGCTGCGAACGGAAGTCCTGCGCGCCGCGCTCCGCCTCTGCGGCCGGGCACGGTGGCGGCTGATCCGCACCATTCGCGACCTCGTCTCGTCGACGAGTGCCCCGGCCGAGATTGTCGACTACGAGGTCAACTGTGCCCTGGCGATGCTGGAACGCTGCCCAAGCGGCGCTCGAAGCTCGCCGCGCCGCGGCATCGAGAGCGAAGCGCATCTCGACCACGCCTGCTTCCGGGTCATCGCCCGCGTGCGCCACGCGACCGAGATAGACCTCACTTCCCTCCGACAATCCCTCTTCTGCCGCATCCAGGCGGCGGGCGGCCCCGAGTCCGCCCCGCCGTACCGAAGGGGATGGGGGCGCCAAGAAGCTCACCGATATTCTGGCCGGGCTTCCGGCGGCGATCGTCGATCTTCCTGCCGGACGAACGTTATCCGCCTCCTCGACCTCGCAGCTGGCACGCTCGGCTCTTCTGGGGCTTGCTCGAACCGGCAGCAGCGGCCTGCACCGGTCGGCGTAGGGACGGGGCGAAATCCCCAAGCGATCGACTGCCTGTCGCGTGGCTATTCGGTGGCTATTGAAGCCCGAACGCAAAAAAGCCCAGCTAAGGCCGGGCTCTACAATCTCTTGATTTTCGGTGGAATTTTGGCTGCGGGGGCAGGATTTGAACTTGCGACCTTCAGGTTATGAGACTGACTGACCAGTTCTCATTTTCATCCTCCCTGGCTCACCACAGGTTCTCTTCTTGGCATGAGCCGCCCATCGGGCGGATATCAGGCTAACGAAAGCCTCCGCCGGGAGCCAAGCCACTTATAGCTGAAGCTCGTTGCAATCATCATTGCAGCGCCAATATCGGCAACTCTTCTCGCCTCAGCCCGACCAGCCCGCGCAAAGCCGTATTGCGCCAACAATATGGCGGTTCCTGTAAATGCCCCCAAACAACATTGTGAAGAAACCGATGGCGCCGCTACTGGTTGTGTGCAAGCAGGCTTGCAACCTTAAATGCAGGGGATAAGGTGAGCGCTCGCACTTACGCATGCAGTTCCGGGGGACCGCTGGATGAGCACGCTCTACGAGACGCTTGGGCTGTCCCAAGGCGCCGACCGAGAGCAGATAAAAGCAGCATTCAGAAAATTAGCTAGATGTTTTCATCCTGACGTCAACGCGAGCGACGTTGCGGCCGAGAAGCGGTTCAAGGAGATCAGTGCTGCCTACCGGACGCTTATCGATCCGGACGCACGCGCCGCTTATGATCGAGCGCTTCTACGTCGTCGGGACCTGAATAAACGCCGGCTTTGGCAACTCGCACCAATCGCGATCGCAGCCGGCACGCTGACCGTAAGCCTCGCCTTCTTCGTCTTGATTTGGGCTCTGAGTTCACCTTCACCTCAGCAAGACGGTTACGGAGCGCAGCACGAAGCGGACGCATCAGAACAGGTGCCCGGGAGACGCGCCAGTTGGACGTCTTACAGCAATTCCCGGTTCCTGTTCACGCTTTCGTATCCTGCGGATGTGTTCTCTGTTACCGAGTCCGCGGACGACAATGGCGCCGTGCTGGTTTCAACGGACGGGCGCGCTCGGTTGCGCATCTTTGCTGCCAAGAACGTGACTGGCAAGACGCTGTCCGAGTATCGCCGCTTCCTCCTCCAGAACCGTTATGAAGATGTGAGCATCGATTACGCGCCGCGCAGCAAGCTGTGGTTCGTGCTTTCCGGTACACAGGGCGAAGAGGTTGTATATGAGCACGTCGGTTTTTCGTGCGATGGCGCGTCCTTACACGGCTGGCAGATGACTTACCCGGCTCATGAACGCACCTTTTTTGACCTGGTCGCCGATGAGGTCCATCGCAGCACCTTCCTGACCAGCCTCCATTGCGGCGCCGTCCCGCCACTTCCCCACTCCAAGCCGCCAATGATGGGTGCGCCACCTGATCCTCCGCGGTTGAAGCCACAACTCGCCAGCAGCCATTGAACTAGACCGGCGAGCAAACCGACAACCACTGGATTACTGAAACCGAGCCGGATTGTGCCTTAAGGACGCAGCTACGCTCGGAACCCGACCTCCTGCGCCTTGTTCCATGATGGTCGGGAGGTTTCATCGGAACGCACGACATCGGCAGGATGCATGGGCTCGGCTGTCTGTCGATGCGCTCACCTGCACACCATGCGCGATCCGAACCTCCAGCATGCGTTGAGAGGAGGTAAGGCACATGCCTGCTCGCGTAGCCATCAATGGTCTTGGTCGAATCGGCCGGGCGACGTTGAAGATTGTCCTGGATACGCCCGAGCTCGAGCTTGCCGCCGTCAATGACATCGCACCCGCCGACGAGCTCGCCTATCTACTCAAGTACGACACGGTCTACGGCCGATACGAAGGGGACGTCGGACACGAAAACAGCGAGTTGATCATCGACGGCAAGCGCTATCGCGTTTTGAGCGAAAAGGATCCTGCGAACTTGCCCTGGGGCGATAGGGGCATCGATCTCGTATTCGAGTGCACCGGCGCGTTCACCCGAAAGCCCGATCTCGAGAAGCACATCCAGGCTGGAGCCAAGCGCGTCATACTTTCGGCACCAGCAAAGGGAGATGGCGTCCCAACCATCGTCCACGGAGTCAATCATGCCCATGGAGAGCGCATAGTTTCCACCGCGAGCTGCACCACGAACTCCATTGCCCCGGTGATCGAGGTGATCGGGCGACGGATTGGTCTGCTTAAGGCCATGATGACGACCGTGCACGCCTACACGGCATCTCAGAAGCTTGTTGATGGTCCAGCCAAGAATTGGCGCCGCGGACGGGCGGCAGCGGTCAACTTCGTGCCCACCTCGACGGGAG
>Ga0310823_101249_pt1 | contig 9685 bp, 7 predicted proteins | sample P4_ome_3_FD_201316 | JGI IMG/M metagenome (GOLD analysis project Ga0310823, IMG submission 201316) | Sorghum-adapted microbial communities from Joint BioEnergy Institute, Emeryville, California, United States - P4_Day56_Rep3 | ecosystem: Engineered > Bioreactor > SSF (Solid state fermentation) >...
CTTTAGAAAGTTTCTGAAAAATTATCTTTTTTCCGCGAACCAAAGTGTTTTTATCATCAGATAGTTCAATATTTTCAAGTCGAATTACTGGAATTAAAGCTTTATATATTGGTGACAAACCGTACTTTCTTTTAAAGTTGTTTGTTCTAATAATTCCAGAATTATTAATATCTAGTTTTGCATATTTTTCGTTATTCTTATAACCCTCGTAAACCTCTTTAGGATATGCTTTTCGAATCTCTTCGTCCATATCGGTAAAAAACAGTGGAGAATTTTTCCTGTTTTTTTGATATATTTTTTGTAAACGATTTTTCAATTCTGCAATATTTAATAACAAATAAGGATCGCCATTAACTGTATAATCTGATACTTCTATAATCCCTAGCGGATAGTAATCTACTTGATATTGATTTTGATCTTTCTTTAGATAAATTGGATAGTTACCTTCTAAGTATGCCATAGGAATAGAATCAACAATAAGTTGCTCTAAATTAATAGATTCATTAAATTCATTAATGATTTCATCAACTTTTTTATAAATCTCTTTATCTTGTTCATTATAATTTGGATAGGAAAGAGTATAGTCGGCATTCACGTTTGATTCGATAGCTGAATAAACCATTCCTAATATATCGTTTTTATTTACATAATATCTTACAATATTATTTATTTTTATTATCTTATTTAAATCACTTTGAGCACCAAGAGCTAATTTCTCAATAGAATCTATGTCAGCATTCCCAATAGATGTATTTTCATTAAAGTAGGTAGAAAACATCTCTTTATCTTTATAATTGTCTTTATAGTTTTTAATTGCACTTTGCAATGCATCTATTGCTAATTCATTTGATGTTATTAAAAATGTTTCTTGATCTACCTTGCTTACTTCAGACAATCAATTCACCTCCCTTTCTTATAAGCGAATTTCTAATGATGAAACGTAACTTGGAATTGTATTTAAATCAATTTTTTCTCGTTCCTTATTTACAATTGTACTCCTACGTAATTGTTGCAAATGCCATGCAAGCATCGCTACGCAATATGCCCGGTCGTCGTTCATTTTAGTTTCTTTATCAGGCGGAAGTGCATAACGATAGTTACCATTACCACTATCAAAGCGATATATATTTACGATTTCTTCTTTTGCTAGATCTATATTTTTAAGCGCTAATTCTTCATCCCATGATAATTTATATATTTTTTGCTCAGATTGTACATTTTTCTTTTTCTTATCATCGTCTTCATATTCAATTTCTTTATCTTCAAAAAGTGTAATATGACCTTTCATATCATACTCTGCTGTAAATGAAATAAGATCGAGATTCATCATCTCGACCAATGCATCAAACAATTGAGTTCTGTATTTTTTAGGATTTACAAGCTTTATTTTATCAATTGCATTTGGAAATTCAATTTTGTCGATTAAACCACGATGATTTTGACCTTTATTATCTTTCCAGTCTTCCATAAAGTAATCCGCAATATTTACTCCGGCACCACCTGCACCGCTATCAATAAGTAAAGCACTTATATTTTCATAATCAGCAAATCCTAAACCATTATAATCAAGAAGCATTTGCTTAACTGCTGCTACTTGTTCAGGTGTACGCATGGGGGTCTTTTTCTTTTTGGCAACGTCAACAAATGACACACCATTACATATACGCATTTTATAACCAACTTGCTCATCATAATATATTTCTCCAACCATACATACAGAATTGTCATAAGATCGAGCAGGGTCATATGCAATAGCAAATAATCCACCATGATTGTTATAGAGAATCGGAGGACGAACTTCACTATTTCTAATAATGGTTGCACGTTTTATAGCTTGATTATCTCCACCTTCTGTAGAGAATTTATTGTAATATTCGCGTAACGCTTTTTCTTTATTTTTCTTCATTGCATCATCAATAACTTCTTGACGAAGAAGCGGAACAGGATATGGTTTGCCGTGTACAGTTGGATTTAATACGATTTCGGCATTAATATCTGCTACAAAATATCTTTTATCCCCAATAATCATTTTCTTTGAATAATCTTTATATACACGATAGAAATATGTATCTGTGCTAGATGCAGATGATGCAAAAATTGCTTGGTTTGGTATTTGTTTAGGTAATGTATCTAGATCAATATCTCCACCTAATTTAAAGTTGCTATCTTGTGTAATAAAAGGCATTGATGTTTCAAATAACTCATCAGGTGCAAATCCAGCTTCATCATAGAAATTTAGATTCGAACGTTTGGATCTGTTGTTATCAAAAGCACCATTTAGTGAATTTACAACAGACCCATTGTATAATTTATATTGAAATGAAGCTGGATTATGCGTAAAACCGTCAGTATTCGCCACAGATTTAACCGTTTCGTTATAAAACACATCGGTTAATCCAGTAAAAGATGATATTTCACGTTTAGCTATTTTTTCTATTTTCATAAATGTTTCTTGTGCTTGGCTACCTACGCCAGATAATATGTAAATTTGCATATTAGGAAATAGATTTGATTTTGACATGATAAAAGGTGCACCCATCGTAGTTTTTCCAGACCCACGAGATTGACACCATACATTAAAAGGGGTTACCCAACTTTTCATAAACACATAAGCCTGATTGTCAAGAAAGTCTATACCATAGAACCTACGACAATAATTAACGGGGTGTCTACGCTAGTTAACCTAGCGGCCCCACTGGATAATCTGCGCTAATCTCAAATACCCTTCTAGTTTTCTTTGAGATAACTCTTTTTTAGTTTTTTTTAAATGAATATCCATGTGGGAAAACATCACCTCTTTCTGTAATAGCGTTATGATTTTTCTTCGTAATTCTTATTTTTCATTTTTAACAACCTATTCTCTTCTTCTAATTCAGTAATTCTATCTTGCATTTTAACAATCATTTCTCTCTGTTCTTTGATCATTTCAGTATAATCATTTTCATTTAAATTCAACTGTTCCATTATACTTCGATTGCTTATATCGGCTACTTGTTTCATACCAGCAGCGGTTTCAATATCAAATAAATTAATTTCGGCAGCTTCTAGTCCAATCTCATGTAATTGTTTGATAATTCCTGATAATGTTCCTGCGCCTTTGGATTTATTATTATTGTAATTGACCGAAATGCCATTATCTTTTGCAAGGGCTAAGATTGACTTAAGCATTTTTTCTTTTGCTTCAAATAAAGATTTAATATTTCCAATATTGTTAGTTACATCATTAACTGTCTGTGTTACCCGAGTTAATGCATGATTAATTTTGTCAATTTGATTAAATGTTTTTACAATTTCAATTACAGCGGGAAGTTTAAAACTATCTTCAAGTGTACTTTCATCAAGGAAATCAACTAATTTATTATATAAATGACGCCTATCAGATTCATGTTCTGTTTCAAAAGGATCATAACCTACTTGTCTAATTACATCTTCTTTATTCCTTAAATCTTCAGGCGACATTTCAGTTCTAAGAAAATCATCTGATTGATTAATATTATTAGTTTCGTAAATTGTACTATTGTTATTTATTCCGTCATTAGTATCCACATGAGTTAATTCCCTATATTTTTCATTTAAATTAAGTGTTTTCATATACATACCAAAAGGATTTTTATTTTGCTTTTTCCCTTCTTCAAGTGAACGAAGCCACATGTCTACAATAAATGGCCTATTTAATCTCGCCAACATTGCTTTTACCGATTCAGTATTTGAAACATCTACATTATTGTTGATACAATCTTTACATACCGGAACTCGTCCATCAGAATCAAATGGGCTATTGGATAGATAAAAATATTTATCTCTCAATCTACTTTTTCCACAACTTGTACAAATCTTGTAGCTTAAATCTTTCTTTTTTTGTTTTCTCATAAAAACCAACCTTTTATCACATTTTAAAGGTAGTTGGAAATCTGAAAAAGAAAAAACCTGAGTAAATCTCAGGTTTATTATTTCACAGACTTTTATGTTTCTCCCATTAAGGATTTTACATCTAGCTCAAGTTGTTTAGCTCTATCCTGCAAGTACTGAATGTCATTCATTATTGTATTGATATTACAAACATATTGATAAAAATCCCGCAGTACATCTTTTACTTGATTCTTATTTTTGCATTTTTTAATTGACTTATAATATTCATCAATGACATCATCGATATTAATATTTAATTTAGGCATTAGTATAAAATCAATATCATCTGGCTCTTCTGCTAAAAATGAACCCGGTAAATCTTCATATTCATCATATTCATTCATATACCATTCTACCTCCTTCGCTTTTAGGAAGCAGAGGAATTATATAATTCATGCTTTGACAGGGTGGGGTGTTAATCTCTTTTATCCAAACTCTTTTTTCAATTCTTCAAGAATTTCAGCATTCTTTATTATTTGCAATTCAACAATCTTTTCTCCGATTAAAACTACAACTTCGTCATAGAAAATCTCAAAAAGAGAATAAATATCTTCAACTGTTTTACATGATCCTAATAGTGCTACATAATCAGAAATTAATTCTTCTCTTTTTTTATGTACACGATCTTCAAGAAAGATAGTATTGATTCGATTTTTCATACAACATCACATGAAATATTTATAGTATATTCAATTCTACCTTCTGAAGTGAAAATATGCATTTTTTGCATTGGTTCTGAATAATAACGTTTTGATATAGCGTAATCATCTACACCCATAAGGCTACCGTTAGTAATCACTTTAGTGCGTCCATATTCTTTCACAGTATCACTATGTATATGTCCTGCAAAAATGTATCTTGGCACTATTCCTAGTACTTGTGGAAGTGATTTTGCAACGTTTGATATATGGTCTAAATCACCATGTATGTATATATGATAAGGATTAAATTCCTTATCAACAAAATATCCGTCTTCATCACGATAAATTTCAATATTTTTAAACTCACGAAGTCGTGCTTGTAAATACCACGGTATTAAATTTTCAAGATTTTCTTTAAAAATTGACTCATTCTTATTAGCAATTAAACGTGCATGATTACCAATAATATTTATAAATTTTACAACACGAACATGTTTTGAAACTTCAACTATTGCCTCTGCTAATGATTCTGAAACTGTTTGAATTTGTCTTACAACATCTTCGCTTGACTGAACTCTTGTTGATACGTGTATTGCACCAGATAAAAAATCACCTAGCGCTCCAATAGTTAGTGTATCAATATTATGTTTTTCAATATAATAAATCATCATTGATACAAGATGTTGAAGGCGTTGACGAAAAATTTCCGGATTATACTTATTCAAGCTGTTTTCAAAATCAGCAGCGTAATGCCAATCGCTCCAAAGGCAATTTGCTTTTACGTTAGTGTTTGTTTTTAGTATAGGTACAAATTTTAAAGGTTTAGTCTTTTCTAATTCACGAATAGCTAATTGTATTTCATTTTTTAAATGCTCAAATCTTGCTTGCTGTCGAATAATATTATTTATTTCTCTTTTCTGATCTTGTAATCGGTATTTTTCTTTTTGAAATTCTGTAGTTTTATCCTGAATTTCTCTTAAGTATTCATCCGAATTTACTATTTTACGTGTTATAAGATCTTTCCATCGCTGATAACTAGCAAAATCTTTTCGCCATTTTGATTCTGAATAATCTTCGCCTGCTTCAGCATTTAATAGTGTTGTAGCTGTTGTCCAATTTAAACCATATAAGTCAAGGTTTTCGCCTATTCGAATTAAAAAATCGTCTAAACTTTCATCTGGCCTTCTTTTTATATCATTGTAATTCATTGCATCACCTACAATTACAATAGATTCGCACAAAGCTGTGCAACGGTTGACCGTTCGCTTTTCCTAAAGGTAATATGTCCAGAAATACTTTCATGTTTAAGTTTTTCAATAAGATAAATAAGACCATTTGAATACATATCGAGATATGGTGAATCTATTTGTTCTGGATCTCCAAGTAATACCAATTTACTACCTTCACCAATTCGCGTAGCGATTGTCTTGACTTCGTGTGGAGTAAGGTTTTGAGCTTCATCAATTATAAAATATTGATTTGTAATTGAGCGACCACGAATATATGTTAGAGCTTCAACTTGTACTATATCTTCATATCCTGCCAATTTCTTATCAAGTTCGTTGCTACTTTTGCAATCAAATAGAAATTCAAGGTTATCATAAATTGGTTGCATCCAATATCTTAGTTTTTCATCTTTTTCTCCGGGCAAGTATCCTATGTCTCGACCGAGCGGAATAATTGATCGTGCGGCAAGCACTCTCGAATACTGCGTATCATTTAGTGACTGATCAAGTCCGGCCGCAAGTGACAGTAAAGTTTTTCCTGTTCCAGCTTTTCCGATTAAAGTAACGATAGGAACATTTGGATCAAGTAATAATTCAAGTGCCATCATTTGTTCTACATTTTTGTGTATAATGCCAAAGACATTGTTTCTATAATATTTCAATGAAATCAACTTTTTGTTTACTTTTCTAGCGACAGCACTTTTTTTATTTGATCCTTTTAAGACAAAGAAATGGTTTTCAGGACTATGTTTAAAAATATCTAGATCAGTTTGTAAAAATGACTCTTTATAAAACTGATCAATAATTTCATCTTCAACGTAAACTTCAGTATAACCTTTATAAAAACTATCTTGATTAATATCAATTTTATCTTGAATATAATCTTCAGATTTTATTTTTAAAATATCCGATTTAACACGAACTAATATATCTTTTGATACCAATATTGTTTCATAGTTTTCGTCTGTAAACTGCTTAGCAACTGATAAAATTGCATTATCATTTTTATTATCATTGAAAATATTAAAAACTGGTGAATCAACATGATGCATTAAAATTTTCAATCTTCCACCGTTCTTCAACATTACACCATTATGTAAACTACCAGTTTGTCTTAATTTATCTAATTCTCTTGATATATATCTAGCATTTCGGCCCAATTCATCATTTTGTTTCTTAAAATTATCTAGCTCTTCAAGGACTACAGAAGGAATAACTACATAGTTTTTACCAAAAGAATAAAGGGCATTTGGATCATATAGTAGTACATTTGTATCTAGAACGTATATTTTCATTGGCAGCATAACCTTTCGTTAAATATTTTTATTCAAATACTATTCTTCAATTTTTCTGCTGCCTTAAACAAAACATTGCGGGTTGATTCAATATCAATTAACGCTTTGTTTTTAGCTTCCTTTTTTGATAAACCTTCTGCAATTAATTTTTGATAAAGATGAGGATTAATCCCTATCCTACCTTTTCTATTCGTAACTTCAAATGTACCGAATTGTTGAATTTGAACTTTTTCATCTTCTTCAAGCGTCTTTGAAATAATATCAAAAACTGTATTTACAATTACTTTAACCTGTTGTTTTGTGATATCTACTTCATTCTTTGCTTGACGATGAACTTGACTAATTAGTTCGTTCTTATTCATATTTATATATCAAACCCCTTAATTACAAGATAGTGACTCTCCCTTAGAAGGACATTGTAGAAAAAATACAAAAACGTAAAAACTACTATATTTATAGTTCTTTTCATTATGCTGATTTTTCATTAAAAAGTATTAAAATGTTCTATAAATATAGTGTTTTTTAAAATTGTCCACGTTTTTTCCTATATTCACGCTCTTTTATGGATTTATACTGTTTACGAACGTCTTTTTTACAATCATCACAATACTTTTGGTTCTTTCCTTTAACTAAAGTTCTTTTTCCGCAGTTCATACAAACAACTTGATTTTTATAATGTATATCCAAATTGTTCTTTAAATTTTCAACAATAATATCACCAAAACATTCCCAAAGAGTTGTTTTATAACTTGATCTCTTATTTTTATATAAGTATTTAATAATTACGTCTGTAACAAAATAAAGATCTCTGTTACCTACAATTTCATTTTTGATATTCTGATAAAGAAATAATATATTATTATGTTTTTCAATTGGATTTATTAAAAATCTTCGTTTTAAATCTAATTTTTCATATCTATCAATTATTTCATAATCAATTTCTACATTGTTATTTTTCATAAGCATTTTATAATCAAATTTCCCCAAAGTTTTTAAATTAAATCTAATTTGATAATTAGGAATTATTTTTTCCAGCCTATTTACTACACTATTATTGATTGGTTCAACACTTTTTTTCTCATAATCTTTTGCATAAATAAAGAAATAAGGGACTTTTTTGTTAATTAATTTATTTATTCTTTTATTGATTTTCTTTGGTCGTATAGGCTTATAAAGCGTTTTTGCATAATCAATGACAAAATTATTCTCCATGCAAAGCCACTTTATCACATCAAGATCAATATCATCACCATTCCAAATTTTTGTGATATTATTGCTTATAACTCCTATATTGCCTCCAGTATATGCAGCTATTAATCCATGATAAATTGCTTCGTTTGAAATCTGTTCTGCTCCGGCTTTTGCCATTTCATATTGTAAAGGCACAATGTCTTTCATATTTCTTTCTGCTACTTCAATTAGAGTTGGATCTGATACTACAAGTGCTTTGTCTCCATCTTGGTCAAACATAAGAATTTTACTAATAGGGTCATGACAACTTGTATATAATCCCTTTGTGATAAACCATTTTTTAGTTTCATTATTGATTTTATTAACCCTAATTGCATGTTCTCGATACAAATGCGGACTTCTTAAGCAATCGAGTTTATAATAACTTTTAAATAATTCACAAGACACTTCACCATTATTTAATAATCCGATAGGATTTTTGTTTTCTAAAAATAAGAATTCACAAAAAGCATAAAGATCGGGGATGATAAAAGTATATTTGCCGTGTATGTCAAGTTTACCCGCTCTTGCTTCTTTTATTAAGCTTTTCTTTACATCTTTTAAAATTTGCTTACTATACGTATCATGTAAGAGTTCAGGATATATTTCTAAAGCTTTTTGTAAATAATTCTTATTTTTATTTGACGGTTTTACTCCTAAAATTTTTAGCATCGTTCCAATATCTTTTGTTAAATTAATTATATTTTGTTTTGTAATGTAGCTTATCTTTTCTAATTCTTGATCACTAAAATCAATAAGTGTTTGAAGCATTTGATAATTAATCTTCGCATAATCAATTTGATCTTCTTCTTCATTACATATTCCAGCTTGACAATTAAATTGAACAAAGTAATTTTTATATTCATCCCAAGAAGAGTAATATTTCCACATTTTAAATTGGCTTTTAGTAAAAATAATTTCAATCTCGTCTTCTAGGATATCATATTCTTTCCCATAAATGTCTTTTATAACTCCTATACTTTTGTCCTTTAATTCTTTTCTTTTTTCTTTGATAAACCTATCAAAAGGGAAAGGTACAAGTAACCCTTTAATCCAAGGCATCCTAATCATAAAGCTTTTCTTAGAGAGGGATGGTAGAATCATTCCACAACCATCCGTGTGATTAATAAGAATATCCATATCTTTTCTAGTTATTTCATATGTTTTTTCATCAATAAAATCGACTAAACTACGAATAGTCGTTTCCATATCATCGACAATAATAGTTTTATGAATCGGAAAGTTAACCCATTGATCTGTTGCACTATTACAAAGTGCTAAATAGGCAAGAAATTTATTTATATTTACTCCGCCTAATTCATTAATTTTTTCAGTTGTTAATCCACACATTAAAGATTGTTGATGCTTTTTATATACAGATTCC